>Ga0210406_10000446_pt1 | contig 56376 bp, 59 predicted proteins | sample IncBWC30MmetaG_FD_155454 | JGI IMG/M metagenome (GOLD analysis project Ga0210406, IMG submission 155454) | Forest soil microbial communities from Barre Woods Harvard Forest LTER site, Petersham, Massachusetts, United States - Inc-BW-C-30-M | ecosystem: Environmental > Terrestrial > Soil >...
AGCGCAGGCGCGCATTCGCAATGTCGATCTCTTTGGAAAATACGCTGCTGCCGATGGCATCGACCGACACCACGGGTGAGCGCACGATGCTCAGGATCAAATCGATGTCGTGGATCATCAAATCCAGCACCACGTCCACGTCGGTGCCCCGATGTTTGAACGGCGCGAGCCGCGCCGATTCGATGAAGCGCGGCATGGTGAGGGCCGGCTGCACTGCCAACACCGCGGCATTGAATCGCTCCAGGTGCCCGACTTGCAGAATGCGCTTCGCTCGAGCCGCGATTTCAATGAGCCCCTCGCCTTCGGCGATGGTCACGGTCATGGGCTTCTCGACCAACACGCTCGCACCGGCATCGAGGAATGCCTTGGCAACTTCGTAGTGCGATGCCGTTGGCGTCACGATGCTCACGGCATCGACCGACCCTAAGAGCTCGCGATAGTCCGCGTGCGCCGCCACGCCGAGTTCAGCACCTACCGCCGAGCGTGCAGCCGCGGAAGGATCCGCGATGCCCACCAACCGGGAATTCGGCAAGCCGGAATATTTCTGCGCATGGAATCGGCCCAAGTAGCCGACGCCGATCACGGCGGTGCGGATCAAGGAGGCATATCCCGCCGCCACTTGCTCTTGGCACGGTAATCCTGGCGCATCTGCAAGGTCGCGCCGCCGACGATCGCCAATCCGGCGCCGCCCAAGCACAGTAGTCCGCGCCATACGGTCCACAGCCCGGCCCACAGCGACCAGAGCATCATGCCGACTCGCAGCAATGCTCCGACCACGATGAACACCCAGGGCTTTGCGTCGTACAGTGTCTGAGGTGTCCAAGTGCGCATGCGCCCGATTCTACAGTGGCGGGCGTGGCGCCGGGATTCGTTTACAATTGACCATGGCCTTCAACTTGAGTCGATTCGCCGAAGACAGCCCCTGGGGCGCTGAATTGGTTGCCGCCGCGGCAGGCCTGCTGCTGGGGGTTGTCCTGATGCCCATCCTCATTTTTTATGCGGGCGTGGCTGTTCTGGGCCGATTCGACGGGGCGACCTTAAGCCACCTCTACGCCAGTCTATTCCTGGGCCTCAAGGAGGCATCCATCGCCTCCTGGGTCGTCATCCTCGGTCCCTACGGCCTTTATCTCTTGTTCAGGGCGCTGCGTGCGTGGTGGCGCGCCAGCGCCGGATTCAACTAAGCATTCAAGATTCTTGCGACGCGGACGTTAACTTACAACGGGAGGATCAGGCGCAGCGCCGTGATCCCGTTTTTGCGTCTGGAGTCGCGACGCATGATTCACTTCGGCAATTGCACTGACTTCGTCAAGGCAGCCGACCAAGCGCTGTACACGGCGAAGATGCGCGGCCGCAATCGCACGGTGCCTTTCGATCGGCAATTGTCCGGAGCCGTTGCCCGCAGCGGCTGAAGCGCGCCCCGCCGCCCCTTTAACAAATTAAGTCGCACCGCGCTCGTCTTATGTCCTGATTCGATTTGATTTGCGTCACAGTTTTGCGATTCTGATCGTCGCCGCCTGTCGCAATTTGGGAACATTCAACCAGCGGAAAGAGCAACCAAGTCATCGATTAGCGGCACTGGCTATTTTTAAACGAGGACGGACAATGGCGAGTGATTTCAATCGACGGGCAGACGACAACTCCGGTTTCAGCTTCGGCGTACGCGAGCTGCTGCAGGTTGAGCTGCAGCAGGTTGAGGCTGCGCGGCCGCTGACGCTCGATCCGGGTCCCAAGAGGGCCTCATACAACGAGCAGGGATCCGACCCTTACAATTCCACGGGCAGCTTTGACCTCACAAGAAGCTGGCTGCGGGTCCGTAAGCGCTAGGAGCCTAATCGCCGGGCGACGCGTTCGTCCGGTTGTGAGACATGCGAAACTCGCTGCTCGGATACCAGCGCGGAAAGCGCCGGCTGTTCGCTACTCGAAGTCCTACCTTGTAGTACAGCGTCAGGTCGACCACCGCACCGCCGACATCCCAGTCAGGGGAATACTGGTCGCCGGTCTGGCGGTAGCGGCGCGCAAAGTAATCCTCGATCTGCGCCTTCCCCCACACCGGCCCACGCGCCGCGCTGTCCGTCCCGGCCTGCACGTACAGCACCGGAATGCCCCGTCGGGCGAAACTGTAGCTGTCGGAGCGGAAATACAGACCCAGCTGGGGACTCGGCTCCGCATGTGCTTCGCGTCCCTGCAGCAGCGCCTCAGCGCGCGCCGTGTCCTCCAGATCCGTATTGCCGAAGCCCAGGATGCTGACATCGCGCGTCCGCCCACCGTTGAGCAACGTGTCCACATTGATGACGGCCACCGTTTGCCGCAGCGGCAGAAGCGGGTTGTCGACGTAGTATTGCGAGCCCAGCAAATCCGGTTCAGCGGCCGTCGTGGCCAGAAACGCGATCGAGCGATCAGGTTTCGGATCCGTGCGCGCAAAGGATTGCGCCAGCACCAACAAGCCGGCGACGCCGGTTGCATTGTCGACCGCGCCATTGAACGTGTTATGACCGGACCGTGCCGCGTCGACCCCCAGGGAATCCCAATGCGCCGCGTACATGACATATTCATGTCCCCGGCGTCCCGGCCAGAGCGCGATCACATTTTGGGAATTGAAGGCGCGAATCGCGTTGTGAATCGTCGCATCGACCTTGATGCCCATCGGCACGGCTTTGAATCCAGGATAGGCTGCAGCGAGCGCCAAGCGCTTGAAATCAAGTCCCGCCGCGGCGAAGAGCGCGCGCGCGGCATCGTTTTGAATCCAGCCTTCCATGGCCGCGCGGCCTGCATTCCCATCCGCAGCCGCCAATTCAAATTGTGCGCCGATCCACGTGGCTTGAATGACATTCCAACCGTAGCCCATCGCCGCAGCGTCGTGAATGAGCAGCACCCCTTGCGCGCCCTGCCGCGCGGCTTCCTCGAGCTTGTAGGCGAAGCGCCCGTAGTCGCTCATCGCATTGCCTTTGAAAACGGTGGGATCCTGCGATACATAACCCGGGTCATTGGCCAGGACCACGACCGTCTTGCCGTGAACGTCGAGGTTTGCGTAGTCATTCCACGAATATTCCGGCGCGACGATACCGTAGCCGACGAACACCAGTTCGCTGCGCGAAACCTGTATTTCAGGCACGGCGCGCTTGGACCATATGACCATGTCCTTGCCGAAAACCAAGTTGCGCGCACCGCTCGAGGTGGTCGCGGATAATGCCGCATCGGCGCTCGCGGTGATTTGCACCAACGGCACTTGCTGAACGAAGCTCGTGCCGTTGCCGGGCTTCAACCCCAGCTTGTGAAATTTCTCGATCAGGTAACCGACCGTCTTATCCTCCCCCGGCGTCCCCGGCTTGCGACCCAGGAAGTCATCGGAGGCCAGCACGCGGACGTGATCGCCGAAGGCGGTATCGTCAATGTCGGTGGAAGGCGGCGGTTCCTTGGGGTGCATGGTGCAGCCCGGCAAGGTGAGCCCGGCGAACGCCAAAGCCGCCAGGAGACGCTCAACTCGTCGCATAGTTGCTCACTCTGCCGGTCAAGTGCGGTGCGGCCAATACAACAAAACCACGATGCATAGGGAAATCCCTGTGGCGAAATGCGCCCAGCCACGCCACGGCTTCAAGGCGGCCTGGCCGATGAAACTCCCGGCACTCGCCGTTGTCAAAACAGCGAAGGCCGCCAGGCTGCCCGCCAGCCGGGGCATTTCGCGCAACAAATCGGGGTGTTCGCCCATCAAGACCCAGAACACCACCAGGACGGCGCCCAGGCCAAAAGTGATCGATGCGGCGGATCCTAAGACGATACCGATCAAAACCGTGAACGGACGCATATCCTCCGGCTCATATACACTTGCTAGCAGGCACGGGCTTCTCTAGCCTTGAAGGGAATGGAAAGGAAGTTTACAGGAGAACGGCGACGGTGATACTCAAACGGCTCAAAGCCACTCGTTCGCGATGGATTACCGGCATTGCCGTCTGCGCGAGCGCAGTGGGACTTGCCGCCCTGTTAGGCGCCGCCATGACGCCGCCGGCCGCGGCGCCCGCGGCCTCCGCGGCGGTCACCGTCCTTGCGCCCACTGAGCAGGAAAACTACGTCGCCCGCCGCGTGGCCGACATCGTCGCGCATGAGCACTACCGTCGGGCGCCGCTCGACGATCATCTTTCGAGTTTGATCCTCGACCGTTATCTCGATGCCATCGACGGCGCGAGAAGTTATTTCTTCGCGAGCGATATTGCGGAGTTCGAGAAGTATCGTTACGAACTCGACGATGCCATCAAGACCGGCGACGTCGAGCCGGCGTTCGTGATTTTCCGCCGCTATCAGCAGCGCAGCCGCGAGCGCATGGCCTACGCCATCGACATGCTGGGCAAGAAACCGGATTTCGAGATCGACGAGTCGTTCAATTTCGACCGTGAAAAGGAGCCCTGGCCCGCCAATGCCGCCGAGATGAACGAGCTATGGCGCAAGCGCGTCAAGAATGACGCCCTCTCGCTCGTGACCGCCGGCAAGCAGTGGCCTGAAGTGGTCGATGTTCTGCGCAAGCGCTACGAGCACGTGGCGAAGCGCATGGATCAGAGCAAGCCCGACGATGTGTTCGAGGCATTCATGAATGCCTTCGTGCTGTCGTTGGATCCGCATTCCAATTATTTCTCGGCGCGCAACTCCGAGGAATACAACATACAGATGAGTTTGAGCTACGAGGGCATCGGCGCCTCGCTGAGTTTGACGGATGACTATGTAACGGTCATCGACGTCATCGCCGGCGGTCCGGCCGCGGTCAGCGGCAAGCTGGCCGCGAACGACAGGATTACGGCGGTCGGCGAAGGCAAGAGCGGCGAGCTCACCGATGTGATCGGCTGGCGTCTGGACGATGTGGTGCAGAAGATTCGCGGTCCCGGCGGCACGCTGGTGCGATTGCAAGTGCTGCCGGCGGGCGCGGCCCCGGGCTCGGTGCAGAAAGTGGTCGACTTCACGCGCAACCGCGTCTCGCTCGAAGCGCAAGCTTCCCACAAGACCATGCGCACCGTCGTGCGCAACGGCAAGGAAGTCAAGGTCGGCGTCATTACGGTACCGAGTTTTTATCAAGACTACGATGCCAGCCGCGCCGGCGCCAAGGACTACCGCAGCACCACGCGCGACGTGCAGCGCCTGATCAGCGAGTTGCGCAAAGACGGCGCCGAAGTGGTGATCATGGACTTGCGCGCCAATGGCGGCGGCTATCTGCCGGAAGCCGAGTCGCTCACCGGTTTGTTCATCGATCGCGGACCGGTCGTGCAGCTGCGCGACACCACCGGTCATATCGAAGTGGATGATGATCCAAATCCGGCGATCTTCTACAGCGGTCCCATGGTCGTGCTGGTCGACCGCTTCAGCGCATCGGCCTCTGAGATTTTCGCCGGCGCCATCCAGGATTACGGACGCGGGCTCATCATCGGTCAACAGACCTATGGCAAGGGCACCGTGCAAAACGCGCATCCGCTCAACTACACGATTTTCGGGCGTAAGCCGGAATTGGGCCAGCTGAATGTCACCATCGGCAAGTACTATCGGATAACCGGCGAGAGCACTCAGGATCGGGGCGTGACGCCGGATATCCAGCTGCCCTCGCTCATCGATGCCAACGAGGTCGGCGAGAGCACGCGTGACCGTGCCCTGCCCTGGGATCACATCGAACCGGCAACTTTCCGCGCCGAAGGCGATTTGAAGCCGATTGCCGCGACCCTGGAGAAACTGCACGCGGATCGAACCGCCGGCAGCGCGGACTTCAAGTACCTGCGCGAAGACATTGCGGCACTGGAAGCCATGCGCAAACAGAAGACTCTTTCCTTGAATTTGAAGACCCGCGAAGCAGAACGCAAGCGCCTGGAGAACGAACGGCTCGAGCGCGAGAACGCGTGGCGCGCGGCGCACGACGTCAAGCCGGCCAAGTCGCTCGAAGAAATCAAGGACGATGCGACGGCGGGCATCCTGCTGGATGAGGCCTCGCAGATCGCCGCCGATCTCGTCGTCGTTTCAGCGCGCCGCACCGCGCCGACGCAGGCGCGGCGCAACGACCCAAGCGGCGCAGGACACCCGCTGGCACAGGACACCCACTAGCGCAGCAGGGTAAATAGATCCCAGTAGTCCTCCGCCAGCACATTCCATGTGTTGGCGGAAGGCGGCTTGGGCTTGTCCAATTCAATCTCGGTCACCGGGGGCGACAACGAGTCGGCCGTCGGCACCGTGTCCGCGGCATTGCGGTATTCGCAGGTGGCCCGCAAGCGCTCCAGCTTCGCCCTCACCATGCTGGTGATCTGTTTTTGATTGGCCACCGCCAGCTGCGCTTTCTGCACACGCTGCATGTAGCTCTCGCACTCCGCGCGCGTGCCGAAGCTCATCTCGTGAACCCGCCGCGCCACGGCCTCCTTGGCGCGCGCCGCAAGGCCGAAAGCGTCGACATGTTCGCAGAGCAACTCAGCGTAGCCGATGATGGCAAGATTGATGTTGCGCCGCGCCGCCAACGACAGGCCCGGGAATTCCCGTGAACCTTCGCCCTCGATCGCACTGTGCTCCGCATGCAGATCGCCGACCGCTTGGTCGGCGAGGACGAGTTGGCTGCGCAGCGACTCCAACGACTTCAGACGCCGCCGGCGTCTGAAGTAATGCCAGAAGGCCGTCATGCGTGCGATCTCGGCTTGCGCTTCGGCGAGCAGCCGGCGTTGCTCGCCCGCCGCTGCGCTTGCCGCGCGCAGGCGCTGATCGGCATCGGCCAGCCGCGTGTTCTTCTCGGTCTCGACATCGGCCTTGTGCTTGGCGAGTTCGCGTGCCTCCTGCTGCCGCGTCAAATCGGCGGCGAACGCCGAGAGCTGCTGATGACAGGTCTTCCACAGGGCGCGAAGCTGAAAGAACACCAGTGCGCCGAAACCGGTCTTCGGATCGCCCAGCAGGTCGCCGAGCGCATCCATCTGTTCCTGGATGCGGATGGTCGCGCCTTCCTGCTGCTTGAGCCGGTCGCGCAGCAGGTGAAATTCGTCCTTGAGGTCGGCGTACGCTTTTTTGAGGCCGGCACGATTTTGGAACAGCTGCATGAGCCGTTCTTCGTCGGCGCTCGCCGCGCCTCCTTCCGCGCCGCCTTTTAGAAACGTCAGCTTATCGATCAAAGTCCCGCCTCATCCCATGACAACCGCAGGTCACCCGATACGAAGCCAGTCTTCGCGGCTAGAAGTGATGTCCCCGCTCGGCACAATATTCCAACCATTTATTTAGCATCATGTTTCGGGCCCAGCGCTGATCCAGTTCACGCTTGAGTCCCGACTGCAGCTTGGAGAGTTGCGGGTGACGTTGAAACCCACGAAAGCTTCGCACCTCGGCCAGGCGGGCATCGTGGTACACGCACACCTCCAAATCCGGGTCGCGGAGCCGCGATGCCTCGAAATCGAACTCATATGTGAGCCGAAACACACTGGTGTAACGGCAGAGCTCCAGCGGCATGAGATACAGATCACAGTCCGCGGTGACCGTCGACACGCGCTGCGTCTTGACCTTGCGAAGATCGTCCACGAGCCAGCCCAAGCGCACGAAATTGCTCTCGTACAGCGTCATCAGGCCTACAAAGCTGCCAGGCCGCGCCCGCCACGATGTCTCGCACCATTGATCCGCTATCATGTGGGAACTATACCATGCAGCCTTGAATTTTCAGGGCCGCAATCGCCGCTCGAGACCCATGCGATCGAGAATCCTGGTGGATATTTCTTCGATCGAGACCTCCGTCGCATCGAGCACCGGCACGCCGTGCCGCTCGAACAGGGACTCCGCGGCCCGCACTTCGAACGCCACTTGCGCGGCCGATGAGTAGCGGCTGTCGGGCTTGCGTTCGTTGCGAATCTGCTGCAACCGATCGGGCCGGATCGTCAGACCGAATAATTTTCGCGGGTGCGCATCGAGTGCGCGAGGCATTCTGCGGGATTCCAGATCGTCGTCGGTGAGCGGATAATTCGCGGCGAAAACGCCGTATTGCATGGCCAGATACAAACAGGTCGGTGTTTTGCCGGAACGCGACACGCCGACCAGAATTACGTCGGCGCGCTCGTAATCGCGCACCATCGAGCCATCATCGTTCGCCAGCGCGAAATTCGTCGCATCGATGCGCGTGGCATAGGCGTGCGTGTCCGCCATGCGATGAGTCCTACCTGCGGTATGGCTCGATTGCGTCTTGAGTTCACCGGCGAGCGGTGCTAGGAACGGATCGAAAAAATCCAAGAAAAATCCGGTACTGCCTCGCACGACGTTGCGCACGTCCTCCTGCACCAATGTGCTGAACACGATGGGGCGCGCGCCCTCCTGTGCCGCGACCAGATCAATTTTTCGAACGGCTTCAATTGCCTTGTCAACGGTGGAGATAAATGGCACAGTCACCTGGCGAAATTCGATACCATCGAACTGTGTCATGAGACTGTGACCCATTGTTTCTGCGGTAATTCCCGTTTGGTCGGAAACGAAAAATACTGTTCGTTTAATCACGGTAACCTCACCCTGGCCGGCGCTGGCGTCGTAAAGTGTTTCATTTAAACTACCGTCGGACAAGCCGTGCACCATGAAGCCTTACAGCATCCCGTTTGAAAAACTGAAAAACAAAGACGTCGAACTCGTCGGCGGCAAGAACGCTTCGATCGGCGAGATGATTTCCGGCTTGGCGAACCTCGGCGTTTCGGTGCCGGGCGGCTTCGCCACCACATCGCACGCTTATCGGGATTTCCTGGCGCAAGGCGGCCTGGACGAGCGCATCCGCGGCGTGCTCGCGGACCTGGATGTGGACGATGTGGAACGGCTTGCGGTGGTCGGAGCGCAAATCCGCGGCTGGATGCTGGCGACGCCCTTTCCGGAAAGATTGCAGAGCGAGGTGCTCGAAGCCTGGCGCAAGATGAAAGGCGCCGCTGACGTCAAGGAATTCGCCGTGGCGGTGCGTTCCTCGGCGACGGCCGAGGATTTGCCCGAAGCCTCCTTTGCCGGCCAGCAGGAAACATTCCTCAATGTGCGCGGCGAGCAACATTTGCTGACGTCCATGCACGAAGTGTACGCCTCGCTGTTCAATGATCGCGCCATATCTTATCGGGTGCACAATAAATTCGATCACGCCGCCGTGGCGCTCTCCGTCGGCGTACAGCACATGGTGCGCAGCGACCTGGGGTCGGCCGGCGTCATGTTCACGCTCGATACGGAATCCGGTTTTCGCGACGTGGTGTTCATTACGTCCGCGTATGGATTGGGGGAAACGGTGGTGCAAGGCGCCGTCAACCCGGACGAATTTTATGTGTACAAGCCCGCATTGCGCGCGGGCCGCCGCTCGGTGTTGAGAAAGAATCTCGGCGGCAAGGCGATCAAGATGATCTACGCCGATCCGGGCTCCAAGGAGCGGGTCCGTACCGTCGATGTGGCGATTGCCGACCGGCATCGCTTCTCCTTGAGCGAGACGGACATCACCGAACTGGCAAAGCAGGCGCTCATCATCGAAGAGCATTACGGCGCACCCATGGACATCGAATGGGGCAAAGACGGCAGCACCGGAAAGATCTACATCCTGCAGGCGCGCCCGGAAACCGTTCAAAGCCGTGCCGGCCGCAGCATCCTGCGCTTCACGCTGAAATCGCGCTCCAAGGTGCTCACCACCGGGCGCAGCATCGGACAGCGCATTGGCGCGGGCCATGCGCGCATCATCAAGGATGCCAAGGAGATGTCCCGGGTCCGGGCCGGCGATGTCCTCGTGGCCGATATGACCGACCCGGACTGGGAACCGGTGATGAAACGGGCCTCGGCCATCGTCACCAATCGCGGCGGGCGCACCTGCCACGCGGCCATCATCGCCCGCGAACTCGGCATACCTGCCGTCGTCGGCTGCGGCACCGCCACCGCCGACATCCGGGAAGATCAGGCCGTCACGGTTTCCTGCGCGGAAGGCGATGCCGGGTATGTGTACGACGGCATGCTGGAATTCGACGAGCGCAGCATTGAAATGGACGCCATGCCGAAGATCCCCGTCAAGATCACGATGAACGTCGGCAATCCGGACCGTGCGTTCGATTTCGCGGGCATCCCCCACCGCGGCGTAGGTCTGGCGCGCCTCGAATTCATCATCAATCGCATGATCGGCGTCCACCCGCGCGCGCTGCTGGAATACGACAAGCAGAGCGCCGAGATCAAGGACAGCATCAAGAAGCAGATCGCGGGCTATGACGGCCCCGTCAATTTCTACGTCGACAAGCTCAGCGAAGGCATCGCGCAGATCGCGGCCGCATTCGCGCCCGAACCGGTGATCGTGCGCCTCTCGGATTTCAAGTCCAACGAATATGCGAATTTGATCGGCGGCAAGAACTACGAACCGCACGAGGAAAATCCGATGCTGGGTTTTCGCGGCGCGTCGCGCTACATCGACAAGGTATTTCGCCCGTGCTTCGAACTCGAGTGCCGGGCGCTGAAGCGGGTGCGCGATGACATGGGGCTGACCAACGTGCAAGTCATGGTGCCTTTCGTGCGAACGCTTGCTGAGGCAAAGGCGGTGACTCAGCTTCTGACCGAGAATGGCTTGAAGCGCGGCGACAATGGCTTGAAGCACATCATGATGTGCGAACTGCCGACCAACGCCCTGCTCGCCGACAGGTATCTCGAGTACTTCGACGGCATGTCGATCGGATCGAATGACATGACGCAGCTGTGTCTGGGACTGGACCGCGACTCCAGCGTCGTGGCGAAATCCTTCGATGAGCGCGATGATGCCGTCAAATCACTGATGTCCATGGCCATCAAAGCCTGCAAAGCACAGGGCAAGTATGTCGGCATTTGCGGCCAGGGGCCTTCGGATCATCCCGAACTCGCGCGTTGGCTGGTCGAACAAGGAATCGACAGCCTATCCTTGAATCCGGATACCGTGGTCGAGACCTGGATGTTTCTGGCGAACGATTCGCCCAAGTGACTTGAGGAGTCCTGGCTCCTAGAACGAGCGCAACAAGCGCTCGCGATAGTATTGCAGCTCGCGGATCGAGTCGCGCACATCCTCAAGCGCGAGATGAGTCGAGGTCTTGCGAAAGCCCTCGGCGACGTTCGGCGCCCAGCGCATGGCCAACTCTTTGAGCGTGCTCACATCGAGATTACGATAATGGAAAAACGCCTCCAGCGACGGCATGTAGCGCGCCAGAAAGCGCCGATCCTGGCAGATGCTGTTGCCGCACATCGGTGAGCGTTTGGCCTCCGCCCACTCTTCGAGAAAATCCAGCGTGCGCCGCTCGGCGGCCGGCGCGTCGACGTCGCTGGCCAATACCCGGGCGGCCAATCCGGAACGGCCATGTTGATTGCGGTTCCAATCGTCCATGGAGTTCAATACCGACTCGCTCTGGTGCACGGCGAGCACCGGCCCTTCGGCAAGCACATTGAGGAATTTGTCGGTTACGATCGTCGCAATCTCGATGATCAGGTCCGAATCGGGCTTGAGGCCCGTCATTTCCAAATCGATCCAAATGAGATTTTCGGGGGACTTCATGATGTTTAGGGCAAACAATCCATTATGGTAGCAGGCGGCACCGGCACCGTCCTTGCGAGTTTCGGCCGCGGCGTGCTGGTCCAGACTGCTACGGGCCTCGTGCGCTGCGGCCTCAAAGGCCGCAAATTGCGCGTGGTGTGCGGCGATCGGGTGATCTGGGGTTATCCGCCGTCCGCCGACGGGCCGCAGGTCGAGTCCATCGAGCCGCGCCGCAATCTCATCGAACGAATCGACTCGCGCGGACGCCCTGAGCCGGTGGCTGCCAATATCGACAAGCTGGCGATCGTGGCGGCCCCGGAGCCTGCAACCGACTGGTTCCTCGTGGACCGCTACTGGGCCGGCGCGGTGCTCAAGGATTTGCCGGCGCTGATCATCGTGAATAAAAAAGATCTCGGCACCGATGCACTCGAAACGCAACTCGGCGAATACCGGAAGTTGAGCCTCACCTGCATCGAAGTGAGCTGCCAATCGGGTGACGGTATTGCCGATCTCGAGCGCCTGCTCACCGGCAGCGTCAGTTTGCTGGTCGGCCAGTCCGGCGTCGGCAAATCATCACTGGTGAACTCGCTCGCCCCCGAAGCGGCGGCGCTGACCGCCGAATTGACCCGCGATGCCGAGGGGCGGCACACCACCACCACGGCTCGTTGGTATCAGCTGGCCCCGACCTCCGCCATCATCGACGCTCCGGGCGTCCGCGACTTCGCCCCGCCCGCCCACTTGGTGCGCGCCGCGGAACGCGGTTTTGTCGAGATCCACGAGCGCAGCGTGCAATGCCGGTTCAAGGATTGCCGCCATATGGAAGAACCCGGCTGCGCGGTGCGCACGGCCGTGATCAATCAACAAATCTCGGCGCGCCGCTACGAAAGCTATCGACGGCTATGCCGGCTGTACGAGAAGCTGGTGACTTGAGCGTCGAGGAACCGGTCTTCACGAAACGGCGGTGCGTCCGGCCAAGGCATGCGCCAGCGTGCCACCGTCGACGTATTCCAGCTCGCCGCCGACCGGGACGCCATGCGCAATGCGCGATGCCTTGATTCCCATTCGCAGCGCGAGCTCGCCCAGATAATGGGCAGTGGCCTCGCCTTCGGCCGTAGGGTTCGTTGCCAGAATCACTTCGCGAACCTCGCCGCCCTGCAGAAGCCGCTCGAACTCATCCAGTCCCAGTTCGGCCGGCCCCACGCCATCGAGCGGCGACAAATGCCCCATGAGCACGAAATAGCGCCCGCGAAATCCGCCCGACTGCTCGATGGCGACGACATCCGCGGGCGACTCGACGACGCAGAGCTGCGCCAGATCGCGCTGCGTGGACGCGCAAATCGTACAGAGCTCGCTTTCCGTCAGCATGCGGCAACGCTTGCAGTGGCCCACCTGTTGCAGCGCCTCGGCCAACGCCTGGCTCAGGGTTCTGCCGCCATCACGGTCCCGCTCGAGAAGGTAGAACGCCATGCGCTGCGCCGATTTGGGTCCGACACCCGGCAAGCATCGCAGCGAATCGATCAGGCGCGCTAAGGTCGGCGTGTATTTCATCGAGTTGTCAAATCCTCAAAATGGCAGTTTCATGCCCGGCGGCAGATTCAGGCCCGACATGAGGCCCGAATATTTTTCCTGAGTGCGCGCGGCAATCTTTCGAACCGCGTCGGTGATGGCCGCAGCCAACAGGTCTTCGAGCATGTCCTTATCTTCGGCGAGCAGCTTCGGCTCGATCAACACCTTCTTCGCCTCGTGCCGTCCATTCAAGGTCACCTTGACCATGCCCGCGCCGGATTCTCCGGTGACTTCGATATCGGCCAATTCGGCCTGCGCCTTCTGCATCGTCTCCTGCATTTGCTGCGCCTGACGCATCAGATTTCCCAATCCACCCTTCATCATAGTCGGGCCTCCGTAGCTAGTTGGTTGGTTTGACCGAGGATGCATCCACATCGGCGCCGAAGCGCTCGCGCAGCCCCTTGACAGCCGGGTCCGACTCGAACGCGCTGGCGGCGCGCGCGATCCGGTCCTGTTCCGCCTGGACACGCTGGCGTGCCGGCGAGTTCAATGCGGAATCCGCGGTTTCGAACGTGACGCGTATCTCCCGGCCCAGATATTTCGACAGGCCCTGCACGAGTTTCTCCTCAATGGGACGCGTGCGCCGATCCGACGCGGCCTGATCGAGTTTCAAGGTCAGCAGGCTGTTCTCGAAACTACCGGGCACGCAATTCAACGCAAGCTGGCGCACCATCGCGCTCAAACCAGCGGCCTCGACGACGGCCGGCCAATTGCCGGCATCGATGCTGGTCAGCCGCGCCACATCGGTGAGCGCGGATGCGCCGGGCGCCGCAGAGGCAGCCGCCGAAGCGCTGACCGACGGCGAACCCGTGAGGGCGGCGGCTGTGGTTGCGCGCCCTGCCTTGGCAGGCTGCGCGGCACTCTCCGGCCGAAATGCCAGCATTCGCAGCAAGGTCATTTCGAAACCGACGCGCGGCTCCGGCGCCATGTTCAAATCGCGTCGACCGCCGAGCGCAATCTGGTAGTAAAGCTGCGCATCTTCGGGGGATATCGCCTTGGCAAGCTTGCTCAGAAGCGCGAGGTCGAATTCCTCATCCAGTTGCGCAGCATCGGGAACGATTTGCACGATGGCTATGCGCTGCAGCAACGCCGCCAGCTCCACCAGTGCGCGATCATAATCCGGCGCATCGCGATCGAGTTCTCGCACTTCGGCCAGCAGTGCCGCGCCGTCGCCGCGCGATACCGCTTCGATGAGCCGGCCCACATGGCCGCGATCAATGGTGCCGAGCATCGAGCGCGCATTGACTTCGGTCACCGCACCGCCGCCGAATGCAATGAGCTGATCCAGCAGGCTCAGGGCGTCGCGCATGCTGCCTTCCGCTGCGCGCGCGAGCAGCGCAATGGCCGCGGGCTCGAACGCCAGGTTCTCCGCCGACGCGATGAACTTCAGGCGTTCGCCGATCAAGGCAGCGGGCAGCCGTTTGAGGCTGAACTGCAGGCAGCGCGAAAGCACGGTAACGGGCAATTTCTGCGGGTCCGTGGTGGCCAGCAAAAATTTGATATGCGGCGGCGGCTCTTCCAGCGTTTTGAGCAATGCGTTGAAGGAATGGTTCGACAGCATGTGGACTTCGTCGATGAGGTACACCTTGTATCGACCGCGGGTTGGCGCGTATTGCACGTTGTCGAGCATCTCACGGGTGTCGTCGACCTTGGTGCGCGAGGCCGCGTCGACCTCGATGAGATCGACAAAACGGCCCTCGTCAATCTCGCGGCACGCGGCACACACACCGCACGGGTTGGAACTGACGCCCGCCGTCTCGCAATTCAATGATTTCGCCAGGATGCGCGCAACCGTAGTCTTGCCGACTCCGCGGGTTCCGGTGAACAGGAATGCGTGGTGCACTTTGCCGCTGTCGAGTGCATTGCTGAGCGCGCGCAGCACATGCTCCTGCCCGACCATTTCGGCAAATCGTTTGGGGCGCCATTTGCGCGCTAATACGACGTAGCTCATAACGTATATTGTCGCACGCCTTTTGGGCGAGCCTTGCTCAAAGGAGGCGGCCCGCGCCAGCAGGACTTCGGCGCCCGACTTAAAGCCTCTACCGCTGCTCCCTTCCGGGCCTGACGGGGTTCGTGACCAGTCGTCGCGAAGATGCAAACGCGAGCCACCATAAACTTGACAGTGGCCGGCAAACTTTTTGGCGGAGAGGGTGGGATTGACTCGGGCCTGCGGCCCTCGCCCTACGGGCGCCGTCGCGAAGACGCTCCGGCGTCCTGCGCCGCCTGCGGCGGCTTGTCGAACCTTAGGGTTCGAACCCCACCATCACTCCTAAAATCTTCGACTTCAATTTAAACGATTCGAACACATTGTGCCGAATGACTTTGGCGGAGAGGGTGGGATTCGAACCCACGAACACGGTTAGGTGTTACACACTTTCCAGGCGTGCGCCTTCGACCGCTCGGCCACCTCTCCACGCGGCGCAAGGGTACCGGAGCGGGCCCAACCTATCAAATCTAGCCGCTGGCCGCCTTGTTGGGCGGTGCCGGCTTGTAGCGCGGCGGAACGTCGTAACACGTGTCCTTGGGCCCGGGCGGCGGCGGCACGTCGGTGACCGGGGGAATGACCAATGCGCCGGCTGTATTCGGCGAATCCAATCCCGGCGGCACTTTCAGCGGCTGGGCCGACAAGGCGTGCTGATACTCCTGCTTACTGTGACAGTCAGGGTTCAGCTTCGTGAACAGGTGGCAGCCGCTCATCAGCGCGCTCGCGGCAATCAACATCAAAACTCGCTCAAGACTCATGCAGCTTGGTCCTCAAGGGTAACTCCGGCAGCCCGCATCGCGCGCGACACGGTCTCGTGATGCGCCGTCGCGAGTTCGACCAACGGAAGGCGGATTGCGTTCCCGATCAGCCCCATCCTCGCCACCGCCCACTTGACGGGTATGGGATTCGCTTCGACAAACAAATCCTTATGTAAAGGTTGCAAATTCGCATCGATCGCCCGCGCTCCGGTCAAATCGCCCGACAGGGCCGCGGCACACGCCTCGTGCATCCTGCGCGGCGCGACATTCGCCGAAACAGAAATGACGCCGCGCGCGCCGACGCTCATCAAATCGATGGCGGTGGCATCGTCCCCGGACAGCAGTACGAACTCCGGGGGACAAGTACTCAATATCTCGCGCCCCCGGCTCAACGATGCCGTCGCCTCCTTGATCGCCACAATACGAGGATGCCGAGCTAGTCGCGCTACGGTGCTCGGCAAGAGATCCACCGCCGTTCGGCCCGGCACATTATACAGAATAACCGGTACCGCGGATGCGTCCGCTGCGGCCATAAAGTGCCTGTACAGACCTTCCTGCGGAGGCTTGTTGTAGTACGGCGTCACCAGCATCACGCCATCCACGCCGAGCCGGGACAAACTGAGCGTTCGCGCCACTGTCGCGTCCGTTGCGTGAAATCCCGCGCCGACGATGATTTTGACCTTATCGCGACAGCGAGCCACGGCCCGGCGCGTCAGTTCCTCGATTTCGGCCGCGGAAAGCACGGGTGATTCGCCGGTGGTGCCGGCAACCACAATTCCGTCGCTGCCCTCTTGGATGTGAAAATCCAGCAACCTATCCCACGCGGACCAGTCCAAAGCCCCCTCGGCGGTCATTGGGGTGACAATTGCGACCATGCTTCCGGAAAACATCAAAGGACTCCACGGGAAATATCGCTACCTTAAGTGCCGGAGATACACCCTGGCAAGCGCCCATCCGGTAGAATTTGCGCCGATGAAACAACATATCGTCATTTCCGCGGTCGGCGGGGACCGCGTCGGCATGGTCCATGAACTATCCAAGGCCATCGCCGATTGCGGGGGCAGCATCAGCGAGAGCCGCATGACCTCGCTCGGCAATGAGTTTGCCATGCTGCTGCTGGTCAACGGCAACTGGCATACCCTCGCCAAACTTGAAGGCGAATTCAAGAAGCTTGCCGATGCTACGGGCATGAACATCCAGCTGCGGCGCACCGAGGAGAGGTCGGCGCGCAATGACATGCTGCCCTATTCCATCGACGTGGTCTGCCTCGACCAGACCGGCATCGTGGCGGGACTGTCGGGATTTTTCGCGCAGCGCGGCGTCGACATCGCCGAGCTGTCGACGCGTTCCTATGCTGCCGCGCATACCGGCGCGCCGATGTTCTCCGTGCAGATGATCGTGAATGTCCCGAGCCGTCTGCATATCGGCGTATTGCGTGAAGAGTTCATGGATTTCTGCGATCACCTGAACCTGGACGCCATTTTCGAACCTGTGAAGAGTTAGCGGCCCATGAGCAAGATCGAAATCGGTAAAAAGGCGCCGCCTTTCACCCTTGAGGGCACCAACGGAACGTGGTCGCTGGAGGACGGGAAAGGCACTGCGGTGGTAATTTATTTCTATCCGCGCGATAACACATCCGGGTGCACCCAGGAAGGTTTGGATTTCTCCGCGCACAACGCGGAGTTCAAGAAGGCCAAGGCACGGATTTTCGGGATTTCGCCCGACAGCGTGGCGTCGCACGAGAAATTCAAGAAAAAGATGTCGTTTGCGTTCGACCTGCTGAGCGATCCTGATCAAAAGGTGTGCAAACTGTACGATGTCATTCAGGAAAAGAGCATGTACGGCAGGAAATACATGGGAGTCGAGCGCAGCACGTTTCTCATCGATTCGAAGGGCGTGCTGCGGCACGAGTGGCGCAAAGTGAAGGTGAAGGATCATGCCGAGGCTGTGCTGGCGGCGGTGAAGGCACTGTGACCGGCAACGTGCGGCCCTTGGGAGCCGCGGTATTGAAGAGCCGCCAGGGCAAGGCCGAGCGCCGGATATTCGTGCTCGATACGAATGTGCTGATGCACGATCCCACGGCGATCTTTCGCTTCGAAGAGCACGACATCTACATCCCGATGACGGTGCTCGAGGAACTCGACGCCGGCAAGAAGGGCCTCTCCGAACCGGCACGCAATGTGCGCCAGGTCAGCCGATTTCTGGACGAGCTGATGCAAGGCGCGACCAAGAAGCAAATCGACCGCGGCCTCGCTTTGCCCACCGCCGTGCCCATCAACCACGGCAAGCGGCCGCCCGGCGGCAGGCTGTTCTTCCAGACCCAGCTGCTTGAATCGGTACTGCCGGACAGCCTGCCTGGACAAGGTGCCGACAACGCGATCCTGGCCAACACGCTGGCGCTGCAGCAGAAATTTCGCAACGCCCGCGTCACGCTGGTCTCGAAAGACATCAACCTGCGGATCAAGGCGGCGATCCTCGGCGTACATGCGGAGGACTATTCGAGCGACAAGACCATCGAGGATGCGGATTTGCTGGTCAGCGGCGTGCAACGACTGCCGCAGAATTTTTGGGAAAAACACGGCAAGGGCATGGAGTCCTGGCAGCAACAGAGCCGCACTTATTACCGGGTGCGCGGGCCTCTGGTGCGCGAATGGAAAACCAATCAGTTCGTCTACGACCCGGACGCGAACGGCGTGGAAGCCATCGTGCGAAAGCTCGAGGGCGACTCCGCGATATTGGAACTGACCACCGACTACCGTACCGAACGCAACAATGTGTGGGGCGTGACGGCGCGCAACCGCGAACAGAATCTCGCACTGAACTTGTTGATGGATCCGGAAATCGACTTCGTGACGGTCTTAGGTCCCGCGGGCACCGGCAAAACTCTGCTGACCCTGGCGGCGGGCCTGGCGCAGACGCTGGATCACAATCGCTTCGGCGAGATCATCATGACTCGCGTGACCATCCCCTTGGGTGAGGACATCGGCTTTTTGCCGGGCACCGAAGAGGAGAAAATGGAACCTTGGATGGGCGCGCTGATGGACAATTTGGAAGTGCTGACCCAGAGCCAGGCCGGAGGCACGTGGGGACGCGGCGCGACCAACGATCTGCTTCGGCACCGCATCAAGATTCGCTCCTTGAATTTCATGCGGGGTCGTACATTCTTGAACCGCTTCATTATCATCGATGAGGCTCAGAATCTCACGCCCAAGCAAATGAAGGCACTGGTCACCCGTGCGGGCCCGGGCACCAAAATGGTTTGCTTGGGCAACATCGCGCAGATCGATACCCCCTACCTGACCGAGACGACCACCGGCCTCACCTATGTCGTGAATCGATTCCACGGATGGGCGTTTTCGGGGCATATCACGCTGGTTCGCGGCGAGCGTTCGCGATTGGCGGATTATGCGTCCGAAGTACTTTGATTTTGCTTCGGTTTTGAGCGAACTTTGCAGCTTGGACAAGCTCAAAGGCTACCTACATGTCAGTTGTTAAATCCATATCCGCATTCCTGGCTGCCGCAGCGGTCACGGCCAGTGTTGGTGTGGGTTACGCCCAAGGCGTCAAGGGTCCCAATCAGGATCTTCCGGATCTGGGCAGTCCGGCGAATGCGGCGATCTCCATCGAAGATGAGTATCACGCGGGCCTGTCCTACGTTAACGAGATTCGCAACACCGGCCTGATCCTCACCGACCCCGAGGTCAGCCAGTACGCCCAGGAAATCGGCCACAGCCTCTCGAGCCACTCCGAAGAGGGTCAACACCAATTCTATTATTTCGTCCTGCGCGATCCGGTGGTCAACGCCTTCGCGGTACCCGGCGGCTTTGTGGCCATTCAAAGCGGGCTGATCCTGGCCACGCGCAACGAGAACGAACTGGCGGGCGTACTGGCGCATGAGACTGCGCACGTCACTCAGCGGCACATCGTGCGCCAGATCATAGACCAGGGCCATGAAGGGCTTCTGGCCTCCGCCGCGATGCTCGCTGCCGTGCTCTTGGGCGCGACCGCGGGCCGCGGCTCTCCCGACGCGATCGAGGGCGCCATTTTGGCGGGCCAGAGCGCGATGATTCAGCATCAGATCAATTACACCCGCAGCAGCGAGTTCGAAGCCGACCGCATCGGCATCAGCAACATGGCTGATGCCGGATACGATCCTTTGGGAATGGCAAGCTTTTTCGACTATATGGGCCACAGCGGCCCGGAACCAAGCCGCGTCAATGCCGTGCAGTTCTTGATCGATCACCCGATATTTTCGGATCGCGTAGCGGAAGCGCGCGACCGCGCGGACCAGATCGGTCGAATCCGCCATGAAGACTCATTGAGTTATCGGCTCGTCAAAGAACGGTTGCGGTCGGTCGCCGCCGATCCGCAAGTAGCCCGCAAGTACTACGTCAATCTGCTCAAGAACGGCGGCGGCAAGAGCATTGAAGAGCGCTACGGCAAGGACGTTGCCGAGATTGCGACGCGAAATCCTGCGGCGGCTATTCCCGATCTGCAGGAACTGGTGCGCGAATATCCAAAGGTCACGCAATTTTACGGTGCCCTCGGCCAGGCGTACCTGGTCAATAATCAGCCGAAAGAATCGAGTGAGGTGCTCGAGAGAGCCATGATTTTGTTCCCGCGCAACGTGCCCATCACGATCCGGCTCGCGGAAACGCTGATGCGTTCGGGCGACAACAAGCGCGCGCATCTGGTGTTGCTGGATTTATTCAATAGCGTCGAGCCCACGCCGGATCAGACTCGGCTCATCGCGAAGGCGGCCAACACCGCAGGCGACTATGCGGACTCATATAGCTACATGGCAGAGTTCTATCTCATGACCGGCAATCTCAATATGGCGTCCAATCAATTGCAAATGGCATTGAGCCTGCCGGGATTGGATGCTGTCCAGAGAGCCCGCTATAGCGCTCGTCTCGAGGAGATTCGCGCCGCCATGCCCAAGAAGGATCGGAACAAGGACACGGTAGCCGGCGACAATCGCAACAGCGGCAGTGGTCGATACAGACCGTAAATACTGACCGTAAAAACGCCCGTCGATACTGACGTACTCTGAGCATCCCGCTGAATGTTCCCGACATGGTATCGTTAGCCATTGTCCATCAGGGTCGGGAGAGATTCAGTATGCGGAGAATAAAGCACGCTCGCCTGGTGCTCGGTTTCGGTTTGGCCGCCGGCCTGACAGGCTGCGTCACGCTCCCCCCCAACCATACCCCGCCTCCGCAGGACCCCTGGGAATCATGGAATCGCGGCGTGTATAGGGTCAACGACAAGGTGGATCGCGCCGTCGTCAAGCCCGTCGCGCGCACCTATGTGCGGGTGGTCCCTTCGCCTGCGCGCACCGGCGTCAGCAATTTTTTCGCGAATCTGCGCACCACGACCGTGATGGTCAACGATGCTTTGCAGGGCAAATTCGGCGCGGCGGCCAATGATCTCGCGCGCCTCGTGGTCAATACGACCGTCGGGATCGGCGGACTGTTGGACCCCGCCACGCAGATGGGCTTGGACAAGAACGATGAGGATTTCGGCCAAACCCTGGGTCATTGGGGCGTTCGGCCCGGACCGTTTGTCGAAATTCCCATCTTGGGGCCATCAGACCTGCGAGATGGCTCGGGACGGGTCGTGGATATATTTACGGGTCCTACGCACTACATCAGCAACAACTGGGTCGCGTATGGGCTTGACGGCGTCGGTGCATTGAACACGCGCGCGGGCCTGCTGCCGCTGGATGAAACGTTGCAAAAGGTCTTCGATCCGTACGCCTTCATCCGCGACGCCTACTTGCAACGCCGCGCTTACCTGGTTTCCGATGGGAAAGTCACGGAGGAAGTTCTGGTGGATCCCGGCGCCGATGAAGCGGACACGGTCCCGCCGCCGGCCCCACCGCCCGCCACGCCTCCCGACAAACCGAACTGAAACCTAAGGCGCCGGCACCCGGCCGTCGGCTAGTTCGGCGGATTGTTCGCCCTGAGAAAGGCGACCGTCGCCTGCAGCATCTGCAACCGGGTCTCGCTGCGCGACAGCCAGTGATCCTCGTGCTTCATGGCCACCATCTCGACGGATTTTCCGGCGCGCTTCAACGCGCTCAACATCACGTCGCTTTGCTCAAAGGGGACCACGGTGTCATCGCGCCCGTGAATCAACAATACCGGGACGTTCACCGCATTCACATTCTCGATGGGCGAGATGGTGGCAATCGCCGGATCGTTCTTGTCGGAAGTCCCGATGAACCGATCCCAGTACCGCTGACTCAGGTGTCCCTCATTCTGAACGGTCCACTTTCGAAAGCGCCGCAGGTCCGAGATGCCCGCCACCGAGACTGCACAACGATAGACGCCGGACTGCACGGTGACGCCGGCGAGCGCCGCGTAGCCCCCATAGCTTGCCCCGACGATGCATACGCGCTTCGGGTCGATCAGCCCCTCGTGGGCGAGATGGCGAACCCCGTCCGAGAGATCTGTCTGCATCTTGCGGCCCCATTCGCCGAAGCCCGCCTCCAGGAAACTCGAGTCCAGGATTGAACCACGAAAATTGGGCTGCAATACGGCGTAGCCTTGCGCCGCCAGGGCCTGCGCCCACCAGTCAAAACCTTGGGTGTCAGCGGACGCCGGCCCGCCGTGCGGCATCACTATCAGCGGCAAATCCTTTTCCGCGACTCCGCGCGGCAAAGTCAAAAAGCCGGGGATGGTCAGGCCGTCAGCCGCGGAATAACTGATCGCCCGCATCTCGGCCGGCGCAGTCACTTCCTCGTACGCCCGCCCCAGAATCGTCGCGTGATGCGCATACCAGTCGTACTGCGCGTAAACATAGCCGTCTCTTGCGCCGAATACCTTGAGCACAACTCTCGAGTAGTCATCCGAATTGGACTCGAGTTCGATACGTTCGTCCGGAAATGCACGCACAATGGCATCCCAGTGGGCCTGCAGCTCGTTGTCAAAGAAGACGTACTGATTGCTGCGGACACCGCGGATGCCGCCGATGATCCGTCCCGATTTGCGCTCCTCGATGACGCGCGAGAATGCCGCGCCCCTCTCCAGCGGCGCGCCCCAGGTGTTGTCTTTGAGGTTGAGCGGCTTCCAGACGCCATCGCCGTTTTCGGTAAATCGTACGATCAGCGCCGCGCCGTCGGCGCTGAATCCAAGCATGCTGGGTGTGTCGATTGCGGCGGTCCCCGAGGCCGCCAAGGTCCATCGATTGTCCTTATGAGTCTTGATTTCCCACAATTTCTTGTCTTCGTGGTAGACGAATTTCGCCGCAATACGTCCTGACTCGTCCATCAGCCAATCTGTGTTGGATTCCGGGCTTTCGTCGATCAGCTTTGCTCTTCGGTCCGGATAGGCAAATGAAAACTGACACGGAACCGTCGATTCCTCCACGCAGAGGCCCGGCGCGAACAGCATCGAACGACCCGACACCTCGCGCACGGCAGTGTCACCGATAACAACGTTGAAAGTCCTCTTGGGAGCTATGTCAAAATACAGTGGATTCAGTTTCAGCTTGACGAGGTTGAAATTGACGAGTTGGTACCACTCGCGCGTCGTACCGTAAAAGCCCAACGGCGGCCCACTGGTGCTCGAAATGGTTGCCACGATGTTGTCATCGTCGACCCACTCGACGTCGCGCAGCTTCGTGTCGCCGACGCGCGCTTCGCCTAGGATTTCGTGCTTGGCGAGCGACACCACGATGAGATTCCGGCTATCGCTGCGTGTCCTGACGAACGCGATCTTCGTGCCGTCAGGCGAAATAACCACATTCTCCAGGGTCGGAAGCCTGCCGAACGCCTCCAGGGGAATTGTCTCGCCTGCGGCAGCAGAGTACGCGCCAATGATGACGGCGACGGCTACTGCAGCCGAAGCGCGGTTTGTTGCGAACGACCGGCTGCGTTTCATCCCTTTCCCATCCCTGGTTTTAATGCTTTTTCTATCGGGCCGAAAGCATCCTAGCTGACCGTCAGCAAATCTTCCACATCGCTCAAGCGCGCGAGCTGTTGCAGCTGGGCCGGGATGTTTTCGTAGCGTAGGCCGCGGCTCGAGGCTCGCGCCACACTCAGCCACTCGATCAATAAGGCCAGACCGGAGCTGTCGCTGTCCTTGACGCCCGCCAGATCGATGACAGCCGCACGCCCATTGCTGATGGCGGCGCTGCCCTCGCTCAGCAATGTGGTCACCGTGGTGAAGTGCAGCACGCCGTTCACCCGCGAGCGCTCGCCCTCCTGAAGCTCAAAGACAGCCGTGTGCACGGTACTATTGAGCAATGTGCGCTGACTGCGGCGCCAATGCACCTTGCTCAAGGGTTGCTCACCGCGGCGCCATTGGGGCCGACCCGCCCTTCCTTTTCCAAGCGTGTAATGACATCGTCCAGCCCCTTTTGCTGAATCTCGGAGGCAAAATCGGTTCGGAAGCTCTTCACATAGGAAATGCCTTCGATCACCACGTCCCAGGCCTTCCAACCCTCGGGTGTTTTTCGCAAACTGAAATTGACCGGAACTTTGTCGCCCGATGATCTCTTTACTTCCGTGCGCACGGTGGCCGTTGTATCCCCGGGATCGCCCTTGTAGGGCAGAACGACAAAGCGGTCGGCGGTGAAATCAATCAGCGCCGCACCATAATTTCGCAACAGAGAATGATAGAAGGCATCGACAAAGCGCTTGCGTTGCTCAGGTGTCGCCGTGCGCCAACTTTGACCCAGGACCAGCCGGGCCGAATACTCGGTGTCGAAATTCGGCAGCAGCACATTGCCGACCAAGGCATCCAGTTTCTTTGGATCGCCCCTGTACATGGCTCGATTTGCGTCCAACTCCACAAGCATTTTCTTGGCTGAGTTTTCCACCAGCGCCTGGGGGGTCTGGGTATTGGCGTTGGGGGCAGGAGCCGGTGTATCGGCTGCGTGCGCGCCGAATGCCAGCATGGATAGGAGCACCGCAGTGATGATTCTGATCATTTCGTTTTCTCCGTCGCTTTCGGATCCGCAGGCGCGGGGGATAGCGAGTCCGCTTTTGATTTGGTGAAATTCGCCAAGACCTGACCGATTAGATTTTCAAGAACGAAAGCCGATTGCGTAAAATCGATCTGACCCTTGTCCTTGATATACGTATCGGCGCCGCCGGCGGTGAGCCCGATGAATTTACCGCCCAGCAGACCCTGGGTATAGATGCTCGCGTCGCTGTCGGTGGGAATCTTGTTGTAGCGCGCGTTCAACCGCAACAGGACCACTGCTTTGTAGTCGTTGGAGTCAAAGTCGATTTTGGCGACACGTCCGACTTCGACGCCGGACATCGACACCGGAGCCCCCACTTTCAGATCGCCGATGTTGTCGAACTTGGCGATCACCTCATAGACCGGAGGGCCAAAGATGGGCAGGCCCCGGCTGGTCGTTTGGGTGGTCAGAAAAAACAGCGCCGCAAAGCCCAGCAGTACAAAAGATCCGGTGCCTAGATTCAACGTGCGAGACTTGCGCATAGCAACACTCCTACAAAAACGCTGCGGTGATCAAATAGTCCAAAAATAGAATCACCACGGCCGACGTGACGACGGTGCTCGTGGTGGCCCTGCCGACGCCCTCCGCAGTGGGCGTCGCGTAATACCCTTGATAGACGGCAATGAGGCTGCAGGCGACCCCGAATGCGAAGCTCTTGGCGATGCCCTCGGTGACATCCGTCAAGCTGACTGCGTGGCGCATCTGCGACCAGAAGCTGCCGGAATCGACCCCCATGATCTGTACGCCCACGAGCTGCGCGCCATAGATGCCGATCACGCTGAAGATGGCCGCGAGCAGCGGCATCGCGATCACGCCGCCCAGGAATCGCGGCACCACCACGCGCTGGATGGGATCGACCGCCATCATTTCCATGGCGGATAACTGATCCGTGGCGCGCATCAACCCCAACTCCGACGCCAGCGCCGTGCCGGCCCGGCCTGCAAACAACAGGGCAGTCACCACCGGACCCAGCTCTTTGACCAGCCCGATGGTCGCCGCGGTGCCCAGCGATTCTGCAGAGCCGAATCGTTGCAGAAGCTGAAACCCTTGCAGACCGAGCACCATGCCGACGAACAACCCGGAGAGCATGATGATGATCAGCGACAAGGCACCCGAGTTGAAGATCTGCTGCGAAATCAAATTGAACCGCAATAGAACGCGCGGCGTATTGACGACCAGTCGAAACAGGAAGTGAACGACCGAACCCAGGCCTTCCAGGGCATCGGTGAAACTTTCCCACAGCTCGCCGAACATGCTCTTAAAGATCCTCGCTACGGGACATCAATTCGCCGAAATAGTCGGCGGCAGGAAAATGAAACGGCACCGGACCGTCCGCCTGACCCCCGATGAACTGTTTGACGATCTCGGTCGGATTGGTTTTCAGCTCCTGTGGCGTACCGTCCGCGACCACCTTGCCGCCCGACAACAGGAACACCTGATCCGCGACGGTGGAAATCTCCTGCACGTCGTGCGAGACGACGATGCTGGTTATGCCGAGGGTATCGTTCAGCCGGCGAATCAGGCGCAAAATGACTCCCAATGAAATCGGGTCCAGGCCGACAAAAGGTTCATCGTAAATCAACAATTCCGGGTCCATGACGATGGCGCGCGCCAGAGCGACCCGGCGGCTCATTCCGCCGGATAGTTCCGCCGGCATCAATTCCGCGGCGCCCCGCAGCCCCACGGCCTGTAATTTTGTGAGCACCAATTGGCGAATCAGCCGCTCGGTCAAGTCGGTGTGCTCGCGCAAAGGAAAGGCGACGTTTTCGAACACGCTAAAGTCGGTCAGCAACGCGCCGTTCTGAAAAAGCATTCCCATCCGGCGACGCAGCACATACAGCTCCGCGCGCGACAGCACGTGCATGTCCTGGCCCGCTACTTTGATCTCGCCGCTGTCGGCCAATACCTGGCCGGTGATCAGACGCAGCAAGGTCGTCTTTCCGGTGCCGCTCGGCCCCATCACCGCGGTGACTTTGCCGCGCGGTATCTGAATATCCAGACCCGCGAACACCGGACGCCCGTTGACTGCGTAATCCAGGTTCCGAATATCGACTATGGGGGCGCGCTGATTCAATGGTTTGGCTGCACGCCCAGTCCCTAACGACCGGGCGTAGCGCGGAGTTTAAGCCGCGGTGGATTCCATGGCGGGTTTGTAATCCCCGACTGCCGCCAATCCATTGAGTTTGGCACGCTTCGCCAGGGCCTTCTGTCCGCCCGTAAATCCGCCCGCCTTACCCTCCCAGGCGTTCAGCGCATCTTCCTGCAGCGCACGTCCGTAGCTGAACGTCAGGCCCCAGGGCAGAGGCCCCAACCTATGCATCAGGCTCAGGTGCAACGTGGCATCCGTGGGGCTCTGGCCACCCGACAAGAACGCAATGCCGGGGACAGCTGAGGGTACCTGGCGCTTCAGGGTGCGAATGGTCGCTTCGGCAATGCGCTCAGGACTCGCCTGATCGGGACATTTCTTGCCTGGAATCACCATATTCGGCTTGAGGATCATGCCCTCCAGAATGACGCGTGCGGCAAACAGATGGCCGAATACACTATCCAGCACCAGGTTGGTCACTTCCTCGCAGCGCTCCAACGGGTGGGCGCCATCCATGAGCACTTCCGGCTCGACGATGGGTACGATTCCAGCTTCCTGGGCCAACGTCGCATAGCGCGCCAGCGCCTCGGCATTGGCGTCAATGGCGTATCGGGTGGGGATGCCTGAATCGATGTTGATCACCGCGCGCCATTTGGCAAATCGTGCGCCCAGTTTGTGGTACTCGGCGAAGCGCTCGCGCAATCCATCCAGCCCTTCCGTTATGGTCTCGCCCGGAAAACCCGGCAGCGCTTTTGCCCCCAAATCGACTTTTATGCCGGGGATCATTCCCGCCTTCGCCAGGTACGCCGGGAACGGGACGCCCTCCTTGGTCTTTTGACGGATGGTTTCGTCATACAGGATCACGCCGCTGATATACGACTGAGCGCCCGGTGCGGTGAACAGCATCTCGCGATAGGCGCGCCGATTCTCCTCGGTGGATTCCAACTTGATGGTGTCAAAGCGCTTTTTGATCGTGCTGCCGCTCTCGTCTGCCGCAAGGATGCCTCTGTTCTTGGCAACCAAGGCGCGCGCCGTGGCGTTGAGCTCTCCGATATTCATGACTTACGCATCTCACTGATAATGACGGTTAACTTGACGCAAGGATAACAAACCCAGGCTCGATTCGCCCTCGGGGTGGACCTTACAATTAAATAGGACTAAAATAGTCCTACATGAAACTCCAAATTGGGGGAACAATTTTATGCTGCGTATGGGAAAAATGACGGACTACGCAACGGTCGTGCTTGCCAGTCTAGCGCAAGAACCGGCCACGCATCATGCCGCAACGGAATTGGCCGAGCGCACGCGCTTGGGAAGAGCGACGGTGAGCAAGGTGCTAAAAGGTTTGCAGCGCGCCGGCATGGTCATTTCTTCACGCGGTGCACAGGGCGGCTATCGCCTCGCGCGGCGGCCCGACGAAATTACCGCGGCGCAAATCCTCGATGTATTCGAGGGGCCGATCGCCATCACCGAATGCAGCGGGGCTTCCAGCCAATGCGGAATCGAACGCCTGTGCCGCGTCGGCGCCGCCTGGCAGCGCGTCAATGCCGCGATTCGACGCGCTCTGGAAGACGTCACCTTGCATCAATTGGCGGGCCTGGACTCCACGGGCGTGCGTGTCGCCGATCTCGCGTCGGAAATTCGCGTGAATCCTTGAAAATCGACCCCATCTAAATATCAACGAGCACCCGGAATACTGTGTCCACCAAATCTCAAGACGTCGAAGCCCTGGTCGGTCAGAAATACCGCCACGGATTCATCACCGATATCGAATCGGACAGCCTGCCGCCCGGGCTCGATGAGGATGTGGTCGCGGCCATATCCAAAAAGAAGCACGAGCCGAAGTTCCTGCTGGACTGGCGGCTGAAAGCGTTCCGGCATTGGCAGACGATGAAGGAGCCCACCTGGGCGCATGTGCACTACAAGCCCATCGACTACCAGGACATCTCTTACTATTCCGCGCCGCGGGCGCCTGCGAATGCGCCGAAGAGTCTGGAAGATGTGGACCCGAAGCTGCTCGCCACCTACGCAAAATTGGGCATCCCGCTGCACGAGCGCGCACGCCTGGCGGGCGTCGCCGTGGATGCGGTCTTCGACAGCGTTTCGGTGGCGACGACCTTCAAGGAAAAACTCGGCAAGGCCGGCGTGATTTTCTGTTCGTTTTCCGATGCAGTTCGCGATCATCCGCAACTCGTCGAACGCTACCTCGGCACCGTCGTGCCCACGACCGATAATTTCTTTGCGGCGCTCAATTCGGCGGTGTTTTCGGACGGATCTTTCGTCTATGTGCCGCCCGGCGTGCGCTGCCCGATGGAACTGTCGACTTATTTTCGAATCAACGCCGCAAAGACCGGGCAATTCGAGCGCACGCTGATCATTGCCGCCGAGGGGGCCTCGGTGAGTTATTTGGAAGGCTGCACGGCGCCCATGCGCGATGAGAATCAGCTGCACGCCGCCGTCGTTGAACTGGTCGCGCTCGATGATGCGCAGATCAAGTACTCGACGGTGCAGAACTGGTATCCGGGCGATGAAAACGGCCTCGGCGGCATTTACAACTTCGTCACCAAGCGCGGCGAGTGCCGCGGCCGCAATTCCAAGATCTCCTGGACCCAGGTCGAGACCGGGTCCGCGATCACCTGGAAATATCCGAGCTGCGTGCTGAAGGGTGAAAATTCGATCGGCGAATTCTATTCGGTCGCGGTTGCGAACAATTATCAGCAGGCCGACACCGGCACCAAGATGATCCACATCGGCCGCAACACCAAGAGCACCATCGTGTCCAAGGGCATCTCGGCCGGGCATGCTGAAAATACTTACCGCGGATTGGTGAAAATTCTGCCGAGTGCGGCGGGCGCCCGCAATTTCACGCAGTGCGATTCCTTGCTGATGGGACCCAAGTGCGCGGCTCACACCTTCCCCTATATGGAGGTGAAGAATCCGACGGCGACGGTCGAACATGAGGCCAGCACTTCGAAGATCGGCGAAGACCAATTGTTCTACTGCCTGCAGCGCGGCATCTCCGCCGAGGATGCGGTCAATATGATCGTCAGCGGCTTCTGCAAAGTGGTGTTCAAGGAGCTGCCGATGGAATTCGCGGTCGAGGCACAGAATCTGCTCAGCGTGAGCTTGGAAGGCGCCGTCGGTTGACGGCCATACAGAGAGAAAATACCTTGCTTGTCATTTCCGATTTATCCGCCCGCGTCGCGGGCAAAGAAATCCTCAGCGGCGTGAACCTTCAGGTCAATGCCGGCGAGGTTCACGCCATCATGGGGCCGAACGGTTCCGGCAAGAGCACGCTGGCGCAGGTGTTGGCCGGCCGCGAGGACTACGAGGTCACCAAGGGGTCGGTGAGCTTCGAGGGCCGCGATTTGTTGGCAATGCGCGCCGAGGAGCGCGCGCGCGCCGGACTGTTTCTGGGATTCCAATATCCGGTGGAAATTCCCGGCGTCAACAATGTGTACTTGCTCAAGGCCGCGCTCAATGCCAAGCGCAAGGCAGCCGGCGAGCCCGAAGTCGATGCGTATGAGTTTTTGGCGCTGATCAGGCAGAAAATGAAGGCCATGCAGATGAGCGAAGCGTTTCTCACCCGCGGCGTGAACGAGGGATTTTCCGGCGGCGAGAAGAAGCGCAATGAAGTCCTGCAGATGCTGGTGCTCGAGCCCAAGCTCGCGATTCTGGATGAGACGGATTCCGGGCTCGACATCGATGCGCTCAAAGTGGTTTCCGCCGGCGTGAACAGCCTGCGCGACCCGAAGCGCGCCGTCGTGCTGGTCACGCACTATCAGCGCTTGCTCGACTACGTCATCCCGGATCAGGTGCATGTGCTGTCGGGCGGCCGGATCGTGAAGAGCGGCGACAAATCGCTCGCGCAAGAACTCGAGCGCCGCGGCTACGACTGGGTGATGGGAGCCCAAGTCGCATGAGCGCCGCCCTCCGCTCCTTCGAGGCGCAATGGCGTGCGCGTACAGCGGATGCGCTGCAGCCCATCCGCGAACAGGCGATGCAGCGCTTTCTGAAGCTCGGGCTGCCGACGTCGCGCGACGAAACGTGGCGCTATACCGATCTTCGCAGCCTCGCCGCTCAGAGCTTCGAGCCGGCCCCTTGTGAGCCCCGCGGCAACATTGATCCCGCCGCGTCGCTGTCGTTGGTGGATGCCGATCAGCACGCCGCTACGTTGCGTTTGATCAACGGCTGCCTGCCGCCAAGCGCCGATAAGCAAGCAATAAATGGCATTGAAATCAGTAGTATAAAGGCATTATCTCAATCCGATCCGAAGTCGCTGGCGCGCTTCTTCCCGACCGGATCGGATGCGGATCAGCGTCGCTGGGTGTTGCTCAATACCGCGCTGTTCATCGATGGCCTGTATCTGAAGATCACCCGGCGGGTCACAGAGCCCTTGGTCATTCTTCATGTATCGACGGGCGAGCGAGCGCATGAGGCGGCGCATCCGCGCATCATCATCGACGCGGCACCGGGTTCGAGCGCGACCATCATAGAACATCATGTGTCGCATGGAGACATCGCGCCCCTCAACAATTCCAACACGCATATCTCGCTTGGCATGGATGCGCAGCTCGAGCACTACCGCGTCTACGCGACGGGAGCCGGCGCGAGCCATTTGGACTCTCTCGACATCCATCAAGCGCATGGCAGCCACTGCAGGCAATTCACCATCGTCTTGGGCGGCGGCCTGGTGCGCTCGTCGCTGGAAGCGCATTTGAATCAGCCCGGCGCATCGCTGGACAGCCACTCATTGCTGGTGGGACATGAAGATCGGCACGTCGATTGCGTCAACATCGTCACGCATGCGGCGCCCAACACGCGCAGCCGCCAAACGGCGCGCGCCATCGCCGGCGATGTCAGCCGCGTCGTCTTCAACAGCAAGGTCATCGTCAACGCAGGCGCCGTCGGTTCCGATTCGCAGCAGTCGTGCCGCGGCTTGCTGCTCTCGCCCGGCGCTGAAATCGACACGCGGCCGCAGCTCGAAATACATGCCGATGAGGTCAAGTGCGCGCATGGCGCGACCACCGGCAGGCTCGATCCCGACATGCTGTTCTACCTGCTCTCGCGCGGCCTCGACCGCGAAACGGCGCAAAGCCTGCTGGTATTCGCCTTCCTCGCCGACACGCTCACGGGCATGTCAGTGAGCTCGGCGCGTGCCGCGATCGAGAATGCCCTGATCAGCCAATTACCCGATTCGCAACTACTGCGGAAGTTTCGATGAACAATATCGCCCTGGCCCGTACCGACCATACCTTCGACGTCGACGCCGCGCGCCGCCAATTCCCGATCTTGGGCCGCATGGTGCACGGCAAGCCCCTGGCCTATTTGGACAATGGCGCCTCGGCGCAGCGCCCGCAATGCGTGATCGACGCGGTGGATGACTACGAACGCCACCACCACGCCAATATCCATCGCGGCGTGCACACCTTGAGCCAGGAGGCCACGGCGCTGTACGAAGGCGCGCGCGACCGGCTGGTGCGTTTCATTCATGCGCGCTCGCGCAGCGAGATTATTTTTGTTCGCGGCACCACCGAGGCGATCAACCTGGTCGCGCAAAGCTACGCGCGGCCGACCTTGAAGCCCGGCGACGAGGTGCTGATCACGCATTTGGAGCACCACGCCAACATCGTGCCCTGGCAAATGGTCTGTGAGCAGACCGGCGCGAAACTGATTGTGGCTCCGATGGACGCTGCCGGCGAGGTGCATCTCGATGCGGTGGTTGCGTTGATGAATCCTCGCACCAAAATCCTCGCCTGCGCGCATGTCTCCAACGCGCTGGGCACCGTACTGCCCGTGCGGCGCCTGATCGCCGCCGCCAAGGCCCGCGGCATCATCACATTGATCGACGGCGCGCAGGCCATCTCGCACATGCCGGTCGACGTGCAGGACTTGGGCTGCGACTTTTATGCCTTCTCCAGTCACAAGATGTACGGACCCACGGGCGTGGGCGTGCTCTATGGACGCGAGCAGTTGCTCGATCGCATGCCGCCCTGGCAGGGCGGCGGTGAAATGATCCTGGCCGTGACTTTCGCCAAGACCACCTACAATGCCTTGCCCAACAAATTCGAGGCCGGCACGCCCAATATTTCCGGCGCCGTCGGCTTGGGTGCAGCCGTCGATTTTCTATCGGGGTTGGACCTGCAAGCCGCCCATGCCCACGAAAGCGCCCTGCTCCATCACGCCACCGAGGTCCTGACCAAGATTCCGGGATTGCGCATCGTCGGCACCGCCGCGGACAAGGCCAGCCTGGTTTCTTTCGTGGTTGCCGGCGTGCATCCGCACGACCTGGGGACGATCCTGGACGAAGACGGGATCGCGGTTCGCACCGGCCATCATTGCGCAATGCCGGTCATGGATTTCTTCAAGCTGCCGGCCACCGCCCGTGCCTCGTTTGCGTTCTACAACCGCTTCGACGAAATCGACAGGTTGGGCGCCGGTATCGAGCGCGCGCGCAAGATGTTCGGTTGAAGAATTGCCATGGAACTTAACGACCTTTACCGCGACGTGATCCTCGACCACAACCGCCAGCCGCGTAACTTCGGCGCCCTCGAGCCCGCCGACGCCAGCGTCGAGGGATTCAATCCCATGTGCGGCGATCATCTCACGCTGCGCTTGAGATTGAACCAAGACACCATCAGCGATATCCGCTTCGAAGGCCAGGGATGCGCCATATCGACGGCCTCCGCTTCGCTGATGACGGAAGCCGTGAAGGGCAAGTCCCGCGGCGAGGCGCTCAAACTGTTCGAGCGGGTGCATCAGTTGCTCACCGACGATGCCGCGCCTGAGCCTTCGGAACTCGGGAAACTGGCGGCGCTGTCGGGGGTGCGCGAATACCCCGCTCGCGTGAAGTGCGCAAGCCTGTGCTGGCACACATTGGCCTCCGCGCTGAAATCCGCGGACTTCAAGTCCCTGCCCGCCGTGTCCACCGAGTGAGCTGCTGAAGATGCGCGCCTACGAGAATGAACCCATCGTCGTGCAACGCGAGGTCAAGGCCGTGGCGATTCCGGCCGGCGCCGAGGTCAAATTGAAGCTCGGCCAGGTCGGCTACATCACCCAGGCGCTGGGCGGAAGCTTCACCGTTTACATCGACGGCAATTTATTTCGCATCGCCGGCCAGGATGCCGATGCCATCGGCAAGACCTCCGCAAAAGCGCCCGAGGTTCCGCCCGGAGCGTCCGAAGAGGACATCAAGAACATCATCTGGCAGCAGCTCAAGACTTGCTATGACCCCGAAATACCGGTCAATATCGTCGACCTGGGGCTGGTATACGAATGCGATGTGAGCAAGAACGAAGACTCCACACGCAACGTCGATATCAAGATGACCTTGACGGCACCCGGCTGCGGCATGGGCGAAGTGTTGGTGCAGGACGTGCGCGACAAGGTGCAAATCGTTCCCACCGTGGCGCACGCCAACGTCGAGCTGGTATTTGATCCACCGTGGAATCAGACCATGATGTCGGACGAGGCCCGCCTGCAGACCGGCATGATGTGATGGGCACGATGTGATGCGGGGGCGATCTTGACGTGGATTGATGCGGGACTCAGCGACAATTTGGGCGAAGGTCGGCCCAGGTCCATTGCGGTCGGCCGGCGCATGATTGCCGTCATTCGCAGCGGCGATGCGTATTTTGCGATTGAGGATATTTGCACCCACGACGGAGCGCAATTGACCGGGGGCGAAATCGAGGGCAACGAAATCATCTGCCCGCGTCACGGGGCGCGATTCTGCCTGCGCACGGGCGAGGCGTTGACGCCGCCCGCCTATGAACCGGTGCGTGTCTTTGAAACCAAAATTGAGAACGGCCATTTGTGGGTACGCTCAGACTGACTCTGCTTCGTCACGGTAAGGCCGAACCCGCCGACGCCTATCCGGAGGACTATGAGCGCCCGCTCGCGCATCGCGGGTGCATCGAGGCGCAGGAGATTGCGGGGCGTCTGGTGAAGCGCAATCTCGTGCCTGATCTCATTTTGGTGAGCCCGGCCGAACGCGCCTGGGCAACGGCCGAAATTGTTGCAGCTACCTGCGAACTCGATGCCAAGCAAGTGCAGTGCGCGCGCGAACTCTACCTGGCATCGCCCGAGAGAACCTGGCAGCTGCTGGCCCACCGCAGCGCCTCGTTGGGCCACATCATGATCTGCGGGCACAACCCGGGGTTGAGCGCAGTCGCGAGCCGCTTTGGGCCCAAGCCGCAGCGGCGCGAATTGCCCACCGCCGGTATCGCCACCGCCGTTTGGTACCACGCCGAGTGGGCGACCTTGCAGCCGGAAACGGCCGATGCCTGCGAAGAGGACGATCCCGAGGATATGGACGAGCTCTGGGAATGAGGCGCCTACCAATTCTCCAGCGCCTTGCCCTTGCCCTCGCGAATCGCCTGCTCGATGATGGGCTTTAACTGACGTCTGACGTCTTCGATGATTTTGCGCTGCTGCTCACCGAGAAGCGCCTGCTGCTCGCCGAGCTTGCCTTGCTGCGCACCGAGTTCGCCCTGCTGCGCGCCAAGTTCACCTTGTTGCTCACCAAAGCTGCCTTGCTGCATGGACATTTCGGCCTGCAATCTGCCCGCAGCAGCCTGAATCTCGCCCATATGGGATTGGATTTCTGCCAGTGCATTGCGGTCGATCTGCGCCGTGAGTTCTGCAAGGTTCATTTGTTTGATCATTTTCTGCAGCTCTGCCACTTCACGCTTGAATTCCGGCGTATCGATTTTCGCCACCCGCTGCTGCGCGGCCAGGGCTCGTTGCTGAGCGCCGAGCAAGCTCTGCTTAGTACCCAACTCCCTTTGTTTTAGCCCCAGCTCTTGCTGCTTTTCGCGCAACTCGATCATGGGTGCCAGCAGGACCTGCGCTTGCGCCATGATGGCGGGATCTTGGATGAGATAGGGCTTGCCATCATGTTGAAAGTAGATGTAGTTGCCGGTCTTAGGCGGCAACAAGTTCCCGGTGTTGAACATGATTCGCGAGTGATCGGTGTGGATCGCCACCACCCCCTCCTCGTGCGAATCATCGATCGCATCGTCATGTTCCGCAAAGTGGCTATCCGCATCGGCTTTCTTGGCGTCCTTCTTCGCGGCCCTGGCGTCGGCCGCGGCCCGCGCATCGGTCGCTGCCGGGGCTTCAGTCGCACCCGTGGCCTTGGCGGCATTGCTGTTGGCGACAGCGGCTGCATCGGCTGCAGCTGTTGTAGAAACGTTCGCGGCTACCGTTTGAGAGATGTTCGAGGCGACGGAGTTGGATATGCCGGCCGAAGTTGAATTGGACAGCTTGGCGGCGATCGAATCGGACAGATTCGAGTTGATGGCAACGTTGATGGCGTTCAACGGACCGTTGCTCGGCGAGGCGTGCACCCGGGTCATTGAGGTGGAGGCGACCATGGCCATGATCACGACGCCCGCCGCGACGTACGGCAGGCGGTGCCTGACGGCAAAAGATCGCTCAAAGCCCTTATCACTCAGCAGCCGCTCGATTCGCGGCGTCAGGTTGCTGGCGCTTGCCATGGCAACGCCGGTCAGCGGCCATTGGGCGCGCGTGGCGAACGCGAGCAGGGTTTCGGCGTAGGACGCTCGGCTCTCGGCATGCTCGACCGCCGCGCAATCGCTCAGCGCCTCACCGAGCTCTGACAGCTGGCGTTGCAGCCACCAGCTGAAGGGGTTGAACCAGAAAAGTGCGCAGTGCAATCCGGCCAGCGCATGCACGTAGAAGTCTGCCTGCCTGACGTGTGCCCGCTCATGCGAGAGCACGATGCGCAAGGTGGCCTCATCCCACGAAACATAGCCGCTGGGCAGCAGCACGCTCGACCCGATGGTCACAGGCGTGGCAACTCGCGAACTGCTGCGCACATCCAGTTCGGGATCGAAGGGAAATACGACGCGCTCTGCCTGATCGCGCAGCCGCAGTGCGAAACCGACACCCGCGCAGAGCCGCAGCGATAGCACGGCCGCAACCGCGCAGTAACCGATCACCGCAAGGGTCAGCACGATGCTCGAGGATTGCGCGCCCTCGGTGCGTTCGGCGCCGTGGGCCCCATGGGCGCCGGCTGCGCTCGCGTTGCGCCCGTCATCGATTCGTGGCGCGTTCCGCGGCGCGTCGTACGCAGCGGTGTCACGGTAATGCGAAGACGCGGCAGCGTCGATGTAGGACCCATCGAGGTACAGGGGCAGCGGCTTCGCGGCGGCGATCTCGGGCAGCAGCCGCGGTCCAATCTGCGCGCCGACCAGCACGGGCATTGCCAGCGCGCCGATGAGCGCGAGCAGCCAAGCGGTACGCCTTGCGCGAACTTGATCAATTCGCAACAGGCGCAGCGTCACCAAGATCATCGCGCCCATCACCAAGGAGCGCACAGCGGCTTCAAGCAACAGATGAGTGCTCATGACTTTTTCCCCTTTTTCGATGCGGCGATACGTTCGGCGAGGCGCTGCAGTTCCTTGCGGTCCAGCACCGCAGAATCCACCATGCCGGCCAGCAACGTTTCCACGGAACCTTCGCAGAACCAATCGACGATGCGTTGCACGGCCCGTCCGGCAACCGCCTGCCGCGATGCCGCCGGCCGGTAGAGAAAGGTGCGGCTTTCAATGGAGTGGGCCAGATACCCCTTCTCTTCGAGCCGGCGCAACACGGTGCGAATGGTGGATTCTTTGAGGGGCCGCCCTTGCTGCACGAGTTGCTCTCTGACTTGGTCGGCGTTCTGCACGCCATGCTCCCAAATGAGTTCAAGCACGGCTCGCTCCAGCTCGCCGAGCTCGGCAGGATCGTGACTTTGCGTAGTGTTACTGTTCATAGTGTTACGGACTGTAACACACAGATCGGGCGGCGCAAGTTCTTTTTACATGAGAGGCTCTGACCTTAAGTCTGACCCCGATGCAGCTTCATGAGGTGGCGCCGCTCGCGTTTGTCAGGACGCGAATCCGGCCTGGGCCGGGAGACGTTGGCCAGGCGCTGCTGCTCTTTTAGCTTCGCGCGGCGCGCGGCGCTCGCCGCGGTCTCCAGATAGTGCGTGAGTGCCTCTGCCGCGGGTCCGCGCCGCGCGGGAAGGCCGAGAACTTCAAATTCCGCCACGATCCCCTGCAGCGACAGACTCAAATGATCGCCGACTCGAACGCGATGCGCCGGCTTGACGCGTTCCGCATTCAAATGGACCTTGCCGCCGTTGATGGCCGCCGTCGCGAGACTTCGAGTCTTGAAGAACCTGGCATGCCATAGCCATTTGTCCAAGCGATGGTTGTCGGTGTTTTGCTCGGTTGTCATAGCGGTCGGATCTTAAGGATCTCAAGGGACGGACGAAATAGCTATAATAGCGCCATGCACGGCACGGAATTTCTTGAGCGGCTGCGGCACGACACCGAGGCGCTCGATGCCGCGGGTCTGCTGAAGCGCGAACGCGTCATCGGCTCGGCCCAAGGCCCTGTAATCAGGCTTACAAGCGGGCAAGAGATGATCAATCTCTGCGCCAACAACTACCTGGGACTTGCCAACCATCCCGCAGTGCTCAAGGCCGCACACGAGGGACTGACCCGCTATGGCTATGGTGTGGCCTCGGTGCGCTTTATTTGCGGCACGCAAAGCGTGCACCGCGAGCTCGAGGAGCGGCTGAGCGCGTATCTATCGATGGACGATACGATCTTGTATTCGTCCTGCTTCGATGCAAACGGCGGCCTGTTCGAGACTTTGCTCGACGAGCAGGATGCCGTCATCAGCGATGCGCTGAATCACGCCAGCATCATCGACGGCATTCGCCTGTGCAAGGCGCGCCGCCTGCGCTATGCCAACAACGACATGAATGAGCTCGAGCAGGCGCTCAAGGATTCGCAGGATTCACGTGTGCGGCTCATCGCGACCGACGGCGTATTCTCGATGGATGGATCCATCGCGCGGCTCCACGAGATCTGCGAGCTGGCCGATCGATACGGTGCGCTGGTCATGGTCGACGATTCTCATGCGACCGGATTCATAGGCGCCGGTGGCCGCGGCTCGCATGAATATCGCGGTGTCGTGGGCCGGATTGACATCCTCACCAGCACCTTGGGCAAAGCTTTGGGCGGCGCCAGCGGCGGCTTTGTTGCGGCCCGCAAGGACATCGTCGCCTGGCTGCGGCAGCGCTCGCGGCCCTATCTGTTTTCCAACAGCATCGCGCCGACGGTCGCCGCCGCCACCATCCAGGTGCTCGATCTTCTCGAGAGTTCACCGGAACTTCGCGATCGCGTCCATGCCAACGCCCGGTACTTTCGAGAGCGCATGCAGGCCCTGGGCTTCAACCTGGTTCCCGGGGAGCATCCCATCATTCCGGTGATGCTCGGAGATGCGCCCTTGGCCGTGCGCCTCGCCGAGCGGATGCAGAATGAAGGCATTTACGTCGTGGCATTCTCTTTTCCGGTCGTGCCCCATGGAAAAGCGCGAATTCGTACCCAAATGAATGCTGCGCACAGTACCCAGCAGCTCGATCAGGTCATTTCCGCCTTCGGTCGCTCGGCGCGCGATCTCGGCGTCATTCAGTAGAGGCAGGCCCACGCAATGAAAGCACTCGTCAAGGCCCGCGCCGAACCCGGCATTTGGATGCAGGACGTGCCGGAACCTTCAGTCGGTCACAATGATGTTCTGATCAAGGTGCATCGCTCCGCCATCTGCGGCACCGACATGCATATTTACAATTGGGATGCGTGGGCGCAAAAGACCGTGCCGGTCCCCATGGCGGTGGGCCATGAGTATTCCGGCGAGATCGTCGAGCTGGGCAGCGAAGTGCGCGGCTTTCATGCCGGCGACCGCGTATCCGGCGAGGGTCATATCACCTGCGGCCATTGCCGCAATTGCCGCGCCGGCCGCCGCCATCTGTGCCGCAATACCTCCGGCGTCGGCGTCAATCGCCCGGGGGCATTCGCCGAGTACCTGACCATACCGGCGTCCAATGTGTTCAAGCTGCCCGCAGCGATCGACGATGAGATCGCCGCGATTTTGGATCCGCTCGGCAACGCCACGCACACGGCACTGGCGTTCAATGTGGTCGGCGAGGATGTGCTGATCACGGGAGCGGGTCCGATCGGCGTCATGGCCGTGGCCATCGCACGGCATTGCGGCGCGCGGCACGTCGTCATTACCGACGTCAATGACTACCGGTTGAATCTGGCCAAGAAAATGGGCGCCTCGCGCGCGCTCAACATATCGCGCGAGTCGCTGGACGACGCCATGCGGGATCTCGGTATGGAAGAGGGCTTCGACGTCGGCTTTGAAATGTCGGGAAATCCGGCGGCGCTGCGTGAATTGCTGCGGACCATGAACAATGGCGGCAGCGTTTCCATGCTCGGCATCCCGCCCGGTGAGACCGCCATCGACTGGAATCAGGTCATTTTCAAGGGACTGACCATCAAAGGCATCTATGGCCGCGAGATGTTCGAAACCTGGTACAAAATGTCGAGCATGCTGCAAAGCGGCTTGGAAATTCGGCCGGTGATCACCCATCGCTTGGGGATCAACGACTATCTGGAAGGCTTTCAGATCATGAATTCCGGCAAGTCCGGAAAAGTGACGCTCGACTGGTCGAGTCTTTAAGAAGCGCCTAACGTTCGCGCGGTTCGCTGCACCAGCAATACGAGTACAGACCGCGTGGATCTTTCAGCCGGGTGATGGCGCGCGCCTGCTCCAGCAACGGATCGAGAATGCGCTCGACGTCGGTGCGTTGTGGAATGAGCCCCGCCGATTGACCCAGTCGCACGGCCTGCGATTGTATCTGCATCAACAGCTCCTGGCGTATGCTCAGCTCAGGCTCGATGTAATCGACGTCGTAGTCCTTGCCCAGTTCCGCCAATTTCGCGGCGGCCTCGGTCGCGTCCTTGAGTCCGCCGAGATGATCGACCAAACCGATGCGCTGCGCATCGAGACCGGCCCACACCCGGCCCTGCGCAATCTTGTCCACGTCCTCCACGGACTTCTTCCTGCCGTCCGCCACGCGCCGCACGAATTGGGCGTATGCATGATCCACCGACGCCTGCAACAACTGCTTGGTGACGGGCCCGAGCGCCCGATCAATGCGTAAATCGCCCGCCAGCGGCGTGGTGCCGATGCCATCGACCTTGACGCCGAGCTTCTCCAGCGTGCGCTGAAAGGTCGGAATGTAGGAGAACACGCCGATCGATCCGGTAATGGTGGTTGGGCTGGCGAATATCTGATTGGCGGCCGCCGCGATGTAGTAACCGCCGGAGGCCGCGTACGTGCTCATGGAAACGACGACCGGCTTGCCCGCTTTGCGCAGGGCCTGGACTTCGCGCAGGATTTTTTCCGACGCAAATTCGCTGCCGCCCGGACTGTCGACGCGCAGCACCACCGCTTTCACGGCGTTGTCGTAGCGCGCCTGCCGCAGCAGGTTCGATGTGCTCTCGCCGCCGATCGCCCCCGGCATCTGGTGTCCGTCGAAGATTTCCCCGGATGCCACGACGATGCCGATCTTGGCATCGGATTTCCCCTTCAGAACATGCTTGGAGCGCACCGCCGCCAGGTACTGATTCATCCCGATGGAATTGAACGAATGATTGTTGTCGTCCTCGCCGACCAGTCCCTTCAAATCATCGGCAACCTGCCGTCGGCTCTTCAGCGCCGTCACCAGGCCGCGCTGCAGCGCCATCTTGGCCATGTCGCCATTGACGGCCTGCAATGAGGCGGGCTGCTCCGCGATGAAGTCCTTCAGGGCGCCGGCGGGCAGAGATCGGGCACGCGTGACATCTTGCGTGTATGCGCGCCACAACGACTCGAGCCACACCGACGTTTCTTCGCGTTCGCTCGGCGCCATGTCATTGCGGGAAAATTGATCGGTATAGCTTTTGAACGTGCCGGCACGAAATACGTTTAAATCGACGCTGAGCTTTTCGATCGCGTCCTTGTAGTACATGCGGTAGTAGCTGAAGCCGTTGACGGACACCTCGCCCATGGGGTCCAGATAGACCTCGCCCGCCTGCGCTGCCAGATAGTATTGCGCTTGACTGAAGGAATCGCCTGATGCAATCACGCGTTTGCCGGAAGCCCGGAAGTCGCGCAGCGCGGCGCCGATCTCCTGCAATTTCGACAGGCCCGATGGAGCCAACTCGTCCATGTCGAGAACGATGAGCTTGATTCTGGAGTCTGTCTTGGCAGCCGCGATGGCGTCGGTCACGTCGCGAAGCAAGGTCTCCGGCGCCGGGCCGCCCGACGCTTCGCCCAATGCGCGGCGCACCGGGTCGCCCGCGATCTGTTCGACCAATTCGCCTTGCGGCGCGATGATGAGCGCCGCGGTGCGCGGCACGATCGGGATGGACGAATGCAGCGCCGCGAGAACGAAGCCGAAAATCAGCAGCAACAGCGCGAGGTGCAGCACCTTGCGGATCCCTTCCAGGATTCGCCAGACCAGTCCGAAGAATCCCCTAAGAGCGGACCCGACGCTCATTCAATGCTCAGATCTTCTCGTCGATGCGCGCAGCTTTACCGGAGAGGTCCCGCAGGTAGTACAACTTGGCGCGGCGCACGCTGCCGCGGCGCTTCACGCTGACTTCGCTGATTGCAGGGCTGAAGGTCTGAAAGACGCGTTCGACGCCTTCGCCGTGGGAAATCTTGCGTACGGTGAACGAAGAATTGAGGCCGCGGTTCTTCTTCGCGATCACCACGCCTTCGTAGGCTTGAACGCGCTCGCGATCACCTTCGACGACCTTGACCTGCACGACGATGGTATCGCCGGGGTTGAAGTCCGGAAGCTTGCGCGTCGCGCGCTCGCCGTTGAGTTCCTGGATGATCTTATTCATTGCCGTTGCCTCGCTTCATTCTTGAATTCTTCCAACAATTCCCGCTCTTCATCACTCATGCCGCGGCGCTCGAGCAGTTCCGGCCGGCGCAACCACGTGCGGCCCAGCGCCTGTTGCAATCGCCAGCGATGAATCGCTGCGTGATCGCCCGAGGCCAATACCGCGGGCACCTCGTGCCCATCCAAATCTTGCGGCCGCGTGTAGTGCGGCCAATCCACCAGACCGTCGCTGAAGGACTCCTGCAGCGCCGATTCCGAACTGCCCAACGTACCCGGCATCAACCGCGCCATCGCATCGATGACCACCAGCGCCGGCAGCTCTCCGCCCGACAGCACATAGTCGCCGATGGACCACTGCTCATCGATTTCCTGTTCGATGAAGCGCTCGTCGATCCCTTCGTAGCGTCCCGCCACCAAGACCAGACCGGGCCACTCACACGCCTCGCGCGCCCGGCTCTGCTCGAATCTGCATCCGTCCGCGCCCAAGTAGACGCGCCGGCTGCCCGCCGGCAGAACCTTCATTGCGTCGCGCAGCGCGCTGCGCACCGGTTCCACCTTCAAAACCATCCCCGGTCCACCGCCATAAGGGCGGTCATCCACCGTCCGGTGGGGATCGGATGTGTAGTCGCGCGGATCGAAACAATCGACCTGAAAAATACCGCGCTCCAATGCCCGCCCAACCACGCCGATGTTCAGCGCCTCGCGGATCATCTGCGGAAACAGCGACACCACCGCAATATGCATACTCAATCCGCTGCGGCGTCCCAATCCACCACCACGCGGCGAGCCCTCAAATCCACACGCCGAAGATGCTGCGGCACGGCCGGCACCCAATATTCACGTTCCCCTCGCACCACCATCAAGGCCTGCGCCGGGGTCTCCACAAAATGCTGCACGACACCCAAAGCCACGCCGGCCAGATTCACCACCTCGCAGCCGATCAAGTCAGCGCGGTAGAAATCCTTGTCGTCCCGCTGCGGCAGTTCCACTCGCGGTACACAGATCTGGGCGCCGGTCAGGGCTGCCGCTTGATCCCGATCCTCCACTCCGGCCAATTTGACCGTTAGCGCGCCCCCGCTTCGGCCGCGCTCTTCAATGCGATAGCTGCGCCACGCACCCTCCCGCCCAATCTGCAAATTGCCATGTTCCAGCAGACGTTCAGGGGGATCCGTGTGTGACCGTAGCTTGACCCAACCTCGGACGCCAAACGGGGCGCCTACCAAACCCAGTTGGATGAGCGCCGATGATTCGTCGCTCATCGTGCCCTTCGAGCCTTTACGCGGCCTGCTTACGGAAGCTGGTGAGGAGAAATTTGACGCGATCGGACATGTGAGCGCCCTTGCTTACCCAGTGCTCGATCCTCGCAACATCTAAGCGCAACTTGACTTCCGCGCCACGCGCCACCGGGTTGAACAGGCCGACGCTCTCCAGGCTGGTGCCGCCCTGGCGCTTGCGGCTGTCGGTCACCACAACGTGATAGAAGGGCGTCTTTTTGCCGCCGCGTCGAGTCAAACGGATCGTCACCATCGTAAATTCACCTTAGGCGATGCCAAGCCGCTAATTGTAATGACAATCAGGGCTTAAGAGCAACCAAAGCTTTGTAATGCGCGGTCTTAGCGGCCAAATCCGCCCGGACCGAACCCTCCTGGAGGCATCCGTCCGGCCATTCCGCGCATCATATTCTTGAGCATTCCGCCTTTGACCATCTTTTTCATGGTTTTCTGCATTTGGTCGAACTGCTTGAGCAGCCGATTGACCTCCGGCAGCGGTACCCCTGCCCCGGTGGCAATACGCCGTTTGCGGGAATTATCGATCATTTCCGGGCGCCGACGCTCGCGCGGGGTCATCGAGTCGATGATTCCCATCTGGCGCTTCAGGGTCTTCGGATTGGCGGCGCCGGCCGCCGCCGCCGCGCCGGCTTGGTATTGGGCGGGCAGCTTGTCGAGCAAAGCCGCCATGCCGCCCATGTTCTGCAACTGGCTCAACTGATCGCGCAGGTCCGTCAGATCAAAGGATTTTCCCTTGCTGATCTTTTTGGCGAGCTTTTCCGCCTTTTCGTGGTCGACCTGATCTTGAACCTGCTCGACCAGCGACAGCACATCGCCCATGCCTAAGATGCGCGAAGCGATGCGCTCCGGCTGAAACAGCTCCAGCGCGTCGGATTTCTCGCCGGTGCCGACGAAGAGGATCGGTCGGCCGGTCACATGACGAACGGACAGTGCCGCACCGCCGCGCGCATCGCCATCGGCCTTGGTGAGGATGACGCCGGTAAGACTCAACGCATCGTTGAATGCTTTGGCGGCATTCACCGCGTCTTGTCCCGCCATGCTGTCAACCACGAACAAGCGCTCGTGGGGTTGGATCGCCGCCTCGAGTTCCTTGACCTCTGCCATCATCTCGGCATCAACATGCAGCCGCCCGGCGGTGTCGAGCAGCAGCACGTCGTAGGCCTGCAGCGTCGCCTCCGTGAGCGCGCGCCTGGCGATGGCCACGGGTGCTTCGGTGGCGAGCGCGGTTGCGAAGCCCGCGCCCACCTGTTCGGCCAGGGTCTGCAACTGCAAAATGGCCGCGGGACGGTAGACGTCGGTGCTGACCATCAACACTTTTTTGTTTTGCTTCTCGATGAGCCAGCGCGCCAGCTTGCCGGCGGTGGTGGTTTTGCCCGCGCCCTGCAAGCCGGCGAGCATCACAACGACGGGCCGTTGAGCGCGCAGGTTGAGACCCGAACTCGGCTCGCCCATGAGCTGGGTCAATTCTTCATGCACGACTTTGATGAATGCCTGTCCGGGCGTGAGACTCTTGGTCACCTCGACGCCGACCGCGCGCGCTTTGACCGCGTCCGTGAAGCTCTTCACCACCGGCAGCGCGACGTCGGCATCGAGCAGCGCAAGGCGCACTTCGCGCACCGTGTCGGAAATGTTGTCGTCGGTCAGCCGGCCGCGGCCGGACAATGACTTCAGCGCCGAGGAAAGGCTGGCAGTTAACCGGTCAAACATAGTGCGGCTATTGTACTTGTGTCATTATCCGAACGTCACCTATTAGGTCAGCCGTGATTCTCGCCACCATTTTGTTTCTCCTTTACGCCGCAAGCGCCTGGGCCATGTTGCGCAGTGTGAAGAATCCGCGGCTGGAACCGATCGCCTGGGTCCTGATTCTCGTCGCCATTATCGGTCACAGCGATGCCATCATGCGCATGATGCGCCTCAACGGCAGGTTCTCCATCGGCCTGCTCGAAGCGACCTCGTTGTTGGGCTGGACCCTCGCAGCGCTCGCCTGTTTGATTTCGATCGACAAGCACAATCGCGTTCTCGGGGCCATTCTGATGGTCAGCGCCGCGATTGGCGCGGCGGTCGGCACCGGCCTGGGACAGGTTGGACGCAGTTACGTCGAAGCGACCGCCGGCTGGGAACTGACCGCGCACATCTTGCTGTCCATGGCCGCCGCTGCGCTGCTGTTTGCCGCGGCCGTCACCGCCATTCTGCTGGTGTTCCTCGATCGGCGTCTGCGCACCCACCGCATTGCCGATTTATCGAGCGCATTGCCGCCGCTCGATGCACTTGAAAAAATCATGTTCAGGCTCATCGCGACGGGATTTGGGTTGTTGACCCTGGCGCTGATTACCGGCTTCGTCTTCGTCACCAACTTGTTCACCCAGAACTTGGTGCAAAAGACGGTCTTGTCGCTCATCGCGTGGCTGCTGTTCGGCGTGCTGCTCATCGGGCGACTGCGCTTCGGCTGGCGCGGACGATCCGCGGTTCGCTGGACCCTGTGGGGCTTCGGAATCCTTGCGGTGGCCTATTTCGGCGTGAAATTCGTTCTCGAGTATTTGTTCGGGCGGCATTGGGGCTGACCCCTCTTACACCCGCGAATGGAACACCCGTCCCTAGGTCTATTGTTCACAGCGCTGGCCGGGTTACTGATACTCGCGGCATTTTTCGCGGGCAGCGAAACCGCGCTGATGAGCATCAACCGCTATCGCCTGCGCCATCGCGCCAGTGAAGGCAGCCGCGCAGCGCGCTTGGCCGAGGCGCTGCTGGCGCGCCCCGATCGGCTGATCGGCTTGATCCTGCTGCTGAGCACGGTGGTCAATGTGGCGGCGCCCATGTTGGTGGGCTTCATCGCCTTGCGCCTGGGGGGCGAATTTTTTGTGGCTTTCGGCGCCGCGCTGCTGGCGTTCGTGCTGCTGATTTTTTGCGAGGTGGCACCGAAAACTTTCGGTGCGCTGCATCCTGAGCGCCTGGCTCTGCCTGCCGCCTTTATCTACACCCCGCTGCTGTTTTTGTTTTACCCGTTCGTTTGGGCCACGAATTTGTTGGCCAATGGCGTGTTGCGGCTGTTCGGCGTATCAAGGCAGGTGGCGGCGAATTCCTTGAGCAGCGAAGAGCTGCGCACGGTGGTCGCCGAGGCCGGCGCCATGATTCCGCGGCGCCATCAACAAATGCTCGTCAGCATTTTGGATCTGGAGAACGCCACGGTCGAGGACATCATGGTGCCTCGCAATGAAATCGTCGGCATCGACATCGACGATGATTGGGATCGAATCCTGGAGCAACTGCGCCAAAGCCAGCACACGCGCTTGCCGGTCTATCAAGGAGAAATCGACCGCATCATCGGGCTCTTGCACATGAAGCAAGTGGTGCATGAATTGGCGCGCGGGCACCTCGACCGGGACGCCCTCGCCGCCGCGGCCGGCGCCCGCGAGGCATACTTCGTTCCCTCCGGCACCACGCTCAACACGCAACTGCTGAATTTTCAGCGCAACAAGCGCCGCATGGCATTCGTCGTCGATGAGTACGGCGATATTCAAGGGCTGGTGACGATCGAGGATATTCTGGAGGAGATCGTCGGCGAATTCACGACCGATCCGGCGACCATGATGCACAAGGACGTGCATGCAGAATCGGACGGCAGTTTTGTCGCCAATGCCTCGGCCACGATCCGCGCGCTGAATCGTTCGATGCGCTGGAATCTGCCGACGGATGGACCCAAGACTCTGAACGGGTTGATCGTTGAATTTCTCGAGACCATCCCGGAACCCGGCACAACCTTGAAAATGGCGGACTACATGCTGGAGGTTTTGCAGACCGGCGACAACGCCATCAAAACCGTACGCATCCGCCCACCGCTGCCCACGCCGCCTTGAGCGGCCCGGACCCGACCTAGAACGCGTCCAAGGCTTGATTCAAGCGCGTGACGCCGCGCACGGTCATCCCCTCGGGGGGCCGTTTCGGCACATTCGCCTCCGGAACGACTGCCAGCTTGAATCCATGTTTCGCAGCCTCGCGCAGCCGCTCCTCGCCGAACGGCACCGGGCGAATCTCACCGGCGAGCCCCAATTCGCCGAACGCAATCAAGGAATTCGGCACGGGCGCATCGTTCAAACTCGAACGCGCGGCCATCACGATGGCGAGATCGCCCGCGGTCTCGGCCAGGCGCACGCCGCCGACGACGTTGGCGAAGACGTCCTGCCCTTGCAGCAGCAGACCCCCATGGCGATGTGCCACCGCCAGGAGCATGGTCAGGCGATTGCCGTCGATGCCGACCGCAACGCGGCGCGGATTGGCGCTCAAGGCTGAATCAGCCAACACCTGAACCTCGATCAGCAGCGAACGCGTTCCCTCGCGCATCACGGTGATGACGCTGCCGGGGACGGGCTCGGCATGCCGCGAGAGAAAAATTGCCGAAGGATTCGTCACCTCGCGCAGTCCCTGCTCGACCATCGCGAATACCCCGATCTCATTGGCGGCGCCAAATCGGTTCTTCACGGAGCGCAGCACCCGGTAGCGGCTGCCCGTATCGCTCTCGAAGTACAGCACCGTGTCGACCATGTGTTCAAGCACGCGGGGTCCGGCAATCTGTCCTTCCTTGGTGACATGACCCACCAGCAGGACGGCGGTGCCGCCGGCCTTGGCGAAGCGCACCAGTTCCGCAGTGCATTCACGCAACTGCGAGACGGCGCCGGGCGCCGCTTCCACCCGTTCGGAGTGCATGGTCTGAATGGAGTCCACGATGAGCACATGCGCCGAGAGGCTCGATGCGGCGCCGACAATCTCTTCCACGCAGGTCTCGGCGATCAGCCGGGCTGTGGCCGCTTCGAGCCCAAGACGCCGGGCGCGAAGTGCGACCTGCTTCAAGGACTCCTCGCCGGTCGCGTACAGCACCACGCCCGACGTATTGAGGGCAGCAGCGGCCTGAAGCATCAACGTCGATTTCCCAATGCCCGGATCCCCACCGATCAGGGTCACCGAGCCTGGAACCAGGCCACCGCCCAGAACGCGGTCCAGTTCCGTGGAGCCCGTGGTCAGCCGGGGGGATTCGATGATCGCTTCAGCGGCCAACGATGATGAAGCGTCGTTTCGCGTGAGCCCGGCGGACTCTTGCTTGCGCGGATGGGCGGCTAAGATCTCTGCGGCCAGCGTGTTCCATTCACCGCAGGTCGCGCACTGCCCCTGCCATTTTGGCGCAGCGGCTCCGCAGTTCTGACAGATATAAACCTCTTTCGACTTCGCCATGGGCGTCTTAGCACCGATATGTGAATTTAGGATTGCCGGTATGGCGGCCCGATCACCTATACTGCCCGGCTTCATGGATCTGATTATGTCTATTGCATGAGCAAATTTGGATTGATCGCAGCGATTATGGGCTTCGGTATCCTCACAGCTGACCTTTTGCTCAGATTGCTGGTAAATCTGCACACTTGGACCTGGCTATGGATGCCCGGTGCCGCGCTATTAGCTGCCGGCAGCGCCCTATTCCTGTGGACGCGCGCCAGACCTGCCGCGGCCCTGCCCATGCCAAGGCCCAAGACCACGGTGGGCAGCGACACCGCGCGTCTGCTGGACAACTTCGAGCAGCGTTTTGCAGAGCTCAAAGGCCGCAAGCCCAATGCGACGGTGCTGGGGGACTTGTACACCCTCGGGGGTCAGTTGGAGCAGCGCGGCCGCGTCCCGCAGGCGACCGCGGTTTACCGGCACTTGGCGCGCTTTGACAACACCTACAAAGATGTCGCCGCCCGCTTGCGGCGTCTCATGGATACCGACCGCGGTAGACCGAAGGCGGCCACGGCAAACCCAGCCGCCGCGGAAGGCTCCATGAGCGCCACCACGCCGGACTTGCGGGCGCCGGGCGAGCGTCCTGCCCCTGCCGTGCCTGAGGTCGAGCGGCTTGGCCGCTACCAACTCGAGCGCGAAATCGGCCGCGGGGCGATGGGAATCGTCTACCTCGGACGCGACACGGCCATCAATCGCATGGTCGCCATCAAGGCCATCCCGCTCGCCAGCGAATTCAGCGATTCAGAGCTCGTTGAGGCGCGGGCGCGTTTTTTTCGCGAAGCGGAAACCGCAGGCCGGCTCAATCACCCGAACATCGTCACGATCTACGATGTGGGCGAGGAGCGCGGCTTGGCGTATATCGCCATGGAATATCTCAAGGGCCGCCACTTGAGCGAGTATGCAAAGCCAAACAATTTGCTCGAGCCGCGCAAGGTATTGGAGATCATCGCCCGCACCGCCGAAGCACTGGGATTTGCGCACAAACAGCAGGTCGTACACCGCGACATCAAGCCGGCAAACCTGATGTACGACCCCAGCACCGATGTGCTGAAAATCACGGATTTCGGGATCGCGCGCTTGAGCGGCGCCGGCAGCACCCGCACGGGCATAGTTCTCGGAACGCCGTCATTTATGTCACCCGAACAGCTTGAAGGACGAACTGTGACAGGTCACTCGGACTTGTTTTCCCTGGGTGTTAGCCTATTTCAATTGTTAACCGGCCAGCTTCCGTTCACTGCCGATTCGATGACCGGCCTGATGCAGCAGATCGCCGAAGCTCCCCATCCGCCGCTGCGAGCATTCCGACCGGACTTGCCCGCCTGCGTCGAGAGCGTGATCGATCGAGCACTGGCCAAGAATCCTGAAGCACGGTACGACTCAGGCGCCCAAATGGCAGCAGCCTTGGATGACTGTCGGTCAAAGATGCCCAGCGGATCGCCATGAGTGGATTGAATTGCATGATACGAAAAGTGGCTAAAAATCCATGAGTTTGAAGGGGAAAATCGCGAGCGTGGCGCTCACCGACACAGGCAAAGTCCGTGAGCACAACGAGGACATGATCGGCAGCGAGGCCGATATCGGTCTGTTCGTCCTGGCCGACGGCATGGGCGGCTACAACGCCGGCGAAGTCGCAAGCGGCATCGCCGTGAAGACCATCATCAATCTGGTTCGGGACGCATTCTTGCGGGAGGACCTCACGGTCCGGGACCCTGAGTCCGGACTCACGCGCCCCAGCATCATCCTGCGTGACGCGATTCACAGAGCCAACAAGATCATCTACCACACCTCGAAGACCCAGCCGCAATGCGAGGGCATGGGTACCACCGTGGTGGCCTGCTTGTTCCACGACAACAAGGTGTCGATAGCCCATGTCGGTGACTCCCGGGCTTACCGCCTGCGGGACAACCGCTTTGAGCAAATGACCTTGGATCATTCGCTGCTGCAGGAGCTGGTCGACCGGGGTTTTTACTCCCAGCAGGAAGCACAGCGAGCCACCAATAAGAATTATGTTACACGGGCGCTCGGGGTGGAGCAGAATGTCGATGTCGAAATCCATGAGCAGCCGGCGCAGAAAAGTGACTACTACGTACTGTGTTCGGATGGCCTTTCTGACATGATTGAGGACGAGGACATTCACTTAACAATCAGCACCTTTAGTGCTAATCTTGATACGGTTGCTAAACAGCTGATTCAGCTGTCGAACGATAACGGCGGCCGCGATAATGTCTCTGTGATTATGGCGCACGTCGAGGAGCCGTTCCCGGCGCACCGGCGTATATTTGACAAAATCTTGGGATGGTTCGGCTAGCGAATGGGAGTCTGAATGGCACGCCTGATGCTCAGCTTGGATGGCAGTATCCTCGCGGAATACAACATGAACAAAGAGCGCTACACCATTGGGCGCCTCCCGGACAACGATATCCGGATCGACAATCCGGCCGTGAGCGGTCACCACTCGCTCATCATCAATATCCTGAACGACTCCTTCTTGGAGGATTTGAACAGCACCAACGGCACCTACGTCAACGGCAAGCTGATCAAGAAGCATGCGATGCAGCACGGCGATGTCATCACCGTCGGCCATCACCAACTGCGTTTCGTCGACAGCCAGGACGGCGATGTCGAGCAAGATGAATTCGAAAAGACCATGGTCATCACGCCCAGCTCCCAGGGTGAGGACCGCATTCGCAAGGTCAGCGCGGCGGTCGACCAGGCAGCCAAGGCCGTTGCGGCCAAGCGGCCCAGCGTTCCCGATAATGCGACCGCCCTGCCAAAGGCCAAACTGCAGGTGCTCAGCGGCGCGTTCGCGGGCCGAGAGCTCGAACTGACCAAGGCACTCACCACGCTCGGGCGCCCCGGCGTGCAGGTTGCGGCGATCACCCGCCGTGCCGAAGGCTATTTCATCGTGCACGTCGACAGCGGCAAGGAAAATGACTATCCGCAGGTCAACGGCGTACCGATCGGACCGCAGGCGCGTCGTCTGAACGACAACGACGTCGTGCAGCTGGCGGGCGTGAAAATGGGGTTCTTTGAGAGCTAGACGGTGCGCCGCCCTCGGTAGCTACCGTGAGGCGCTGAACACCTGACCGCCGTTGTACGTGAAGTACAGCTTATGCTGCGTGTTCGACACGTAAATACGGTGCGATAGAAAGAAATCCGCTCCCAGCAGCAAGTCGGTACCGTCGCGAGTGTCGCCAACTCGCAGGTGGAGATTGCGGATCTCCTCGTCGCCCACCTTCAAGGTGTCGAATCGCGCGAGGCGAGTCATCACCGCCGGCCTGCCGATGCCCACCGAATAGCCCGCATCCGTCAATTCGGACGGATTCACTGTGAGTCCGGCTCGCCTGGCCGCTTGCGGGGAAATTCTCGATGCGGTTGCTCCGGTGTCAAAGAGCACATGAACTTGGGCGCCATTGAGCAGCGCCACACCGGACACAAAGGGTTGAGTCGGCGTCGTGGGGCTGATGTCCACCATCGAATAGGTTTGCCTGCCTGATACCCAGTAGGCAAGCCCCGCATTTGCGCAGTCATCGGGTCGCATCAATCGAATGACCCCGTTGGCCAGATCGTACTCAACGTCATGGCTCTGGAACAGAGTCTGGCCGATGAGGCCCTCGCCGACTGAACCGGAATCGTTGCCGCCCGCCAGGAACTCGACGCCCTTGACGCGCAGATCACCCACCACGAAGTCGTCCGCGACGCCGATCGATAGCAGAGTTTTACCGTCGGGCCCCTTGGCGGCAAGCCAGGAGGGCGGCGGCTTCAATCTGAGGCCGGACTTGGTTGCGCCCGGGCCGCTGATGACGTTGTAGTACGAGCTGCTGTCGACGATCAGGGTTCCGTCGCGGCCATTGATGCGCGCCTCGACCATCGGCCGCATGCCGTTCATCGTGACCTTGAGTTCCGCCAACTTGCCGAGGGTGCACGCGGCCTTGGCGTTGATGGACAGCATTCCCAGAGCGAGCGACACGATTGAGACCGGAAGCCATCGCTGAATCGGATTCTGTTTTGCCAGGCTTGCCATGATTCTTGCTCCCCGTTGGTCGTTATCTCAGGTCATGTTTGCACGGCATCGCGGCATCGGTCAAAGGTCATGGCCCTATGTCAAGTCCCATCCTCTTGTATGCATTCGCGACGCCGGGTGCAATCTTGACGGCTTCCGCAATGTCCGCTTCCCCGTCGCTGCGATTGTTCTTTTTGAGTTTCGCAAGTCCGCGGCCATAGAGCGTCCAGGCGTTTTTTGGCCGGATCTTAAGAGCAGCGTCGTAGTTGCCAATCGACTTGTCATAGTCTCCCAGCCGGAATCGCACCAGCGCAAGGTTGTCCAAGAAATCAGGATTTTGAAGCTTGCCGCTGCGGCTGATCGCGGCATTGCAGTCCTTGAGAGCGGCGGAGAGATCCTCTCCCAGCATCGCCCTCGCTTTGCACCGGGCACTCAGCGCAATGGCCATTCGGGAATCCTCGCCGTGCGCGCCGATCCAGATATCGAATTGCGCTATCGCCGGCGGCAGCAGATCCGCGCGCAGATAGTCGAAAGCCAGTCCAAAGCGAACATCAGCCTGTTTCGCGGCAATCCTGTCGACTGCCTCAAGGTCGGCGAGAGCCTCGGGCATGTTCCTCGAATCGATCCGCAACTGCGCGCGGCTCAAGAGCGCCGGGATGAAGTCAGGCCGCAGCCCTAACGCGGCGCTAAAATCCTCAAGCGCCTTCTTTGGTTCTCTTCTTCGCAGGAAAACCTGGCCGCGCTCGTAGAGGTAGTCAGGATTGCTCGGCGCGAGTTCAACGGCGCGAGTCAGGTCCGCGAGCGCGTGTTCATCGTCGCCTCGGCCCGCGGAGGCGGTGCCCCGCCGCGCCAGGGCACCGGCATCCTCAGGTGCATCCGCTGGAGGCTTGGCATTCTGCTCTTGAGGTTTGGCGTCCGCCGTTTGCGCTGAATCATCAGGCGCTTGATCCGAAGCTGCCGGCTTGGAGGTCGGTCTTAAATCGAACACCGGACCGCCGTTGTACGTGAAATACAATTTTCCCTGGTTGTTGGCGACAAATATCCGGTGCGACAGAAAGAAATCGGCACCGATCAACATGTCGGCAATTCCAATGTCGACGTCGGCGATCCGCAGGCGGGCATTCTTGATCTCCTCGCCGTCGGCAAATTTGAAGCTTGCAAAGGGCGCGATGTAAGACCTGACCATGTTCCGCCCGACGCCGGCCGTGAGGCCTCCATCGATCACTCCTGGCGAGTCGACCTTGACGCCGGCACGCGCGGCGGCCCTGAGCGACAGCAATGACTTGAATGCGCCGCTGTCAAACAGCACGCTGATTTTTTCGCCGTTGATATAGGCATGTCCGATGGCGTGCGGGTATCGCGGCGAAACCTTTTCGATATTGGTGACCGTGTAAGGCTGCTGATTCTGGAGGGCCCAATAAGCGAGGAACTGCTTGCTGCAGTCCGTGTCTTTGAAGAGGCGGATGGCGCCCTTCGCCAGGTCGTATTCCACATTCCAATTCACCAGAAAATTCTGACCGAGCAACCCGGAGCTGCGGCCGCCCGCCTCGCTTCCGCCGACCAGAAATTCGACGTTTGGTATGTCCACATTGGCGATGGTGAAGACTTTGGCGATCGCGACCGAGGGAACCGTGTTGCCGCCGACTCCTCTAATCGTGAGTCCATAGGGAGCAGATCCGGTTTTCAGTTTGAGTTCCTGAGCCATCGCATCGCTGATCATGCTGAAAAACGCGCCGCTATCCACCATGAGTCGAACGTCTTGATGGTTTATTTTCGTGTCGATCAGCGCCCGCGTGCCCGAGATGGTCACCGGAAGGTCCATCACGGCGCGTTTGCACTCGGCATGCGACAGGAATGGAAGGAATAGTGCGCCCGCCAGCGCGCACATCGCGAAAAACCTCCCTGTATACGAATTCACGAATCGATTTTGCGCTGCCTGCCCTCAGCAGGTCAAACCAATTCAATTTGATTATTCGCGCAGGGTCACCGCGACTCGTTGACTGATGCCGCAGACCAGCGGGTAGGGAAGTGTCTCGGCCCAAATCGCCACTTCCTCGACGGGCAGCCCCTCTCCCCAAAGAACCACCGGATCGCCCACCTTCGGCGCGCGCTTAACATCCGTCGTGTCGATGGCAATCATATCCATCGATACCCGGCCGGCTAAGGCCGCGTGTTCGCCGTTGACCAGTACAGGTGTGCCGGACGAGGCGCTTCGCGGATATCCATCCCCGTAGCCGACGGCGGCGATCGCCAGACGCGTGGGGCGTGTCGCCGTCCAGTCGCCCCCGTAGCCCACCTGATCCCCAACCACGAGGTCTTTGACCGCGATGATGCGTGACCGCAGGGTCATGACGGGCCGCAAGCCGTGGTCCGCACCGGTTGAACCTCGAAAGGGCGACACACCGTACAGCATCAGTCCGGGCCGGACCCAGTCGGCCTGTGAATCCGGAAATCCGAGCAGCGCCGCCGAGCTTTCGATGCTTCGCTCCCCCGCCAGAGATCGGGTTGCGGCGGCAAACACCATCAATTGCTCGGCGGTGCTCGGCAGTTCGGGCCTATCGGCGGAGGCGAGATGCGTGATCAGGTTGAGCGGCGCCTTCAGTGCCGGCGCCTGGCTCAGTGCGGCATACGCGGTCCGGAATGCCTCGCCCTTGAAGCCTAAGCGGTTCATGCCGCTGTCGAGCTTGAGCCATATTTTGAATCGGACACCGCTAGGTGCTGCCAGCAGCAATTCGATCTGCTCCGGCGTGTGTACGACCAATTCAAAATCCCCATGGGCTGCTGCCTCGAGTTGCTCGGCGTCCATCACGCCCTCGAGAAGCACGATGGGTGCTTTGATTCCGGCCTCACGCAATGCAAGAGCTTCGTCGACGCGCGCGACCGCAAGCGCATCGGCGGCATCGAGAGCGCGTGCTGCGGCGATGAGCCCATGTCCGTATGCGTTGGCTTTGATGACCGCCATCACGCGGGACTTGGGTGCCAGCCGGCGAATCACTTGCAGATTGTGTCGTAGCGCGCCCGTATCAATGGTCACGCTGACCATGGGTGTCACCGAAACACGCCCTCGGCGTAAGACTCCGGTGCGTAATTTTCAAACTTGGTGTACTGACCCAAGAACGTTAGCTGCACATCACCGGTTGGACCATTGCGCTGCTTCGCGATGATGATGTCGGCGATGCCTTTGCGCGTGGTGTTCGCATCGTAGACTTCTTCGCGATAAATCAGCAGAATTGCGTC
>Ga0210406_10000447_pt1 | contig 56191 bp, 57 predicted proteins | sample IncBWC30MmetaG_FD_155454 | JGI IMG/M metagenome (GOLD analysis project Ga0210406, IMG submission 155454) | Forest soil microbial communities from Barre Woods Harvard Forest LTER site, Petersham, Massachusetts, United States - Inc-BW-C-30-M | ecosystem: Environmental > Terrestrial > Soil >...
CCTCCGCGCCGCGAACCAGTAATATCCCCGCCGCAACCGCCCCATCATCCCGGGAACCCTCGCCAGCCAGACCAACGGCCGCGCCCACCCAATCTCCCGCGCCACGGCCAGCACAGCATCCGCCCCACCGTATTGGCTCCCGTCTGATAGCAAGAAACGCAGCTCGCGCAGCAACTCCGCCTTCGGCAAACCCAGCAGCGCCCCGACTCGCGGATCCTGCAGCGGCGCCACCGCCAGCCCGCGCCGCTCCAGAATCGGCAGGAGCCACCGCGCCGTCCGCGTACAAAATCCGCACTCCGCATCGAAAAACAGCCACCCGCGCGCGTGTCGCCCCTTCCCGTCAGTAAACTCCGATGCCAGCGAAATCATCTTCCCAGTGGGACAGCCAATTCTGGCTGTCCTCTCCTCGTCTTTCCGTTGATCGTCTCTGTGCCCTGTGCGCTCTCTGCGGTGAAATCCTTTCTTCTCTGCGAACCTCCGCGCTCTCCGCGCCTCTGCGTTGTCTTTTTCCGAGCCCCCGCTCACCCCGCCTTCTTCTTCTCCGCCCCCAACAATGTAATCACCTTCCCCCGCAGCTTCACTACGCCCTTCAGCGCGCCCGTCGGCATCCGCAAAATCTCCTCGAATAATCCCGTCATGGCCGTCAAAAACTCCAGCATGCTCTCCAGCCGCTCGCGCGTGTACGCATCCCCCTGCGGGCTCGTCTTCAATTCCTGAACACACTCCGCCAGCACCCGCAGCGTCGGATCAATCTCCCGCCGCTTCCGCTCCTCCGAAACAATCCGAAAAATCTCCCAAACATCCTTGATGGACTCAAAATGGTCCCGCCGGTCCCCCAACACATGCACGACGCGCACAATTCCCCACCCCTGAAGTTCCCGCAAACTCGTGCTCACATTGGACCGCGCCACCGCCAACGTCGTTGAAATTTCATCCGCCGGCAGCGGCCTCGGCGCCACAAACAGCAGCGCATGCACCTGCGCCACGGTACGGTTAATCCCCCACCGCGTCCCCATCTCCCCCCAATGCAAAATGAATTTCTGCGCCACCGGCGTTAACGTGTACTGCGTCGCGTGTCCGCTCATCTCTTCTTCCCTTCCTCCCGTTGTTTCTGTCTATTCAGAATATACTGTAAGTCCCGGCGCCCTGTCAAGCCCCTCCTTCCATTCCTTCTCTGTGTCCTCTGCGCCCTCTGTGGTGAATTCCGCTTCTCGCTGGGAAACACACCTGTACCATGCGCCAGCTTCCGCCGACTGTTGTGTAGCGGTAGATTGTCTTGGGAGCCTGAGCGTAGATACGTGACCGCGTCCTTCCATCGCGTAACGAAAGCCGCAAGCGCGGCCCTTTCATTGGCCACGTTTGTTTGCAATCTCGGCTTGTATGCCGACAGCCGCGCCGCCGGGGACGCCGCCCCCGACGCCGCCATCTGCCCGGTCGTCTACCGCCTCGACGAGTCCCCCTCCCCGCGCGGCTATCACTACGCCTTCTTCGGCAACGCCTTTTTCATCAACGACCAAGGCTACCTGCTCACCGACGCTCACGTTCTCGAGACCTTCCGCGACGGCGGCCAGCCCTACCTCATCGTCCGCCGACCCAACGCCCCTCCCCGCCTTCTCCAAGCCACCATCGTCGCCACCGACCCGCCACACGACGTCGCCATCCTCCGCGTCACGCCCAACCCGTTCGCCGGCAACTTCCGCGTATCCTTCCTCCCGCTCGCCACCGATCCCGCCATCCCCGGCCAATCCGTGATCGCGCTCTCCCTCCATCCCAATCACCTTCAGGACGCGCAAAGCCTGGAAGCCCCGCGCGAAGACCGCTCTCCCGGCCAAGTTCTCTCATACGAATCCACGCAACTCGAAAAGTCCGCACCCGCCGCCAAAGTCTTTCTTCTAAGTCATGCCGTCACCCGCGGCCAAAGCGGCTCCCCCGTTCTTACCGCCGACTCACACGCGGTAGTCGGAATCATCGAGGGCCGCTGGCTCCGTTCTCTCTCCGCCGCCGCTGCCAAATCCCCCAGCCAAGCCGCCTCCATCCCGGGTGCCGCCACCCCCATCGAGTACGCCATCGCACTGCTGCAACGCCAATCCATCCCCTGGCACTCGCACTGCGTTTCTGTGAGCGCGCCTTCCGCCACATCCTTAGGCACACCGCCACGTTAGCGCTGGCGCCCGACCAACTTTCGAGTCTCTTGGAATATTGGCGAATTTGAAGGATGCGGTGTGTTGGGTCGGGATGAGTTAAGGAGGCGCGCGATGTGCCTTCCTCATCGGCTCTACCGAATGAACGAGCGCTCGTCCGCCAGATACAGCGCGATCAGCACGTCCTGTCCCTTATGGGACAGTTTGGAAAATGGAATAATTCTAAAATGAGTGGGACTCAAGAAAACAGCATGCCAAACGACTCGCACCAGAGAGCTGCCGAATTCCACGAACTCGCCGCACACGCTCACCGCGCGGCCGCCACGCACCATGGTAAAGAGGACCACCTGACCGGACACGAACTTTCCAAGCAAGCCTTGGAACACGCCAATAAAGCTTCCCAGTGGTCGCGGGAAGCTCATCGCAAATCTGCGAAGGCCGCGGGGAAACCATAAACGTGTCTGAGCCCGCCAGGAGCCAAGCGACTCATGAAGCGCATTAAGAAGAGAACTTCCCATCTCGCCGGTTTCTCTTCCGGAGCCAGCCTGGGCGGCAAGGTCTCGCGCTATCGCAACGAACAAAACATCTACAAGCAAGGCGCGCCTGCTTACACGCTCTTCTACATTCAAGAAGGCGGCGTGCGGCTCACTACTCGAACGAAACATCAGCCAGCGGCGGTTACCGCCATCCTGGGCGTGCATGATTTTTTTGGCGAGCTTTGCCTTGCAGGCTATCCCCTTCGTGTGTCCACCGCCGTCGCCTTGACCGCCAGCTCCATACGCACCATCAAAAAAGAAAATATGCTCGCAATGCTTCGCAAAAAGAATAATAAGCTCTCAAATTCACTGGTGGCCTATCTGCTGACCAGCGTCAAGAAGTACCGCGATCATGTCGCGGAACTGCTCACTTCACCCGCCGAACACCGCCTCGCGCGCGTGCTCCTGCGGCTGGCGCACTTCGGCAAGAAAGGTCCGCGGGCTGTTGAGATTCCTAAGATAAGTCACCAGGTTCTGGCGGAGATGGTCGGAACTACGCGCCAGCGCGTCAATCTGTTCATGAATCGTTTCCGGAAGCGTGGATTCATTGACTACGATGGCGGTTCAACATTGGAAGTGCGCCAGTCGTTGCGGAAAGTTCTTCGGAAGCCCTAGAGTTGCGCCGGGGTGGCACTGACTGTCCATTATTGGACACTTGGAACGTTTCATGATAGTCTGAAGCATGGTGTCTTCTGCAGCTCGGCGTGTACCCGAAAAGGTCCGTCGCCTTCCCCCCAAGGCGAGTTCAAGAACCGCTCGTTTCGATGTGCAGCTATTTCTCGACTCGACCGGTCTGGGAAGAAAAGTAAACAAGTTTCGCGCTAAAGAAACCGTCTTCGTGCAGGGCGATCCCGCCACGAATGTCATGTACATTCAGGAAGGCGGCATAAAGCTCACTGTAGTCAACGAGACCGGCAAGGAAGCCGTCGTGGCCATGCTCGGGCCGGGCGATTTTTTTGGCGAAGGATGCCTCGCGGGCCAGTCCATTTGCATGGCCACGGCCACCGCCATGTCACTCACCACCGTGCTCGTCATTCAGAAAAACGAGATGTCTCGCGTGCTCCACAAGGAGCACGAGTTCTCCGACCGGTTCATCGCTTATGTGCTTTCGCGAAACATTCGAGTCGAGGAAGACCTGGTCGATCAACTCTTCAACTCCACCGAGAAACGCCTGGCGCGCACTCTGCTGCTGCTCGCCCGCTATGGCGCGCCAGGCTCTACTCACGGTACGCTTCCCAAAGTTTCGCAAGAGACGCTGGCGGAAATGATTGGCACCACTCGCACGCGCGTCAATTTGTTCATGAACAAGTTCAAGAAGCTGGGCTTTGTCCGGTACAACGGCGGGATTCACGTCAATGACTCTCTCCTGAATATTGTCCTGCACGACTGACATCTGAGCCTTCACGGACATGGGGTCGGAGCTTCAGCTCCGACATCCTCTCATCAATGCCCTGTAGCGCCCGAGGAAACGGCTTACTGCTTTTTCCCGAAGCCTCAATGCCATCGATATCCGTTCGGTACTCCTCTGCCGGGTTCCCCAGACGTGAATCTTACGACTGGGTCCCATGCAGGCGTCGCGGGGGAAGATTCGGCAAAGGCGCGGGTCACGCGATACCTTGTCGGTCGTCGCGCCGTTCAACCCTCATAATTCCCCATTCAACCCCGAAATTCGGCCGTTCAATGCTTTTTGATTTACTTCCGATTCAAACCCGCGCTACCCTTCCCCATGGTCGCCCCGGTCCCCGCCCAAATCTCGAGTCTCCACTCCCGTCCGCACGCAAAAGCCTGTCGCCGCTTTCCCACTGCTCACCCATCACCCCCCTTACACCTTCCGGCACGCCAACTCCTTTGCTTCCTATCACATCCCTGCAAACCCAGCAGTTTCATGCAATTACGCACTCATTTGCGCAACGGCACGTCGCTATCGCCCCTGTTTTCAATGGCTTCCGCACTCTTTCTGTCGTCACGGGGGTGGCACCCTCTGTGGCCTCCGTGCCTGCCTGCGCAGGCCGGCTCCTCTCTCCGTGTCCTCTGCGTTGCGCTTTTTCCGGATCTTGCCTTCACGGCTCGAGAAGCTATCCCACTGCTTGCATTGTCGAAACAAGTTCGGGGATATCGATGCGGATCACCGTGCCCTGCCCCGTGTGGCTCTCGATTTCCAGGCGGAAATCGGCGCCGTACAGCACACGCAGCCGCTCGCGCACATTGCTCAAGCCAATCCCTTCGACATACACATGCGGCATCTTCTCTTCGGAGATGCCTACGCCGTTGTCTTCGATCTCGATGTGCAGACGTCCGTCGCGGTTCGTGGTACGCAATTGGATTCTGCCGCCGTCGATTTTCGGCGCCAGCCCGTGCTTCAGGCAATTCTCGACAATCGGCTGCAGCAACATGCTCGGCACGAACGATTCCAGCGCCTCATCGTCAACCTGCTTCACGATTTCCAGATTGTCGCGCCCAAAGCGCGCCACTTCGATGTCCAGGTAATCGTCGATGAAATGCAATTCCTCGCGCAGCGGAACAAATGTTTCGTGCTTGCGCAGCAGCCGCCGCAAAATGTTGCTCAGCTTCAGCACCACGCCGCGCGCCGCGTCCGGATCGAAGCGGATCAGCGACGACACCGTATTCAGCGTGTTGAACAAAAAGTGTGGATTGATCTGGCTCGAAAGCGCGTCCATGCGCGCCTTCAGCAGCAACTGCTGGTGCCGCTCCAGGTTCATCTCGATGCGCGTGTTGTTCCAAATCTTCAGCGGCGCGGCCACCGACATCAGCGTGGCCAGCACGCACAGTCCTAGCCACCAGTCCCAGTGCGGATCGATCGCAAACAGCCACCTGGGTTTCGTCGCCACCGCCAGCGCCACGCGGCCCAGTTCCAGTCCCACGCAAGCCATCAGCGGCAGCAGTTCCCACGATATCGCGCCGTGCCGCACCAGGCGCACCACGTCGCGCGGAATATTCAAAAACGTGAACGGCCCGAAATTCCACAAATCCTCTTTGTTGGGAATTGCCTGGCGCATCAACCCGCCAAGCAATCCTGCCGTGGCCGCCGCCGGCATGGCCAGCCATTCGTGCGCCGCAAGCGCCGGTATCGTGATAATTGCGCCGCCGATCGGCCCCACCACGCGCCCGCCCAGCAAACCCATCAAAAACGCGCCTTCCAGCGAAAGATCCGCAAACCGGTACGGAAAGCCCACCAGCCGCAGCGCAACGCCGACAACCAGTGGCGGAGTCATGAACAGCATCAGCTTCAATTTTTGGTCCGGATCGCGCTCCTCGGTGAACAGCACGCGACGGAACGTGTTCCACCGCGCCAGCAACGCCGCGAACGAAGACGCCACGCCCACCTTCAGCAGCAGCGTAAACAGCAGGTCCTTGACGGAGGTCAGCGTGTCCATAGCAGGCCCGCTCGGGCTCTGCGCTAACGCTAGCCAATCCCATTGGCGAAGTAAAGCGCCGCGAAACATCGCATCGCAGCGAAGTTACGCATTCCTCGCCGCGCGCTTGCCGGAATTCTCCGCGCCGTGCGAATCAAGAAACGCTGGCGGACTGCAGCCCTTTGCGCTTGAGCGGCGCCCAGGCATTGTTGCCGCGCAGATATTGCCAGATGCCCTGCAACCGCCAGAGCATGTGCATCTGCCGGTAAGGAAAATGTTCAAAAAAACAGTAGCTGACCAGGCGCACCACGTCTTGCCAGTCGTTGTACCGCTTGTACGTGATTTCTTCCTGCAAAACGGAACCGATGGAGATGACCGTCGCAAACGCATATCCGAACAGCAGGAACTGCAGGAAGAACGCGCGGCTCAGGACGCCGAGCACAGCGGCAAGCACAATCGTCACGATTCCCAGGATCTCAATGACCGGCGCGGCAAACTCAAACACCCACAAGTACGGCAGCGCGAAACTTCCGATCCTGCCGTAGCGCCGGCGAAACAACATGCCGCGCGTCAGCCACAGCACATCAATCAGTCCCTTTTGCCAGCGCGCGCGCTGCCGGCGCAGCGACTTCAGGTCCGATGGAACTTCCGTCCAGCACATAGGATCGGGAACAAAATCAATGCGATACGCAGCGCGTTTCTCCAGCAAATGCTTATGCAGCCTGGCCACCAGGTCGAAGTCTTCCCCGATGGCGTTCGGCCGGTATCCGCCAACCGCGCGCACCAGGTCCGTACGAAACACGCCGAACGCTCCGGAAATGATCGTCAGCATGTTTCCCTGCCCCCACGCTTCCCTCCCGATCAAAAACGCGCGAAGGTACTCAATCACCTGGATCACTTCAATGCTCTTGCGCGGCAAGCGCACGCGCCGCAAGTGTCCATTCGCAATCTCCGAGCCATTCAGGACGCGGATAATTCCGCCCACGGCGACGACACGCTTGGGGTCGGCGAGAATCGGCAGCATGATGCGCAGCAGAGCGTCGCGCTCCAGCACGGAGTCCGCATCGACGACGCACACGTAGGGCGAGGTTGCGGCATTCAGCCCCGCGTTCACCGCGTCGGCCTTGCTTCCTGCCGGCTCTTTGTCGATCACCAGCAGCCGGGGATCGACGCTGCTTCGATACAGTCCGCGGACCGGAGCGCTTTTCATTTCTGCGACGTACACCGCGCGCACCGGCCGCAACCAGAACTCCTCGCGCATCTGCTCCAGCGTGCCGTCCTCGGAGCCATCGTTCACCACGATCACTTCGAGTTCCGGATAATTCAGCCCGAGAAGATTGCGCACCGCGATACGAATGGAGCTTTCTTCGTTGTGCGCTGGCGCGATAAGCGTAATCGGGGGAACCAGTGGCGCGCCTGCAATCCAGTTCAAGCGCTGGCTTTCTAATTTGTGCTGGTGAGCCGCGCTTGTTTTTAGCGCAATCAGGAGCATCATCAGGTAGGTAAGATTGCTGGCCAGGTAATACCAGAACAAAGTGTGGTTCGAGATTTCCAGGAGACGAATCATGGCCGCGCCGCGACCTTGGTGAAGTCCGGCGGGCTGGCGCGTTCTTCCGCTACCAGCGAGCCGGAGCGTAGCACATTCTGGAGGCGACCCTTCTCGTCCGCAGGTAGCGACGTAGAGCTCTGAAGCTCCTCCTCGAGCGTTGCGAGCACGTTGGCGTTTTCGACCGCTGTCAAATACGCGTGCAACCCATAGCGATCGCCGGCGGCGACAACCTGCTGAAAGATGGCCGCCATCTCGGTCTTCAATGCCACGAGGGCTTCGGCAGCGCGCAGGCGCACCAAACGGTTTGAATCGGTGAGGCCGCGAAGCAACGCGGGGATGGCGCGCCGCTCGGAAAGCTTCCCGAGGCTCACCATGGCGCGCAGCCGCACGAACCAGATGGGATCTCGGGCCAGCTCACTGAGAACATCAAACGCCAGGCCCGATGGCGAGTGCCCCAGCGCGCGCGCCGCGGCAGCACGCAACTCGTCGAGATCGTCCCCCACAAACTGCAACAGATCTAGACCCAACGACGGCGTCGCTACTTCGCCGAGCACGCGGCCCAGCACTTCGCGCAGTTGACCGGTGGCACTCTGCACGTACGGAAGGAGCAACTGCGGGCGTTCCGCGCAGCATTGAATGAGGGCGCTTTGCAGCGGCAGCGCGGGTACTACAAGCCCCTTTTCGCCGACCCAGGCGAGAATCTCCTCCGCGGCCTTCGGGCTTGCCGTGCGCCCCAAACCCCGCAATGCGGCCAGGCGAGCCTCGAGATCGCGGTCACGTAATGCATCGGCCAGAGCGGGAATACCTTCCAGCGCTCGCGTGCGGCCGAGCGCGACCAGCGCGCGCATGCGACGCCAGCCGGTAAAGTGCCGTGCTTCGAAAATACGCTTCTCGAGCAGGCCGCTGAAGCGCAAAAAGCGCAGAATTCTCGCGCACTCCTCGGGGTTCCCGGCTTCGAGCCCGTCCAGCGCGATGGTTTCGATGATGCGTCGATCAAAGGCGTTCGCGCGCCAGGCGGAATAAGGAACCCGGGCGGAGAGCAGGTCGTCCCATTTTTGGCGCCATTTGAATACGCAGGCGTCGCGTTTGACGAAGTAGCGCTTTCGGTGCGCGCGACGAAGAAGTATGAAAGCGAGCAGCAGCGCGTCGGCCACGATAGCGACTACGATGGCCTTCAGCACGAATGCCGCAGGGCCAAGCCTCCAAAGCTTTTCAAAAATGGATTCCATAGCTAAGGCCTATGTAGGTATCCGTTCTGTCCTGCGTTCGCCTTTGATAGGAACCGGTTGCCGTTACGTCTTGCCGGGGGGTCAGCTGCAGACGCAAACCGCCGCCATAGGTTTGCGACGCGAATCCGCCAATCTGGTCGATGTGCGCGAAATCCTCCGTACCCGCCGCGAAGAAAATATTTCCGGAGAGCCGTGCTTCACGCCAAGCTCCCAGCGGAAATCCGAGGCGTGCGCTTCCGGAAGGCCGCCATTCCGAACCGGTACCGGAGAAGGCGCTGCGCGCGCCGGTGGCTGCCAGGCTAAAGGCCCATTCGCGGGGGAAGTAGGCAACGGCCGCGCCATTCAAAGTTAGGATTCGCGCCGCCTGGTACCAATACCAGCGCTGGCCGTACGAGGTTTCCACAGCGCGCAGGAAATTTTCTCCGCCGAGCTTCCAACCGCGGTCCAAATCAAAGAAGGCCTCACTTTTGGGAATGACGGCGTTGTCGTGCCCGACGGCGCCTCCGGCGGTCAGAGCACCCCAGCGAGCGGCTCGCGCTGTGATGCTGCCCAGAACCTTGCCGGCGTCCACTCCACCGCGTTGATAAAAGCTTGCAGCAATGCTGGTGTTCCAATGCTGCGACCAGCGGGAGGTCCAGGCGACCCATTCGTCACGATTCGCACCGGCAAAATTGTACAGATCGGTTTCGTTGCCAAACCGCAGCTCCTCGGTCGGCAAGGCACGAAGGGAAATCAGCCCGGCGCGAGCATCCGAGTTGTTGGGATCGAGGGTAAGGGCCTGGTGAAACTCGTCTCGAGCTTCCGTGCGCCTGCCGGCCTCGCGCATAGCGCGAGCGCGGGCCGCGCGCAGGTCCGCGCGGCGAGGATCAAGCTTCACGGCAGTGTCGAAGGCGCGCAGCGCCGCTTGCGTCTTTCCTTCCCGTGCGTAAACGCTTGCCAGACCGGCCCAATGATCAGGGTCGTTCGCCGAGATTTTGAGGATGGCCAAGTATGCTTGTTCTGCTTCTGCGAGCCTGCCCGACCAGGTCAACACGCGAGCCCGCCAAGCTTTCAGGTCCAAATCTCCCGGCGCGCGCGCGATTTCTTGCTCCAACACGCGCATTGCGGAAGGCCAATCACTTGCGTCGCAGTATTTGCGCACCTGCGCTTGCCAGTGCGGCTGTTGTTCTTGGGCGGTAGCATGGACATTGAGCAGAGTCAGCGGGATTAGAAACACAACCAACAGGGGAATCGACAAACGTCGAACCGCGCCGCGAAACTGAATTCCGTCGGTGCCGACGGAGTAGGCTTTTGGGGCCACCATCCGGTGGAGGGTGTAGCAAGAAGAACTCCATAGAAGGAGTGGAAAGTAGCGGCGTTGCTAACGTAAGTGCAGTGATGGCTTCCGCTTACAGGCGCGAGGGAATCTAGTCGGATCGTTGCGGCAAATGGTTTCTGGAAATCGCGGGAGCCGTTTCAATTCGGCACACGGCAGGTGCAAAATACCAATCCGGTACAAACTCCCTTCGAGCGTAGTGGGTCGGCCTTCGAGCCTCAACGGATTTGCGCGGCCTTTTGCTCAAGGCTTTGGTCCGTACCCCAAGAAGCAAGCGCATTGCTTGAGGCTTTGGATCATCTGTCATCGTCGGAATCGTCCGCTCCGTGAACAGGGGTGAAAAAGTTGTCGGCCACGAAATCCGCCACCTCCCGCCCCAGACGTTGCCCGGTGGTGAGGTCGGAGCGGAAATGCACGCCGGCGAAAATCCGGCTTAACGTTGCTTCTTCGGCAGCAGCCGAAAAGGTGGTGAAGGACCGGTCTACGCCCGGCAAAACTTCGGAAGTAACCGTGAAGTCGAAGTGATTTCCTTTGAAGAAAGAAATCAGCACGGAAGCCCCACCCGCGCTGATGACAGCGTGTGCGCCCGGATAGGCGGGATCCGGTGTCGTGTTGCCAACCCCCGGAAGCCAATTCGGGTCAGGGAGTGTTTGGGGGTTGCCGTCCGTGGCTGCCTCGCGGATGGCAGTTACCGGTCGCCAAAAATTATATGTGTATTTAGCGTCGTAGAAAGCGATCACACCATCTGCAATGGTGAGGTTTAGCAGAGCGAAGAGATGGGCGTTCTGCGCCGTCGTCAGACTGTGCGCCACAGCTGCCGTCTGGGTGATCTCGTTCCAGTAGTTCTGAATGGCTCCGTTCCAAAAGCGGCCTGTCAACGCCTGGTCTGGAGTCGCGGTTGTGCTTCCGGCGATTCCCAGCGATTTCACTTCATTGAAAACATCGCTGTAGGTGTCGCTGGTCAGCGCGGGAGGAGGGCCGGGGCGAAATTGATTTGCGCGCTCCAGTGCAAAGGGGGTGACAAAAGGCCAGTTCGTGAATTGCGGCTGCTTGGGAAAGTTCGGTGGCGTCGACTGGTATTCCCCCGCTGCGGTTCCAAAAATGAAAGGAATCGGCGCATTCGCCGATCCGTCGTTGCTGCGCAGAGCCAAAATGCGTTCGGCGACAGTCTGACCGATACGGATGCCCTCTGCCTTGCCCGATCCTTCTGGAATCTGTGCCAGCAACTGTTGAAGTTGTGCGTCAAGGGTCGCTTGGAAGTTCGGATATAGCGCTACAAGAACTGCATGTGCCGCTGCATCGGCCGCCGCGTCCTGAGACGCAAAACGCGATACTCCAGTGAGGTGCACCAAATAAGGCTTAAGCGTCCCGTCGATGGCGTTCACCGCATCGTAAATCGCGGCGTGCATGATCGCGAAGCTGCGGGTAGGGTGGATGGTTGCCGGCTGGGCCTTAGGGGTGCGAACAATCATGAGCAGTGTTCTGTTCCATTGCACAACTGGATTGACTGGCTGGGCAGAGGAGTCTCTTGGGCTTTGCCGCTCATCATCAAGCGAAGCACCATAGGTGCTGCCAGCGTGTAACGAGAAGGCCGCGCAAAGCAGCGCGACCGCAATGAAAATCTTGGACATCGGCGGTTTTCCCCTGTTCTTGTGTCGGCGAGAGTTCAGCGCGTCGCGTAAGTCGAGATGCATACCCCTCACGCCCTCTTGCACTCGTCTAGACCACCAAACGCAATGGAATATTCCCGGGGACCATTAATTTGATGGCGCTAACGCTTCCCGGAATTATCCGTCCGCGCTTTTCGGTGGACCGCGGCCCTTTCATCAAATCCGGAGAATAAAAGTCACACGAAAGTGGTCTCCCTACATGGAAGTGCTTCAACGTCGCCGTCCGCTTGTTTGAAACTTCCGAGCTGAATCGAAATTGCTGACAGCAATAAATGGAAAGACCCGTCGGAGAATCCCGACAGGCGCACGGAGAGAACCTGTACAGCGGCTGGGCGACACCGTGAGTTCGTTGTACCGCCCAAAAACAGGAGGAGCCGAAATGAAAACAGTGTCTGGAGTATTTTTGTTGGTGTGCATGCCACTGGCCGTGGCCAAGAGTGACAATGCGTATCCAAAGCAAAAGGTGTGGGCGAATTTGTGGTCGCGAAACTGGACGTGACGACGATACCGTCCGCGATCCGGCCGAATCGGGAAAAAGGGAAAAAGACGTTCGGCGATTATGGATATGTAACGCGCAGGATCGAGGACAAAGCAGTGCTCGTCGAGGCCCCGCTGGGTCATTCGCAAATTGCCATCAGCATACTGGAAGAGGGCAAATCTGGAATCTACGTTTGCTTGAATGGTCAGGCGGACAATGTAAGTAGCGGCCGTATCCATCGAGTGTTCCTGCTAAAGCTGAAAAATGCCAACGGACTTCTGAAGGGCAGAGAGTCTTGGAAGGAATTCGACGGCTGTCCCGTGATTGGCGGAGCTGAGAGCGACTCCGCGCCAGACTCCTACGGTGGGGGATGAGGGCTTTGCCCCCAGCAGGTCTCGTGGATCAAGTTCCTAAGCGGCATGGCCGGGCAAGCTCGGTACACTCCTTCGAATTGTCAAACAATCGTGCTCGTAGCGCCGCGCAAGATTCTTGCCTGGGCGTTAGAAACGAGGGAGCCGCAGCCCACGAGGAGGCGATCCTTTGAACGAAGGGTTCCTAGGAACCGCGGCTCCTTTCTACGCCGACATGACTCTGCTCATAGAGGCTGCCATGGGTGTGGGATTGCTCATCGGTGCCTTGCTCGCGCGCCTCGGGCGTTTTCGCCAACACGCTTACTGTCAGTCCGTGGTCGTACTGCTCAACCTCGCCTTGATCGTGCTCATGATGATTCCTTCATTCCGTGTTCATGTAAGTCCAAGGATACCGCTCAGACTTGGCAAGGCCTACTACGCGCTGGCCACCGCACATGCCGCGCTCGGCAGCGTAACCGAAGTCGCCGGACTTTACATCCTGCTGGCTGCAGGCACGAGCGTTTTGCCGCACAAATTCCGCATCACTAAATACAAGGCCTGGATGCGAACTGTACTGGTGCTCTGGTGGCTGGTGCTCTTGTTGGGATTGGCGACCTACGCCCGCTGGTACGTCCCGCACTTGTTTCGCAAATAAAATCGAGGAGTCTTGAGAAGCGGAGCCTTTCTAATGGCGGGAGTGTTGATTTTTGCCGCCAAATTCGACCTGCTATAATGGTCGATTCCCATGGCTGCGAAATCCCGATCCAGCAAGCACTCCAAACCACAGTCCGCGCGACTGCGCGCGATTGCTCGTGCCGAACTGCCCACGCGCTATGGACGATTCACGATTTACGGTTTTCAGGGGCGCGGGTCGCAAGAAGAGGCGGTCGCCCTGGTGCGCGGGAATCTGCGCGGAGAATCGGCGCCGCTGGTGCGCGTGCATTCGCAATGCCTCACCGGGGACGTGCTCACTTCCCTGCGTTGCGATTGCCGCGCGCAGCTGGAGCTTTCGCTACAGAAAATCGGGCGCGCCGCGTCCGGGATCCTGCTGTACCTGCCGCAGGAAGGACGCGGCATCGGCTTGATGAACAAACTGCGCGCCTATCAATTGCAAGACGGCGGGATGGACACCGTGGAGGCCAACGAATCGCTGGGATTTGCCGCGGATGCGCGCGACTATGACTTCTCAGCCAAAATCCTGAAGCAACTGGGCGCCACGCGGATTCGCTTGCTTTCGAACAATCCCGAAAAAGTGCGGCAGCTTGAAAGCGCCGGCATTCGCGTTGTCGAGCGAGTTCCCTGCCAGCCGCGCGTCTCCAAGATTTCCCGCGCCTACATGCGGACAAAGAAAACAAAAATGGGCCATTTGCTCGAAGGAATGTGAAGGAGTGGATTAGCTCCCGTTACCAACAATGCTTTCCGGCTATCGCGGAGGCGGCGGTAACTTAGTGACGGGCCGCGAACGAAGCTCGAACGTGGACCTCGCGATGTTCGGAAGCCCCCCAGTTTTCTGCTTGCTCTTGCTCCAGCCGGGCGACGGTAGCCTTGAGCCACTGCGAAAAAGCGGCTTCCAGTTCTTCTTGCGTGCCTGAACGGTAGAAAGAATCAATCGTTTCCCCACGCTCATTCAAGGGAATGTAGCGGCAAGCAATCTTCTTGTCGCCAAGCATTTCAGGCAAGAGCTGCATCAAAACGCAATCGCTGCATGGTCTTTGCGGTTCGGTGGGGTCGAAGTTCAAGCAAGTCGGCGAATCCTGAAACAGGAACTGGGGGCGCCACGGCACGCGGGCCGTAACTTGGTAGCCGCCTTTTTCCAAGAACGCTAATTCCACCTTCAAGACGTCTAGCAAATCTCTCTTGTCCTTTGCCATGGTCGCCCCCTTCCTACATCGTTAGGCTGGCTCACGGGCGGAGGACTTGCCGTGACGGCGGTCACGCATCCATGTGCTGCGCATCACGCCTGGCTCTTCACCACGGGCTGCCTGGCGGGACCAGGAAAAGAGGCGAAGAGGACGAGCGCACGAAGGTAACTGGTCATCGGAAGTCTACGCAACGTTTCACTAACCGCCGCCGACAAACTGCACAATCTCGTAACGATCGCCGTGTTCGACGAGCGTCTGCGCCCATTGCGGCCGCGGCAGAATTTCCAGGTTGCGCTCGATGGCCACCCGCCCGCCATCGAGTCCAAGCTCGCGCAACAGGTCCGCGACGCTGGCACCCGGCTGGGCGCCGCGGGTTTCGCCATTCACCGATATGGTGATTGCCGTCTCCAAAGATTTACCCTGCCGCGGGAACTTTCGGCTTGGCGCGCAATTGAAAGTGCAAGCGCGCCTGAGCCTTGCCCTTGCTGGCTTCGATGACCAGCGCGCATTCCGCTCCGGCCAGCCGCGGCATGTCAAAGGCAAGCTGGGCTTTGCCATCCAGCCCCGACGCCGTCGAATAGCGCGCAGGCTCAGCCGCGCCCTCGATGCGGGCGGTGACGCTGGCACCGGAAACCGCCGCTCCATCTTCTTTGCGTGAAACCAGGATCTGCAACGTGGCGCGCTTTCCGGCAAGCCAATTCTTGGCATTCAATAACTCGAGGCTCAAGGAATCTCGCGCGCCGCCATCGGAAGGAGCCGCCTTTGGCCCGCTGTCGGCAACGGGCTTGGCCGGGGCGGCCGGGATGGCGTGCTGCGCCAACTTCAAGGAGCCGGATCGCAATTCATCCAAGATCGCTTGATGCTGCGCGCCGACCCTTTGTTTCAGCTCCTCTTCGCGCGCGGCGTCGAGCGGAAGCAAATCCGCGTAGCTGTTCGCGCGCCGGTGCAACACGCGTCCATTGTGATAGACCATGGTGTCGATGACGGCGTGCGAAGTGCCGCGGTCTTCGGTCTGCACGTGGTAGTGCATCTCGCCAATTTTCACGTTCGAGTTGTGACCGAACAACATCTGGGAATGCGCTCTCTCGACTGACACCCGCCAACCGCACCGCTGCGCGCCGCATTTGACCGCTTGCGGCTGAATCGTTATTATACCTTTTCGCCCATGAGTGGTTCCGGCCTACATGCCTTCGCACCGCTTCTCATGTACCTGCTGCTAGCCACGGCGCTGGCGGGCGCGCTGACCGCCGTTTCCGTGCTGATCGGATGGCGGCGCCCCAATCGCGCCAAACAACAAGCGTACGAATGCGGCATGGAACCGACCGGCGACGCGCGCGCGCCCTTTTCCGTGAAGTTCTACCTCGTGGCTATGGTCTTTATCTTGTTCGACGTAGAAGCGATCTTCCTCTACCCGTGGGCATACATTTATCGGGACATGATCCGGCAATCGGTGCCCATGGGGAGATATGGCTTCGTGGAGATGCTCGTGTACATCGCCATCCTTTTGGTCGGGTACATTTATCTGTGGAAAAAGGGCGCGTTCGACTGGCATAAGGCATAAATCGTCGGCGTAACTGGGGAATCCGGGAACTGTGGCGGAGAACAGCAACACTAATGTTGTGGTCGAGCGGCTTCGTGGATGGAGCCCGAACGCGATCAGTGAAGTGATCGAGTTTCGGGGCGAGACCACCCTCGTCGTTCCTCGCAACGCGCTGCGCGACGTTGCCGAGCGCTGCCGCGGCGACAAAGAGCTTCGGTTTAATCTGCTGAGCGACGCTACGTGCGTGGACCGCTATCCCCTGGAGCCGCGCTTCGAGCTAAACTATCACCTGGTTTCGATTCCCCGCAGCGATCGCTTGCGTCTGCAAGTTCGCCTCTCCGCCAACGATCCGGTTGTGGACTCGCTCGTTCCCGTGTGGCCTGGCGCCAATTGGCTCGAGCGGGAAATCTTCGACCTCTTCGGGATTCGCTTCACTGGCCATCCCGATTTGCGACGCATCCTGTTGCCAGACGATTGGGAAGGCCACCCCCTCCGCAAGGATTTTCCGGTCGAAGGTTATCGCGACACGGCGTCGATTGCCACGCGCTATACAAGGAACCGAACGTGACGATTCAGTCCGAGACCAGCACCGTCCAGACGGCCACCGGCAAGGCCAAAACCATGGTCCTCAACATGGGGCCGCAACACCCGTCGACGCATGGCGTACTGCGCATTTTGCTGGAGCTGGATGGCGAAAACGTCGTCAAAGCCATTCCGGACATGGGTTATCTGCACACCGGCATTGAAAAATCCTGCGAGGACAAGACTTATTCGCAAGCCATCACGCTTACCGACCGCATCGATTACCTCAATCCCCTGGGTAATAACCTCGCGTATTGCATGGCCGTCGAAAAACTTCTGGGCATCGAAGTGCCCAAGCGCGCGCAATATATCCGCGTGCTGATGGTGGAACTGCAGCGCATTTCCTCGCACCTGGTCTGGCTGGGAACGCATGCCATCGACCTGGGCGCGATGTCCGTCTTTCTGTATTGTTTCCGCGAGCGCGAAGAAATCTTGAAGATTTTTGAGTTTGTGGCCGGGCAGCGTATGATGACCAGCTACATTCGCATCGGCGGGCTGGCCCTGGAACCTCCGACCGGCTACCTGCAGCGCGTCGAAAAATTCGTGAAGATGATGCCCGGGCGCATCGACGAATACGAAGAGCTGCTCACCGGCAACCGCATCTGGATGGGCCGCACCAAGGGCGTAGGCTATATTTCGGCCGACGATGCCATCGCGCTCAGCATGACCGGGCCCACGCTGCGCGCCGCGGGCGTGGCGTACGACAATCGCAAAGTTTTTCCTTATTCCAGTTATGAAGAATTCGACTTCGACGTGCCCACACGCACCGATTCGGACTGCTTCGCGCGCTACATGGTGCGGGTTGCGGAGATGCGCGAGAGCCTGAAGATTATCCGTCAAGCCATGAAGAAGATTCCGCCGGAAGGGCCGGTGCGAACGGAAGCGCCCGGCATCGTTCCGCCGGAGCGAGAGAAGATGAAGACGGAGATGGAAGCACTCATCTACCACTTCAAAATTTTTACCGAGGGTTTTTCGCCGCCGGTGGGCGAGGCTTTTGCGGCGGTCGAATCTCCGCGGGGCGAGCTGGGTGTTTTCGTGGCGAGCGACGGCTCGCCGAAGCCGCTGCGCGTGCATTTCCGGGCGCCATCGTTCATTAATTTGCAGGCGCTGCCGAAATTGATCGAGGGCAAGTTGATCGCCGACGTGATCGCGTGCATAGGCACGATCGATATCGTTTTGGGAGAAGTCGACCGTTGAGCATTTAGCGATGCGTTGTCATCCTGAGGCTATCCGATGAGGATAGCCGAAGGATCTCAGCGCAAGAAATTCAGCAAGGTGCGTGGATTTAGTTCTCAAATAAAATGCCCATGGAACTTTCGACACAACTCGCCACCCGCTTCGACACACTGCAGAACCGCTATCCGTTCAAGCGCAGCGCGCTCGTCCCCATGCTGATGTACGCGCAGGATGAATACGGCTTCATCAGCGACGAAATGATCGCGGAAATCGCGAAACGGCTGGACGTGCGAACGGTGGCAGTGGAAGAAACGCTGGCCTATTACTCCATGCTGCACCGCAAGCCCATGGGCAAGCATCACGTGCAAATCTGCACCAACGTCGCTTGCATGCTGCGCGGCGGCAACGAGCTTTTGGAGCAAGCCAAGAAGCGGCTGGAAATCGGCCACAAAGAAACCACCACCGACGGCGTTTTCTCCCTCGAGGAAGTCGAATGCATCGGCGCTTGCACCGGCGCGCCGGCCATGCAGGTCAACTACGATTTCTACGAGAATCTCACGCCCATGAAGTTCGATCGCATCATTGAAGAGCTCGACGCCGGCGATCATCCTACTCCCGAGCCGGTCACCGCAGGCGCGCTGCATCCGCGCGATCCAGCGGAGACTCCGGTCATCAGCCGGCGCTTCGGCATCAAGCATTCGCACCGGCTCGATGTTTATTTGCAGCACGACGGCTACAAGGCGCTGGAAAAAGCGCTGAAGGAAATGACCCCGGAGTCGATCATTGACGAGGTCAAGAAATCGAATCTGCGTGGGCGTGGCGGCGCGGGTTTTCCCACCGGCATGAAGTGGTCGTTTGTTCCCAAGGATTCGCCGAAACCAAAATATGTCATCTGCAACGCCGACGAATCCGAGCCCGGCACATGCAAGGACCGCCCGCTGATGGAGATGGACCCGCACCAGATGATCGAGGGCATCATCATCGCGGGGCGTGCGATTGGCGCGGCAAAAGGCTTCATCTACATCCGCGGCGAATATCGATACGTCCTTGACATCGTGCAAACAGCTCTCGACGAAGCGTATTCGCGCAACTATCTCGGCAACAACATCCTTGGCTCAGGGTTCAATTTTGATTTGATCGTGCACACCGGAGCGGGCGCCTACGAATGCGGGGAAGAATCCGCTTTGATGGAATCGCTCGAAGGCAAGCGCGGCTATCCGCGCATAAAGCCGCCGTTCCCCGCCGTCGTCGGCCTCTACGGCTGTCCGACGATCATTAATAACGTCGAGACGCTGAGCACCGTTCCGGCCATTATTCTGGAAGGCGGCGAGAAATACGCCAGCCGCGGCACGCCGAGAAACGGCGGCACGCGCCTGCTCTGCGTCGCCGGCCACGTCAACAAGCCCGGCATATACGAAATTCCGCTCGGGATGAACATGAAGAAGTTCATTTACGAGACCGCCGGCGGCATCCCCAACGGCAAGAAGCTGAAAGCGGTCATCCCTGGCGGCAGCTCCTGCCCGCTGATGAGCGCGTCCGAGATCGACATTCCCATGGACTACGATTCCGTCGCCAAAGCCGGCTCCATGCTGGGCTCCGGCGGCATGGTGGTCATGGACGAAGACACCTGCATGGTGGACATGGCGCGGCGCATCATGCATTTCTACGCGCACGAATCCTGTGGCTGGTGCATTCCCTGCCGCGAAGGCACCGCCTGGCTGCGCAAGATGCTCGACCGCTTCCACGCCGGCTTCGGACGCCCGGAAGATATCGACCTGGTCGGCGAGCTGGCCAGAAATATGCTGGGCCGCACCTTCTGCCCGCTGGGCGACGCCGCGGCGCTGCCCACCATCAGCATCGTGCAAAAGTGGCGCAACGAATTCGAGCAACACTTGAACGGGCGCTGTCCATTTAAATCCGCCGAAGCCCTGGTCGGCTCGCGGTAGGAACTAATGTCAGAAACTAAAACCGAGCAAAAGCTGATTTCGCTGAAGATTAACGACCGCGATGTGCAGGTTCCTCCGGGAACGCTGCTGATCGAAGCCACGCGCCGCATCGGCACCGAGGTTCCGTCCTTCTGCTATTACCCGGGCCTTTCGTTGCAGGCTGCCTGCCGGATGTGCCTAGTCGAAATCGAAAAAATGCCCAAGCTGCAGACGGCGTGCACCGTCGTCGCTACCGAAGGCATGATCGTGCGCACCAACACGGAGCAAGTGCGCAACGCGCGCAAGTACATGCTGGAATTCCTGCTGACCAATCACCCGCTCGATTGCCCGGTGTGCGACAAAGGCGGCGAGTGCGAGCTGCAGGACATGGTCTTCCGCTACGGCGCGGATACCAGCCGGTTCGTCGAAGAAAAAATTCATCGCCCCGAAGAGAAATGGTCGGAACTGGTGTATTACGACGCCCCGCGCTGCATTTTGTGCTTCCGCTGCGTGCGCGTTTGCGACGAAGGCATGGACGTCAAAGCCCTCGGCGTGGGCATGCGCGGCGCGAACAGCGTGATCATCCCCAACCGCGAAGATCATCTCGAGTGCGAAGAGTGCGGCATGTGCATCGACATTTGCCCGGTCGGCGCGCTCACCAGCGGCACCTATCGCTACAAGACGCGCCCCTGGGAAATGGAATACGTGCCCACGACATGCGCGCACTGCTCCAACGGCTGCAAAGTTACTCTCAGCGTGCGCAATCACGAAATCATGCGCGCGAACAATCGCGATCTCTCCGGCATAAACAAGGACTTCCTTTGCGTGAAGGGCCGCTTCGGTTTTGATTTTACGCAACATAAAGACCGCATTCGCCAGCCCATGGTGCGCAAGGGCGACAAGCTCCTTCCCGTTTCCTGGGAAGAAGCCGCGCAAACCGCTGCAACCAAGCTAAAGGAAATTCACGCCAAAAATGGTGCCGACTCCATCGGCTTCATCGGCTCCAATCGCACCTCCAACGAAGAAAACTACCTCTTCCAACGCCTGGCCCGCGCCACCTTCGGCACCAACAATATCGACCACCACCGCACCGCCGACTACACCGGCTTGATCACCGCGCTGGGTGAAGATGCCGCCGATTCCCTGCTCACCATGGATCAGCTGTACCGCTCCACGGCCGTTCTGCTGGTCGGCAACGATCCGACCAACCAGAATCCCCTCGCGGCCTGGCAGATTCGCAGCGGCATCCGCCATTTCGGCGCCAAGCTCTTCATCATCCATGAGCGGGAAATCAAGCTGCATCGCCAAGCCAAGGTCTTCGCCAAAGTCGGCAAGGGCCAGCAAGGCGCCGCGCTGCGCTGGCTTGCTCACGAAGAAGGCCAGCTCCCATCCAGTTTGGTCGAGCAGCTCGTGCAGCTCAAAGCCGGCCTGGAAGCGGAATCCGATGTCGCGGTCGTCTTCGGCGCGGAAGTCTCCGGCGCCGCAATCGCCCAGCTCGTCGCTTTCGGCTCCAAGCTGCCGGGCAAGACGCGCTACATGGCCCTCGGCGATTACGCCAATTCGCGCGGCGCCGCCGACATGGGCGTGCTGCCGGATCGCCTGCCTGGATACGCGCACCTGGACAGCGCCGCCAATCGCGAAACTTTCGACCGCCTGTGGGGCTCCGTAATTTCCTCGAAACCCGGCCTAACCGCGCCGCAAATCGTGGAAGCCGCGCAATCCGGGAAACTCAAAGCGCTCTACGTGATGGGCGCGAACCCCTTCGCGCATTTCGGCACGCTCGGCTACGGCCGCGGCAAGCTCGAATTCCTCGTCGTGCAGGAAATGTTCATGACCGACACGGCCAAAGCCGCCGACGTGGTCTTCCCCGCAGCCTCCGCCTACGAAAAGGACGGCACGGTCACCAATACCTCCGGCGAAATCCAGCTGCTCCGCAAAGGCGCGGAAGTCATGGGCCCGCGCACCGACTTCGATCTCCTGCGCATCCTTTCGCATCAACTCGAACGCGCCGGCCTCGGCAAAGCCTTTCACTACAAAACTCCGGCTGCCGTCTTCGAGGAAATCCGCAAAGCCGTCCCCGGCTACGACGTGCCGGCGGTCGGCTTGCTCACCGGCAATGCCGAGCCCACGCGCATGCAGATCGCGCGAAACGGCCACGCCCCGTACGATGTCCCCGCCGGACTGATTCGCTCCGCCCAAGACAATCTTTTCACCACCGGCACCATGACCCGCTTCTGCACGATGATGGAATCCTTGCAGGAGGCCGAAACCAAACCGTGAGCGACTTCCTCGCCCAGCACGCGGAAATCCTGATCACGCTGGTCAAGATCGCCATCCTGCTTTTCGTGGTGCTGACCGTCAACGCCTATCTCACCTGGTTCGAGCGCAAAGTCGTCGCGCACATTCAATCGCGCTGGGGACCGCACCGCGTCGGCCCGCACGGCCTGCTGCAGCCGCTCGCCGACGGGCTGAAATTTCTCTTCAAGGAAGATCCCACGCCCGCCGGCGTCGATAAATTTGTCTACTATCTCGCGCCATTGCTGGCATTGGCGCTGGCGCTCACTTCCATCGCGGTAATCCCCTTCGGTCCCGATCCCATTCACTTTAAGGGCCACGACATTTATCTGGGCATCACCGACCTCAACATCGGCATCCTCGCGCTTTTCGCCATCACCGCGCTCGGCGTCTACGGAGTCGCGCTCGCCGGATGGTCCTCCAACAGCAAATATCCGCTGCTCGGCGGCCTGCGCAGCTCCGCGCAGATGGTCAGCTACGAACTCGCGCTCACCATGTCCGTCGTAGGCGTCCTGCTGACGGCCGGAAAATTCAGCCTCCGCGATATCATCGACGCCCAGGCGAACTCTCAGGGACTATTTGGGTTAGGCGGTATTTTCCGCTGGAATATTGTGGCCGGACCCTTCCCGCAAATCCTCGGTTTCCTGTGCTTCTTCGTCGCCGCCATCGCGGAAACCAATCGCGTGCCCTTCGACCTTCCGGAAGCCGAATCCGAACTGGTTGCCGGCTTTCACACCGAATACGCCAGCTTCAAGTTCGCCATGTTTTTCATCGCCGAGTACACCAGCATGATTACCGTCTCCAGCCTGTGCGCCATTCTCTTCTTCGGCGGCTGGCTCTCTCCGTTTCCCGCAAGCTGGACGTTCACGACGTATCTGCCGTCCGTGCTGCTCATCCCGTCCGGCCTGTGGGTCATCTGGGATGGCATGCGCTACGAAACCGTCTTCGGCAAATTGATTCTTCCGGCCGTGGGCGCGGTCATCACGGCGTTAGGCGCGGCCTTCCTGATCTTCCCCAACGTCAACACCTTCATCCAGGGCCCGTTCTGGCTGCTCTCGAAAATTTTGGTATTCCTCTTTGTCTACGTCTGGATGCGCGGCACGCTTCCGCGCTTCCGCTACGACCAGCTCATGTCCTTCGGCTGGAAGCTGCTGCTGCCGGCTTCTCTGGCCAACGTCGTGCTCACGGCCGCGGCTCTCCTTTGGAGGGGCAATTAGATGAATGCTCCTCTGATTGTTTTCTTTGTGCTCGCCACCATGTGCGTCCTCGGGGCGGTTAGCCTGATCTTTCAGCGCCATCCGATTCACAGCGCGCTCTCGCTCATTGTGGTCATGATCTCCCTGGCCGGGCTTTATCTGCTGATGGGGGCGGAATTCGTGGCCGCCGTGCAAATCATCGTCTACGGCGGCGCGATCATGGTGCTGTTCGTCTTCGTCATCATGCTGCTCAATGCCGGCGTCGAAGAGCGCACCAATCTGTCAAAGCTCGCGCGCTTCGCCGGCATTCCGCTGGGCGTGGCGCTGACGGGTTTTCTTGCCGCCGCCGTCGCACGCTCGCAAGACGCGGTGCAAGCCGCCACGCAAACCGGCGCTCCCGCGCCCACCAAAGCGCTGGCCAATCTGCTTTTCCAGGACTTCGTCTATCCCTTCGAGCTTACTTCCTTCCTGATTCTTATCGCCATTCTGGGCGCCATCGTCCTGGCCCAGCGGGAGACCGCCTGACATGGTCCCCACCCACTACTACCTGATCCTCAGCGCGATTCTCTTCGGGCTCGGCGTGGTTGCTTTCATCTTCAAGCGCAACATCATTACCATTTTCATGTCCATCGAGCTGATGCTGAATGCCGTGAATCTCGCGTTCATCGCGTTCAGCCAGGCGCTGAACAAGTTGGACGGCCAGGTCTTCGTGCTCTTTGTAATCGTCGTAGCCGCCGCGGAAGCCGCCGTGGGCCTCGGCATCATCATCGTGATCGCGCGCAATCGCCAGTCGCTCAACGTCGAGCGCGTCGACTTGCTCAAACTCTGATGGCCATACTGAACTATCTCTGGATCATCCCCGCGCTGCCGCTCCTCGGCTCAGCCATCAACGGCCTTTTCGGCAGCAAGTGGCCGAACAAGATCATCAACGCCGTTGCCGTCGGCTCCACGGGCCTCTCCTTCCTCGCCGCGCTCGAAGCCGTCCGCGAATTCACGCACCTTGCGCCGGAGAATATTCCCTGGGTGAAGCAATACTTCACTTGGATCGTCGCGGGAGATTTCCGCGCCGGTTTCGATCTCCAGATCGATCACCTCACCGTGGTCATGCTCCTGGTCGTCACCGGAGTCGGCTGGCTCATCCACATCTACTCCATGGGCTACATGGCCCACGAAGGCGGCTACTACCGATTCTTCTCCTACCTCAATCTCTTCATGTTCTTCATGCTCATTCTCGTCCTGGCCGCCAACTACGTCCTCCTCTTCGTCGGCTGGGAAGGCGTAGGCCTGTCGAGCTACCTGCTCATCGGTTTTTATTTCCTGCGCAAATCCGCGGCCGACGCCGGCAAAAAAGCTTTCATCGTCAACCGCATCGGCGATTTCGGCTTCATGCTCGGCATGTTTCTGCTGTTCAGAACTTTTGGCACGCTGGACTTCGTTCCGCTTTTCGCGAAAGCCACGCCACTGCCCTCTGACGCCCTGGGCCATCTTGGCATGTTCACCGTAGCGTGCCTGCTGCTCTTCATGGGCGCCTGCGGCAAATCCGCGCAGCTTCCGCTCTACGTCTGGCTGCCCGACGCCATGGAGGGCCCCACGCCGGTCAGCGCCTTGATTCACGCGGCCACCATGGTCACCGCCGGCGTCTACGTCGTCGCGCGCTCGCACATTCTCTTCACCCATGCGCCGACCGCGATGTTCGTCGTCGCCATCGTCGGCTGTGCCACTGCCTTCTTCGCCGCCACCATCGGCCTGGTGCAGACCGACATCAAGCGGGTTCTGGCCTACTCCACCGTCAGCCAGCTCGGCTACATGTTCCTCGCCTGCGGAGTCGGCGCCTTTTCCGCCGGCATCTTCCACTTGATGACTCACGCCTTCTTCAAAGCGTTGCTCTTCCTCGCTGCGGGCAGCGTCATCCACGCCATGGGCGGCGAGCAAGACATGACCCGCATGGGCGGCCTCAGCAAGAAAATTCGCTGGACTTACCTAACTATGCTCATCGCAACCTTCGCGATTGCCGGTTTCCCTCCCTTCGCTGGCTTCTTCAGCAAAGATTCCATCCTCCTCAACGATTACGTGAGCGAGCACGGGGGCCGCATACTCTACTCGTTCGGCCTGCTCACCGCGCTGCTCACTTCCTTCTACATGTTCCGGCTGATCTTCCTCACCTTCTTCGGCAAACCACGCTATGACGAGAAAAAGGTCCACGTCCACGAATCGCCCAAGAGCATGCTCGTTCCCCTGGTGATACTCGCTCTGCTCTCCATTGTTGGAGGCTGGGTTGCCGCCCCCGAGTTCTGGGGCGCACCCGATTACTTCGCCAAGTTTCTCGAGCCCGTGTTCGCGCAAGGCAGCGCCGCCAACGCCGAAGCCGCGGAAGCCACCGCGCACGTCTTAGAATTACCGCTGGCCATCGTCGCCCTGATCACCGCCTCCCTCGGACTGCTCTTCGCCTGGTGGCTCTACCTCCGCCGGCCCGGCAAGCCCGAACAGCTTGCCAAATCCATGCGCGGCGCCTACACAACCCTGCTGAACAAATACTATGTCGACGAAATGTACGCCGCTTTGATAATCAAACCGCTGCTCTGGGTTTCCACCAACTTCCTCTGGCAGACGGTCGACGTTCGCGCCATCGATGCCACCGTCAACGGCATCGCCGAAGGCGCCACCGACATCGGCGACGGCGTGCGCCACACGCAGTCCGGCAACACTCGCAGCTACGCCGTCTGGGTCGTCATCGGCGCGCTGGTCATCATCGCCATCATTTTCTGGCCGTACTTCCGGCCCGCAACCGTCGGGATGGTGCGCTGATGCTTCACGGCAGCTATTTGCTCACCATCGTCATCTTCTTTCCGGCCGCCGCCAGCCTGGCGCTGCTCATGCTCCGCGCCGATGACCACCTCTGGATTCGCCGCCTGGCGATGACCATCGCCACCGTCGAATTCCTTTTCTCCCTGCTCCTGATCCCCAAGGTGCAGATCGGCGTCGGCGGCTACCAACTCGAGGAATTCGCCAAGTGGATCAACGTTCCGCCCATCAACTATCATCTCGGCCTCGACGGCATCAGCCTGTTTCTCGTCATCCTCACCACATTCCTCACCGCCGTCTCCGTGCTTGCTTCCTGGAACAGCATTCAGCACCGCGTCAAAGAATTTTTCGTCATGCTGCTGATGCTGGAAGTCGGCGTGGTCGGCGTGTTCCTCTCGCTCGACCTCTTCCTATTCTTCCTCTTCTGGGAAGTCATGCTCATCCCCATGTACTTCCTCATCGGCATCTGGGGGCACGAGCGCCGCATCTACGCCGCCGTCAAATTCGTGCTGTACACCATGGCCGGCTCCATCCTCATGCTCGTTGGGATCATCTGGCTGCACAATCTGAGCGCGAGCGTGATGCCCGGTGGCACTTTCGACCTGCCGACGATTCAACAGATGCTGCAATCCGGCGCCATTCGTCTCACCTCGCCCGAGGAGATGTATCTCTTCCTCGCCTTTTTCGTGGCGTTCGCCATCAAGGTTCCGCTCTTCCCGTTCCACACCTGGCTGCCCGACGCACACGTCGAAGCGCCCACCGCCGGTTCCGTCATCCTCGCCGGCGTGCTTCTGAAAATGGGCACCTACGGCATGATTCGCTTCTGCCTGCCGCTTTTCCCCAACGCGTCGCATCGCGCAGCTCCGGTTGTCGCCACCCTCGCCATCATCGGCATCATTTACGGCGCGCTCGTCGCCCTCGTTCAGCCCAATCTGAAAAAACTTGTCGCCTATTCCAGCGTTAGCCACCTCGGCTTCGTCGTGCTTGGCATCTTCGCTTTCCAGAACATTTCCATGCAGGGCGCCGTTTTCCAGATGCTCGCGCACGGAATTTCCACCGGCGCGCTCTTCCTCCTCGTCGGCATGCTGTACGACCGCCGCCACACCTTTGAAATCTCCCAGTACGGCGGCCTGGCCACGCCGATGCCCAAGCTGGCGGCATTCTTCCTCTTTATCGCGCTTTCTTCGCTGGGCTTGCCCATGCTCAACGGCTTCGTTGGCGAATTCTTGATTCTGCTCGGCACCTTCCAGGTCCACTGGAACTGGTCCGCCTGGGCCGCCACCGGCGTGATTCTCTCCGCCTGCTACTTGCTGTGGTCCTACCAGCGCGTCTTCTTCGGCGAGGTCACCGTCGAGAAAAATCGCACCCTGCCCGACGCCTCGACGCGCGAAAAATGGATTCTCGCCACCATGGCCGTAATCACTCTCTGGATGGGCGTAAGTTCCCCGTTCTTCACCCGTCGCTTCGCCGCCTCCTCCCAAAACGTCCTCGACCAGATGCAGCGCCAATTCCCCCAAGAAGCCTCCACGTCAGGGCACGCGATCGACGGGAGCAGAGGTGAAGCTCCTGTGTCAGGGCACGACTTTAGTCGTGCCGTTACAAACGCCAAGGTGTCGGCTTCAGCCGCTGAGGGCATCGCGTTGCCAGCGCCAAACAAAATTGTCATCCCGAGCCAGGCGAGGGACCTGCTTTTGGTTTTGCCGTCCGTATCGCAGGATCGTTCAACCAACTCGCCCCTAAAGGCAGGCGCCCGCCCATGATCCCCCGCCCAGACGACCTCATCCGCGTCCTCCCCGAAACCATCTGGTGCGGCTTCGGCATCCTGCTCATGCTCTTGCAACCCTTCACGCGCAACCGCCAGGTGTTCACCTTCGTCGCCATTCTCGGCACCGGCCTGGGCACCGCGTCCACGATTTTCGCCGGCAATCCCGGCGGTCCGGCCTTCTTCGGGCTTATCCAGATGGACGGCTTCAGCGTCTTCTTCCACCTCCTCGTCGGCCTCGTCTCGTTTCTGGTGGTTCTCGCCGCCGATTCCTATCTCGAGCGCGAGCACCTGCAGCCCGCCGAGTTCTATGCCTTGGTGCTCTTCGCCACCGCTGGGATGGGCGTGCTTTCCTCCGCCCAGGAACTGCTTACCGCCTTCATCGGCCTCGAGATGAGCTCCATCTCCAGCTACGTCCTCGCCGGGTACCGTCGCGATTCGCTCAAATCCAGCGAATCCGCGATGAAGTACTTCCTCCTCGGCTCCTTCGCCACCGCTTTCTTCCTTTACGGCATCGCCCTCGTCTACGGGGTCACGGGCACCACGATCCTTCCCAATATGACCGCCGTCGATCCGTCCAGCACGCTCCTCAAGCTGGGCCTGGCACTTATCCTCATTGGTCTCGGCTTTAAGGTCGCTCTGGCTCCCTTCCAGGTCTGGACCCCGGACGTCTACGAAGGCGCCCCCACGCCCGTCACCGCGCTCTTCTCCGCGGGACCCAAAGCCGCCGCCTTTGCGCTGCTCCTCCGCATCTACGCCACGGTGCCCGCCGCCACGCATTTCTGGTTCTGGGCCTTCTGGGTGCTTGCCGTGCTCACCATGTTTGCGGGAAACCTCGGCGCGCTGGTGCAGACCAACGTCAAGCGCATGCTCGCCTACAGCTCCATCGCGCATGCCGGCTACATCCTGGTAGCCTTCGCCGCCGTCACCTATCTTGCCGGAAATCCGGATGGCGGTGCCGCCGCTGCCTACGCCGCCGTGCTGTTCTATCTGGTCAGCTACGCGCTCGTAAAGGTTGGCGCCTTCACCGTCATCTCCGAACTCGGCGGCGCCGGCGAAAAGCATCTCTCCCTCGACGACTACGCCGGCCTCGGCCAGCGCCAGCCCGTAGCCGCCGCCGTCCTCTCGCTGTTCCTGCTGTCGCTGCTGGGCTTGCCCGTCACCGCGGGCTTCTTCGGCAAGTTCTACATCTTCAAAGCCGCGGTAAACTCCCACCTCATCTGGCTCGCGGTCCTCATGGCCATCAACAGCATCATCGGCTCCTACTACTACCTCCGCCTAATCGTCGTAATGTACATGCGCGAACCCAGAGCCGAGTCCGCCCCCGCCGTCGTAGGCTTCCCCCTCGCCGTAAACCTCGTGCTCACCATCGCCGCCCTCGGCACCGTCTACTTCGGCCTATTCCCCAACCGCATCCTAAACTTCGTCCTACAATCCAACCTCCTCGCCCGTTAGCCGACCTTTGGACTGCGGCGGTCTTGCCGCCGCTTATACAAAGCCAGACTGGCCTCACACAGCGTCCGGGGCTTCGCTCAAGTGCCCTTTCTTCTATGATTTCCCTAGCCCAGGCGAAGTTTGTCGATTTTTCTTGACATTTTAGGTCCGATCTGTATAATAGCACTTGGGTAATCCCGCGTTTAACCCCGTCTTTCGTCCCTAAGCGATTTAGAATCTTCCAAATACATCCAAAACTCGGAGACTTTCCGTATTCGGAAGTTTGCCCTGACCGCGGGCGTTAGCTTCCCTAAGTCCTTTAGAATCCGCACTTCCAAGAAAAAGAGGCGTAAATCCTTTAGATTCTGCAGTTACAGAATAGGGGGAGGGGGGTGGGGGTGCGACCGAAAACTCCATTCACGAAGCAAAAGGCCCGGAAGCAACCGCCTCCGGGCCCGGAAAGTCCTGTAAGACCTGTGCCTACTTAAGCTTGAGGTACAGAAGGAAACCCAGCGCAAAGGTGAACAGCGTCAGCGTCTCCACGAATACCAACCCCAGGATCATGGCCGCGCGGACCCCGCCAGCCGCTCCCGGATTGCGTGCGATGCCTTCGCAAGCGGCCGCTGCGATCCGTCCTTGCCCCAATCCGCCGCCAACCGCCGCGATGGCCACGCCAAAGCCCACCGCCAGCACCAGCGTCGTCGGATTGATTGGCGGCTGAGCCCCCTGGTCTGCCGCTCCCTGCGCGAATGCCGCCGGAGCGATCATCATCACCGCCACCAGCGCCAGTACAACGATTGCTGCTTTCTTCATGGACTTCCTCCTCGTGAATTGCCGCCAGGAGGTGGTTCCCGGACACCGTGCAGCCGGGCTCACACTGAAACGGCCACTGCAAGCCTTTTGGGGGGTCGGAGCTTCAGCTCCGACATCAAGCCCAGTTCGCTCAAGGGCTTTAGCCCCTGAGGAAAACTCTTAGTGTTCTTCCGCCGTCGCCAACCCAATATAGACGGCCGGAAGAATCGTAAACACGTAAGTCTGCACGATGGAAACGAAAACGTGCAGCCCGATAAACGCCAGCGGAATCAGCGCAGGCAAAACGCCCAGGATCACGCCCAAAACCGGAGACTTCGTCAAGCCCCACGCCGCCGGCCCTGCTAACAAACCGAGAAACAGCCCGTAAATCATGTCGCTGGCAAAAATGTTGGCCCAAAGACGAACGGTGAGCGATAGCAACCGTGCCGAGGTGCTCAGAATTTCCACCGGAAAAATCAGCGGAACCAGCCACCAATCCAAGCCACCCGTAAAAGTTTTCACATAGCCAAGGGGCCCATGATGGCGAATACCTTGCCAGTTGAAGTACAGAAAAACGATGATCGCGCAAGCCAAAGGCACCGTCACCGTGGATGTGGGAGCAGTGAGAAACGGAAATACGCCAAACAGGTTGGCGATCAAAATAAACAGCGCGACGCTGCCGACCATCGGCACGTAACGCTCCCAGTGATGGCCGGCATTCTCTTCCAGAACATCATTAATGCCAAATCCCAGCGGGTTCCTCAGCAGAAACTCCGCAATTTGCTGCGAAGCTCCCGGCCGCTCCACCGACAACCGTGAACGCACCCAAAGCGCCAGCACAGTGCCAACTGCGAGCACCAACAAGCCCATCACAACGTGCTCTGGAATCGGCAGCTCGGGAGTATTCGGACGAATGTGCAAGGCGGAAAGCAGCGCCAGCGCGGCGCCGCCCAGGTAGTGATTCACCAACTGCGTAATCCAGCTTGCGTGCTCTCCCATTTCGCTTCATCTCTCCGGCTACTTGGGGTTCGGAGCTTTAGCTCCGACATAAACCTTCAGCTTCGATGGGCTTTAGCCCCTGAGGATAATTCCTAGTGCCACTCAGCGAATCAGTTCGACTGAAACAGTTCGTACACACTTGCGGCAATCGCCGCGGCTGCCAAAGCGCACATTCCCACTACCATGCTAGCAAGGGGAACCTTAAGAATCTTAAAAATAACATACACAAGCAGGGCTATCAAGCCGTAGCGAAACACCGCCGCGAAGTACGTGCCAAGCGGCACGCGCGGCTTCTCCACGCCGGCCTGCGCCGCGGAAGCCGCCACCAATGCATCCAATCCCCGGCGCAGCCACCGAAAATTCAACCAAGCCAGCACCGCTCCAATCAGCAAGCCCGCGGCCCATAGCCGGCTCCCGGCAAAAGCCGCGGCGCTGGCAACGACACCGAACACGAGCGTCAGCCAGGCAATCCGCCGCTCCGTCTCGAGGCCGGCCAAGGACCTATGGTCTGCGTCCTGCGAAATGTTCGTAGATGTCGTCAATGGTGGAGTTCCGAATGGTGGAGTCCCGGAGGGACGCCGAAGATTTTAGCCCAGCACGCCAGTGCTGGGTGGGCCACGCCCAATATTAAGAGTCCCGGAGGGACGGCGGAGATCAGATGGCGAGGCCGTGAGATGAGCGGATGCTCGCGCGTCATGAATCGCTCTGCGCCAACCGCCGCAACACTTCCTTCAGGCCACCCGCAAATCCCAGCGCGCCCAGGACCAGCGTGAAAATCATTTTTGTGTGCAACCAATGATCCACAAAATACCCAAGCAAGCCCCCCAGCAGCACCGCGCCCACAAGGGTAAATGGCAGCTCCATCGCCAGCGCCGTCTGCGACGAATATTTCTTGGCCTTCTCAAGCTCCGGCGACTTCGGGCCGCTGCTATTCGGCGTTTCGTCCAAAGCGACTCCCTGGTGAGCCGTTACTTCTCGAACAGCAATTCGCCGGCGCGCTGCGTGGACTTCACCACCGCTTTGATCAGCGTGACGCGCAGCTTCCCTTCTTCGAGTTCGAGGATGCCGTCGATCGTGCAGCCCGCAGGCGTGGTCACGGCGTCTTTCAGCAATGCGGGGTGATCGCCGGTCTCGAGCACGACACTCGCCGCGCCCTTCATGGTTTGCGCCGCGAGCAGCGTGGAAACGTCGCGCGGCAAACCGACTTTGACGCCCGCTTCGGCCAGCGATTCGAGAATGATGTAGGCGAACGCCGGGCCGCTTGCAGAAAGTCCCGTGACCGCGTCCATATTTTTTTCGTCGACCACCACGGTGCGGCCCACGGCGTCGAACATCGTGCGCGCAATTTCCAGATGCTGATCCGCGGCGTGAGAGCCGCGGCAAATCCCGGTCATGCCGCAACCGACCGCACACGGAGTATTCGGCATGGCGCGAATTACGGGCACTGAGCCGCCGATATGCTGCTCGATATAGCTGGTCGGCACGGAGGCCGCCACGGAAATCACCAGCGTCTTTTCGCTCAGTTCCGACGCAATCTCCTTCAGCACGTCGCCGACCACCTGCGGCTTTACGCCAAGCAACACAATGTCCGCGCCGTGAACGGCCTTGCGATTCTCCGTGGTCACCGCAACGCTTAGTTCCTTCGCCAGCGACGCCGCTTTCTCCGCGTGCTTCACCGTCGCCGTCACGCGCCCGGCGTCAAACAATCCCTGCTTCAGGTACGCGCGCAGCAAAATCCCGCCGAGCTTCCCGGTCCCCAAGACCGCCAATCTCCTGCCTGCAAGCTTCTGTGCCATAGACCAAGCATTGTTGACGACCCGCGCCAGCGCGTCAACTCCGTTCCCGGCGCGCCTTCAAACTCACGCTAACTCACGAAGCCGGCTTCTAGTAGTCTTCAAGGTAGAATGGTGCGCCCATGAAACTCCGATTCGATCCCGGGGATTCCTCGATGCTCCACGGCTCAGCGCTTCTCGCGGTCCTGGTCGCTCTGGTCGGCATGCCGATTTTTTCCTCGCAGGAACCTCCGGCGAAAAACGGCATAGAGCGCAGAACGGATGTGAGCGTACCGATGCGCGATGGCGTCGTACTTCGCGCGGACGTTTTGCTTCCGAGCGCCGAAGGCAAATTCCCGGCGCTGCTCTATCGCACGCCGTACGGCAAGCAATTCGCGCTGCGGGAATACAAGACGTTTGAGAAAGCTGTCGCGCGCGGTTATGCCGTGGTGGTGCAGGATGTTCGCGGACGCTACGCCTCCGACGGCGAGTTCGTTGCGTATCAAAACGAGGGCCGCGACGGTTACGACACCATCGAATGGGTGGCCAAGCAATCCTGGTGCGACGGCAACGTCGGCACATTCGGCCTCTCGTATCCCGGCGCGGTGCAATGGCTCGCCGCGGTGGAAAATCCGCCGCACCTGAAAGCCATGGCGCCGGCCATGACCTTTTCCACGCCGCGCAATTTCTTCTACTCCGGCGGCGTGTTCGACGGCTCGTGGCTCGACTGGATCTGGATGAACGTCGCGCCGGATATTCGCCGGCGCAAGAACCTTGCCGGCCCCAAGACCTACGAAGAAGCCGCGGAAAGTTGGAAGCGCGAGCATGAGCGCCTGCAGAATTTCCTCCCGCTGGGCGACTTGCCCGACCTGAAAAACGTCGCGCCCTTTTACTACGAATGGCTGTCGCATCCGCCCGCGGACCCGTGGTGGGACTGGGCGGAGCTGCGCGGCAAATACGGCCGCGTGCAGGCCGCGGTGCTAAATCTTTCCGGCTGGTACGACGAAGCGTACGGCCCCGATGGCGCGACCACGAATTTCAATGGCTTGCTTGCCGCGCGCAAAGGCGACAACAATTCGCGCACGCGAACGATCATCGGCCCGTGGACGCACGGCGGCCAGGAAAAAACGCGCGCCGGCGAGCGCGAATTCGGGCCGAGCGCGGCAATCGATTACGACGAATTAATCCTGCGCTGGATGGACCGCTACGTGCGCGGCATCGAGAATGGCGTCGATCGAGAAAAACCGGTCCGCATTTTCGTGATGGGGAAAAATGTGTGGCGCGACGAAGACGCCTGGCCGCTCGCGCGCGCCAAAGCGCAAACGTATTACCTGCGGAGCGAATCGAACTCCGCCCGGTTGGCCAGATTAAACCAGACGGCACCCGATCGCGCCGGGAGCTACAACGAATTTATCTCCGACCCTTCGCACCCCGTCACCGATCCCTACGACGCGTACGGCGCGCATGACTACCGTTCGCTTGCGGGCCGCAACGATGTGCTGGTCTATGACACCGACCCCTTGCCCTCCGACACCGAAGTCACCGGGCCGATTCACGCCGAAATCTATGTTTCTGCGGATACGCCCGACTTCGATCTATGGGTGCGGCTCCTGGATATCGCGCCGGACGGCACGGCGTTCAATCTCATGAGCCCCGGCCTGGACGTGCTGCGCGCGAGCTATCGCAATGAGAAGCCTCAGCCGGAATTGCTCAAGGCCGGTGAAATTTACAAGCTCACGCTCGACCGCATGCTCACCAGCAACGTTTTTCGCTCCGGCCACCAGATTCGCATTCAAATTTCCGGCGCGTTTTTCCCACACTTTTCGCGCAACCTGCAAAGCGGTGAATCGGAGGTGACTTCGTCCGCGATGTGCCCTGCCCACGTGCGGATTTACCATGACCCCGATCACCGCTCCCGGATCGAGTTGCCCGTCATTCCCCGCTGAAGCCGCCCGCCGAAGCCTCTCGCTGAAGCAGTTGATGCAGGCGACACACAGCGCGCGCGGAGCTGCGCCGGCGCGCCTTTTGCGATGCCACAATAAGAATCGAGCGAAATGTCTCAGCTCCCCAATTCGATTTCATCTGTCGGTAAGGACCGCGCGGAGCCCACCGGCGTGGCTGGCGTTCTGCATGGAGTCATCTCGTTTTGCCTCGAGGGCGGAATTCATCTGTGGGTGCGGCTCACCGGCAGGCTGGTGCGCAGGAGCGAAGCTCCGTGGCTCGCGGGTCCTCTCGGAGGCAGGGAGCGGATCGGCACCGGCATTTACGAACGCGTGGCGCAGGCGGAGGGCTTGCTCATCCGTACCGCGCCGCACGCGGGACTCCTCGAACATTTCAACGTTCTTCGCGGGCCGGACTTCAACCCCGATGCCGTGCATCCGGATATCCGTCATTTTTACGAGCACGCCGCGGACTATCAGCTCGACGTGTGGAGCGAAGTTTCCCTGATCGGGCGATTCTTTTTGTGGCTGCTGGTGGAATTTATCAGCCGACGCATGGACCAATTGAATTTTCCGATCTCGTCGCTCGAAGTGGCCAAAGGAATGACCAGCGAAGTGGTGCAGCTTGTCGAGCCGGCTTCACGCCAAATCGTGAACACCGGCTGGCTGCGGCGGCTGAAGTCGTCCGGGCGCGTCATTTACGCCGGCTTGTATTCCGCAACGCCTATGCCGGATGAGGCCGGGCCGTGTGTGAAGGTTACATTTCCCTGCCGCGGCAGCGCGAACGTCTATCTCAAACCAGTGGCGCACCCAGACGGCTCTTTCGGCCTTGTGTCTTCCGGTTCTTCGTTTGGGCGCACCGGGTTCTATCGCATGATCGATGGCGGGCCGGATCATTTGATCGTGCGGCACGTGCGCTCGCTGCGCGAGTTGTTTCACGTGTATGTGGATGCCGAGGGCGTGTTGCGCACGGATCACACCGTATTTTTCCTCGGGCTCTCCATTATTCGTCTGCACTACAGGATGAACCGGCTTCCGGCTCCTGAGTTTTCCGCGCAGGATGAGCAAGACCTCATCGCCGTCGACGATATACTCTGACACCTGGACTTCAGTCGTGGCCAGCGCCGTGCAAAACGTTCACGGCGTGAGGCAGCAGATGCGCTACGGCTTCGATCGATTCCACAGCGCCCTTCGGGCTTCCCGGCAGATTTACGATCAGCGTTTTCCCGCGGCTGGCGGCGACGGCCCGCGACAGAACCGCCGTCGGTGTCTTCTCCAAACCTTTGCGGCGCATCTCTTCGGCGATTCCCGGAAGTACGCGGTCGGCAACAGCTTGCGTGGCTTCCGGGGCATTGTCGCGCGGGCCGATTCCCGTCCCACCCGTGGTGAGGACCACATCGACGCGCCCGGAATCCGCGAGTTCACGCAACTGCTCGCGCACGGCGGCGAGATCGTCGGACACGCGCAGCGTAGTCACGATTTCCCAGCCCAGGCCGCGGCAAAACGCGACCACCGCGGGGCCGGAAACGTCGTCGCGTTTGCCTTGCGACACGGAATCACTGATGGTGAGGACTGCGACGCGCATGGGCGGGATTACTGCGTCTCGACGGCGTCGCGACTGGATTCGTCCATGAGCCGCATCGCTTCCATGAGCAAGCCGGTAGTGTTTTTCGTAGTGGTCGTGCGCGTGGACTCATTGGCAGCGTTGAAATCGATCTCAAAGTCGCCTTCGCCCCACAAAATCACTTTGTAGACCGCGTCGTCGCCTTCGATCTTGCCCATTTTCGCGTCGCGGCACTGGCCCGAAGCGAAGTAGAGCTCACACTGTTCGTTGCCTTTGCGCACTACCAGGCGGCAGGATTTCTGGCCCATCTCCAGCGACTGCAGCAAATCGGTCATGTTCATTTCTTCGAGGCGGCCCTGAATAATGCCGGGACGCGCGGCACGCTTCTGCATTTTTTCCAAGTGCAGGCGGTCCACAACTTTTTTGGTGATGCGCACCAGATCTTTTACAAGGAACGGCTTGGCGATGAACTCTTCCACGCCGTCGACCAATGGACGCAGGCGCTCTTCGATGTCCGCACGGCTGGCCATGAACAAAAACGGAATGTGGCGGGTCTTCTCGCGGCTGCGCAGCTTGTCAAAAAGCTGCCGGCCATCGAGGCCGGGCATTTTATAGTCGGAAAGAATCACGTCGGGAGGGTCATCGACGGTCTTTAGCAGCGCGTCGCCGCCATCGTGCGCGACCCTAACGTCGCAAACGTGCTCGATGCCGCGAAACACCAGTTCCAACACCAACGGATTGTCTTCCACCAACAGCAACTTGACGGTGGTTTTTCCCGAGGCAGCACTCATCGCTTGCGGCCCCGTGGCGCGCGCCGCTGCGACGGCTTGTCACGATGGAAATCGCCGCTCTTTCCGCCGGTTTTTTCGACCAGGTGAATGTCGGTGATCTCCATGCCTTTGTCCAGGGCTTTGCACATGTCGTAGACCGTGAGGGCCGCGGCAGTAACCGCCACCAGAGCTTCCATTTCCACGCCGGTCTGGGCGGTCGCGACAACCGTGGAGTGAAGTTCAACGCCATTTTCACATAGCCGCGCGGTCACATCAATGTGCGTCAGAGGGAGAGGGTGACAAAGAGGTATCCACTCCGCGGTGCGTTTTGCGGCGGCGATTCCGGCGATGCGCGCGACTTCCAGGGGATTGCCTTTGGGGTTCTTGAGGCGGCGCACGGCGGCGACTACGCGGGGCTTCATTGTTACGAAGCTGTGAGCCTTGGCGGTGCGGGTGGTTACTTGCTTGGCGGAGACGTCGACCATTTGCACTTCGCCGCGTTTGCCGTAGTGGGAGAGTTTTGGCATTGGTTCAGAAACAACAAGAATTAACACAGAATTCACAGAGCTCACGGAGGACACAAAGAAGAGATTTCACACTACATCCTTTCGCAGCAGAATTGGCACGGTTTCACCGGCGCTGACTTGCCCGCGATCCGCAGCGACAACCAGGTAGCAGTTTGCACGTGCTAATGCCGCGATGTCTCCCGAACCTTGCCACGGCAGGGCTTTTACTTCTGGTGTTGTGCCGCGCCATTCGACTCGGGCGGGGAGAAAGTGCGCCAGGCCTTGCTTTTCGTTTAGCGCCGCGCCCAGACGCGCTTCGACGAGAGGCAAGTCGCGTGCCGGCGCGCCGCTGAGTAGGTCGATCGCGGGCACTACGAACAAATCGAACGTTACCATGGTGGAGACGGGGTTGCCGGGAAGCCCGAATACAAAAGCGTCTCCACATTTTGCGAAGACTGCCGGCTTCCCGGGGCGGATCGCTACGGCGTCGAAAAAGAACTCCGCGCCCAATTCCTTGAGTACGGTCTCCACGAGGTCGTACTTCCCCATCGAGACGCCGCCGGAAAGAACGAGCGCATCTTCTTTCAGGCCGCGCTCGATTTTGGCGCGTAGATCGTCGGCGTGATCGGCGGCGTTGCCCAGCAGAACCGGTTCGCCGCCCGCAAGGCGCACTTGCGCGGCGAGGGAAACGCTGTTGCTGTTGCGAATCTGAAACGCGCCGGGCTGCTGATCGATCGAAACGACTTCGTCGCCGGTGGAGAGAATGGCGATCCGGGGCTTTATGCCGCAGCAAAGTTGCGTTACGCCGACTTGCGCCGCGAGCGCCAGCTCCGCGTAACCCAGGCGCATGCCCGGAGACAAAATCGTTTCGCCGCGCTGGGCTTCGCTGCCGCGCGGCACGATGTTTTGTCCCGGTTGCGCGGCGCGCTCGAATCGCACGGAATCGCCATCACGGCTAGTGTGCTCGATCATCACGACCGCATCGGCGCCATCCGGCACCGCCGCGCCGGTCATAATCTGGACGCAAGTGCCAGCGACCAGCGAATGCGTGACGGTGTCGCCGGCTTTGATTTCCGTCACGCATCGAAATGTTGCTCCGGCTGACACTTCCGCGGCGCGCACGGCGTAGCCGTCGCGGGTCGAGCGGTGAAATGGCGGATACTCGCGCTCGGTTTTTACTTCTTCGGCGAGCACGAAGCCGAGGGCATCCCATACACTGATGGTTGCCGTCGCGCCCGGACCTTTTGCCTTGGCTACTTGCTCGATGACGGTGCGGCGGGCTTGCTCGTAGGTGAGCATGTGGAGATTTCGCTTGCCTGCAACTTATTCCAGCCAGCGCGCGAGCTGCGTGCCTTGCGGCACAATGGTCGCGTCGCGCTCGGGGCCGGTGGAGATCATGCCGATTTCCACTTGTAGAAAATCGCCGATGAACCGCAGGTACTCGACCGCGGCTTTGGGCAATTTCGCGTTGTCCTTCACGCCGTAGGTGGATTGGCACCAGCCCGGCAGGGTTTTGTATTCCGGCGTCACGTGCTCGTATTCTTCGGCGAGCGCCGGCATTTCGTGGAGCTTCGAGCCTTTATATTTGTAGCCGACGCAGACTTGAATCTCGCGCTGCGTATCGAAAACGTCGAGCTTGGTGACCACCAGTGAATCGATGCCGTTGATCATTTTGGCGTAGCGCAGCACCTCAAGGTCGAGCCAGCCGCAGCGCCGCGGGCGTCCGGTGACCGCGCCAAATTCCTTGCCGCGCTCGCGTACTTCGCGCGCTTCGAGGTCGGGCATCTCGGTGGGAAAGGGCCCACCGCCGACGCGCGTGGTGTAGGCCTTGGACACGCCCAGAACGTTTTTGATTTTTGTCGGCGGCACACCGACGCCGGTGGTGGCGCCGCCGGAGATGGCGCTCGAGGAAGTGACGTACGGATAGGTGCCGTGATCGATGTCCAGCATCGTGCCTTGCGCGCCCTCGAAAAGCACGGATTTGCCTTGGTCGAGCGCGCGGTTCACGAGTTCGGCCGTGTCGCAGATGTACGAGCGAATCTTTTCTCCGAGTTGCAGCGTCGCTTCGACTTCGTGGGAAAAATCGATGTCCGCGCCATAGGCCCCTTTTGCCAGGCGGTTTTTCTCGGCTACCACGCGCGCGGCTTTTTCGCGGAACAGCGCGGGATCGAGCAGATCGCAAACGCGCAAGCCGCGGCGCGCCATCTTGTCTTCGTAGGCTGGGCCAATGCCGCGCGAGGTCGTGCCGATTTTGTTGGCGCCGCGGGCGCTTTCGGCGGCGCGGTCCAGCTCGCGATGATACGGAAAAATCAGGTGCGCGCGGTTGCTGAGGTGCAGGCGGCCCTTCACGTCCACGCCACCTTTGGTGAGCGTTTCGATCTCCGCCACGAGGGCCGCGGGGTCGACCACCACGCCGGTGCCAATGACCGCATGCTGCCGGGGGCGCAAAATCCCGCAGGGGATGAGCTGCAGGACGAAGCGATCCTTGCCGATGATGACGGTGTGCCCGGCGTTGTGTCCGCCGGCGACGCGCGCGATGAAGTCGAAAGCGCCGGCGAGATAGTCGACGACCTTGCCTTTGCCTTCATCACCCCATTGCGCGCCGACCACCACGACAGATTTCATCCCGCGCCCTCACTCGCACACTTGTGCCACCCGCACAATTCCCTCAGAGCTTCTCAGAAGGAAATGTCAGGTGGGAATCGCACAGAAACAGCAGAATCAGCATCGTACGCTGTGGTCGGCTTCCGCGCAAGCGGCAGCAAATGAAGAAAAAGATCTAACGCAGAGGGCACGGAGGCCGGAGCCTGTCCGCGCAGGCAGGCACAGAGCTCGCAGAGAAGAGATTTTAGCGTGGGACGCCGCCGAGTTCCTTGAAGCGGTAACAGGTCACCGCGTGGTCGTTTACCATGCCGGCGGCCTGCATTAGCGCGTAGCAAATTGTGGAGCCGACGAAGCGGAAGCCGCGCTGCGTCAGGTCCTTGCTTAGCGCATCAGACTCTTTGGTTCGCGCGGGGAGTTTGCGTTTCCAGGCATTTTGCTTGGGCGCCCCGTTCACGAAGCGCCAGACGTAGGCATCGAAGCTGCCGAACTCCTGCTGCACTTTCAGGAAGGCTTGCGCGTTACTTATGGTTGCTGCGATCTTCAGGCGATTGCGGATGATGCCGGGATCGGACAGCAGTTGCCGCACCTTTTTCGCGCCGTAGCGGGCGACCTTCTCCGGATCAAAGCCGTCGAACACTTCGCGATAGCGTTCACGCTTGCGCAGCACAGTATCCCAGCTCAGCCCAGCCTGCGCGCCTTCCAGAATGAGCAGCTCGAACCATTTCCGGTCGTCGTGCAGCGGCACACCCCACTCTTCATCGTGATAAGCGATATTCAGCGGGTTTTTCGCCCAGTGGCAACGCACAATGACCTCGGGGCTCGATGTCATTCGAGAACCTATACCAAGGATTTCCAGCGGCCGCCGTGACCACTGGGCTAGAGCCGGATCGAATGAAGGATGATGGTGTTGCCACCCAACAGCACAGGGTCAGAGGCCAGCTCCTCGGTCCAGCGGTCTCGCCGGCGAGCCTGCGGAGTGAGCTTTGCAAGCAAGCGAATCAGCGCCACGACGGGCCAATACAGCCACTGATTGGCCTTCTTGCGGTCGCGGTAAACGCCTTGGATCGCGAATCCATTCTTCTCGAGGTAGTAGCGCAGCTCGTTGTAGCCAATGGGATTGGCGTGCACGGCGATTTCGTCCTTGCCGGCGCAATCGTAATTAATTTTTGTCTTGGACTGCTCGGAGAGCGGTTTGAAGTGCGAGGTGTAGCCAAAGAGCAGCCACTTGAAGCGTTCCTCGATGTTCATGATGTTGGGAACGCTGATGATCAGGTGGCCTCCTGGCTTCAGGAGCCGCCGGTATTCGCGAAACGCTTGCGGGGGCGAATCGATGTGCTCCAGCCCGTCGAGCGAAGTGATGTAATCAAAGGACTGCGTGGCGTAGGGCAAAATTCCGGAAAGGTCGCCGCGTTTGATTTCCACGTCGTCCAGGCGAAAAAGCTCCGAATACAAATCGCAACAGCGCACGGAGAAACCTTCGGCGAGCAATCGTTCCGCGAGCGCCCCCTCGCCTGCGGGGCAATCCAGAATCAAACCGCGCGGCAGAGGCTTCAGGATATCCAGCACGGTGTTGTGCAGGCCGGGACGCGACATCGCGACGGGCCCGCGCTCTCCAGAGAGGAGCGGAGGATGATCGGCCGGCTTGATCCGGCGCGATGCGGCGGTCGTCACTGATTCCGTTGTGGCCAAAAGGTTTTCCTCGTAGCAGTGCGTGAAATTGTCGAGCTTCCCGACGTTTAGCACAAAAACCGGTGTGCCGCGCGGCGGCACGCCCTCTCAATTCCACGATTCGCAGCTATGAAACGGCCACCTACTTGGGAACACAGATTAAGCGGACGGTGGAAAGTGGCGCTCGAGCGCCTTGGTGATCTGCTCTTTCGGCACCGCGCCGACGATCTGCTCGACCACTTGCCCGTTTTTGAAAACGAGCAGGGTGGGGATGCCGCGAATGTTGTAGCGGCCGGCGGAGTTGATGGCCTCATCGACGTTGAGCTTGGTCACTTTGAGCTTGCCCGCATAGTCGTGCGCAATTTCCGCGACCGTGGGCGCCAGCATGTGGCACGGGCGGCACCATTCCGCCCAAAAATCGACCATGACGGGTTGCGCGTTGCTCGCCGTCAAAACCTCCGCATCGAAATTTCCATCATTTACTGCCAGGATACTATTATCGGCCATGTTCTTTGTCCTCAAGGGCTTACCGAAGCAAGCGCCATTTCCTCTCGTCCGCCAGTCTAATTAGATGTTGCCACAGGCTTTTGGTTTCTTGGCGCCGGAGCCGGTTCGGGTACCGCCGGCAAGCCCCGCGCGGTGCGCGCCGCCGCGTATACTTTGGCGTATTCCAGCGCGGGCCCCTTCCAAGAAAAATCCTTCGCCATACCGTTCAGTTGAATGCGCCGCCAGATGCGCTCGTCCATGAATAGATGAAGCGCCTGGCGCACGCTGCGAATCATCGCGGCGCCGATATACTCCGCAAACTTGAAACCGGTTCCGGTGCCGTGCTCGATGTCGAACGCTTCAATCGTATCATCAAGACCGCCGGTGGCCCTCACAATCGGCACGGTGCCATACTTCAGGCTGTAGATCTGGTTCAAGCCGCTGGGCTCGTAGCGGGAAGGCATCAGGAACATGTCGGCGCCGGCTTCGATCTTGTGGGCGATGGCGTTGTCGTAGGCGATCTTCACGCCGACGCGTCCCGGATACGCCGCGGCCAGCGCGCGGAACAGTTCTTCATATTTGCGGTCGCCGGTGCCGAGCACGACAAGCAGCAGGTCTTCGTGCATCAGTTCGTGCGCGCGCTCGGCGATCAGGTCGAAGCCTTTCTGGTCGGCGAAACGCGACACGATCCCGATCACCGGCTTCGCCAAATGCTCGGAAGGAAGCTCGAAAAGACCCAGGAGGTCTTGCTTGCAGATTTGCTTGCCGCTCAGGTCCTTGGCGGAATATCTGGCGGCGATGAATTTGTCTCGTTCCGGGCTCCAAATCGTATAATCCGCGCCGTTCAAGATGCCCACCAGGCGGTCGGCGCGACCGCGCACGACGCCGTCGAGCCCATAACCGTATTCCCGCGTCTGAATTTCCTGCGCGTATTTGCGGCTGACGGTGGTGAGATAGTCCGAGAGCACCAGTCCTCCCTTGAGAAAATTAACGCTGCCGAAAAACTCCATGCCGCCGGGATGGAACACGCCTGCGGGAATAGCGGCGCGGTCCAGCGCGTCCTTGCCGAACAGGCCGTGATAGCCCATGTTGTGAATGGTGAAGACCACCGGGATGTCGCCTACCGACGGATCATCGCCGTAGGAGGTCCGCAACAGGACGGGCACGAGCGCAGATTGCCAGTCGTGGCAATGAATCACGTCGGGAGGCCAGACCTGCTTGGCGATTTCGATGGCCGTGCGGCAAAACTCGCTGAAGCGTTCGGCGTTATCTGGATAGTCGCCGCCGACTCCGCCGTAGATGCCGTCGCGATCAAAATAGGCGGGGTCGTCGACGAAGAAATAACGGACGCCGTTGATCACGGAACCATCTGCGACGGATGGAAACCGGAGGCGCGTGCCGCCCATCGGAATCGTGACGCCGGGCACGACCACGGAACTAATCTTCGTGCCACGGTAGCGGGGCAGCACCACCGCGACTTCGTGCCCGAGGCCGACTAACGCTTTCGGCAAGGCCTCGACCACATCCGCGAGGCCGCCGGTCTTGGAAAAGGGCAGGCCTTCCGATGCCACGAAGAGGATTCGCACTGTGCTCCCAAGAAAATTAAGAAGGTTTAACGCTATCCGACGCTAGCACTATCGTCAAGCGAGCTTGCACGTATAATGTGCCTCCTTGGGATTCTGGCAGGGCGCGGAAAACAAAGAATCTCACTACAGAGGACGCAGGGGTCACAGAGAAGAATGGCTCGGCAACGCTTAGGGCAGCATTTCCTTGCTGATGCGGGTTGGCGCGAGGAGATCGCGCGCGCGATTCGCATTTCTGCGCAATCTATCGCGCCTTCTCCCGCCGGGAATAGCGCTGACTTTTGCTGGATTGAAATTGGCGCTGGGCACGGCGAAATGACGGAACAGCTCGCTTCCACGGGCGCACCGGTGCATGCCATCGAACTGGATGCTCACCTTGTGGCGACATTGAAGCGGCTCGCAAAACACTTTCCGAATGTGGAGATTCTTTCGGCGGACATTCTGGAGTCCGATATCGGCAAGATTGCCGCGGGGAAGCGCGTGCGCATCTACGGCAATCTGCCGTATTACGTCACTTCACCGATTTTGCATCACCTCTTTGCCAGCGCGGATGTCATCGACGAAATCCACGTGGTGATTCAGCACGAAGTGGCGTTGCGGCTCGCGGCCCAGCCGGGAACGCGCGATTATGGCTACTTGTCCGTGCTGACCCAATATTTTTCGCGGCCTGAACTCGTGCTGGAAATTCCGCGCGAAGCGTTTCGGCCGCCGCCGGAAGTGGGCTCTGCGCTGGTCACGCTGCGCTTGCCAGGCGAGCGCGCGAAGCTGCCGAAGATTGACAAAGCCTCGTTTTTGGAGTTCGTGAAATCGTGTTTCTCGCAGAAACGCAAGACGCTGGTGAACAATCTGAAGTCACGCGTTAAGCCAGAAAGGGTTCGTGAGGCTCTGGCAAACCTGAACTTGCACGCCGATGCGCGGGCTGAACAGCTCTCGGTGGCCAATCTTGCTAGTCTTTTAGAGGAGGTGGAGGACCGGCCGCGAGGTTGATTCCGTGCTCCCGGTTAATCCGAGTTTTTCTCTTTTGTCTGGGCCGCCACCAAACGGTCCGGATAATCGCTCATGATGCCGTCGACACCGGCGTCAATCAGCAAGCGCATGTGCGCAGGGTGGTTCACGGTCCAGCAGACCACCTGCAAGTCCTTCTTTCGCGCGGCGGCCAGCAAGGCCGGCGTCACCAGGTCTCCGCGCACCGCTAACTGGCGCGCACCGATCTCCACCGCACGCTCGATCGGCTTCTCGATTTGCCCCTCGTACAGCAAACCAGTCATCAGCGTGGGCTCGATCTTGCGCAGCGACTCGAGAATTGCGGCATCGAACGAAATGACTACCGCGCGGGGGATTTCTCCCGATTCGCGCAGCGCGCCAATCAAGGCGTGCTCGCCGCCCCAGGAGCCGCTGGGTTTCAGTTCCAGGTAGAACACCACATCGTGCTTTTTTGAAAAGTCGAGGATTTCTTCCAAGGTAGGAATGCGCTCGCCGGCAAATTCGCTGCCAAACCAGGAGCCGGCATCGAGGCGGCGCAATTCCGCGAGCGTGAGGTCGTGCACGGCGCCATGCCCCCCGGTGGTTCTGTCCACCGTCGCGTCGTGGATGGCCACAAAGTGGGCGTCGCGCGATAGCTGCAGGTCGGTCTCAAGGAACGCCGCGCCCTGGGAAACAGCTTTGCGAAACGCCGCCAGCGTATTCTCCGGCGCGTGCCCCGAGGCCCCACGATGCGCAATCACCAGCACAATACCGTCACCCGCCGATCCGCTTGCAGAGTTGAGTTGAATGGCCCGATGTGAGTATGCTAGCACCCGCTGCAAGGCATTCGGGTCGCAGCCTTCCCCCAAGGGTCCTGAATCTAAATAATCGCGAGATCAGGAGTTCACAGAAGGAGTCATCCCATGCTGAAGAGCCGAACCCCCTTTGGTATCGCCGTGGCCGCCATTGCCCTGATCATCCCGATTATAACGGCGGCAAGCATGCCGCCATCCGCGACGGGCCAGCGCGAGACCAAATCGAATCAAAACCTGGTACGCGAAGTTCGCCATCAGCTTCTTCTGCTTCCCTACTACTCCGTTTTCGACAACCTGGTGTTCAAAGTGGACGGCGATCATGTCACCCTCGATGGCCAGGTGACCCGCCCCACACTCAAGTCGGATGCCGAAGCGGCGGTTAAGAGCATCGAGGCCGTTTCCGGCGTGACCAACAATATTGAAGTGCTGCCTCCATCCGGAATGGATGACCAGTTGCGCCATGCGCTCTATCGCGCCATCTACGGAGATACGGTGCTCTCCAAATACGGTTGGTCTTCCATGCCTTCGATTCACATCATCGTGAAAAATGGGCATGTTAGCCTGGAAGGCGTCGTGGACAACGAAGCGGACAAGAACGTGGCCGGCTTGCGGGCCAACGGAGTGCCAAACGTTTTTGAGGTCAAAAACAATCTTGTAGTCAACGCGAATCGCTGACCGCAGTTTGTTAACACCGGCACGCCACCTTTGACTTGCGCTCTCAGCTAGCAGTTGGAGAATGAGCCGATGGCCACAATCAGCACTAAACGTCTCTCCATCACACCCGGCGCGCTCGCCGACCGGCTGATGCCCGTAAATACGGCACCAGCCGGCTTCGATGCCGCTCGCGACCTGCCCGCCGGCTTTCCGGAGTTTCTGGCGCCGCTGTACGCCGCGCTCACACTTCGCCAGCGCGCGCTGATCGCTCGCCGCGAAACGGCGCTCCAGGAAGCACATGCGGGCAAGCTACCCGGCTTTCTGCCGCCTTCGGCATCGACCACGAAAGCATGGAAAATCGAGCTGCCGGGATGGTGCTCCGACCAGCGCAACCAGATGACCGGTCCGGCGGACGATGCCGAGCTCGTCGTGAAAATGCTGAACTCCGGCGCGCCGGGCGTGATGCTGGACCTCGAAGATTCCAACGCCAACACCTGGGAGCATCTCACGGCCGGCATCCGCAACATTCTGGAGGCGCTTGTGGGCCGGCTCACCTATTTCGACAAGAAGCGGAATCGTACAGTGAGTATTCAGCCGGGCAAGACGGTCACTTTCACGCGGCCGCGCGGCCTGCATCTGCATCAAGCCGGCGTTCTTCCGGGCGAACTGCTTCCGGCTCCGCTGTTCGACGTTGCGATGATTGCCTACCAGGTAGATTTCAGCGCCCTGAAGCATCCGCTTTGTATGTACATCCCCAAGTCGGAATCCGCGGAGGAAGCGTTGTGGTGGCGCGACCTCTTCCAGATGATCGCGCGCGCCAAGGGCGTGTCCGGCGATGCCATCAAGTGCATGGCGCTGGTGGAGGCGCATCCGCTGGCCTTCCAGATGGAAGAGTTCGCCTGGAATCTGCGCGAGCACATTCTGGGGTTGAACCTCGGCCGCTGGGATTACATGGCCAGCCTGATTCATTTCAACCTCGAAAACCCCGCATGGGTTTTGCCGGACCGCAACACCATTCCACACAACGTCGCGTTCTTTCAGAATTTGCGCACGCTGATGCCGGAGCTTTGCCACAAGCACGGCATGCTGGCCATCGGAGGCATGACCGCGCTTTATCCCAGCCGCGATAATCCGGAGCTGAACGCGCGCGCCCTGGCGGTTCTCGCCGAGGACAAAAAGAACGAAGCAACGTGCCTGATGGACGGCGCGTGGACCGGCCATCCGGACCAGAACGAAATCGCGGTCGCGCAGTTCCCTGCTCCGAATCAGCTCAAAGCCCGCCCGAAGAACGCCGATGCGCACCCCGACCTGCGCCCACTGCCAAAGAATGTTGGCAAGCGCACGCTGGCGGGAACGCGCGCGGCGATTCGTACCGTGATTCGCTACCGCAACGGCGTATTGAATGGCCGCGGCGCGAGCCTGCTGGACGGCTACATGGAAGACCTGGCCACTGACCGCATCTACCGGCTGATGATCGCGCAGCGCATGAAGCACGCGGGCGCGGTGGAGGTCCTGGACGATAGCGGAAACGCCATTCGCCACACGCCGGAACTGGTGCACGAGCTTTTTGACCAAGAGCTGGAGCGCCTGCTGCAGGAAAATAGTCCGACCAGCGACCCAACACAGGTAGCCGGGCTTGCAGAGGCCCGCCGCCTGAGCGAAGAGATGATTCGGCGCGGCGAGTTCAATCCTGTCTGAGGCTCAACCTGACGGTAAGCTGCTGGCGCAGCCAAGGGCGTTCTGTAAGATATAGACACATAACGAGATAGAGGCATGCGAGGTTGAAAATCGCCCGTTTCGGGGCTGGCCCGTTTGTGCCCTTCTAGTTCACTGGCCATTACGAAATGGGGACTCGCGTACCATTCAAGCTTTCCCCGGTTTCGCCGATGATTACCCTGTATGGCGAGCCTCTACTTTTGCCAGCCTCACACACAGAACCAGGGCATGCTCCGCGCTATCCTGACTCGGGAAGATTGCCAGCACCTCGCGGCCCCGAGCGCTATTACCTATCTTGGCGACGAATTCCCTAATTTCGCGAAAGACCAACCCAGGGAGCGCGATTTTGCGGTGCTCAAAGTGGACGCCGAAGAGGCGGACACCAAGTGGCGCTCCGGCTTCTATCGCGTCGACGCCGACCTGATGGAGCTAAATAGCGTGCTCCTAACCCTCGCGCGCTAATCCATCGCTCGAACCTTCGGTCCTCACTTCCCTGCACGACCCAGTTCAGCCGCTAACTAGCCCGAGCATGGCCGGCTTGCCGTTGCGAAAGGTCGAGTCTATCCTGATAGCACGGCCATGAATCGCGTCTATCTGGATCACAATGCCACCACGCCTGTCGAGCCGGAAGTGCTCGATGCGATGCTGCCCTATTTGTCGGGCGAGTTCGGCAATGCCGCCTCGATTCATACCTTTGGACAGAAGGCGCGCGCCGCGGTGGAAACGGCGCGCGAACAAGTCGCCGCGCTGATTGGCGCGCGCCCCCAGGAAATCGTTTTTACCAGCGGCGGCACGGAAGCCGACAACCACGCGATCTTTGGCGCGGTGTCTGCGCTGGTAACCTGGCTCCCGAATCGAAGTCAAAACCCCCTCGATGATCTCGGGAAGCGCCTGTCGATCGCTCACCTGAAACACGTGATCACAACCGCGATCGAGCACGAGGCGGTGCTCAATACCTGCCAAGAACTTGAGAAGCAGGGCGTACGCGTCACTTACTTGCCGGTCGACAAACAAGGAGTCGTTTCGGCGGAGGCGGTGCGCCGGGCCCTCCGCAAGGAAACCGTACTGATTACCGTGATGCACGCCAACAACGAGCTGGGCACGGTGCAACCCCTAGACGAAATTGGCCGCATCGCCGCGGACGCCGACGTCTACTTTCATACCGACGCCGTGCAATCGGCCGGGAAGGTTCCCATTGATGTGAACGTGCTCCGCCTGGATTTGCTCTCGCTTTCCGGGCACAAGTTCTATGCCCCGAAGGGTATTGGAGCGCTGTATATCCGCGGAGGCACGCGCCTGCAGCAGCTTCTCTATGGCGGGCATCACCAGCGAGGCTTCCGCCCCGGCACGGAAAACGTAGCCGGAATTGTCGGCATGGGCAAAGCCGCGGAGCTTGCCCGGAAGTCGCTGACGGAGGATGCGGCGCGCATTTCTGCCCTGCGCGACCGGCTTGAGCAAGGCCTGCTTTCGCGCGTGCCGCATTCGCGGGCCAACGGCGCACGCGCACCTCGCACTCCCAACACCACCAACATCCTGTATTCCGGCATCGAAGGCGAAGCTCTCGTCATAGCGCTCGATCTGAAGGGGCTGGCGTGTTCCACCGGGGCGGCTTGCTCGTCGGGGGCCGTCGAACCTTCGCACGTGCTGACCGCCATAGGATTGTCACCCGATGAGGCGCGGTCCAGTTTGCGCTTTAGCCTGGGGCGGCATACCACCGCCGACGAGATCGATTTCGCGCTGCAAATTGTGCCGGCCGCGGTCGAACAACTCCGCGAACTTTCACCGACCTACCGCAAGGAAGCCGCGACGCGGTCGTAATCCAGCGGCTGCCCGCATCGGCGGGATGCGCCGGCCGTGCCAAGAGCGCCAGCCATTTGCTGCGGAACTAACGCCGGTTTTCCCGTAAAATGAATAGAGCATGAGCAGCGCAACCCAATTCGACACCTTGCCGGCGAGCGACGCGATCCAGAGTGGCTTGATCGCCGTGGCCATGAGCGGCGGCGTCGACTCTTCCACCGTCGCGGCACTGCTCCAGCAGCAGGGCCATCCCATCATCGGGCTGACCATGCAGCTCTGGAACCAGCGCCGTCTGCCTGAATTGCAGGGCGATGGACCGGCGCAGCATCGCTGCTGCTCGCTGGACGACGTTTACGACGCCAAGCGCGTCGCGCAGCACCTGAATTTTCCGCACTATGTGGTGAATTTCGAGCAGCAGTTTGAAGCCCGCGTGGTGCGCCCGTTTGTGGACCAGTACCTTTCCGGGCGCACGCCCATCGCGTGCACCAACTGCAACACCGACGTAAAGTTCGAGCCGCTGCTGCGCATGGCCCGCCAGATTGGCGCCGAGCGGCTGGCCACCGGCCACTACGCGCGCATCCGCCGGAATGAGCAGACGGGCCGCTGGGAATTGTGGCGCGCTCGCGACGACAGCAAGGATCAATCGTACTTTCTCTGGGGACTGACGCAGGAGCAGCTCGCGCGCAGCGAATTTCCTCTGGGCGAGTTGAGCAAAGAGGAAGTGCGCGCGGCAGCCCGGCTGGCGAACTTACCTGTGGCGGACAAACCCGAAAGCATGGAGCTGTGCTTCGTTCCCAACGGCAACTATGTTCAGTTCATCGAGGCGTATTCGCGGGAACGCGGCGCGGCTTTGTCGAACATCGAGGGCGAGATCGTCTCCGAAGACGGCGTCGTGGTCGGGCACCACGGCGGCGTACACAACTTCACCATCGGGCAGCGCAAAGGATTGGGATTCGCAGCGGGCAAGCCGCTCTACGTGGTGGCCATTAACCGCGAGAACAATCGCGTCGTGGTCGGAGACGACGAGTCGCTCCGCAACACGACATGCGACGTGCAAGACGTCAACTGGATCGCGCACCCGTTTTCCGATGAACCGCTGCGCGCAGCGGTGAAGATCCGCCACAAGCACGTTCCTGCAGAAGCTACGGTCACGCCGCAGGATGCCACGCATGCGCGAATCGTTTTTGACGCTCCGCAGCGCGCCATCACCTCCGGGCAGGGGGCAGTTTTCTATGACGGCGAGCGCGTCCTGGGCGGCGGCTGGATTCGCTAGTTCAATAAAAAAGGCAGGCGCACAGCACGCCTGCCCAAAAAGGTTGCCAGTTGGACTTCCGTTAAATAAACAGCTCTTCTTCCTGCTCCAGCGGTTCTTCGGGCCGCCGTCTTCCACGCCGCGAGCGAAGCAAATCGATCCCGACCTTGATGCCCTGCATCAGGGCCGATACTTGCCGCACCGGACGCCAAACGTTATGGCTGAACTTCGATCCGGCATCTTCGACCGCTTCCAGGGCTCCGGTGACAATGCGATCGGCGCGCACCAGTTGGCCGCGCAGCCGGTCGGAAGCCTCGGTGAAAACGCGGTCGACCTTCTGCGCCTGCGCGCGCGCCAGGTACACGACATGCGCGGCATCGGCAACCATCTCAGAGATTTTCGGCTGCGTATCTTCCAGCAGGATTTGCACGCGGGTTAGAATCGGGGTGAGCCGCGACTCCAGATCGGAGGTAAACCGCTCCATGCGCTCCGTGGTGCGCCGCATCTGCAGATACATGGCTACCAGAATCCCCGCCTGCAACAAAATTGCTGCTGCGGCTACGCAAACGAAAACCGCTACCCACGTTTCCATACGCACCCCGAGCCCCTACGCTTGGGCTCACCAACGGTTGTCAATCACCAGAGACTGCGGCGCGAAATCCACGACGCGCCACCAAAGACTTACGACTTGGATTCGCGCAGGTACGCTTCGCGTCCGGCATCAACGGCCGCCGCAATCGAATCCTTTTTGCGCACCGCCACGTCCTTGCTGCGCTCGATCAGTTCATCGGCTCGCTCGCGGAGTTCCCGAGCCTTACGTTGCGCGAAGTCGCGCCCTTCATCGGCTTTCTTGGAGAGCAGGTCGCGCGTCTCTTCACCGGACTTGGGCGCAAACAAAACGCCGACTAGCGCACCAATACCGAGGCCCACGAGGAAATAAGTAACCTTGGATCCTACATTGTCCGCCATAGCAACCTCCGCAGAAAACGTAGCACAGCAATGCGCACCACGCAATACGGGCTAACCGCTATCGGCCACTACTTCAGGTTACCCGCCGCGGCCTCCACTTCCAGATGCGCCAGAATCGCCTCCGCGACTTTGGCTGGAACCACTCGACTCAGCTTTTCTATGCCCGCTCGCCGCAAGTTTGCGATACTGCCAAATTCGCGCAGCAGCTTCTGGATCGTGCGCGGTCCGACCCCGGGAATATCGCTCAGCGCGGTCTTCGTCTGCCGCTTGCCGCGCCGCTGGCGATGGAAGGTGACGGCGAAGCGATGCGTCTCGTCGCGAATCTGCTGGATCAGATGCAGCACGGGCGAATGGCGGTCCAGGATGCACGGGTCATCTTCCTGGCCGAGAATATAGAGAATCTCTTCTTTCTTCGCGATGCTGGCCATCGGCTGGTTGATGATTTGCAGCGAGTCCAACGCTTGCGCCGCGGCGTGCAACTGCCCGATGCCTCCGTCGATCAAAATCAAGCTGGGCATCGGCAGCTTCTCCTCCAGGACGCGGCGATAGCGGCGGGTCACCGCTTCGCGCATGCTGGCAAAATCGTCGTTTTGCGCGAGCACCGGGAGAGCGCCGCCCGCCGCGCCGTTTCCTCCGTCGCCGCGAATGATGAACTTGCGGTAGTTCGATTTCTTCATCCGGCCGTCTTCCCACACGACCATCGAAGCCACGGTGTCCGTGCCTTGAATATGCGAAATGTCGAAGCTTTCGATGCGCCGGGGCACCTCCAGCAGATTCAGGGCGTTCTGCACCGCTTCACCGATGGCCTTGGAGCTGGGCTTCAGCACGCGGAAGCGCTGCTCGAAAGAGTGCTTGGCATTGCTTTCCACTAGGTCCAGGAAGGCGCGCTTGCTGCCTCGCTGCGGGGTAAAGATTTCGACTTTGTGGCCGGCGCGTTCCGTCAGGGTCTCCTCCAACAGCGCGCGGTCCTCGAAGTCAATCGACACATGAATCGCTTTAGGCAGATATTCCGCTTCCAAGTAAAACTGCTTCAGCAGCGACGGCACGAATTCATGCGGATCGAATTCTTCCAGGTCTTCCCAGTAAAATTCGCGGCGGTCCACCACGCGGCCGCCGCGCAGGTGAAACAGGTTGGCGGAGACCAGCGGAGGCTCGGCATAGTATGCAAAGACATCGGTGTCGTCGCCCTGCGCGGAGGCGATGCGCTGGCGCTCCTCGATGTCCTCTAGCGTGCGCAGCAAATCGCGATAGGCGGCGGCCTGCTCGAATAGCTCCTGCTCGGCGGCGGCGGCCATGCGTTCTTCCAGGCTCTTCATCAAATCGTGTCGGCGGCCCTCGAGGAAAAGCCGCGCATCGCGCGCCGCTTCGGCGTAGCGTTCGTCGGTTGTCAGTCCGGCGACGCACGGCCCTTGGCACCGCTTGATGTAATACTGCAGGCAAGGGCGCGGATGATCGCGCGTCAAATCCACGGTGCAGCTCGGAACCATGAAACGCTTGTGAATAAAGTGCAGAATGCGGCGCGCGAGGCTGGCCGGGAAATAAGGCCCAAAATAAAGCGACCCGTCTTTCTTGATGCGGCGCGTGAAGTACACGCGGGGATACTTTTCCGCCGCGGTGAACTTGATGTACGGATAGGTCTTATCGTCACGCAGCAGAACATTGAATTTCGGGTGATAGCGCTTGATGAGGTTGTTTTCGAGGGCCAGCGCCTCCCGCTCGTTGTCGACCACGATGGTTTCCAGGTCGGCAATCTCGCGAACCAGCGAGCCGGTCTTGGCATCCATCCACCTTGACTCGAGAAAATACGAGCGCACCCGGCTGCGCAGCGAACCCGCTTTGCCGACGTACAACACCGCGCCCGTAGCATCCTTGAACAGGTACACACCCGCGCTTTCGGGCAGCGCTGCGGCTTTTTCGCGAGGTTCCATAGAGCAAAGTCGGTCGTAAGGGGGCAGAGTTTCGATTTCGGTACAACTTCCATCATACTAGAGCGAATCCGATAGCGGAGAGAACCAGGAGCCGCGGAAACGATGCAACGAAGATTGCTAGTCCGGTGGACGCTGGCAGCCGCCGCAATCGCACTGCTGTTTTCGAGACCGCTGCTCTGTGCTCAGGACCCGGCTCAGGAATCATCGTCGAAGCCCACCGATTCGCCGGCGCCAAAAAAGCCGGACAAGAAGCAAAAATCAGATTCCGCAACGCAGAATGCTCCGGACCAGCCTTCCTGGGATCCGTTGCGCGCCGAAAAAGACCTTGAGGTCGGCCAGTACTACATGAGGAAAGGCGACGTAGACGCGGCCATCGACCGCTTTCAGGATGCCACCACCGCGAAACCAGGCTACGCAATTCCCTTCCGGTTCCTGGGCGAGGCACAAGAGAAAAGGGGCCTAAGGAAGGAGGCCATCAAGTCGTATTCGCGGTATCTCGATCTTTTCCCGCACGCCGCGGATGGCGACAAAATCCGAAAGAAAATCGATAAATTGAGAAGCGAAGTCGAGCGGAAAAAGTAACGGTTCCGTTCAGCGAAACTTTCTGCGTCTCTGCGTTATCTCTTTCTTTCCTTTTAGCGCGCCAGGCGGTCGAGCACCCGCCGCGCGCGCGCGAATTCCGCAAAGCGCTTCTCTTCCTCGCGGAACTCCCGCGAATGCGACACCAGGCTGCAGCCCGAGCGTCGCGTCGGGTGCTTCACGTGCAGCATCTCGTGGAACAAAACATATTCCACCGCGAATTGCGGCACTCCCGGGCGGTCCATGCGCCGGTTCAGCAAAATGTGATTTGGCCCGGGATCGTAGCAGCCAAACTGCCGCCGCCAGCTTCGACTGCTCCAGCCAATATGCGGCCGTTGCAGCGTGCCGTCAAAATACGTAGCGTTCAGATCCTCGAAGAGCTTTTCCAGATCAAAGTGGCGCCCCTGCGGCCCCGCCGCGCCTGGGCGAATGCGATGCCTGCGCATGTGATTGATGCGTTCGCGCGTGCGGCCCGAGCGCGCGTAGTCGAGGTAAGGAGCCGTCAACGCTGCGGACGCTCTGCGCCGGTACACGCGCGCTAACAGCAGCGCCGCCGCTCCCTCCAAAACGCAAATGGGCGCTCGCCGCAACAGGTCCGAGAGCCGCACCCACACCGCCTCTTCGCGGCGACGGATCGTCAACACCAGGCTGCTGTAGGGATAAAATTCAACACGAAACCGCGGCGGCCGGCCCTCGCATCCCAGGCGCGTGTAGACCCGCTGGAACAACGCCGCGCCTCCGGGGACAATAGCGCTCCGGCCAACCATTCGTTTGGAGATTTTGTTCTTCAATCCTCGCGCGTTCTCCTCACGCTTTGCGTTGTCACAAACCCCAGCTAATTCTTCCTCCGCACCGGAGGCGGCGCAACGGCCTTTTTGGCCTTCTCCGCGTCGTTCATGGCATCGCGTGTGCCCTCGATGGCGTCATCGAGATTGTCCTTGTAGATGTCGATTTCGGTTCCGTCCGCCGAAAGTTTCTCCAGGATCTGCAGAAATTCCTTCGCGCGAGTGGCCATCAAGTCGATCGCCGGCCGAATATTCTCCTGCTTTTGAATGCCGAGCTGAACCAGGTCCGCGGCATCGTCCACGCAGCCAACATAGGCGTTCATCAGCGCATTCAGCATCTCGGGATGCTTGTTGGATGACGGATGCTGCAATTCGTACTGAAACTTTTTCAGCCGATCGTCCGCAAAAGTAAGAAACAGCTTGATGCGTTCGCTGGTGGTCTCCGCGTCGCGAATTTTGTCCGCCTCCAGCGATGACAAATAGTCCTTTTGCCGCGCGAACGATGGAACGGCAAAGAAACTCGCGGCTATCGCGAACAGGCATAAACCGAAAGATGCACGTCTCTTCATGGCGATACTCCCTGTACGGCTACCGGACTCTTCGCAGGCGGCTTTTTCTCCGTTGGATGACGCGGAAACAGCAATTCCAGTAATTCGTCGTCAATGGCCGCGAGATCGCGCCGCACGATCTCCAGCGGCGGGCGATATTCATCCGGCGCGACTACCAGCGTCTCGTCCACGTCGCGTAGCGCCCTGTGCACGTGGATCTGCAGCTGCTTGAATCCGCTGGTGTGGTGTTCCGCATCGTGATGATCCTTCTTTAGCGCGTCGACG
>Ga0210406_10000448_pt1 | contig 55964 bp, 40 predicted proteins | sample IncBWC30MmetaG_FD_155454 | JGI IMG/M metagenome (GOLD analysis project Ga0210406, IMG submission 155454) | Forest soil microbial communities from Barre Woods Harvard Forest LTER site, Petersham, Massachusetts, United States - Inc-BW-C-30-M | ecosystem: Environmental > Terrestrial > Soil >...
CGACTGGCTGCGTTTGCGGAACCGCCTGCGCTGCTCCCCCCGCAACATGCTGGCGGTGGCGGTGGCGGCGGAACTGGAGGCGGTCACGGCGGTGCTGGCGGTGGTGGTGGGAGCACGGGCGGCGGTGGGAGCACGGGCGGCGGTGGGAGCACCGGCGGCGGTGGGACCAAAGGCGGTGGTGGCACCAAAGGCGGTGGTGGCACTACCGGAAGCGGTGGTGGTCACGCGCCGACCGGCGGTGGTGGAACCGTTGGCAGGACAGGCGGAACCGCAACTGGGAGCAATACGAACTTATACAATCCGTACTCTCAACCCAGGTCAATCGTTCCTCAATTTCCACCCAGTGCGAACGACAACCAACAAGTTCTGTATCAACTCGCTGACGGAACCGGCGGGTTTGTCATCATCAACACCAATGACTTGCTGGGCGGCCTCGACCGGATCGCTAAAGATCAAAACCAGTATTATCTTCTCGGTTACAAGCCCGGAGCTTCAGAAGAGGGAAGCTGCCACACCCTGAAAGTCAAAGTAGATCGCGGAGGTACTAGCGTCCGCGCACGAAGCGGCTATTGCAATGCCAGGCCTGCCGATCTTTTAGCGGGTAATCCGATCGAGAAGGATCTTGAGACTCGCGCTTCGGGCGAGATGAAGGGCAACGTTACCGCTTTGATGCAAGCGCCATTCTTCTACACCTCGCCGAACACAGCTCAGGTCCATCTTGCGGTTGAGATTCCTGCCAAGGCACTCAAGTTTGAAAAGGTGAAAGGCAAGCAGCATGCTAGCGTCAACATATTAGGCATCGCGTACAAGCCGGACAATTCGATTGCTGCCCGGTTCAGCGATACCGCGAACGTTGACCTCGATGGGAAGAAGGAAGTTGAGGAATTCCAGAAGGAACCCTATCACTACGAAAACCAGTTTGAGGTCGCTTCCGGCGAATACAAACTGAAGCTGGTCTTCAGTTCCGGCAATGAAAGCTTCGGCAAGCTCGAGACGCCGCTGGCCATCGATGCCTACGGCGGTAAGGAATTCAGCATTAGCGGGCTGGCCCTCAGCAACAATATCCGCCGGGCATCGGACATCACTACGGGACTCGACAGCCAATTGCTGGAGGACAGGACGCCCTTGATGGTGCAAGGCATGCAAGTATCGCCGTCGGCGTCGAACCTATTCAAGAAGACTGACGCAGCTGGCCTGTACGCGGAGGTATACGAACCGCTTCTGAAGGGTCCCAATCCGCCAAAGGTTGCGTTCGAATTCAAGGTCGTGGAGCGAAGGAGCGGGCAGGAGAAATTCAGCCTGCGTCAAAGAATCGAACCGGGCAAAACCGGAGATCCGGTGATTCCGTTGGGACTTCAGTTGCCACTGGCGAAGCTCGATCCCGGTTCGTATCGGGTGGAATTGCGGGCAGGAGATTCGGTAGGCAACGCCAGCAAGACCCGTACTGCGGATTTCGACGTGGAATAGAACGTCACCCGCCCGTAACGTGATGAGATCGATGCATCGCGGACCCGCCTTCTTCGAGGCGCGGGTGAGGCACCCCCGCTACTACTGCCAGCCGCGCCCGGGCGCGACGGTCAGCGGGCTAGTTCCTGGCCCAGCGTCGCGGGGTTGCTGGCGTAGGAGAGTCCGGTTTCAAGATCGATCAGACGGCCGTGGAGCAGCTGCGCAATTTCGCCGTCAAAATGCTGCATGCCTTCGGAGGCGCCGGCCTTCATGGCGTCGAGAAGGCTCTTGTTTTCTCGCTCCCCCTTTTCGACGCACTCGCGTGTGCGGGCATTCGCCTTGAGGATTTCAAAAGCGGGAATGCGGCCGCCACGATCTGCCTTCGACATGAGCCGTTGGCAGATGATGTATCGGAACGACTTGGCAAAACGTTCACGCACGGATTGCTGTTCGGCTTGCGAGAACGAACCTACAACGCGCTCCACGGTTTTCGAAGCGTCCATCGTGTTCAAACTCGAGAAGACAAGGTGACCTGTCTCGGCGGCTTCGAGCACGATTTCGATGGTTTCCCGGTCGCGCATCTCACCGACGAGAATTACTTTTGGAGCCTGCCGCATTGCGGAGCGCAAGGCGTGTGCAAAGCTCGGTGTATCGCTGTGCAGTTCCCGCTGATGAATTGTGGAGCATTTGTGATTGTGCAGGAACTCGATCGGATCTTCGATGGTGATGATGTGGTAATACTTCTCGCGGTTGATCGCGTCGAGCAGCACCGCCAGCGTCGAAGATTTGCCGGATCCTGCGGGCCCGGTCACGAGCACAATTCCATCCCTAAGCTTGGTCACTTCTGACAACTGCTGCGGCATACGCAGGTAGGCAAAGTCTGGGATGGCGGTGGGAATAACGCGCATCACGACCGCACAACTGCCGCGCTGAATGAAAATGTTGACCCGGAAACGGGCCAAACCGGGCAGTCCGAAAGAAATGTCGCACGCACCATGTTCCCGAAGCGTAGTGATCGCCTGTTTATTGTCGCCAATCAAGTCTGCGGCGATGTGGCGGGTATCGTCAGGAGTAAGAAAGGTAAGCCCGGGCACCTGCACGGGAATCATCTGGCCATAGACCTGTACTTGCGGTGGCCGGCCAGGCGAAAAGATAAGGTCGCTGATCTTCTCCGCGGCGCGCAGCATCGCGCCCAGCAGAGCTGGAGTCGCTACCCTGCCGCTTCCAGAGAAACCCTCTAACGCTACGGAAATCGGAGCAATGCTTGGTGCTGCCATTCTTTTTCACACCCTCGGGAATCGCTTGCAGCACAGAATTGGGATAGTTCACTGTACCGCGCCGAGGACCCGGTGCGAAGGGACAGCAAGGCCATAGTCTTTCGTAACTTTCATGCCGCCAAAGGCAAGAAAGGGCGGCTCTTGGAGCCGCCCCTTCTGTCTGCAAGTACATGTATCCAAAGACGATCTACTTCTTTGGCGCCTTCTTCTTGCCATAGGTGGTCTCGACCGAGGATCCGATGCTGGTGAGCATCTGCTTCGCGGCGTCAGCGTAGGTGCCGGTGGGCTGCAATTCTAGATATTTTTGGAATGCTTCGGCGGTTCCCGGCGGCGCGACCATTTTGTCGGCCTGGAGCGTGGCCTTCCCGATCATGTTCACGCCCTTCCAATAGTAGGCGTCGGCGCGGCTCGGATCGGCGGCAATTACCTTATCGAAGGCTGCCAGGGCGTCATCGACCTTGCCGGCATTGGTCAGTACGGCACCCGTGTTGAAGTAGTACTGCCCGGCATTGGTCGGGTCGGCCGCGGCCGCGAGCTGATAGGTTTTGACCGCATCATCCACCTTGTTGGCCTTGGCAAAGGCTTCGGCCAAGTTGTTGTAGTAAGCAGCCAGATTCTTGCCGGCGTTGGGGTCTTTGTCGTTGGTGGCGGCCTTCTTGAGGTCGATTGCTTTCTGATAATCCTCGATGGCGGATGCGTAACGCTTCTGCTTTTCCGCCGGGTCGGTCTGCTTGGGCGCCGAGAGCCGATAGTAATCACCCAGCTTGAACCACAGCAGATCGCGGGTCCCGTCGACTTGGGTGGCCTCGTTGAGGGAGGCAATCGCAGTATCGAAGTCCCCAGCGTCAGCCGCCGTCTTCGCCGCATTCAATTTCTCATTGAGAGATTTGACGGTGTTGGTTTCCTTGGCCGCCTTGGCCTGCTGCTCCTGCATCTGTTTCAGCTGCTCGGGAGAGAGACCTTGCCCTTTGGCGGCACTTTCCATTTCCTTCTTCACATCGAGATCCAGCGTGTTCTCATCGAGGGTAACCGTGAACCCTTTCACGTGGTCCAACTCTTTGCCGGCCTTCATTTCATCCGCGTTCTTATAGAGGGTGACCAGATACTTGCCCGGCGAAACGCCTAGCGAAAAATATTCGCCCTTCTTGTTGGTTTTCAGTGAGTATTTTTGTCCGTTGTCCATGTTGGACCAAACGACAATTCCATCGGCAACGGGGTTGCCCTGGGCATCTTTGGCGGTGCCCTTGACCGTTCCCGAAGCTTGGGCAAAGACCGGAGGCACACACAGTCCGAGCGCCAGGATTACGAAAAGAAATGCGAAGTGCTTTTTCATATTGCCTCCCGGCAAATTTCAATTTTGCTGGCCGATCTCAAAAATCAATGTACGAATACCGACATCAAAATCCAGCTGCCACTGCGCGTCTACCTGGCCGCGTACGGAACTGGATCCTGCATTCCTGCCGTCTCGAAGGCGCGCCGCCGCAGCACACAACTATCGCAGATTCCGCAAGCCTCGTCCTGGCGGCTGTAACATGACCAAGTTAAATCGAAGGGCGCACCCAGTTCAAGGCCAAGGCGCACAATCTCGTGCTTTCTCATCGCGATGAGCGGGGTAACGATTTCAATGTCGCCCTCTTTTGTTCCCATCTTCACCACTTCATTGAACGCCCGGTAATACGCCGGACGGCAATCGGGATAGCCGGAACTGTCGGGCTCGACTGCGCCAATGTACACCTTTTTTGCGCCGAGCACCTCTGCCCAACTCACAGCCACGGCTAGGAAATGCGCGTTTCGAAACGGGACGTAAGTCACGGGGATGTTCGGGCCGAGTCCCTCAGAGGGGGGGACAGCGATGTTTTCATCGGTCAGTGCGGAGCCTCCAATCGCATGCAGGGCCTCGTTCCTGATCACCAGCTTGTCCTGAATTCCCAGGCGCTGGCAGACGGCAAGGAAAGACCGCCGCTCACGTTGCTCGGTACGCTGCCCGTAACTGATGTGGACGGCGGCCGCGTCGTGGTCTCGCACTGCCAGGGCGGCACAGACACAGGAATCCATGCCTCCGCTAAGAAGCACGACGGCGCGGGATTTACGGCTTTTATCAGGCATGGTTCGATTCAGATGTCTTTCTATCCGGAATGGTTCGATCAATCATGTCCGATCAGAAAGGAAGAATAGGTCGTCAGACGCCTTTTACGGCCGGATCCCAAATGAACTTATGCAACTGCAAGCCGAGCCTGCCGGGAACGTTGTCGGCAAGCATCCACTCCGCCAGTTCCTGCGGGTCGAGCAGACAGTGCGAACTGTCGCGAGCCCCGGTCGCGTCTTTGCGGAATGCGGGAGAAAACAGGACTGCGGTCACACGCTCCGCCAGATCATGCCGTTTGGCGAACTCCCGGGCAAATTCGTAGTCCGCCCGGCTGCTCAGAACGAACTTGATTTCATCGTGTGCGGACAGCGTCGCCAGGTTCTCCAGGCAAAACGTGCCGCCCTCGCCCGAGTCCGGACACTTCACGTCGACGATCTTGATGACGCCCGCCGGAACATGCTCCAGCGGACGCTCTCCGCTGGTCTCGAGCAGAACCTTGTGCCCATCGTCCAGCAGTCGCTGCATGAGGGGGACGACTTCGCGCTCCTGCAGCATGGGCTCGCCGCCCGTAATCTCGACTAACCCGCCATTTGGGTTCAGACGCAAGACCTCGCTCAGAACTTCTTCGATCGCCATTTTGCGGCCGCCCTGGAAGGTGTATTCGCTATCGCACCACGAGCATCGCAGATTGCATCCCGTTAACCGCACGAAGACGCAAGCCAGACCGGCATAGGTCGACTCGCCTTGCAGCGATTTGTAGATTTCCGTGATTTGCATTTGTAGCGCCGGCGCCCTGCCGGCTGTCGTTCGAGCGACCCGCCCGCACTTGTGTACAGCCGCTGTTACTCCGAATATTTGGCGGTGGTCGTATCGGTCTCGAAGACGGTGACGTCCTTCACCCGCACCCGGCCGCTGCTCACGGATTGCAATTTCGTATTCGATTGATCGTAGAAATACTTAGCCAGATTCTCGGCCGACGGATTGATCACCGTAAAGGGCTCGATCTCGTTGATCATCTGATGGTCCAGTCGCTCGATGACATGCCGCATGACTTCGCGCAGATCCTTGAAGTCCAGCAGCAACCCCGCTTTGTCGAGTTCCGCCCCGGCCAGCGTCACCCGGATCTTATAGTTGTGGCCGTGCGGGTTCTCGCACTTGCCCTTATAGTTGCGTAGGTAGTGGCCTGCCGCAAATGTGTCTTCAACCGTCACTTCGAACATGATCCCCTACCCGCCACGGCGCAGATACAGGCTTCGGCACACTGTGGCGAACATCTATTGTACCGCTGAGCGCCGCCGCCTGAGCGGTCGCCTTGACTCCGGTCCCCGGCGGAATGTAGCTTGCCTATTTGCACTCGATCCCAAGGAGCAAGCATGTTGCGTCGGAAATCCTCCTCTTTGTTGGTGTTGACCCTAACCGCCACTGTCAGCCTTTTTGCTCAGAACCGGCTCGATGCCCCGGAGTTTGACATTAAAGGGCACTACACGAAGTATGAATACAGGATCCCGATGCGCGACGGCGTTCACCTGTTCACCTCGGTGTACGTCCCCAAAGACAGTTCACACTCGTACCCTTTTCTGATCGATCGCACGCCTTACAGCGTCGGGCCTTACGGCGTCGACCTGTACCGCACGCAACTCGGGCCCTCGCCCGATTTCGACAAGGCGGGATACATCTTTGTTTTTCAAGACGTCCGCGGGCGATACATGTCGGAAGGCCAGTTCATCGAGATGCGTCCGCACATCGACAACAAGAAGTCGAATCAGGACGTCGACGACAGCAGCGACCTTCACGACACCATCGATTGGCTTCTCAAGAATGTGCCCAACAACAATGGAAATGCCGGGATCTGGGGCATTTCCTATCCCGGATTTTTCACTTCTGCCAGCATCATCGATTCGCATCCGGCGCTGAAGGCCGCTTCGCCGCAGGCCCCGATGACCGACTTGTTCAAGGGCGACGATGCGTACCACGGCGGCGCGTTCATGCTGGCAGCGAACTTTGGTTTTTATAGTTCGTTCAAGCCCCAGGAAAATCCGCAACTCCCGCCGAAGACCCCCGTCCCCTTCGACTGGGGAACCAAAGATGGGTATGACTTTTATCTGCAGGTCGGGCCGCTGTCGAATTTAAAAAAGTATCTCGAGGGCAAGAGCGCGCTTTGGGACGACCAGGTCAAACACGACACCTATGACGACTACTGGAAGGCGCGCAATCTCGCGCCGCACATGAAAAACATCCACTGCGCCGTGCTCACTGTGGGTGGATGGTTCGACGCGGAAGATCTGCAAGGCCCCTTCACGACATTTCATTCGATCGATAAGAACAATCCCGGAATCTTCAATGCCCTCGTAATCGGGCCCTGGGTGCATGGAGGCTGGGCCCGTTATGACGGCGAACACCTGGGGCGCGTAGACTTTGCCTCAAACACCGGAGAGTATTACCGGAAGAACATTCTGTTCCCGTTCTTTGAGCAGTATCTGAAAGGCAATGGTGACGCCAAACTTCCGAAGGCGTATGTCTTTGAGACCGGAACAAATCTGTGGCGGCAATACTCTGCGTGGCCACCGAAAAACGCCGAACCAAAGACTCTTTACTTCCATGCAAATGGCGGTCTGTCATTCGACGCGCCCGCGGCGGAGTCTCCTTCGTTCGACGAATACGTAAGCGACCCGGCCAAGCCTGTGCCCTTCGTGAGTTATGCGGCGCTGAATGTGCCGCAGGAATACATGCTCTCGGACCAGCGCTTCGCCGACAGCCGCACCGACGTGGTCATCTATGAAACTCCCCTGCTTCAAGAAGATGTAACCATCGCCGGGCCGATCTCGCCGCGTCTTTTCGTTTCGACCAGCGGCAGCGATTCGGATTGGGACGTGAAGCTGATTGATGTTTATCCCACAGACTACCCGGACAGCAAGCAGGACGCGCCGAAGCCCGAAGACCGCGACAAACCGCGGAAAGACGTGCCTGCACCTTCGTTCGCCATGGGTGGATATCAGCAACTGGTGCGCGGCGAACCCTTTCGCGGAAAGTTCCGCCGCAGTTTCGAAAAGCCCGAGGCCTTCAGTCCGGGGAAGGTGGAAGAGATCAATTTTGCCATGCAAGACGTGAACCACACCTTCCGCCGCGGACACCGCATCATGGTCCAGTTGCAGAGTTCCTGGTTTCCGCTCACCGATCGCAATCCGCAAACGTTCGTCAACATCCCCGACGCCACGCCCGAGGACTTCGTGAAAGCGACGGAGCGCGTGTATCACACGACCGCGCAGCCGTCGGGGATTGCGGTGCAGGTTGTGCCCGGCGGGGGGACGGGTGAGGAACACAAATGACGAGGCGACGAGCAAAATCGAACTTGAGTCCTAACCCAGCAAATACCGATGTACCCACAATGGTTACACGCGTCTCGGCAATCATCACCGCGCGAGGAAGGGGCGCGATTCCGCAAAAGATCCGAGCGGCGCTGGGTTTAAGATCGGGTTGATTTTCGTGAAACTTGGACCCCGGAAATTCCGGATCACTGCGCTCTCTCGTCGCGCTAACAAAATGAAAAAGGACTCTCAGCAAACGAGCCGTCCCTGACACGCAGATCGATTCCTTGATGACGGGTTTCTACACCCCAAAGAACTTCTCCACCACACTCATGTCGGTCGTTTTCTTGTAATTCGGCAGGCTCTCGATAAATACGCGTCCGTATTGCTTCTTCAGAATGCGGTTATCGAGCAGCACCAGCAGTCCGCGATCGTGCAGCGACCGGATCAGCCGACCGAATCCCTGTTTCAGCGTGATCACCGCCGCCGGCACCTGATATTGAAAGAACGCGTTGCCGCCATCGGCATCGATCGCCTTGACGCGTGCCGCCACGACGGGATCGCTCGGCACCGCGAAGGGAAGCCGGTCGATGATCACGCAACTCAGTTGCTCGCCCTGCACGTCCACGCCCTGCCAGAAAGAAGACGTCGCCAACAGCACCGCATTCGGAGTGAGCCGGAATTCCTCGAGCAGCGCGCTCTTCGGCGCATCGCCTTGCCGCAAGAGCGGGAACTCCACTTCGCCGAGCAGCCGCTGGTGGATGTCATTCATTTGCGCATAGCTGGTGAAAAGAACGAATGCTCGCCCGCGCGTGATCTCAAGCAATTTTCGAATGCGCTCGGATGCTCGCGCCGTAAACTGCGGTGTTCGCGGATCAGGCAAGTCGGGCGGCACGTAAAGCAGTGCCTGGCTTTCGTAATCGAAGTGCGAAGGCAGCACCGACTCGCGCGCATGCTCCAGGCCGAGCCGTTGCCGGATGTATTCAAACCCGCCCCCTACCGCCAGAGTCGCGGATGCCAGCACGGCACAGTCCAGTTTCGACCACAAGCATTCGCGGAGAATCGGGCCAACATCAATCGGAGTCGCCTGCAAAAACACGTTCTGCCGCCCACGGCTCGATGTCTCAGCAACTTTATTCCCACCGTCGCGTGATCCAAAACGCCCACCGCCCCGACGCTCAATCCAGAACACCGTATTTCGGTCTTCCGATTCCAGCGCAAATCCCAGCTGCACCTGAATCTCCTGTGCTCGGCGGACGAAGTTGAATACTTCTTCCGGCTTCTGCGGCAAGCCTTCCAGTTCACCGGCAAGTCGCGTCAGCGCCTGATTCAGCGCGACAAACTCGTCTCCATTTTCCTCGAGAAACTCGCGGCGGGTGTCGAACGCAAACCGCCCGTCCCCGGGAGGCAGGAGTGCGAAAAAGAACTGCGAACGCTCGCGCAGACTTCCGAGGGCGCCCGAAAGCGACGCCGAGAGCATGCGGTGGTGCTGCATCGAACTCTCGACGTCCCGCGCCAGTTCTTCCATCCGCAGATTGCTCACCGAGATGCCGAAATAACTTCCCGCCACATTTTCCAGTTCGTGTGCCTCATCAAAAACCACGGCGGCCGCCTCGGGCAGAACGCCCGCGTCCGGCGCTCCATCGGCTTGCAGCTTGATGGCGAGATCGGCAAAAAACAAGTGATGATTAACGATGATGATGTCGCTCTCCATCGCCTTGCGCCGCATTTCGGTGATGAAGCACCGCTCCCACTCGCTGCACTTTTGCCCGATGCAGGCATCGGCCCGGGCATCCAGTTTGTGCCAAAGCAGGCTAGCCTCGGGCAGTTCCGCTAGTTCAGCCCGATCTCCCGTTCCCGTCGTCTTCTCCCACGCCGCGATGGCGCGATATTGCTCGATCTCTTGCAGTCCGCTCAATACAGGTTGATCCGTCAGTTCATACAGCTTCTTGCGGCACAGATAATTGTTGCGCCCCTTCATGTAACAGACCGAAAGCCGGGAGCCGGAAGCCGGAAGCCCATTCGCCAGCGCCCGCTCCAGAAAAGGAACATCCTTATAGAACAGTTGTTCCTGCAGATTCTTGGTGCCTGTGGAGATGATCACGCGCTTACCTGAGCGGATCGCCGGCATCAGGTACGCGAGAGTTTTGCCCGTGCCTGTACCGGCTTCCACGATCAGATGGCGTTTTTCTGCCAGTGCCTGTTCGACGGCCTGCGCCATCTGCAACTGTCCGCGGCGAAATTCGTACGCCGGGTGTGTGCGCGACAGAACTCCGCCCGGCGCGAAGAATTGATGCAGCGAGGCATCTTTACCCCTGGGAAGGGCACGGTTTGATGTCGTGGAAGCCAAGAGTCTCTATAATAGCGATTCCTGAAGCTTTCAAGGTAACGGTCCATGTAAGGACGGAATGTGGGGACAGCCGCCCTCGGTTGTCCAGCCGACTCGAAGAGTCGAGCAGTGCCACGATGCAGAAATCATCGGGGGTCTTACGACCCAAGGACAGCCGAGGGCGGCTTTCCCCGCCACGAGCATCGACTTTGACCCAGCCCACTTACAATTCGACCAGCACTCTCGCCACGACCGCCGCCGGCATCCCCACAGTTGCCATCGTGGGACGCCCCAACGTAGGTAAGTCCACTCTCTTCAACCGCATTGTGGGCTCACGGCGCGCAATCGTCGGAGACGAGCCCGGCATCACGCGCGACCGCCTCTATGGCGACGCCGAGTGGGAAGGCCGCCAGCTGCGAATTGTTGACACGGGCGGCATTTTGCCCGAAGAAAAAGATCTGATTCCATCGGAGATCTATCGGCAAGCGCGGGTTGCGCTCGACGAAGCCGCGGCCATCATCATGGTGATCGACGGACGTAGCGAGCTCGCCGGCCCTGACCTCGAACTGGTGCGCCTGCTGCGCAAGGCCAACCGCCCGCTCTTTGTGGCCGTGAACAAGGTTGATAGCGAGAAGCAGTCGGGGCTCATTGACGATTTCCATCGGCTCGGCGTCAAGCAAATGTTCCCCATTTCTGCGGAGCACGGACGCGGCATCGACGATCTGCTCGACGCTGTGCTGGCGGCCCTGCCCGCAGAACCGGCACTAGAGTCGGCAGAAGAAAGTAGCGCCGGCGCCCCGCCGGCTGTAGCGGGGGTGTCTCGCCCTCGCAGGTCGAAGCGAGGGGAAGCGGACGAAGTTCCCGCAGAGCCCGCCGCAACCGAAACCGCCCACGAAACCAAGGTCGCCATCATCGGCCATCCCAACGTAGGCAAGTCGACTCTGCTGAACTGCCTCACTTCCTCGGACCGGGCCATCGTCTCGCCCATCCCCGGCACCACGCGCGATGCGGTCGATGAGATCGTCGAACATAACGGACGCCGCTTCCGCTTCATCGACACCGCCGGCATCCGCCGCAAGGGCAAGACCCACCTGATGGCTGAAAAGCTCTCGGTCGTAATGGCACGCAAGCATCTCGAAGGCGCCGACATCGCTCTGCTCGTGATCGACGCGACGGAAGGCGTGAGCCAGCTCGATGCTTCCATCGCCGGATACGCGCACGAGAGTGGGCGCTCCATCATCATCGTAGTCAACAAATGGGACCTGGTGATCAGCGGCAAAGAAAACGCGTCGCGACCCACCAAGGCCGAGCGCATGCGCGAAAGCAAGCGTCCTGGAGATCGCGACGCCTACGAGCAGCGCCTGCGCTATGAGCTGAAGTTTCTGAACTACGCGCCCATCGTTTTTGTTTCCGCGCAGAGCGGCAAAGGCACCGAGAGAATCTTCCCGCTGCTCGAAGAAGTTGCCAACGAACGCCGCAAGCGGGTGACTACGTCGCAGATGAACCGCTTCATCGATCGCGTGGACTTCGAACGCGCTTCCGTCCCCGTGCGCCAGCGCGTAAAGATTCTTTACATGACGCAAGCCTCGGTCGCCCCGCCCACGTTTGTGCTCTTTACCAATCGCGCGGTAAAGCTGCATTTCTCCTACCAACGCTTCCTGGAGAATCAGATCCGAGCGGCCTTCGGCTTCGTCGGCACGCCGATCTGGATTAAAAACAGGGCGAGAGATTCATAGAGCGCAAAACGGGTGTGGGGACAGCCGCCCGGCTGTCTAGCCAAGCGCAGCGATGCGCGACAAGATCGAGGACAATCAGTTCACTGACTCGCGAATGTCGAGTAGAACATCATTGCCGTAACACTTCGTATCAGATGAAACTCGCGTTACTCCCCCGCGACCATCCCACCCTCAGTCAGCAACCCCACACGTTGCACTCCCGCATGATGAGCACGATCAATTACGTCGGCCACGTATTGGAAGTCCAGGTCGGCATCGCCCCGCACGAAGGCCACCTTCTCGGCCCGTTTCAGATAAATCTGTGCCAGGCGCAAATCCAGATCCTCCCAGCGAACATCTTCCTGATTAATCTTGACCGTCGGCGGCTGACCTTTGGTCGTCCATACCACCTGAATCACAATCGTCGGTGATTGTGTTTCCATCGCCGTCTGCTTCTGATCCGGCTGCGGAATCTGCACCTTCTCCTGGTATTCCTTGTCCATTGCGACCACCAGCATGAACATAATGATCAAGGTCAGCAGCACGTCAATCAGCGGTGTAACGTTAATCTGCGGACCGGACGGACCTCCGCTTGCCATTGAGAAAGCCATGGAAATTTGCTCCTCTCGGGCACGCGCGTGTCTGCAACATCAGACACCTCGCGATGCCCGGGAGTTCCTCGGAGTGGCGGAGCGCCGCGTACGTGGCAAATTGCAGGTGGCGGAATCAACGAGTAGGATCTGCTCGCCCCCACCGTTCGCGTCACCGGTGAGAGCTGAGTAGAATGAGACCGGAACAAAATAACTACGAGAAAGTTGCGGGAGGACGCTATGAAAAACGCTACGAAACACACCAGCGCTCTTTTTCTGGTCTTGGTAGCGACGGCAGTTTTCGCTCAGGATAAGAATCCAGTCACCTCGGTGGCCAAGGAAATCTTGCCGCACCAGCAAAAGAACCTGGTGGCCGCAGTCCAAGCGATGCCCGCCGACAAATTCAACTACAAGCCCACCGAACAGCAGATGACCTTTGGCCATCTCGTGCTGCACATCATCGGAGCGAACAACCACCTGTGCTCGACGATTGGAGACGTACCCGAGGTCAAGGCGGCACCACTGAAAGAATCCGACGACAAGGATAAGCTGGTGGCGGCGTTGAAGGCGAGCTTCGAGTTCTGCAGTATCGCGCTCGCTAAAGTGGACGACTCCAAGCTCGGCGACGAAGTCGAACTCTTCGGTGGTCACAAAGGACCACGCGCATTTGCCGTGATTGCGCTCACCAATGACTGGGCCGACCACTACAGTTCCGCAGCGATGTACCTGCGACTGAACGGAGTGCTGCCGCCGACCGCGCAGCCGAAGAAGTAGCAGTCCGCAGTTGGCCGTTAGCACTTAAGCCGGTTTTCGGGAAGTCATTCCTGACCTTGCCCACTCAACGCCAATTGCTAACTGCTTACTTGATCTGCACGAGTTCCTTCGGCGAGGAGGCGGGCATTGCCGGGGCAGCATGCTGCGGGGCACGCCAGGAATCGAAGATTGAAACCTGATGTACGCACGAGACCGTGCAGTGCGGGGCGCAGGATTTTTCGTTCAGGTATTCGCGGCGGAGGTCGTCGCGTGTGTACGTCGCCAGCGGGACCCCAGGATATCCGCGCTGTTGCGAGCAGTAGTGAACCAATCCGTTTTCGCAAATGTAGAGGTAGCGTCCCCCGGCGCGACAACGCCAGTCGTTGGGCAAGCCTTTTGCGATGTTTTCCTGGAACGCATGAATGCGTGTGAAGCTGCTCTTCTCCAGAGCTTGCATCTCGTGATAGATGCGGCGTTCTTCGCCTCCGAGCGGCTGCAACTGGCCGCTGCCATCGTGAATAATTCCGATGGTCGAAGTGAAACCAAGCTCCACGGCGCGCTTTCCGATCACGAGCGCATCTTGCGGATGCGAAATGCCGCCACCCACCACGGAATTTATATTCACGTGAAAGTCCGCATGCTCGGCGAGCAATTGCAATTTCTTGTCGAGAACCTTCAGACTCTTCTTCGATACTTCGTCGGGATTCACGTTGTCGATGGAGATTTGCAGCCACTCCAGCCCGCCACGATTCAAGCGCTTGATCCGTTCAGCCACGAGCAGATAACCGTTGGTGATGAGCCCAGCGATCATGCCATTGGCCCGGATGCGGCGGATCACGTCATCCAGCTCGGGATGCATGAGAGGCTCGCCGCCAGAAATAGTTACAACCGCTGTGCCCAGAGAGCCCAGCTTATCGATCCGACGGTACATTTCGTCGATCGGCACCGGCTTGGAGAAATCGTCGAACTCGTTGCAATACGTGCACGCTAAATTACAGCGCCGCATCGGTATGATGTGCGCGAGCAGCGGATGGTCCGTCGAGGCGAGCGCGCGAATCGCCATGTTGGCTCCCCGCAGGTTGCGGTGCAGAGCCTTGGCGCGGCGCCGCACCTTTGTAATGAGAGTTGGCATAGAAGGTATTACTATTACAACACAGGCATAGTCGCTGCGGGTGCGCCCTAACAGTGTCTGGCAGATTCTGCGGGTCGAACAGCCACCTGGAGACAGCCACCTCGGCGTCCGGCGGGACTCTGGGCTTACCAAGTGCGATTACTACTCGCCGGTAGCACTCCCATTCAGCGACACGTTAAGGTCAAAGGCGAAGCCAACCCGTACGATCTTGCTGGTGAATCCTACTTCGAGAAACGCGAAGGTGCTCATATGTCGGAAACGTTTCGGGGTACGCGGACTCTTCGCTTTCTCTGGAAGTTCCAAAGCGGGTCCTGTCCCGTGTGCAACACCAAGATCACCCGGATCACTGGTTGGCGTCTTCATCCTTACGTCCCCGGTTGCCCTGGGTGGTTCCACGAGTGCAGAAAACCGCGTCTTGCTCCATCCAGAGTGCCCCGACAGGGTTCATCGCCAACATATTTCCGTACCGAAACCGCGTCTCCCTGAAAGAGGCGTTCGAAGGGCCTGAGCCGCATGCCGGGAAACTGTCACGTCCGGTTCTGAGCGGGCTGGCCCCCAGCAATGGGGGCCGGCTACTCGCTGGGGGATGTTACGACAGCCAGCGACTACGTCGCACAATTGCCATGCTTTCTCGGCTGGCTATTGGAGAGAAACAAATATTCTTGTGGTGGGCATTTTCGTAACGCCATTCGCAGCCAGCACACTCGACGTGACCAACTCCGCCACGTCACCGTGATACTGGCTAAGGCCTTTAGCACTATGGCAGCTTTGTTGGGGATTTGGACCTTGCTTCATTTTTCCGGAATGCTGCTTGCGCCAGCGAGCAAGGGTCACAAGGTTGTGTTCACGGGATGCCTTTTAGCCACGGTTGGCGGTTTTGGGGGTCTGACGTGGGTTGTAATCGAAAGAAATTGGCTCTGGTGGATGGCGCTCGCCATCTCGGGTTGGATGTTTGGCGTTTGGATGTTGATATTGTCGAGTGTTGACCCGCCCTTGGTTCGGTCAAGGAGTGATATCGGATTTTTTCACCAACTGTCGGGGGGACAGTTCATGAAGCATCAAAACCGTTGAGCACGGATGCAAAAGTAGAAGAGTACGAAGCACTCAGGTTGGGATACTTTTCTTTCGCGACCTGTAGACGCTGTACAACTGGATGGGGACAGTCAAGAACGACAGACTCGAATTCAGGACGATTGCGTTTCTGCGTTTCTGCTGTCCGTTTCTGCTGTCCGTTTCTGCTTGCCACAAATGATGTTTGATGGTAAAGTACGCTCCTTTCTCGACGCGCCGCTTCGGGAGGTCCGCCATGTCCCACCGTTTTTTGCTCCTACCCTTGGTCTTTCTGATCGCATCCCTGTGTCTGTTCGGCCAAGGTACTCAACTGCAAATCACTAACGCGAGTCTACCGCATGGCCAACAAGGAAACATCTACAGCGAAGTATTCAACGTGACTGGGGGCGCCACTCCGTACAGGTGGAAGATCTCCGCGGGCACCATTCCTCCAGGAGTCACGATGAATGGGAACGGGAATTTCGTCGGCACGACTGAACGCGCCGGCTTGTTTAACTTTACCGTGACGGTCACGGATGCCCGCGGTAACGCTGCCAGCGGTAATTTCAGCCTCAGCGTGGCTCCAGCCACTGGGTATGATGGTCCAGCACGATTGCCGATAACGACTGTCGCCAGCTCGATGGCGGATACACCGGCCCCAGGACCCGTCATCAGCGTTGACGCTGGCGGCGATGTGCAAGCTGCGTTGGATGGTGCCCATTGCGGTGACACAATCAGACTGCAAGCTGGCGCGACCTTTACAGGAACCTTCCGATTTCCTGCCCTGGGCTGCGACAAAAACCACTGGATCATCGTGCGCACCAGTGCTCCCGACAGTACCCTGCCGGCAGAGGGACATCGTCTCACGCCGTGCTATGCGGGAGTGCCCACGCTGCTTGGGCGTCCTCACTTTCGATGCACAAATCCTCAGAATGTGCTTGCAAAGCTCGTTGCGGCATCAGTCATCGGCCCCGTGGTCTTCCAGGCTGGAGCCAATCACTACCGGCTGACCGGATTGGAAATCGTGCGAATGGCCGGGACCAACACCGCGCAGGCTTTGCTATCGGTCGAACACGGAGGCCAGGCAGCTCAAATCGTGCTGGATCGGAGCTGGTTGCACGGGAACGCAGAGGGTGAGACCAAATTTGGTTTTAACCTCTCGGGCACGAAGTATGTGGGCATTGTGGACTCTTACTTCACCGATTTTCACTGTTCGGCGTTGGGACCGTGCCTCGAAGCGCACGCGGTGTGGGGAGGTGCAGGTGATTATCAAGATGGTCCTTACAAGATTGAGGATAACTTTCTGGAAGCCTCGGGCCAAGCCATCTTTTTTGGCGGAGCGCCGGCGACCGCAACTCCGACCGACATCACAATTCGCTTCAACCACTTTTTCAAGCCGTGGCAATGGATGAAGGGGAACTTGCCGTTTCAGGGTGGGTCATCGGGCTTTCCCTTCATCGTTCGGCACGCTCTGGAACTCAAGAATGCGGTTCGGGTGCTGGTGGAAAACAACCTGATTGAGAACGTCTGGGGAGGTTTTGGCGAGGCTGGCACTGCCATACTCCTGACTCCTAAAAACCAGCATACATTTTCAGGAAACAACGTCTGTCCGACCTGCGAGGTCACCGATGTCACCATCCGATACAATCGCATCTCCCATGCGAGTGGTGGCTTCGAGATAACAACGGCCCTTTCGGATGGGCCGGGTGGAGCCCCCGCCAAAGCAGGCGCTCGCTTCAGCATTCACGATGTTGTAATAGATGACATTAGCGGAAACTATCTTGGGTCGGGGAGGTTGTTTGAAGTGGGAAACTGGTGGCCGAGTAATCCACTGAATACAATCACTATCAATCACATCACAGGTTTCCCGGATCCCGCAGACGGGATCCTCCTCCTGCATAACGTGATCTCATATCCAGAGATGTACGGTTTTGTCTTTACCAACAACATTGTCACATCGGGCAAATACCCCGTATGGAATACGGGTGGTGGCCGTGCGAGTTGTGCGTACGCGGACGTTCCACTTACAAGCTTGAAGAATTGCTTCACTTCATTCAAATTCGCGAACAATGCTTTGATCGCCGACCCGTCTCAGTATCCCCCATCATCATGGCCGGACCGCAACCTGTTTGTGGAGGACATGCAGAGCATCGGTTTTCGATCCAGCGTCGTAGGAAACTACCAACTCCGCCCAACCAGTCCCTATAAGAACCGCGGCACGGACGGTAGGGATCTCGGGGCTGACATTGTTGGCCTGAACGAAGCTCTTAAAGGAGTCGAATAAGTTCTGGGTTTTACTTCCGGACAGCAGACCACTCACCTAAGTCTATGACCATCGCCGACTAACTGTGGCGGTATGATGTGCGCGAGCAGCGGATGGTCCGTCGAGGCGAGCGCGCGAATCGCCATATTGGCTCCGCGCAGGTTGCGGTGCAGAGCCTTGGCGCGGCGCCGCACCTTTGGAATGAGATTTGGCATAGAAAGTATTACCATTACAATACAGGCATAGGCGCTGCGGGTGCGCCCTAACAGTGTCTGGCAGATTCTGCGGGTCGAACAGCCACCTGGAGACAGCCACTCGGCGTCCGGCGGGACTCTGGGCTTACCTTCGGCACTCGCGAATCTTGGCGCTGGTCTGCGATTAAGTCCTTTTTCTGCTGCAAAGTTCGCAAAAGATTGCGCCAAGAGAAGGCAAAGCGGCAAAGCCGCCGCGTCCCCTACGCAATTCTCTTCCAAACGCATTACACTATTAGGTCGCAATCTGCGCGGCCCCATCCGCCTGTGCGCCATGTCATTCCTCGAGGAAGGCCATCATGTCTGTGAACAGTTTCGACAGCCGCTCTACCCTCAAAGTGGGCAACAAAGAATACGAAATCTACCGTCTTAACGCTCTCGATAAACAGGGAATTTCCACCGCGCATCTTCCCTTTTCTCTGCGCATCCTGCTCGAGAACCTGCTGCGCACCGAAGATGGCCGTAATGTCACGAAAGAAGAAGTGCGCGCACTGGCCAATTGGAACAGTCAATCGAAACCGAACAAAGAAATCGCCTTCACGCCCAGCCGCGTGCTGTTGCAGGATTTCACCGGCGTCCCCTGCGTGGTCGATCTCGCTGCCATGCGCGACGCCATGCAGACCTTAGGTGGCGATCCTGCTCTGATCAATCCTCTGCAACCGGTCGAACTGGTCATCGATCACTCCGTGCAAGTCGACGAGTTCGGCACTTCCAACGCCTTCGAGGTGAACGCGCTGCTCGAATTCCAACGCAATAAGGAGCGTTACTCGTTCCTGCGCTGGGGCCAAACCGGGTTTCGTAATCTCGCCATTGTCCCGCCCGACACCGGCATCGTGCATCAGGTCAATCTCGAATACCTCGCCCGGGTCGTGTTCATTCACGAGTCCACCGGCAAGCGCATCGCCTACCCCGACACCCTGGTCGGCACCGACAGCCATACCACCATGATCAATGGGTTGGGGGTGCTGGGATGGGGTGTGGGAGGTATTGAGGCAGAGGCGGCGATGCTGGGGCAGCCGGTATCGATGCTCATTCCGTTGGTGGTGGGAGTGAAGCTGACGGGGCGGTTGCGCGAGGGCGCGACTGCGACGGATTTTGTACTTACGGTCACGGAGATGTTGCGCAAGCACGGAGTTGTTGGAAAGTTCGTCGAATACTTTGGACCGGGGTTGCGCGACCTGCCGCTGGCGGATCGGGCAACGATTGCGAATATGTCTCCGGAGTACGGCGCGACCTGTGGAATTTTTCCCATTGATAAAGAAACGTTGAAATATCTGCGGCTCACCGGACGCAGCGAGGAGCAGATTGCGCTGGTCGAGGCTTACAGCCGCGAACAGGGATTGTTCCACGACGACAAGGCGCCGGAAGCGCAATACTCGGAATTGCTCACGCTTGATCTTGCGACGGTCGAGCCCAGTCTAGCCGGGCCGAAGCGGCCGCAGGACCGCGTGGTGCTGTCGCAGGCCGGCGAGTCGTTTCAGAAAGCTCTGCCTTCTCTCATTAAACCAAAATCCGCGACGAAGACTGCGACGCCTTCTGGGGCGAAGTGGGAGCAGGAAGGGGGCAGCCCCGTTGCGATTGGCGTGGAAGATCCGAACGTTCATGAGCATGTGCCGGCATCAGTAAAGGACGCGCTCAAACACGGAAGCGTCGTCATCGCGGCCATCACTTCGTGCACCAATACTTCGAATCCTTCGGTTCTCATTGCGGCGGGGCTACTCGCAAAGAAAGCAGTCGAAAAGGGGCTGTCTGTTCCGGATTGGGTGAAGACGTCGCTGGCTCCGGGATCGAAAACGGTAACCGATTATCTGGCGAAGGCCGGATTGACTCCGTATCTCGAGAAGCTGAAATTCCACCTTGTGGGATATGGATGTACCACATGCATCGGCAACTCGGGACCGCTGCCCGCCGAGGTTTCGCAGGCGATTGATGACAAAGAACTGGTGGTCGCGTCGGTCCTTTCGGGGAACCGCAACTTTGAGGGACGCATCAATTCCGAGGTACGCGCCAACTATCTGATGTCGCCGCCGCTCGTAGTGGCGTTTGCGTTGGCGGGGCGCATTGACATCGACCTACGCAAGGACGCGATCGGCAACGGCAGAGACGGGCAACCGGTTTACCTGGCCGACATTTGGCCATCGCAACGCGAGATTGAAGAGACGATGCAGCAGTCGATTACTTCGGAAATGTTTTCGAAGTCGTATGCTGGAGTATTCGACGGCGACGAGCGCTGGCGCGGACTGTCGGTTCCCAAGGGCCAGACCTACGCCTGGGACAAAGATTCCACATACATCCGGCGCGCTCCGTATTTCGACGAGATGTCAGTGAGGCCTGCGCCGGTGCACGACATCAAGAAGGCGCGCGTGCTCGCGGTTCTGGGCGACAGCGTCACCACCGATCACATCTCTCCCGCTGGATCGATCAAGAAAGATAGCCCTGCCGGAAAATATCTGCAAGAGCATGGCGTGAAGCCGGCTGATTTCAACTCGTACGGCTCGCGCCGCGGCAATCATGAAGTGATGGTGCGTGGCACGTTCGCCAACGTGCGACTGCGCAACAAGCTGGTCGCGACCGAAGGCGGGTACACGCGGCACTTGCCCACTTCGACTGAAATGTCGATTTTTGATGCATCAGAGCTATATCGCGCCGCGGGCACACCACTCATCGTTCTCGCCGGCAAGGAATATGGCTCAGGCTCGTCGCGCGACTGGGCGGCCAAGGGGCCGGCTTTGTTGGGGGTACGCGCCGTCATCGCGGAAAGCTACGAACGCATTCACCGCTCGAATCTCGTGGGGATGGGCGTTCTGCCGCTGCAGTTTACCGCGGGTTTGAACGCAGAGTCGCTCCAGCTGACGGGAGAGGAAGTGTTCGACATCAGCGGCATACACGACGTGGTCGAACACTTTGTCGCTGGCCGCGAAGTGAAAGTGCGCGCCACGACGAAGGGAAAGCCTGAAATTGAGTTCGACGCGCTGGTCCGCATCGATACACCCCAAGAGGCTCTGTATTACGCGAACGACGGAATTCTGCAATACGTGCTGCGGCAGTTGCTCGCAACGAAACCGCAAACCGTGGGCGTGTAGGGTTCCGACAGTCGAAACAATCATGTCTCAAAATCGAGACGGCGGAGCTAGAGATCGGCAATTTATTTTTCATCCGTCCGGATAAGCGACCAGGCACGGCTTACATTCTTTCCAGCGACTGCAACTTCGCGTACTCGGCCTTGGCTTCTTCCAAGATTGGGATGTCGGGGTCGGCATCTTTCCAGAGGTTGAGGAAATCTTTGTAAGCGGCCAGCGCCCTTACGCGGGCGGCATTGGCATCCGGCCCCCGAGCAGTCTTCGCTTGCAGAGCGTTGGCACGCGCAACGCCCAAATGCGCCAGCGCTCCAGTCCAGCAGTTACCGACGACGCCGCTGTGGTCGAGAATCTTCTGAAACGCGGCGGCGGCAGCATTGCCCTGGCCGGCAGCCAGGTATGCTTTTCCACGCACATACGCTGGATACAAGCACCCAACATCCTTGCCGAACTCGATCGGTGAAGCCGCCGCCTGCAATTCAGTCAGGGAAAGGCCTGAGTCTCGTCGGCTGAGCGCCAGCTGTGCGCGAATCGCCGGCAACCATAGCGACTGGATCTCGGTATCCAGCGGAAAGCGTCTGTCCAGGTCCTCGGCCAAGGATTCGGCTCGCGCCGTTTCGTCCGTCATCGCAAGTGCAAGTGCCGCTTCGGCTGCGAGGCGTCGACTTGCGGGAGCCAGCCTTAACGCCTCGATCGCGGACTGTTTAGCCTCCACAGCATTACCATAAGCCGCCTCGCGCAAAGCGGCATTGATCTGATACACTCCGCCATCTTCTACATTGTCCACCCGTATGGCGGAGTCAACCGCTCGCCGAGTGAGCACCCGCGCTTCCCTCGTATGACCGCCATACGCCTCGGTGTCGGAAGCGTACGCAAGTCCATAGTTTTCGTACACCGGTTGGCCCGCGAACCAGTGTTGCTGTTCTGCCATCCCAGCGGAATCCGCCGCAAGAAAGGCGAGCGCGTAGAGATCATCGTGCATTAGGTAGTCGTCCAGTTTTCGGCTGTGCGCCTCTTGGATGATCTGTCGCGCCTCGTCGAAACGCTGCAAGGCCACCGCGTCAATGGCGAGGTTCACGTAGGCAAAAATATTGTCCGGGTCAAGTCGGCGGAGTGTGCGCGCTGCTTCCGCGGACTTCTCGTACTGACCGAGCTTTTCAAACAACACGGCTAAATTGGTGTATGCGAGTGTGCCGCGCGGATAGATCTCGGTTACTTCCTGATACGTCTGCGCCGCCTTGTCGAGTTGTCCGGTTGCATACCCATAATAGCAGGCAGTGATGACCAGCTTTTCCCCTTCGCTGGCGCGCTCTCGTAACTGGAAGGCTTTGACGTAGTATTCACTGGCACGCCCCAGCTCACTGAGCGTGAAGTAGGTCGCTCCCACTTGCAAGTATGCCATGGCAAAATCTGGATCAAGCTCAATCGCGTGCTGAGAGTAAGGCAGGGCCGCCGCGGGGTCTCTCCCGATCATAGCCTTACTGGCAAGACTGTATGCCTTCAGCGCATCGAGCGAAGGCGTGGTAGCAGTTACGAGCGGAACGTCATACTTCCGCACTGTGATCAGGGACTCGCCCAGTTCGCCGCGCATCTTCGACGCAGCCTTGCCGAGCGCATCCAGCACCTTCTCCTTGGCAACCGCCGTAACCTGCTCTTGCGCCAGAGTATCTCCGTCCTGGCAACTCACTGCCTCCAGCGCCAGTACATATTGTGCGCCCAGACGGGTAATCGAGCCTGCGATGTAGGCCTTGCTGCCCGCCCGCTGACAAACCTCGCGGGCCAGATCGGGGGTGAGTTTCCTGTTAGCCGCGAGGGTCATCAGTTGCAGTGTCTTGGCGACCTGGCGGTCGGAGAGAACATTGAGGAACGGAGATTGCCGCAGAGAAATACTGAGCGCCGTCTTCAGCGTATCGTCGAATACCGAGTCACCCGTGCCATTGGCAAAATCGGCGAGCACGATCGTGTCTTTTTCAGCAAGCGCAGGCCTGCGGTGGAAATAGAAGCGGCTACCGATTGCCAACAGAGCACACAAAACCACAGCAGACGGAAGAATTTTCCGCCAGGTTATTGGCATTCGCGCGGAATCGGCGTCACTCGTCAATCGATCGATGTCAGCCCGGATGTCAGCGGCATGTTGGTAACGCAGGTCGCGATTCTTGGTCAGAGTTCTGTTAATGATCGCGTCCAGTTTGGAAGGGAGAGTTGGACTGAACGAAGAAGTTGACGCAGGAATGTCATGCAGAATTGCAGCAGAAATAGCGCCCGAGGTGTGGCCATTGAAGGGACGAACGCCAGTCGCCATTTCATAGAGCACGACTCCGAAACTGAACAGATCAGTCCGGGCGTCGAGTTCCTCGCCACGAACCTGCTCGGGCGACATATAGGCCACGGTCCCTACTGCAACTCCGGTTTCAGTAAAATGCAGCTCGCCGGACGCATCGCCTGTCGCCACGGGTCGACCCTCAGTCGGCGATTGCTGACCAAGTTTCGCCACGCCGAAGTCCAGCAACTTGACCTGCCCGTGTTTCAACACAAAGATGTTCGCGGGTTTCACATCTCGATGGATGATGCCTTTCTTGTGTGCGGCATCGAGAGCGGCCGCGATCTGCGCTCCCACGTCGAGGATCTGATCCGTTCGGAGCGGTTTGCCCGCGATGAGGTGCTTGAGGGTCTGGCCGTCCAGAAACTCCATGGCGATAAAGGAATTGCCCTGATGTTCGCCGATGTCATAGACGGTGCAAATATTGGGGTGGTTAAGACCGGAGGCAGCCTGCGCCTCGCGTTGGAAACGGCTTAACCACTGCGCGTCTTGCGCAACATCATCGACCAGAAACTTGAGAGCCACAAAGCGATGCAGGCGCGTGTCCTCAGCTTTGTAGACGACTCCCATGCCGCCGCCGCCGAGCTCTTCAATGACCCGATAATGGGACACTGTAGTGCCGATCAGCCTGGCTGCTTCTTCAGTCGGCACTCGGTCGGTGGCGAGTAGTCTACCCACGACTTCGAGCGCCGGTAACTCGATGAAATGCCCCGCTCTTTCCTCATAAAGCAGCAAGGACTCCACTTCTCGCCGCAATACTTCGTCGTTCGCGCAGGCATGTTCCAGAAATTCAGCGCGGCGGCTCGCGTCCAGTTCCAAGGCATGCTGGCACAGTTCTTCAACCCGGCGCCAAAGCTCAGGTTCCACTTTTGACCCTCTCCACGCTCAACTCCCGGAGGAGCCAAATCTTTGCCAGCCTCCAGTCCCGCATCACGGTTACGGCAGAAACTCCCAAAATCTCGGCAGTTTCTTCGATATTTAGCCCACCAAAGAATCTAAGTTCCACAACTCTGCTTTTTCTACGATCGAGCTCGGCAAGTGCCTTCAACGCGTCATCCAAAGCTAACAAGTTTGGATCGGGTTCGCTGCATACCGGCGGCGCATCGTCCAAAGATATGTGGGGCACGTTCCCGCCTCTTTTCTGGTAACCACGCGAGCGGGCAAAATCGACCAGGATGCGTCGCATCAGCTGTGCAGACACAGCAAAAAAGTGCGCCCGATCGTGCCAATTCACCTGTCCGCAGTCCACCAGGCGTAAGTAAACTTCGTTAACCAGAGCCGTGGTTTGTAACGTGTGTCCGGAGCGTTCGCCCGCCATGTAGCGGCGCGCGACACGATGCAATTCCCGATGCACTAGAGGTGTAAGCTTTTCCAGAGCCTGCTGGTCTCCCGCAGTCCACGCCCTAAGCATTTGGGTGATTTCGGGAGTCGAAGGCAAATCTATCACCATTTTCCGTCCCGCAATGCCAATACACTACACCCGAAACCAGCGAAATCCTAATGTTGTCGGGTTCTCTTGGGGGGGCGCCTCTTTTTTCGGCTGCTGGTGCGTGGGGCCGTCCTGGCCCGGTCCGAGGGAGTCGTGGGTAAAGACGAAGAGGGAGTGGGCCCCCATGAGCGCAGCCAGGCGGATGGCCGGTTTGCAGTAGTCGGCGAAGCAGGAGAAGGTTGAGCCGAAGGAGACCAGGCCGCCATGGGCTGCATGCCGATCAGGGCTGCGCACATGGCGAACTCGCGCACGCCGAAGAAAACGTTGCGCCCGGCGGGATCTTCGTGGAAGCTCGCACCGGCCTGAAGAACTGCGGCGCCGGGACTAATCCAGATTTTCAGTTTGGCTGTGCCGTGAAGTGCCATCTTGCCGGCGAGGGCCGGGTATTGCGGCTCTTCGCGGTGAACCACTTTGCGCTCGGGGTCTAAGGCAATCGGGCTGCTCCTCAGTAGCACCACGCCAAGCAGACCGGTTTCAGTTTTGTCATTCATTCTTCCTGCCATTGCCGGAAGGTCCTGCTAAAAAGAAAGCCTCAGAGCCAGCTGAAAAAGCTTGGGATCGATCGCACGCGTTACTCGTCCAAACGACGGTCCGTTTGTGATGTTTGCGTCGGGTTTAAAAAACTGGGTGTGGTTGAACACGTTAAATGTTTCGACGCGAAACTCAAAGATTTGCGCCTTCCGGTACTGCCATCAGCTTGTGAACGCCCAAGCCCGCATGTTTTAGCGGTTCTGTATCGGGAACAGCGCGGGGTGCCGCCATTTCGAAACTCATTTCTCTGGGGAATCAACCCCACACTTCATCCAGCCAGGGGGCGAGATGGCCCGGTTCGCTGGTCGGGCAGAGTCGGCCCTTTGTATCAGGTGGAATGGCAGTTTTTTAGAAGGTCTTCGGTCCCACCGGCAGCAGGAGCGTCAGTGTCATCGGCGGTGGCTACGCTGCCGGATTGGCCGATCGCAACCGGTGTGGCAACGTCGGCCGCGAGGGAATGGAATGGTGGGCGGAGCCGACGGATCCGGGGGAAGGAGTTGGCGGACCGTAGAAACGAGGAGTATGCTGTCCGCCTTCGACACGACTTTTCGCACGCCGACTTTTTGGGCTTCAACCTCGACCTGCAAAGAGCAATGCCTCGTGTGCATCAGCATGGGAATTTCGGGCAGGAGTTTGGAAATCGCCCGGGCCGGGGCCAGTCCGTCCATGACAGGCATGACTAGGTCGAGAATGATGGGGTCAGGTTCATGGCCTGGGCTTTGGCTACAGCATCCTGCCCATTTTCGACGTCGATGATTTCCCACGACCCTTCGCTCTCCAACAGTCGAAGCGCAGTCCGGACCGCTTAGAATACAGAAAACGCTGTATAAGCTACCGTACGCTCCCGGGCAAGCTGCATACATTCGATGAGCCGTGAGTTACCCTCCGTGTGCATCTAACGGTTTTGTAACGAAATTGAGTCTGGCAAGACGGAGGAAGCTGTGCGCAAAGCAAATGGAACTGCTGTCGCCCACCGAGACCCTCAACCTTTAGATGCCGGAGCACGGACGAACCCGGCAGGAAAACCGGTTGCGAACGCCATCTTGCTTTCTATTCCGGATGAAGAATTCGCCACGATTCGGCCGCATCTGCACTTCGTTCCCCTCCCGCAGCGTTTGAGCTTGCAAGAGGCTAACCGAAAACTGGACGAAGCATACTTCTTAAACACAGGCATGGTTTCGCTGGTCTTCACGACACAGAAGGGAGAAAGCGTCGAGGTCGGTGTCGTTGGAAACGAGGGATTTACCCCGATTCCGGTGGCCGCGGGACTCCGCAGGAGCCCGCACCGAGCGGTGATGCAAATTGGGGGCGAGGGCTTCAAGATAAGCGTCGATGAACTAGAAACGGTGTTGGTGTCGAGTCCGGCGCTGCTAACTCTCTTGCATCGGTATGCGGCAGTGCACGGATTGCAAGTTGCACAAACTGCGGGCTGCAATCGCTTGCATGACATTGAACAACGTCTTTCGCGCTGGCTCCTGCTGGCCCAGGACCGGGTTAATTCAGGATTGCTGCAGATCACCCATGACTTTCTGGCGATGATGCTGGGAACCGATCGTCCCAGCGTGAGCCTGGCGGCAAGCGAGCTGCAGAAACGACGGATCATAGAATACACGCGGGGCTCAGTACGGATTCTGAACCGTAAGAAACTGGAAAGCTCCGCCTGCGAATGCTACGGAATTATCCAGCAGTTCAATGGTGAACTGGCGTTAAGGTAGCTGGTTTCAAGATATTCGAGATCTCCGAAACCTGCTTTCGCGGTGCGGCGCCGTCCGCCTAGAACTCGATGTGAGCACGAAAAGAGGGCACGACGACTGGTCCGCGGTCGCGGTTGTAACCCGGATTAACGATGTATTGCACGCCCGGCGCGAGATAGATGCCGCGCCATGTGTGCACGGTGTAGTAGGACTCCAGAATATTTTCGCGGCCGTAGTTCAACTTTCCGTCGCCGAGAAGAAATCCCACGCCGCCCGCCGCCAGATAGTTCTGGTGATCTTTCTTGATGGCATTCGTAACGAAGGCGGCACCGGCGCGATCCTGCTTGCGATGCCACCAAGCGCCACTCGCTCCCACACCTTGGGCGAGGGTTTGGTCCACTTCCGTGTAAGCGAAGGATTCGGTCTTGCCGTTATCCCAGCCGAAGCGGGCGAATGCGGTGAGGTAGTGGGTGAGATTCTGCTCCATGTTGATACCGAACCCGTACTTTCGCGTGATGCGCCAGGGATGGGCAGTGATATCGGGCATGGTGTTCTCTGCGGCCGCCTTGATGACCTGATCGCGGTAGATGCCCATGTTGGCGGAGTTGGTGTAGGCCAGCCAACGGACGACTCCGGCTTTTGCTGGGATCACGCCTCGACGTAGTTCGTACTCGAAGTTTTCGGCGTGCGCCTGCCACGGTTTCCAAACCAGATCGATGCCGTTGGCCACTTTTGGCATAAGGGCCTCGGCGAACCGAAATCCCCAGTTGCGGTCCTCATAGTCTGCGGTGGCCCCGACAGTATAGCCCCGGGTGTCGGCGGCATAGTCCCAGGCGCCATTGTTGTCAATCGTCCAATTCATGAACTGGAAGTGGGTATCAGAGCCCACCGAATTGAGATCGAAGAAATCGGGCATGCTGAACTTGCCGAAGCGGACTTCCAGACGGCGTCGCGGAAGCTCTTCGAAGAGCGAAAACGGGTTGCGCTGGTTCTCAACTCTATCTTGGCTCAGTGCGAAGACATGGTGGACCATGGCGCGTCCGACATAGGGGGCTTTACTAAGAAGGGGGTTGCGGACGATGTCGAGATCGGTATCGCCAGCCAAGCCGAGGCCAGTGCTTAGTGCGGCGCCGCCGGCTTCTTCGATATCAACCAGAACCTCGCTGGAGTTGTTGAGGCGCACCCCAGTATAGAGCGTCATCAGGCGCGATGTTGCTTTCTCATAGCGCGGGCTCAGACTGTGCGGGCCGCTGTAGGGAGCGTGAAAATCGGGATGCGTCTGAAAGATGAAGTTCGCCTGACCGGTCAGCCAGAAGCGCGTGTCCTTGAAATGAGGGAACATGGATTCTGTGCTGTCATCAGCCGGTGGATCTGGCGGGTCGGGAAGGGCGGCGACGTCAGCTCGCGGCATGGTGGGTTCGGGTGCGGAAAGCTGCGGATCGGACTGCTGCGCGAACAGCGGACCCGTAAGGGCAGCCACCGCGAGCAACCCGAGCAGCCGCGAGAGCGCGCCCAGTGGAGCAAGTTTGTTTTGAAAGTTCATTCTTCCAAATAAAGTTAGCCACGGTAGCAGACGTGCTTGGCAAGATTTGCGACCGATGCCCACGTTCGGATCATGCCCGATATCATTAACCTCACTGTACCACAACAACTTAACTATAGTTAAGTGAACTCCTGCCTGCTTGTCAGACAAACGCGGCTGGGACAATCTCTAACCTTACTCTGGTCGGGTTAAAGGAGTGTTACGAGCGAGAGACACGGCTACAGCGCCGTCGGAGGTTGGCCTCTGATGACGCCCGCTGCATTTGCAGATGCCGGTCGCCAGCGCTGTCGGTGACCACGACCCAGCTCATGCGTACAGAGTTGGGTTCCACCTTGGGTACCTGTCAAGAAAAGTGCGGGGAAACGCAAAAAAGGAAAGACAAACGGTCGGAATTTCCAAAGAAAAACAGAAACTGTTTTCGCGAATGAAGCGGCTGGGTGGGCAAATCGGCGCGGTGGAGCGGGCAGTCGCCGAAGGAGATGAGTGCGCCGACATCCGGATGCTGCTGGCGATTCGCGGCGGGGTGAACGGCTTGATGGCCGAGATTCTCGAGGATCATATCCGACTGCACATCACGCATCCCGACCGCGGGCCGGAATCGCCAGAGGAACTGACTGAAGATTTAATTTCTTGGGTGAGAGCATATTTGAAGTAAGCAGGTCGTGATCGGCGCGCCAGGCGGTGCGGTTTGACAGCATTCCGGTTCAACCCCTAACCTTAATTTTCCCAGCTTATGAAAGTTCTGGTGCTAGGAAGTGGCGGGCGCGAGCATGCGCTGGTATGGAAGCTGCGGCAGTCGCCGCGCATTTCGCAGCTTTACTGCGCGCCGGGGAACGGCGGCATTACAAGCGAAGCTGAATGCGTAGCGGTCGACCTGCAGAATTTGAATTCGATCACGGCCTTGGCGGCGCGCCTTCAACCCGATTTGACCGTGGTTGGACCGGAACTTCCTCTGACTTTGGGCGTGGTGGATGAGTTTGAGCGGCGCGGATGGCGGGCGTTTGGGCCGACGCAGTCCGCCGCACAGCTGGAATCGAGCAAGAGTTTTGCCAAGGAATTCCTGCAGCGTCACCATATTCCTACAGCTCCATTTGCAATATGTGATTCGATCGAGCAGGTGCGCGAGGCTCTCGGACATTTTCACGTGCCGGTCGTGGTGAAAGCGGATGGCCTGGCTGCGGGGAAAGGCGTGGTTATCGCCAAGGACAAAGAACAGGCCGCCAGCGTGGCCGCGGGAATGCTCAGCGGGAAAATGCTGGGCGAGGCTGGAGCGCGAGTCGTGCTGGAAGAGTGTTTGACGGGCGATGAGCTTTCCTTCCTCGTGTTCAGCGACGGGGAGCGCGTGGCTCCGCTGGTGGCGGCGCAGGACCACAAGCGCGTGGGCGACGGCGATACCGGCCCGAACACGGGCGGCATGGGCGCTTATTCGACTACCGAAATCGTGGACGACCAGATGCGCGACTGGTTGCTCCACCACATCGCGCGCCCCGTGGTGGCAGGGATGAAGGCCGAAGGCGCGGAGTTTAAGGGCGTACTCTACTGCGGGCTGATGATGACAGCGCGTGGCCCCATGGTGCTGGAGTTCAACTGCCGCTTTGGCGACCCGGAGACACAGCCGATTCTGATGCGGCTCGAGAGCGATCTGATCGACGCGCTGGAGGCTTCGATTGAAGGGCGCGTGAGCGAAGGAGATTTCAAGTGGTCGCAAGATGCGTCTGTGTGCGTGGTGATGTCGTCGGGCGGGTATCCGGGAACATTTGAAGCGGGGAAGCGAATCGAGGGGCTCGACGAGGCAGGGTCAGTGGAAGGCGTGAAAGTGTTTCATGCGGGAACGTCGAAGCGCGACGGGGTCTACTACACCGCGGGCGGGCGGGTGTTGGGAGTGACGGCACGGGCTAGAGATCTGCAGACCGCGGTTGGACGGGTTTACGAAGCGTGCGCGAAGATCAGTTTTGACGAGGCGCACTACCGGAAAGATATTGCCGCGCGGGCGCTGAAGAAATGATCGAGGCATAGATGATTCGGGGCAGTATAATGCGCGATCGTAAAGGGATCCTTCGACTGCGGTTTTGCTTCGCGTTTCGCGCAGCAAAATCCTCGTTAGGATGACATTCATTTTGGGAAGGGAACATGAGTAAGATTTTGGTTTCAATTGTGATGGGCAGCGACTCCGATCTGGAGATCATGCGCGAGGCCGGAAAAGCGCTCGATGAATTCGGCATCGCCTACGAAATCGACGTGACTTCGGCGCATCGTTCGCCGGACCGTACGGCCGACTTCGCGCGCAAGGCTGCGCAGCGCGGCATTCAGGTGATCATTGCGGGTGCGGGCGGAGCGGCGCATCTGGCCGGCGTGATTGCGGCGCACACGACTCTGCCGGTGATTGGCGTGCCCATTCCATCCACTTCTCTGCAGGGGATGGATTCCCTGCTGGCGACCGTGCAGATGCCGGCTGGGATTCCGGTGGCTACCGTGGCGATTGGGAAGCCGGGAGCGACAAACGCTGGAATTCTGGCGGCGCAGATGATTGCTTTGGGCGACACTTCGATCGCGAAGAAGCTTGAGGCGCACAAGGAGAAACTGGCGCGGGGCGTGGAAGAAAAGTCGAAGAAGCTGAAGAGTCCGTTAAGCTAATTCCCCTTTTCATTCCGAGCGCCGCGAGGAACCTGCTGTTTGCTGGCCCCGGCAGAAAGGCGGGTTTCTCGTCGCCATCGCTTCTCGGAATAACAATTCGATGGCACCCGGAATTCCATAGACCAATGGGTCTCGAAATGACTTCGACCTGGCGGTCGACCTAAAGCTTCAATCCCTTTAAGTATTCACGGAACGGGCCGCCCAGGTCGTTGCGCTTGAGGGCGAATTCTACCGTGGCTTTCAGGAATCCGAGTTTGTCGCCGGTGTCGTAGCGGCGGCCTTCGTAGACGTAGGCGTACATTTTTTCCTGCTTCAGCAGCATTCGCATGCCGTCGGTGAGCTGCAACTCGCCCCCAGCACCGGTTTGAGTCTTGGCCAGGCAATCGAAGATCGCGGGCGTCAAGATGTAACGGCCGATAATCGCGAGATTCGACGGAGCCTCTTCAGGCTTGGGTTTCTCCACCATATTGCGGATCTCGAACAGGCGCCCGCTGAATCCCTCGGCGGGCTGGGCATCGAAGACGCCGTAGGAGGAAATCATCTTTCCTTCGACCACTTGCGCGGCAATCACGGAGCACTGTTTCTGATCGAAGACATCCGCCATCTGCTTCAGACACGGCACCTTCGCATCGATGACATCGTCCGCCAACAGCACGGCAAACGGCTCATGCCCGACGAGTTCTCGCGCCATAAGCACGGCATGGCCCAGGCCGAGCGCCTCTTTCTGGCGGACGTAGGCGACGTAGATCATGTCAGAGATGTTGCGGACGATCGAGAGCAGATCGGTCTTGTGACGCTCTTCGAGCATTTTTTCCAATTCGTAGCTAACGTCGAAATGGTCTTCAATCGCCTGCTTGCCGCGGCCGGTGATAATGACGATCTGGTCGCACCCGGAGGCCATGGCCTCTTCGACGCCATATTGAATGATCGGCTTGTCGACGATCGGGAGCATCTCTTTGGGCTGGGCCTTGGTGGCAGGCAGAAAACGGGTGCCCAGTCCGGCGGCGGGGAACACGGCTTTGCGAACTTTCATTTTCATGGAGATCTTCGGGTTTCAGGTCTTAGGTCGGCCTTCTTTTTACGCGCCGGACAATTGTATCTGGTGCGTTTGATAACTGGCGACCCGGGGAGCTCGAACCTACACCCTGCGCTGCGCTCGCTAAGAATGTTTTTCGTTTGCGACGGATCGCACTTCAGATGCCGCTTCTTCGCTGGCCAGTTGCTCTAAAGTTGTGCGCAGCGATCGCAGGACTTCGTCGGCATTCGTCGCCTTCAGAACAAACTTCAGCATCCCGTCCGGCGTGAACTGCGCGCCACGCTGGCTGGAGACGAAGCGGGCCAAATGTCCGGGATCGACTGCGGCATTTTGCCGGAACTTGAATGTCACCGAATCGCGTTTGCGCTCGATCGCATTGACGCCTACGCGTATGCACAGCAGCTTCAGCGAGGCATAGTCGAGCAGGTTGCGCACGGCGGGCGGTGGCGGTCCGTAACGATCTTGCAATTCCGCTCCCACATCGGCCAGTTGCGATTCGGTTTCCACGCGCGCCACCCGCTTGTACATCTGCAGGCGCTGGTTTTCTTCGGGAATGTAATCCGAGTTGATGCGGATGTTGAGTCCGAGGTTCAGCTGCGTTTCGGCCTCATCGGGCGCAGCTTCGCCCTTCATTTCGCGGACTGCGCGTTCGAGCATTTGGGTGTAAAGCTCGAATCCTATGGCTTCGATGTGTCCGCTCTGCTCGCCACCCAACAGATTTCCCGCGCCGCGTAGTTCGAGATCGAGCGCGGCAATCTTGAATCCGGCTCCCAGGTCGGAGAATTCCTTCAATGCGGCCAAGCGGCGCCGAGCGATCGGAGTGAGCTCGACCTCTTTCGGAATCAGCAGGTAGGCGTATGCGCGGCGGTTGGAGCGCCCCACGCGTCCGCGCAATTGATAGAGCTCCGATAAGCCCAGGCGGTCGGCGCGATTGATGAGGATGGTGTTGCACAAAGGAATGTCGAGGCCATTTTCGATGATGGTTGTGGCCACGAGAATGTCGGCCCCGTGATGCATAAAGCCTAGCATCACTTTTTCGAGTTCGGTTTCTCCCATCTGGCCGTGGCCCACCATGACGCGCGCCTTCGGAACCAACTCCTGCAGTTTGGCTGCGATTTCCCAGATGCTCTCCACACGGTTGTGGACGAAATAAACTTGCCCGCCACGTTCGAGCTCCTGTTCGATCGCTGACTGAATGAGCTTGTCATCCCAACTGGCGACGACCGTCTGAATCGCCATGCGGTCTTTCGGAGGTGTTTCGATCACGCTCATGTCGCGCAGCCCGACCAGCGACATGTGCAGCGTTCGCGGGATGGGAGTCGCCGACATCGTGAGCACATCGACTTGCTTGCGCATCTGCTTAATTCGTTCTTTATGGCGCACGCCGAAGCGCTGTTCTTCGTCGACGATGAGCAGGCCGAGGTCCGCGAACTTGAGATCTTTCGAAAGAATACGGTGGGTGCCGATGAGAATGTCGATCTTGCCGGCTTCCGTCTTCTGCAGAATTTCCTTCTGCTGCTTCGGATTGCGGAAGCGGCTGATCATTTCTATGGTGACGGGGAAGGGGCCGAAACGCTGCTTGAAGGTTTCGTAGTGCTGAAACGCCAGAACCGTGGTCGGCGCAAGCACGGCTACTTGCTTGTTGTCGCCCACAGCCTTGAACGCCGCGCGCATGGCAACTTCGGTCTTGCCATAACCGACGTCGCCGCAAAGCAGGCGATCCATGGGCTGTGTGGATTCCATGTCGCGCGTGACGTCGGCGATGGCCTGCGCCTGATCTTCGGTCTCGTTGAACTCGAATGCATCTTCGAATTCGCGAACGAACTCGTTACCTGCAGGGAAGGAGTGTCCTACCGCCGTCTTCCGCTCGGCATAAAGCTTCAGGAGTTCGTCGGCCATGTCTTTCATGGCCTTGCGCACCCGCGCCTTCGTCTTGGTCCAGGCCTGCGTACCCAGGTGGCTGAGCGAGGGCTTCGCGCCTTCCGACGAACGGTATTTCTGGATCAGGTCGAGCCGTGTGAGCGGAACGTAGAGACGAGCGCCCTCGGAGTACTCGAGCAGCATGAACTCCGCGTTGCCGTCGCCCTGATTGATTTCCTTCAACCCCTGATACTGGCCGATGCCGTGCTCGACGTGGACAACATAATCGCCGACCTGCAAGTCGCGGAAATCGGAGAGGAAGGCCGAGACCTTCGACTTCTGCCGCTGCGGACGAGAAGCAACCGCGTCGGACTCGTCAAACAGATCGCGGGCGCCGAAGATGGCAAGTTTCGCATCGGGAAACATCACGCCATCGGGCACGTAAGCTTTGGCGAGCGTCGTGGTGAGCACTTCGCCGGCGAAGTAGCTGGTCTCATCGGCGTAACTTTCGCCGCCGCGAGTGCGGCTGCCGAGCCGGAACGAAACGTTGTATTCGGTGAAGATGTCGGCTAAGCGTTCGACCTCGCCGGTGTTCGGCACCGAGAACAGCACCTGATTCCCGGCTCCCGTGAGCTTCTGCACTTCTTCCAGCATGCTGGGGACGGCCCCATGGAAGCGGGGAGTGGGTTGGGTAAAAAAGGTGACAGCGGAGCCCGCGTCGTCGCTGCGAGTAATGCCGAGATGCTCGACGTCCGCGCCGGTGAGCGATTCGACTTTCTTCCACCAGGCGTCGGGAGGAAGGTACAAGTCCACAGGGCGCACCAGATTGCCGACGCCGCTGCGCTCGTGCGCTTCCTCCACGCGATTCCAGAAGCGGTCGAACTCGGCGCGGAGCAGATCGGGCTCGTCCAGCAAAACGGCTGCGTGGGGAAGCAGATCGAAGACGCTGCGATCGGAACCGGCCACGGGCGCGTAGAACTCCCAGCCGGGAAAAACCGTGACTCCGCCGGAGCGCACCGCGGCCTCGACGATCTGTTCTGAGCCTTCGATTCGTTTGCCCGAAAGCCGCGTGTGGATCGCCCCCAGCAGGTGGTCGCTGACCGGAGTTTCGGTCAGAGGCAGCAGCAAAGCCTCGTCCATCGGATTCGACGAACGCTGCGAAGCGGGATCGAAGCGGCGGATCGATTCCACCTCGTCGCCGAAAAACTCGATACGCACAGGACGCTCAGCCTCGGGCGAATAAACATCAAGGATGCCGCCGCGCAGAGCGTACTCCCCGGGCATCTCGACGACATCGGCGGAATTGTACCCAACGGTGTTCAGGTGGGCGAGAAGGTTATCGACGTCGAAGGACTCGCCGCGGCGCAGAATGCGGGCAAGGTCGGAATAGTACCCGGCGGAGCGTTGAAGGATAGCCGTGGCCGCAACCGGAGACACCACAATCGACGCCTTGCCGGTCGCGATCTTCCAGAGCGCCGTCGCGCGCTCCTCTTGCAACTCGGGGTGCGGAGAAAGATTCTGAAACGGAAGCACATCGCGAGCGGGCAAGGACACGACAGCCTCGGGATCGCCGGCGTTCGTGAGCTCGCAGAATCCTCGCAAGATAGGAACGAAATCTTCCACAGCCCGATTGTCGTTGACGACTACAATCAGCGGACGGTCGGCGTGCCGGCGCAACAGCACGAACAGCAGGGCTTTTGCCGTGGACGATAGTCCAGAGACACGAATGCGCCCCGTGCCCTCCCGCAGGTAGGAGGCAACACGCGTGAAAGCGGGAAGCATTTCTACGTCCGCGAAGAGTTCGCGGACGAAGGGAAGAAGCATGAGAATTTAATTTTAACAGGATCAGGGGAGGGGCATCGGCGGGTGAGGCAGGTTTCGATCACACCAAACACCGCCCCGGGATTAGCTCTTGAACCAACAGCCGAGGGCGGCCGATTGCTCGCGCGTTTCTGTCCACGAGGCGCTGGGGACTTTGATTGCATCAGTCTGGTCCATGGTGAGTGCGAGGTTCTACCTGCGACGGCCGCAACTGAATTCAAATTAGTGCCCCGAATGCCCTTCGACGCTAAGTTCGGCTTCTGCGGGCACATCTGGCAGCATCACGTGCACCGCGTGTTTTTTGGCATCGTAAGACGTTTTCAACCCGGACGCGCCGCCCGAGAGCTTCGCCTCCGCACGCGCTGACGGCCAGTCGTATATCACAACTTCAACCGCCTTCCACCACGGTCGATAGGATCCCTGCCGCGCGCTGAAGTCGACGCGCACCGAGTTGGCGTCGGCCTGACAAGTGAATGTCTGGCGGAGATAGTCGCCGTGCTGATAACGGAATGTATGGCCGTCGTCGAGATAGAGCGCGCCGCTGCATTGCGGGCCGGGATAGACATGAAGTTCCAACGGACCATGGGGAGTCTCGTCGGTGTTCTGGATCAGAGCCTGCATTGGCAGAATGCTTCCGCCGCGGACGTAGACAGGCAAGGTGTCGAGCGGGGGATGGAGGTTGCGAGGCACCGGGAGACTCTTCGCATCACGGGCGGTGACGACATCGGTGATGTTTGGTGGTTGTGGAGAGGTGCTCGCCTTGAGTCCCGTCCAAAAATCGTACCACTGGCTATCTTTCGGAAAGGAGAGCGAGTAGTCATCGACCATCTCACCAAACGGTGGCGGAGCGACTAGCAGACTGGGGCCGAGAAGGAACTCGGTGTCGAGATGATCGAAGCCGGTGGAGAATACTTCGGGAAATTCCAGGAACACGGGACGCATGAGAGGCAGCCCGGTTCGCGATGCCTCATCGGCAAGGGAATAGAGGTAAGGCAGAAGGCGGTAGCGGGTTTCGATGTAGTGGCGTCGAATGGCTTCCTGCTCCGGCCCGTTGTTCCAGATTTCGTGCTGCAGGCTGCCTTTGGTGGCGTGATCTCGAAAGAAGGGGCTGAAGGCTGCCTGTTCTACCCAACGCGTGAGCAACTCCGGGGACGGTGAACCGTTGAATCCACCCACGTCTGCGCCGACAAAGGAAATTCCGCTGACGCCGAGGTTGAGCACCATCTGCGTCGCGAGACGAAGATGATTCCACGTCGCGGAATTATCTCCGGTCCAGGTGAATCCGTAACGCTGGCCGCCCGCGTAGGTCGCGCGAGTCAGCACAAACGGACGCTCGTCGGGGCGCAGTTTGAGCAGACCCTCAAAAGTTCCACGCGCATTTTCCAGGCCGACTATATTGTGAATCTCGGCGTGCGTCGCCGTTCGAGTCGCAAATCCAGGCTCTTCAACGCGATGAACCGCATTCAACGGCATGGTCTTGGCGGGCCCGTCGAAGACCGAGGGCTCGTTCATGTCGTTCCAGAAGCCGGCCACGCCGTCCTTCACAAACTCCTGATAGAGGCCACCCCACCATTCGCGAGTTTGGGCGCGGGTGAAATCCGGAAAGACGGCGGGCCCGGGCCAGACAATGCCCACGAACTCGCTGCCATCCGGATTCCTCACGAAGTGATCGCCCGCTTTGCCGGTGTCGTACGGAGCATATCCCTGGTTCGGAACATGAGCGATGTGCAGGTCGGTAATGGTAACTAAATGGAAATGCTGTTTGCGCACATCAGAAACGAGGGTGGGAAAGTTCGGAAAAGTCTGGGGATCGACGGTGAACGGTCGATTCTTGTACTGGTAGTCAATGTCGAGGTAGAGCACGTCGGAAGGAATCTTGTCGGCGCGCAGACGGTTCGCGATTTCCCGCACCTGAGATTCGGGAACATAGCTATATCGCGACTGCTGAAATCCCAGCGCCCAAAGCGGAGGTAGCGGCGGCGTTCCCGTCAGGTAGGCGTAGCTTTCCACCACCTGTTTCGGGGTTGGGCCGTAGAGCACGTAGTAATCAAGCGGGCCACCTTCAGCGCCGAATGCAATCGCGTCGCGAGCTTGCTTGCCGAAATCAAACCAGGTGCGCCAGGTGTTGTCGAGAAAGATTCCGTAACTGCGGGTACCGCTGATGCCCAAAAAAAAAGGAACGCTTTTGTAAAGCGGATCAATCGATTCCTGGGGAGCGATGTCGGTGTTCCAGAGCGTGTAGGCCTGTTCCCTGCGATCGAAGCCGCCAGTCTTGTCGCCCAAGCCGAAGTAATGTTCGTCGGATGGCATTTGTTTGAAAACGGAAAAGGCACCAAGTTGGAACTTCACCGGCCGGCCCACGGCGTCGGCGGAAATGACGTTGCCGGCAAGATCGCGAATGACGACGCGCAGGGGACTGCGCTCCACCCGGACCTCGAGTTTCGCAGTACGGAAACCCGCGGAGGCGGAGTCCTGGAGCGGTTGCACGTCGATCGATTTGCTGCGTGGGCCGGGAAGGACTGCCCAAGAAGCATCCTCAGAGAGAGCACCTGGAGAAATGCGCAGGCGAACGATGTCATCGCGAAGAGCAGTAATCCGTAAGATCGCCGCGCCCGCCTCCAGTTCAATGCCGTCGCGCAGGGGATTGGAACTGGTTACGGCTTCGAGGGGAATGACAGGTGGAACGACGTTCGCCTGCGCGGAAGCGTAGCTCACGGCGGCGACGGCCATTCCAAGGACTACAACCAAGAATCGCGGGTAAGAAAATGACATCGTGGCTCTTTCAAAACAGTTTTCCTTCGGGATCGCAACATCATACTAACTCCTAGGGGAACACTCGGATACATGCAGTTCGACGAATGTTGAGCTTAGGATAAAAAGGCGCGGGCGATGGTGTGCTCCTTCCCGATCTTCCAGATGGCTTGTTGCAGGACCTAAAGGGCAACCCTTATTCGACGTGTTACACCGAAAGACTTCGGCGGAACCACTCGAAGACTAACTTGGCGAAGGCGTAGGATCATGGGGGAACAAGTTCGCGTTCTCAAGCTGCTTCCGGCGATTCAATCGCCGATCGATTTTCAAATGGGAGATATGGAGGAAGGTTACGTGCAAACTGAGACCGCAGCAGTTACACCTTCAACGAAGATGCTCTGGATGGGAGGAATCATGAGCGCCATCCCGGTTCTGCTGGTGCTGCTAGGCAGCGTGATGAAGCTGCTGAAGTTGCCCGCCGTCCATGAGGGATTCGCCAAGGCCGGGCTGTCGGAACAGCTGATTGTGCCGGTGGGGTTGATTGAACTGACGTGCGTCGTTGTGTATTTGATTCCCCGCACTGCGGTGCTGGGAGCGATCCTGATGACTGGCTTGCTGGGAGGCGCGACGATTACGACTTTGCGGATTGGGGATCCGACCTACCCCATGCCGGTTATTCTGGGGATGCTGGCCTGGGGCGGCCTGTACTTGCGGGACGCGCGGCTGCGGGCGCTCATCCCACTCCGCAGGGCGTAGCGGATCGGAGAGCCAATGACGATACGCTGAGTAAGCCCGATAGCTCGACGGGCGAGGCGCCCGTCGCTGCGCGAGTCATCCTCGCAGCAGCGGACGCGTGAGGCAAGTGGGGCCGCCGCTGCCGTTGACGCAGATCTCGCTGCCGGGGAAGGTGCGGACGTTGAATCCGGCGTGGCGAAGGCGGTCGTTCGTCTTGCGGTTCTCTTCGATGGCAAGCAGGCGCTTATCGCCGAGCGCAAGTACATTGCAGGCGAGCGTGTCGCGCTCCGACTCGTCGATCGAAATGAATTGGAATCCGCGCGACTTCAGCAGCTCTACCGTCTCCACCGCCAGCCAAGGCAGATCGACCACGGCGGTCTGTTCGTCGAGCAGGCTGATCAACGACATCAGATGAAGGCAAGCCGACGGTCCGGGGCCGTAGGGCAAGGGTGCGGACAGAACTTCGATCCCCTTGGGCTCGAGCAGGGCGCGCATCTGGGCGATGCCGGCGCGGTTCGTCCGATAGCCGTGCCCTATGAGCAGCGTCTTCGAGTCGAGCCAGAGGATGTCGCCAGCTTCAGTGGTTCCCGGCGCCGTGATTGTGCCGAAGGTTGGAATGTCCTTCGCCTCGCAGAACGAGCCGTGATGCCGAGCCTCTGCCACGCGGTTCGGTTTGCCGGGGCGCATGAGGATCAATCCGAAATCGGTGGCGAGCGAGGCGTCATGGGCGTACACCGCGTCGAGAGACAGCGTGTCCCCGGCAGTCAGTTCGACAACCTCGGCGCCGGCGCTTTTCAGTTCGTTGACCAATTCGGCGTGTTGCGACTGAGCCGTCTCGAACACGGGAGCGTGATCGAAGCCGAGTTCGCGCCAGGTGGAGAGGCGCTCTGGCTGGTTCCATCCCGCGGTTTGAGGGGAGCTTACAAGCACGCGCTGGAGTGGCCCGACCATTGAGTGGCCGTTGAACGCCAGACTTGGTTGCACAGAGATTGTCAGCGTGTGCCTTCTTTCGCTTGATTGCGCCTGAGCATAATATATATCACACGATTTTTTCTCATCAATCTCGGTAAATCTTTGATTCTATTGAAGTTGCCGCCTCCAAATAGCGGGAATGGTCGCCAAGGTATTGAGGTGCAAGGACTTACACGTAAGACTGCTCCGGAATAAGGAGTTCGAGGAGTGAGTCGGCACCATAGCTGACGTTATTCCTTTGGGATTCCTGTCTGGACTTGTTGTACACGATTCCAGTCTGCTCTTTTCCATATTCTCATTTTTTTCGCCCCATCCGGGGCTTGCTCAACTACCACTTGCCCACAATTGGCTTGGGGCCTGGGCTGCATTCTTCGCCGCTTTGCGCTTGGACGAGATTCGCATGCCACGTCCTGAGACACGAAAGCGCTTCGATATACGCCTTATTCGAGGCGGCCCTGTCGTCGTTATCCAGTCTGCCGTTGCGCTCCGGTCTGAGCCTTTTTCAGAATTGCGATTTGGCCGGCGTGGTAGAGCTCGTGTTGCGCGACTCCGTGCAGCATGTGGTAGAAATCGTAGCGCTTGCCGGGGACACGATCACCCAGGCGGGAGTCGGGCAGAGACCCGACAGTCTTTACCAAAGTATCGTGCGCGCGTCTCGTCTCCGCGATGGTCTTGCGCCATGCAGCTTCTGTCGGCGTGGACACCGGTGGAAAATTCGCCAGGCCCTTGGGTTGATGTTTTTTTCCGGCCAGCCTGACGCAGGCCGCGCTGTCCCACACCGCGATGTGCAACACCAATTCCCAGATGCTGTGAATCTCCGGGAGCGGCTTGGCGGCAGCGGTAGCAGCGTCGACATCCTGAAGCAGTTCGATCAACGCGGGCCCGTGCCACGCACTGCCGTCAAAGGCGCGGCGGAGTTGATCGGCGAGGCGAGCGGCTGCGGTTTGGCTTTCATGGCCCTGCGATTTCATCGACTTCATCCTCATTTTTCCGCTGCGACCATCGCGATTCCCGCCGCGTTCGCCGCATCGATAATCTTCTGCCCATCCAGCAGCAGGCATTTGCCCGCGTCCAGAGCGAGGCAGGATGCTCCGGCTGCCAGCATCACTTCAATCGTCTTCACACCAATCACGGGAACGTCGAAGCGCATGTCTTGATTCGGCTTCGCGATCTTCACCACCGTGAGCGCTCGGCTGAGCGTGGAGGCATCTCTGTCGAGAGACTGCATGATCTGTCCCGCCCGCTCGATGGTGGCGTCGGTGCCCTCCATGGCTTCGACTGCGACGCAGGCGGACTCGGCGATCACAACGGTCTGCCCAATGTCGTGCCGCGCCAGGTCGCGCGCCACGGTGCGACCGTAAGCAACGTTCCGCCGCTCCTGGTCGGTGGGTTCGCGTTGCGTCAGCACCCCGGTCTTCACCAGCAGTGGTTCGAGCAGCCAGGTGGAATTCTCGAGCGTGATGCCTTCGTCGGCTAGGACTTTCGCAACCGCGCCCAGCAGCGAATCGGTGTTGCGAGTGGTGAGCGAGAGCAAAAGCTTGGCCAGGCGCCAGTCCGGCCGGATGCTGGAAAAAATCTGCTTGTGCCTGACCTGCCCGGCCATGATGGCCCGGCGCACGCCCTCGCTCTGAAAAGTCTCGATCAGCTTCGAGAGTTCCCCCAGCGAAAGCCAGTGAACGGCGAGCGCGCCGTGCGACTCGATATCGGGAAACGTTTCTTCCTTGATGGCGGCAACCACGACCTGGTATCCCTGAGCCCGTGCCGCGTCCAGCACGAGAAAGGGAAACTTGCCATTGCCGGCGATCAGACCCAGTTTTTCGTTCGCAAGGGGCATGAAGTAGATATGTGACAAACGCGAGGAGTCAGTCTAGCACTTGGGATCAAAAGACTGGAATGGGAAGTGTGGAAAGGGCGCGGGGGTTCGGGCACCCGGTCAACATTGCCGAATCAGGTCCAATCGGAAGTGCCGTTCATATGCCGTTAATATAATGTTGCTCTGCGACACTCGATCGTTACAATGTTTTAATATTCCGATCCCTGAGGCGTGATCAGCTTCTGTTTTGTCTGGGAACTCGTCGAACCGCGAAGGAGCAACCCTCATGCTTGTTGATGTGGCAATCGCCTTCCGCCTTCTACCGGGCGCGCTCGTGTTGTTCGCTGTCTCGACCCCTGTTTCGCAGGCGCAGGAGCGCGATCGCAGCAAACTGCCGGACGAGTACAAGTGGGATCTGACCGCGATCTATCCGTCGGACCAGGCTTGGCGAGCGGCGAAGGAGAAGCTTGCGGCGGAGTTGCCGAAACTTCGCGAGTTTCAGGGCGCGCTGGCTTCTTCCGCATCGCGGCTGGCGGACGCTCTGGAAACCCAGACCAGCATCGACAAGGAACTCACGCGCCTGTTTGTATACGCCGGCATGAAATCCGACGAGGACACGCGCGTCAGCCTCTATCAGGGCATGCAGCAGGAGATGATTCAGCTGGGCTCGGTCTTCGGAACGGAAACGGCGTTCATCGAACCCGAGATTCTGAAGATGGACAACGCGACCATCGAGCGATTCGTCGGGCAAGAGCCTCGATTGCAGGTTTTCCGCCATTACCTCGAAGACATCGCGCGCCGCCGCGCTCACACGCTCAGCAACGCGGAGGAGAAACTTCTGGCAGGGGCCTCGGTGATGGCAGCCGGGCCATCCAGTGTCTATGGCATCTTTGCCGACGCCGATTTTCCGTATCCTTCCGTCACCCTGAGCGATGGCAAGACCGTCAAGCTGGATAAGGCGACTTTTTCGCTCTACCGTGCCTCACTCTCCCGTGATGACAGGAAAAAAGTGATGGAAGCTTTTTTTACCGGGCTGGGAAAATATCGCGGGACCTTCGGATCCATGATGAACTCGAATGTGGAGACATCCGTTTTTTACGCGCGCGCACGCAACTACGAGAACTCTCTGCAATCGGCCCTGGATCAGCCGAACATTCCGGTTTCTGTGTATTCGAGGCTGGTGGAGGGAGTCGATCGCAATTTGCCCACGTTCCATCGCTACCTGAAACTCCGGAAACGAATGATGGGGCTTCCCGAACTCCATTATTACGATCTGTATGCTCCGCTTGTGCCTTCGGTCGACACGAAATATGCAGTGGATTCGGCCGAGCGCAACATCCTCGAAGCACTTGCCCCGCTTGGTCCCGAATACGCCGCCGGAGCGAAGCGGGCGTTTACCGAAAGATGGATTGATATGTATCCAACGGAGGGGAAAACATCCGGGGCTTATTCGAACGGCGCGGCGTACGACGTGCATCCTTACATGCTGTTGAACTACAACGGAAAATATGACGACATGAGCACGCTGGCCCACGAGCTCGGGCACACGATGCACAGCTATTTCTCGAATAAGACCCAGCCGTATCCCTTGTCGTCGTACCCGATTTTTGTGGCGGAAGTGGCGTCGACCTTCAACGAGGCGCTTCTGATCGATTACATGCTCAAGCAGATCAAAGATGATACGACTCGTCTTTCGTTGCTGGGAAACTATCTGGAGAGCTTCAAGGGCACCGTCTTTCGGCAGACTCAATTCGCGGAGTTTGAGCTGCGCATGCACGAAATGGCGGAAAAAGGGCAGCCACTCACCGGAGACGCTTTGTCGAAGCTCTACAGCGAAATCGTGAAGAAGTACTACGGGCACGATCAGGGCGTGTGCATCGTGGACGATTACATTGCCAACGAATGGGCCTTCATTCCCCACTTCTACAATCCCTTTTATGTGTTCCAGTACGCGACGTCATTCACCGCGTCTTCTGCCTTGTCGGAGAAAGTGCTGTTGGGGGCTCCCGGAGCCACCGAGCGCTACCTGAAATTCATTTCGGCCGGAAAATCGAAGTACCCGATCGATTTGCTGAAGGACGCAGGCATTGACATGACCAGTGACGAACCGCTGGACCTGACGGTCAAGAAGATGAATCGCGTGATGGATGAGATGGAGCGATTGTTGGACAAAAAGGGCACGCCGGCGGTTGGAAATTAGCGGCGGCGCGAAGGTACTTTACTTGATGAATCCTCGCTGTGACGCTTCGATGAAGCGGATCAACAGACCTACGTCTTCACCGAGATCGGATTCCGACTTCAATTTTTCCAGAGCCTGCGACGTATTCATCTTTGACGCCAGCAGAATCTTGTAGGCGTGGTGGATCTTCGCAATGCGTTGTTTCGAAAACCCGCGGCGTTCGAGGCCAACTTTGTTCATGCCGTAGGCGTGCGTGTCGCGCGCGGCCGAGGTCATGGAGTACGGCAGAACATCCTGCGTGATCGTCGTGCCGCCTCCGATGTAGGAGTGCGCCCCGATGCGCACATACTGGTGCACCGGGCACAGGGCTCCGACCACAGCCCATTCTTCGACCGTCACGTGTCCACCCAGCGTCGCGCCATTGACCAGCATGGCATGGTCCTCGATCACACAGTCGTGGCCGATGTGCGTGTAAGCCATGATGAGCAGGTGGCTGCCGACTCTCGTGAGACCCCTGCCTTTCACGGTGCCGCGATTGATGGTGACGGACTCGCGGATCTCATTGTGATCGCCGATTTCGAGCCGCGTCGGCTCGCCGTTGTAGGTAATGTCCTGCGGAGCCATGCCAATGGCACAGAAAGGAAAGAAGCCATTGTCGGCGCCGATTTTCGTCGGCCCCTCGATGGCAACATGCGATACGAGGTAGCAGCCCTCGCCAAGCTCGACGTCGGCGCCAATCACGCAGTACGGTCCGATTTTGCAGGAAGCAGGAACCTTCGCCTGGGGATCGATCAGGGCCGTGGGATGTACGTTCGTGGAAGCTGAATTCATGAGTGATGGGTCTGGGGGCGATGACCTGACGGACGATAGACGCACGGGAACCCTGTCGCTCGGATCGGCACCGGGCGATTACTGTCCCCCATTGTCGTTGGCACTTTCCAACCCGCGTCCGCGCGAGCTGTCGACCAACTGACAGGAAACAATCGCCTCGGCCACGCGTTTCTCGCCTACGTAGGCGAAGCCTTGCATCTTGGCGGCGGTCATGCCTGGCACCGAGCGCCAGCCGGTTACCGCAACCTCCAAACGCAGCTGATCGCCCGGGCTGACCGGTCTGCGGAACTTGGCGCGCTCGATCCCGGTGAACATCATTACCTTGTCTCTGCGGTCTTCAACCTCAGTCAACAGCAGCGCTCCACCCGCCTGCGCAATCGCTTCCACAATCAGCACTCCCGGCATGATCGGCAGGCCGGGAAAGTGTCCGACGAAGAACGGTTCGTTGATAGTTACGTTCTTGATGGCGACAATTCGCTTTTTACGCTCCAGCTCAAGCACGCGGTCAATCAGCAAAAAAGGATAGCGATGCGGCAATATCTTCAGAATGTCGTGGATGTCGAGCGCGGCCTTGGTCGAGCCCGCCGAGGAAGCCGGCACCGGGATGCTCTGATTCATGGTTCGTCTCAAAACGGCTTGAAGATTATACTGTACGACTTGCGCCCCAAGGTGCTTCGTAAGCGCTCGCCGGAGATCAACGACGAAATGCCTGGCAAAAAAACCGCACTTGCGAAGCGATCCGACCTACCTCGATCGAAGCCAGTTCCATCCAAGCAAGTTCCATCCAATTCCGCATGGGGCGAAAGGCTGCGATACTTCGAAGGCCGCCAGAAAGATATGGTTCAGACGATTCGCGAGTTTGTCGAGATCGAATCTCCGAGCGACAACAAACTGGCAGGAGATCTGATGGGCGCATTTCTGGCGGAGCGTTTCGAGGCTCTCTGCGGAACAGCGCACGTGCATCGCGCCGAGAAATTCGCCGACAGTGTCCAGATCGACTTCCCCGGAGGCGAAAAGATCAAGCCGGTTTTGTTGCTGGGTCATTTCGATACTGTCTATCCGATGGGAACACTGGCCACCATGCCGTGCCATGTCAGGGACGGGAGACTGCACGGACCGGGTGTGCTCGACATGAAGTCGGGAATAGCGCTCATGCTTTACGCGATTGAGGCGCTGCAAAAGTGGCCTGGAGGGCTACCTCGCCCGGTCACGGTGTTTCTGGTTTCCGACGAAGAAGTGGGCAGCCGTTCTTCTCGCGAAATCACCATGGCACTTGCCAGAGAATCGGCAGCCGTGCTCGTGCTGGAACCTGCCGGGCCACGCGCCGCCGTCAAAACCGCGCGCAAAGGTGTGGGCGAGTACATTCTGAACGTGAAAGGCGTGGCAGCGCACGCGGGACTTGATCCGGGGAAGGGACACAGCGCCATCGTCGAACTCGCGCGGCAAATCACCGCCCTCTCGAAGATGAATGATTTGCAGCGTGGCTTGTCCGTAAACCCGGGAGTGATTCGAGGCGGAACTCGTACCAACGTGATCGCAGCCCAGGCTACGGCGGAAATCGACGTGCGCATCAAGAAGGCGAGTCAGGCCGCGATGCTCGACCGCAAAATCCGATCCCTGAAGGCTTCCGACAAGAAGTGCACACTCAGCATCGAGGGTGGCATTAATCGCCTGCCGATGGAGCGCAACGCGGGCGTGGCCGGGCTGTACAAGAAAGCGCAGGCGATCGCGGCACAGATTGGATGGAGGCTTGAAGAAGCAGCGGTGGGCGGCGGTTCGGACGGAAACTTTACCGCCGGCATGGGAATCCCGACGCTCGATGGCATGGGCGGATCAGGCCAAGGCGCGCATGCTGTCCATGAACACATCGTGATCTCCGAATTGCCGCGCCGGGCGCTGCTTCTGGCCGGAATGATCGAAAGCGCTTGATCCGGAGAAGGATCGCATGCTGAAGTTCATGGTGGTGGTTTACCGGCGCCGAGAATTGACTCCGGAGGAATTTCGACGGCACGGAACAAGTGCATGGGGCCTTTCGTGAAACACCTTCCCGGGGCGAAAGTAGGTGCAGAATTACGTCTGTCCTGACCCAAAACGCAAGCCGGGATGGGATGCGATCGTCGAAGTCTATTTCGAAAGCTGAGCCGCGAGGGGAGCGGATTGGGCCACTCCGCAAGCTGCGGCGTCAGACGCGGACCTTCCCAGGTTTGCTGACTTAGAACGCACGGCGTGGTCTATCGTCGAAGAGGTCAATCTTTGGTAGCGAAGATCAGGAAATAATCCATTTTGTCGGCTTGGACAAAGTCGTATTGGCCAATCAATTTGTAGCCTGCCTGTTTGGCCTCGCGAATCACGACGTCGCGGCCGACTCCATGGTTCTCTCCGTTGCCGTTTCTATCGATCACTCCCACCTTGGCGCCGGGCCGCAGGGCTGCGCGCAGATTCTGAAGCAACGCGACGGGCTGCGCAACTTCGTGGTAGGTCTTGAGCAATAAGACGGCATCGACCGACCTGGCGGGCAGCAGCGGGTTGTCGGCCTGCCCCAGGATCGTCTTCACATTTTGTAACTGCTCCTTGCGTGCGCGGTCGTCGACGTAACGGATCGCCTCGGGATTGATGTCGACCGCGTATACCAGGCCGCTTCCGCTCATGCGCTTGGCGGCTCGAACCGTGAACCACCCCGACCCGGCGCCAATATCGGCCACAGCCTTGCCGGGCGCGATGCCGAGGATGTCCATGACGCGGTTGATTTGAAGACGGTCTTCGCGGCCTGGCGAATCGAAAATGGAGAGATCTCCGGTGTACGGTTCGCTGGTCTTGCGCTGTTCGCCCTGTGGCGCAACTGGCGGCGCAGTCTGGGGTGAAGCAATTAAGACAGTCTGAACGAGGAGCGACAGCGCGATTGCGATAACGCGAGCCTTTAACATCCGAGGTTCCTCCGCAGGAGCTTATCTTTCGAGAATAGACTCTCGCGGGGTCTGCCGGTAAGCGTCAGGCGGAAAAAGCGGAGCCTGGAGGCCTGGAGGGGTCCAGCTTTGACTCTGCAGGTAGGGTAGCCTAAACTTTTCATAGGGCTACGGCCGGCTTTACGCTGCGCTTTTGGCGGCCGTCCCGACGGAGGAATTATGGAGGGTCTTTTTCAGCCTATGCATTTGCTGTTGATTGTCGCGATCGCGCTTCTGGTGTTCGGCACCAGCAAGTTCGCGGCCGTGGGCAAGGGTTTGGGCGAAGGCATCCGTAATTTCAAATCCGCGATGAAGGACCCGGACGCCGAAAAAGAAGAAGCCAAGAAAGCTGAACTAAAGAAGCAGGAAGAGGAAAAGAAGGTTTAGTTTCCTGACCGTTCTTCGTCGCCCCCCCTCCGTCGTTCCTCATCGCAAGCCCACTCCTCGCTCGCGCAGCATTGTATAAACCAACGCGACCGGCAGTCCCACGACGTTGCTATAGTCGCCCTCGATTCGCGGAATCCAGCGCGCAGCAATTCCCTGAATTGCATAGGCTCCCGCTTTATCCATCGGTTCGCCAGTTGCGACGTAATCACGGATCTCATCGTCGGACAACGCGCTCATGGTCACGAGCGTGGTTTCGGAAGCAGTTCTCAGCTCTCGGTTCTCAGTTCTCAGTTCTTCTTGTGAGCTTGATTGCGACCGCGCCGCATCCGGCGCCATCTCTCCGGCAACTCGTCCAATGAGACAAACCCCTGTGATGACATGGTGGAGGCGATCTGAAAGCAGGCGCAGCATGCGAGCGGCGTCGGGGGCGTCGACTGGCTTGCCGAGGATGGTCTCGTCGACCACGACAATGGTGTCGGCACCCAGCACGAGGTCCTGCGGTCGCATGCTCCAGACCGCAAGCGCCTTCTCGCGGGCCAGCCGCTCGGCACACTCGCGCGGTGATTCGCCTGGAAGCGGCGTCTCATCGATATCCGCCGGGTTCACGGTGAATGAGATGCCGGCGTTGCGCAGAAGCTCCTGGCGTCGCGGAGAAGCGGAAGCGAGTACGAGCATGCGATCTTGATTCTACTGGCAACGTGCAGCTGGCGAAGATCTATCGGCTGCCCACGACTCCGCGCACCGACTCAATCAGCTTGGCCGAATCATATCCGACACCGTCTTTGAAGACTGTTTCCACGTTTTCAATGTCTTCAATTTTCTTTGACGGATCGCCTTTGATCACCACCAGGTCGGCCTGCTTGCCCGCGGCAATCGTTCCGATGCGGTCTGACTCTCCCAGATATTGCGCGCCGTTGAAGGTCGCGATATGAATCGCTTCCAGCGGAGTGAATCCGGCTTCCACCAGCAATTCCACTTCGCGCTGATCGCCGAAGCCCGCGATGACTCCTCCCATGCCCGTGGGGTCGAGGCCTGCGAGCAGCAGCCCGCCTGCCTGGGCAAATGCATGTTCGAACTCGAGTTCCTTCTTGAATGCCTCCGGCCACGGTGACCATTCGCTCCCGTATCGTTTGCGGAGAAGCTCGGCATCAGTGGAGCGAACTCGATTCGCCAGCAGGGCGCTGCGCGAATCAGGTGATAAGGCATCGAGGACACGCTTCTGAACGGTCGGCCGCCCGGGAAAACTGCCCATCTCAAATACGGGCAGGGTTGACGTTACGGCAACGTGATGTTGCACAAGATGGAGTATGGTGTCGTGCATCGGCCCGGAGTTCGCGTCGAGCTTCGCCAATCCTTCCGGGTCCTCCGACTTGTCCGGACACTGGTCCGGCTTCTTGCCAGGCAAGAACTCGGTGTCCACGAAGAATCCGTGTTCCAGATCGTCGATTCCCAGATCGGCTGCCTCGCGGAAATTGACAGAGCAGAGGTGTCCCGTGACTTTCGCCCCGCGTTGGTGCGCTGCCTCGATCGCGGCGCCCAACTCGGCTCGCGTGATAAACATGTACGCCTTGAAATTATCGACTCCTTGATCGAGCCAGAAGTTCACGGTCTTCGTCGCGTCCTCGGGGCCGGTGAGCTGGTGCATCTGCAACGCCCAGGAACCGGCGCCCTCAAGGTACGGTCCCGTGACATGCATCTTCGGTCCCGGCGTTTGCCCTGAGTCAATCTTTTTCTTGAGTTCAAGATCGGTGTAAGGCTCGAGCGACCCGGTTGTCCGGATGGTGGTCACGCCGCCGGCAAGGTACAGCCGCGGAAAGCTGAACCCCATCTCCCCGAAAATCCCGTTGCCCATGGGATAGAACATGTGGTCGTGCATCCCGACGAGGCCGGGAATCACGCTGTCGCCATGCAGGTCGAGCACCTGCGCATCTTTGGGGACGGTCGCCGTCGAGGCGTCGCCGACCCACCCGATCTTTCCCTGGCTGAGAATGATGGTCTGATCCTCGCGCGCCGCCGCGCCAGTACCGTCGATCACGCGCACATGAGTCAGAGTGACGACGGGTGCATCGACGGTCACGAACTGGCGCACGTCAGGCGAGCGCGTTTGCGCAGCAGCAACAGCGCAACCAAGCAACAGCAGAATGAAAACGCTACGCATGCTTCCTCCATGAGTTGCGATGAGATGGTCAGAACCAGGTGACCGCGCGATACTTGCGGTACTCCTCTCCGAATGCTGCCTCAAGGACGGACGATTCTTTTCGCGCGCGCCAAATCTGCAGCGGAATCACGACGAGAAACATCAACAGAAATATCGGCCGCCCCAGCACAAGAATCAGACCCACAATCACACACGAGCCGAAGACATAGATCGGATTCCGGATCCTGGAATAGAGCCCGCCAGTGACCAGTTGCTTCGCCTGCGCCGAAACCGTAAACGACTTGCCAAGCTGGACGCGAGCGGTCGTCCAAAGAACGAATCCCGCAATCATCGAGCACATGCCGAACGCTTGCATCGCAGTCCAAGCCGAGGGCGGATGCTTCCAGATCATGACGGAGAGAACGATACCGACCATCAGGGTCAGCGCGATGTTGACTCGTGTCATTGTCCACGCCCCGGGTGATGAGGGTAAATCAGGAACGCAAGGCTGGCAAGGATCGAGGCGATGGATCGAAGGCCCTGCTAAAATCAAAGATTAGCCATCCTCCATGGACGCCGTTTTCATCCGCAATTTCGCGATCATCGCGCATATCGACCACGGCAAATCCACGCTGGCTGACCGCCTGCTGGAGTTGACCGGATCGCTCACGGCGCGCGAAATGCAGGCCCAGGTGCTGGATTCGATGGATCTGGAGCGCGAGCGCGGCATCACCATCAAGGCTCACGCCGTCCGCATGATGTACACCGCGCACGACGGCCAGACCTACCAGCTCAACTTGATCGATACGCCCGGGCACGTGGACTTTTCCTACGAAGTCTCGCGGTCCCTTGCATCGTGCGAGGGCGCGCTGCTGGTGGTCGATGCATCGCAGGGTGTCGAGGCCCAGACGCTGGCGAATTCCTATCTTGCGATTAATCACGGGCTCGAAATCATTCCCGTCATCAACAAGATCGATCTGCAAAGCGCCGACATCCCGCGCACCAAGGAGATGATCGAAGGCGCCGTCGGTCTCGATGCGTCGGATGCGGTGTTGATCAGCGCCAAGACGGGACAAGGCGTTCCCGACATTCTGGAAGCGATTGTGAAGCGCGTTCCTCCCCCTAAAGGCTCTCCTGACAACCGGCTCCAGGCGCTGGTCTTCGACTCCTGGTTCGATCCTTACCGCGGTGTAGTGGTGCTGACTCGAGTGTTTCAAGGCACACTCCGCAAGGAGCAGAGAATTCGACTCATGTGGAACGGCACTACGTTCGACGCGGAAACGCTCGGAGTGCTCACCCCCAAGCCTGTGGAAATCGATCAACTCCAGGCGGGCGAAGTCGGATTCCTGATCGCCAACATCAAGAACGTCGCTGACACAAAAATTGGCGACACGATTACAGACGACGGTAATCCGGCTATCGAGCCGCTGCCTGGCTTCGAAGAGATCAAGCCGATGGTTTTCGCGGGACTCTACACCGTGGACGCGCACGAGCATACGCAGCTGCGCGAGGCCCTGGAAAAATTGCGGCTGAACGATTCCTCGTTCTTCTTCGAGCCCGAAAGTTCCGTCGCGCTAGGCTTTGGGTTCCGCTGCGGTTTTCTGGGCCTGCTTCACATGGAGATCATCCAGGAACGACTCGAGCGCGAATTCAATCTTGACTTGATCACGACGGCTCCTGGCGTGCGCTACAAGATCACGAAGACCGATGGCGAGATGGTCGAAATCGACAATCCTTCCCGCTGGCTCGATCCCAGCGAAATCGCAAAGGTCGAAGAGCCGGTGATCCTGGCTACGATTCTCACCAACGAAGAGTACGTTGGCGGAATTCTGAAGCTGGTCGAAGAAAAACGCGGCAAGCAGAAAACCTTCGAGTACGTCAGTTCTTCGCGCGTGATGCTGCACTACGAATTGCCGTTGAACGAGATCGTTCTCGACTTTTATGACCGGCTCAAGTCCGTCTCGCGGGGATACGCCTCCCTCGATTACCATCTGGCCGGCTATTGGGAATCGCCGATGGTGAAACTCGACATCCTGGTTGCGGGCGAACCCGTGGATGCGCTCTCGATCATCGTCCACCGCGACTTCGCCTACGAGCGTGGAAAACTTCTGGTTTCCAAGATGCGAGAACTCATTCCCCGGCAGATGTTCGAGGTGGCAATTCAGGCCTCGATCGGAGCAAAAATCATTGCGCGTGAAACAGTACATGCCATACGCAAGAACGTTATTGCAAAATGTTATGGCGGAGACATTTCGCGCAAGCGCAAGCTGCTCGAAAAACAGAAAGAGGGCAAAAAGCGCATGAAACGCATCGGCCGCGTCGACATTCCCCAAGAGGCATTCCTGGCGGTTTTGAAGGTCGGCGAGGGCAGCAATTAAACGCTCGCTCACCCACCAATTACCGGTGTCTAACATCACAGAAGACGATTGCTTCGATCAGTTTTTCGCAGACTATGGCCGCGAAGGCGCAGCGCGGAAAGCGGCTAGAAATCGGGCTGTAAACGAAAGTGCCAGAACCCCAAAATGTGCAAATCTCAAAATAGGAAAGAAAGCGAACGCGTCTGGCTAGAGCTTACGTTAATCCGGGATCAATTGCATAACTGGTTACTATTCATGGCTTTAACGGGCGACAACGCTCCCGATTGAAACCGATCGCTCGGTTCCCGCGGAGAGACCTCTCGACGATGGTTTTCAATTCCACAATCTTTTCCACAGCCCAGTTGGCATTTTTAAGCATATCCGCAAATCTAAGCTCCTCATGGACTTACTGAAGCCCATCTAGGGTATTTCCTGTAGGCGAGGCGCTACTCGTCGGACCCCATTCCACCTTCGGCCAGTGACTCGAATCTGGTGCTATTTTTCAGGAAGGCCATCCTGACTTTTCCGATCGGGCCATTGCGTTGTTTAGCAATAATGAGCTCGGCCTTACCCTGCAGCTCCGGGTCGTCCTGCTTGTAGACTTCTTCGCGGAAGATGAACATGACCAGGTCGGCGTCTTGCTCGATCGATCCCGATTCGCGCAAGTCGGCGAGTTGCGGACGATGATCTCCGCCGCGGCTTTCCGGAGCGCGGCTCAACTGCGAGAGAGCGATCACCGGGACGGCGAGTTCCTTCGCCAGAGCTTTCAGCCCGCGTGAGATTGCCGAGACTTCCTGAGTACGGTTCTCGAAACGCTTTCCTCCACCCGACATCAGCTGCAGGTAATCCACGATGATCAGGTCCAGCCTGCCGCCCTGCGCCTGCTTCAACCGCCGCGCCTTCGCTCGCATCTCGCTCAGAGAAATGCCGGGAGTGTCATCGATAAAAATTGGCGCATGTGCCAGTTGCTCCATGGCGCGCACAACTTTTTTCGTGTCGTCCTGCCACAGTGATCCGGTGCGCATCTTGTGGGCGTCGACCCGCGCCTGCGAACAGAGCAAGCGCATCAACAGCGCCTCGCGCGACATTTCCAGCGAGAACACTCCGACCACCTGCTGGTCTTCAATCGCAGCATTCTCGGCAATGTTCATCACGAAAGCGGTTTTGCCCATGGACGGCCGCGCCGCAATGATCACAAGATCGGAGCGCTGCAAGCCGGAGGTCATCTCATCCAGATCGGTGTAGTGCGTCGCCAGTCCGGTGATGCGCTGACCGCGTTGCAGCAGCGCATCAACCGAGCCAAACGTTTCGCGAACGATTTCCTGCACACCCATGAAGCCGCGGCCAATGCGCTTTTCCGAGAGCTGGAAAATTGCAGCTTCGGCATCGCTGATCACATCTTCGGCCGAGTCCGCCTGGTCCGATGCCCGCGCAATCGCCGTGCTGGCAGCGGCGATCAGCCCGCGCAGCATCGCCTTGTCGCGCACAATCTTGACGTAGTGTTCAATGCTCGGACGGTCGGGTACGCCGACGGTCAGGCTCGACACGTAAGCCACGTCGCCGATGGGTTGCAGGTCCTTGTGCCGGTCGAGCTCCTCGATCAGCGTGATCATGTCGATGGGCCGCGAGGATTCGGCGAGATCGACCATGCGCGAGTAGATGCGGCGGTGCGAGTCGAGCGAGAAGTCTTCGATCCGCAAATGCTCAGCTGCCTGGTTGTACGCAAAGTTGTCGAGCAGAATCGCGCCCAGAATCGAGCGCTCGGCCTCAACGTTGGCCGGAAGAGTGCTGATGCTGTAATCGGTCGTCGCCAATGATTTTTCCTAGGGCTGTATTTCCTGGAGGTGCCCCACTAGCCGCAAACCGCTGGTGAATGCGATGCGCCTCCGATGGAAATCTCAGGTCAAACCAACAAAAAGTTGGCCAGCGGTTTTCGCTAAGACTCGAGCTGGTCTCAGTGTAGGCGAAGAAAATGCGAAGATCAAGTGAGGATCGTTTTGCGATCAACCCTTAGGCAAGATGTCCCAACGTTTTCTTGCGTACTTCGCGAATCCTTCCCGTTGTTTGCGGTGAACATCTTCTTTCCGCAAAACAAATGCGGCCGGGCCAGCCACCCGACCGCATCGTCCGTGGTTTCCTGTCTGCCGAGTCGCCGATTGGCGTCGAAATGACCGCTTCAGCCCGACAGCGCTCGAATCGAGTGCCGCGTCTGCCAACGCGCGTCGCCGATCCGTCATCTTGCGATCCCGAATCTGCACTCGCAACGCTGGCCAGCAGCCGTCCTTGCTCCGAAGAGCACGGTGGGGGAGGAGGCCGCAAGGCCCGGGCAACCAGTCGCGCTCGCGCGCGTTTTCTGGGTTCCCCCCGGCAATCCACTCTCGAGAATCACCGCTGCCGCTGGCTCTGCCGCAATCATCCGGCAAGCTCAGGAACTCTCACGTTTCTATGCATCCACTCTCAGCCAGATCGTCGCGCACCGCAACACAAAAACCGCGCACCGTTGTGAAGAAGCTGTGGAGGATGCGACTTCCCTGTGGAAGCCAGAGGAAAACTGAGAACAAATTTCCGGGCGCGCCGCGGACTCTCCCAGCAGTTTGAAAACTTACATAGCGCAAAAGAAATCCCTCTGCTGGAACGAGCTCAGGTGGCGACGTCCAG
>Ga0210406_10000449_pt1 | contig 55919 bp, 87 predicted proteins | sample IncBWC30MmetaG_FD_155454 | JGI IMG/M metagenome (GOLD analysis project Ga0210406, IMG submission 155454) | Forest soil microbial communities from Barre Woods Harvard Forest LTER site, Petersham, Massachusetts, United States - Inc-BW-C-30-M | ecosystem: Environmental > Terrestrial > Soil >...
AGACCTTCGAGAATGCCTACCGGACGAACAATGCCGTGGTTGTGATTAACGCAGCTTCGGGGATCACTGCGGATTCAATAGGCGGACTTCCGGGAGAATTAATTGTCGTTGACCCGAACGCTCCTCAAAACTCAATTGAATTCAAATACCCCCCGCAGATGCCTGCACAAATGGTTCAGCTTCCGATGCAATATCTTCAGCTTCAGAAGGAACTTCAAGGATTTACACAGTCAAGACAAGGAAACCCTGGAGCGGGAAATATCAGCGCGGACCTTTTTGAATCTTCGGTCAGCCAATCGCAGTCGATTACCCGCCTAAAATCAAGGCTTTTTGCATATTCGGTGCAGAAAGTCGCAGAACTAATGTTCTATACGATGTGCAAATTCCAGACGAATCCAAGAACTTTCTATACGAATCGAAAGATCAAAAAGGCAGTCCGTGAGGCGACGATATGAGTAATGATGTTTGGGCGGAGATTAATCGTGAACGGAATCGTGACAAAAGTAGAGAGGCTGCTCGTAAGTCTGCCTATGACAACGATTACCGAGACTCTGGATCAAATCGAACCGACACAGTGAATGTTAGAGAGGCAGCACGCCTGCCCGTCAGGGATGCCGAAGATACGGCGCGTAGGGTGGCGCGGGACGCAGGCGGTTATCGGAAAACATCCCGCAGATCAGGAAAACGACAATGAGCCAGCCACAAGGCGCGATGGCAAGTTTGATGGCGAAGTTGAAACAAACCGCCCCAGACGACCAGCAAGACCCTCCGGAAGAAAAATCAGCCGATATGTCGGATAAGATCGTTTGGGAACCAGCAAAAGCGGCAGAGGATTATGACATCCGGTTGGAGGATGGCTCTATTAGGCCGATGTCTGAGAGTGCATTGAGAGCACAAGTGATAGAATTAAAGAAAGCTGGCATGATTGATGTCTACCATGCGTTAGAGATGTTGGATGTGCCCGATTTTGAAGCGATAGCCGAGGCCGTACAGAAGGAAATGGAGCTTGCGGCACTAGCAAAAGTAAAGCGGTGAACACTCATAAATCAGTCTACGATAATTCTCCGATAATTCCCGTTACATGGCGTTCGGTAGCCTACGCAGCAAGATTTTACGGTCGATCTTGCCGAACAATTCAAGATTGGTGTGTTAACGGAACCTTCACGGCGGCCAATATTCCCACCTATAAGGACAAAAAAGGACGTTATTGGCTTTGTATCCCCGCAGATGGGTCATTGACACTGCCTACCCTATAACCTCACTCTCCACGGGTGCAAAGTAATTACGCCACAAAATTTGAGCTACTCGAACTTGATCCCTTTTGGGACGAGAACGGGTGGAGAACCTGCCGCGTGGCGATTGATGGCGTTCCTTCGATTCCTTTCCAATTTCACAAAGAAGTCATGGACATCCACAAGTCGGAGGATGCCTTGATGCAGTATTTGTGCAGGCAGGGCGCTTCGATCATCGAGCGGTACGGAGATTCCCGGTATCCAAAAAGTTTCGACGACGGGAGGGTAAATTGAGAAAACGTGGTGGATTCAAGCGTGGAATGCGAAAGACCGGAACCCGTCGATAAGTTTCTAATCAGCGCCGAGGGGGACTCTCCTGTAATGGATGACCTCGGCAGAAAGGAGTCCAACAAAATGGCGAGGCGCAAGCATCGTCGCGGTGGAAAACGGAAGTAACCACCTGCGGCACCAAAAAACGGGAAGAACTTAGATCGCTGGCGATGGGGGGTGCTAACGAACACCTCCCATAGTCACAAGGAGAGATGCAATGCCGGACAAATTTTCAAGTAAGAAATACGATCTTTTGATTACGCCGATGGACGAAGAAGGAAACCGGACCAAGAACGACCCCGATACGGCGAATGCCCCTACTGAAATTGATCCTTCCGACCCGATGGGTCTGATGCATGGCCTAGATCGAGGTAATACGTCTCGCGGCGGAAAGAGTCCTTCGCGTGGCTAGTCCCGGCGGCATCGGACCTGCTCTTATGGCAATGCTGGCTGCAAAAAGCGGCGGCACGGGAGCTACGGGTGCGGGTGCTCCGGATTCCGATGTTGGCAATGCTTCGGCTCAGCTTCAGGGTGCCGATCCCAGTTATGCCCTCAAGGAAATCAATTCGGTCAAGCAGACCATCTCGAACTACATTGCTTCACTTTCTATGCGTATTCCTGGCGCTGCTCGCGCTCTATCGGGAACTCTTAAGGGCCTCGACGCGGCGATTAAGGAACTACAGACCGCTCAGGCGACAGCGCAGGCAACCGGCGGACCTATCCAACTTTCGGCAATACCAAGACCTCAGCCTCCAGGCGGCACAGGGGCACCCTCGCCGACAATGGCGACAGGATTAGGAGTCTAAAATGGCAACACTTAAAGAAATACTCGATAACGCGCAACTGGCCGACAATCAGGAATTCACCGATCCGAGCGGCGTTAAATTTTCGCTCGGCGATCTTCGATCACTTTCGAGGATGGCAGAAGGCGAAAAACAGACGGCGGCTCAGAAAAGACAGGAAGCGGAAAGACTGGCACAGCAAGCCGCCACACTGCTTGCCAGTTTGCAGGAACAAGCGGATAAGGCAGGAAAACCGCCTGCCGTAAATACCGGAGATGACTGGCGCAAAGACCCGTTCTACCAGCCGGTTGTCGGAGAAATTGACAAACTCGTTGCGACAATCAATAAACTCAATGAAACTAACGCCGCGACACAAAAAGCCCTCGATAACGCGCAAGCGATTTATGCCCTCGAACGGATGCGCGGTCAATTCAATGCCCTGCCGGAGAAAGTCCGAAACAGCCAGAAATTCGAGGAACTTGCAAGGCAAGCCGTATCGCAGGGGGCTAAGGATTCCTACGGCCTCCCAACCCTTGATCCGATCATCGAGAAACTGCGCGAACCGGAACGCCTCGAAGCCTATGCCGCCTCAAAGGTTGCCGAGGAACGCAAGAAATGGGAACAGGAACAGGCTGTAGCGGCAAGCGGCAGGCCAGGATCAAGCGCGAAATTCCGAAATGTGAAATCCGATGCCAAGCCTCCGATTGCAAAGATCGAGGATTTGAATTCTGAAGCTGTTCTCAAAGGAATTGCCGATGACCCGGAATTTCGGGCAGCGATGGAAGGTCCTTTACAGTAACCCACAAGGAGAATTTGCATGTCAAGCGTAACAGGAACAGGAATTTCTTCGCCGCCCGCGCAACTGGTCAACACAGTTCAGGCCCTGGTCACGAAATTTGTGGCCCCTGTCTTGGGCGATCAAGTGCTTTTGCCAAGCCCTACGCTATGGGCGCTGGTTCGGCGCGGCAAAAAGATGGCAGGCGGTGCGCTTGTCTATCCCGAATTCTTCTCCGAAGAAACAACTGGCGGAGCCTACTACGGCGCACAGCTTTTGAATACCGCCCTGCAAGACGTGGTGCAGCCTGCCGAGCAGCAATGGAGGTTCTACTACGAAGCCGTTGTATTGCCTTATACCGATATTATTCTTGGTCGAGGCGGCTATGCTGGAGTGGACATCGTTCGGCAGAAATTCCAGACCGCCGCTGGTTCGTTCATGCAGAAACTTTCCCGCTCCTTGTGGGGATCGGCTCCGCAGAATACTTCACTCGACATCGACAATATCGACCAGTGGATCGGACAAACGACAAACACCATTGCCGGAATAAATCGGTCCACCGCTGGCAACACCTTCTGGCAGCCCGCCGCAAACGTATCGGGAGGATCGGCTAATCTTTCAACATCGGTCGCGGATTCGGCCTACTGGTCGGCAGTCTATGGTTATGATGAACCCGATTTGATGGTCATGGACAACACGCGCTACTCGAACTTCAAGCAGGCGTTTATGTCCAATCTTCGGTACGAATCGAATATTCAGGACAAGGAAGCCTTGCAAGCCGGTTTCCGGTATCACTTCTTATTCAACAACTGCATCGTGCTGGCCGACCGCAACGCTCCGGCGAACGTCGCTTATATCATGAACACGAAATATATTTTCCCGACATTTCATGAGGCGGATTATTTCACTATTGACCCTTGGGTTAAGCCGTCCAACCAACGTGTACTAGTGAGCAACATTTACCTCACCTGGCAACTGGCCGATCTTTCGCCCCGCATGGGCGTAAAAGTAACTTCGATCTTATAAGGGGAGAATGACATGGCAATCGTAAATTCCATCGCAACAACCGGGCCTGGATTTGGTTCTGGATTCCTCGTCGCTCGAACGGCGATTGCCGTGTCTTCCGGTTCAGCATCGGCGGTGCCATCGACCGGATCACTTACTATTGCCATTTATCGTGGCAAGATTCGTGTCAAGATTTACAACGGAGCCGGAACGACTCCGACCTTGACCAAGCTCCAGATCGCGCTCACCGATGGCACGAACACGGTTGTTATCGGAGATTGGAACTTCGGAACGGCGGTAACGCTCAGTTCGACAAGCTACTGGGATGGGTTCATTGCCTTTTGCGTCGATTATTCAACTGCCGGTGGAGGTGCAACCGGAACATTGCTTGCTCCGACTGTCTCGACTAACGCGCAGGTTGTGAACGTGACACCGACACTTGGAGGCACTTCGCCTGCGGCTACGATGGACGTGGAAATTTATGGAGAACCTTGAGTTTTAGGTAGTATAGTACTTGCGCGGAAGGGGCCGGGATTGCTTCTACTAACCAGAGGCTCCCGGCCTTTCAGTTTAGGAGAGTAAATGTTAGTTGGAGAGATTGGTTTGGCATATATAGCAGGTTTTTTCGATGGAGAGGGGTGTGTCCGTGCATATACTCGGCCAGATAGGTTCACCGGATGTCACTCAAGAATTCAAATTGCTCAATCGGGTGAACGCGGTCGCATTGTTTTACAAGAAATATCGAGGTTCTTATTAACTCATGGAGTTATCTCACAGGTTCATGTGCACAAATATAAGAACCCAAAGTATCTTTACGGATGGTACTTGCAAATAAGCAGAATTGAGTGCGTCAAGCAGTTTATTCGGTTGGTTATGCCTTATTTGTTGGTCAAAAAGGTGGAAGCTCAAGACACACTGAGATTCTTGTCTATGTTTGGTGCTGTGGGTAGAAAAAGTGCTGCCCTTCGGCGCGTACTGCAAGATGCGTGGAATAGACCAGGTGCACGGGAGAACAGATTACGTGGAACCTACGTAGGATGGGAGAAAAGACATGCTCGTGGGTGATGTCGTGCAAGCTATACGCGAAAGTATTACCGACCAGCCGCAGACTCTTCCTGCGCCGACTGCTTCTTTTTCGATTGTAGCTGCTACAGGATCGACTCTTACTGCTGGAAATTATTACCTCGTAGTCACGCAGAGAAATAATTGGGGAGAAACTCTTGGAACTGCCGAATCTACCATTCAGAATGTGGGAGTTAATCAAGGCATTCAAATTACATCTGCCCTTTTTCCGACGGCCACGACGATCCGGGCCTATTTAACTCTTGCTGGGGGAGCGCAGGGATCGGAAAGCCAGTTTGTCGAATCGACCGTTTCTCCATTCATAATCAGCGCGAATCCTACTAATGCCGGATCACCGCCAAGTCGCAATACAGCCTACAATCCGGACACTGATGGTGACAGCTTTTCGGCCACAACCGTTTTTAATTGGGTGAATGATGCTCTATCTCTAGGAAGCAATATCTGCGGAGGAATGATCGACTATTCCGGCGTGCAAACCCAGGTCGGCCAGCCTATGTACGTCATTTTAGGGAAATGGGAGATGATTCCCGATGTCTGGTATGACGGGTATCCACTGGCACCGGATAAGGCAGGGAATTTCTTTCGCCGAAACTCGATTACCGCGTCCGTACTTTCCCAAGTGACGACAACTCTTCTTTCCGACCGCATGATGATCGAAGTTTGGCCGCAACCTGCCCGTACCGGAGCTTCGACAACCCTTTCCTCCGCTCTTTCAGCAGCAGCGAATTCTGCTGTTCTTATAAATGGCGGAGGATTTCTTCTCACTAACGGATGTATGCAGGTCGATTCGGAAATTATGATGTACAACGGGCAGGCAGGAAATACGTTTAAGAACCTGATTCGAGGTGTCGGAGGAACTATTGCGGTTGCTCATAATATCGGAGCACCCGTTCTCGAACTCAACCTGTTTTTTCACGGATGGAGAACATTCGACATTAACTACCAGCCCGGATCGGCCCTTACTTCGGTGCAGATTCCCGACGAATGGAGTCCCTTGCTTCCGATTTACGGACTCGCTCGCGTGAAACTTGCCGAACAGGATATTCAAGGATACCAGGCACTCAAGAAGGATTTTGAGGCGAGTTTGCAGGGATGGTTTAAGCAAAACAAGGTGACCACCGGACCGAGACAACTGGGCGATTCGAGCAACAACCTCGAAGTCATACCATCCTTGGGTGGTGGGTGGGTGGTTCCATAGATGCCAGTTAAACCACTTACGTTCGGCCCGTTCCTCAGAGGAATTCACTCCGAGACTGATCCTTTCACACTGCCGAAAGGTGCAATCCCTCGCGCCTCGAACATGATTATGACTGACCGGGGAGGATTATCCGATTGTGATGGGTCAGGGATTATTAATGCCTTCGGAGGATCAGTAACATCGGGGCGCGGAAGATTTGAAGATGCATTTCTGTTTTCTCCGACCGGCGTAAGTTCGTATTACCTTGTGCTTGCCCAATCTCTCGATAAACCTCTGGTGCCCCCGCATCTTCAATCAGTAGCTCCCGAAGGCAGTGGATCATTCCCGGCAGGCACCTATTATTACGTGATTACAGCCCTTGACGGAGCGGGAGGAGAAACGACCGTCTCAAATGAAATATTTACTACGATTTCCTCCGGATTTGCGGGAATTACGCTCGTTTGGTATGTGGTTCCCAATGCCTTCGGATATAACATTTATCGAGGAAGCACTTCAGGAAGCGAATTACAGATGGTTGGCGTGGGATTGCCAGTATTGCAGCCTAATCCGATCACCGGAACAGTCACTTTTAACGATACGATTACGAACCCGCAGCCCACTTATACGCTTGCTTCTTGGAGCCGCATCCATCCAAGAAATACGATCTTTACATTTGCAACCACGATTCCAAATTCTATTCAATCCGGGCAATCATTCATAGTTACAGGAACGAGCATTGACGGAACGTACACCGGATTTTCAAAGATAAGTTCCACGACTCTATCAAGAGTTTCAGTATTTGGAATACCAGGAAACATTTCTGGTACTGGAGGCACGATTCAAGGCGGAGGAACCAGTCCTCCGGTTGTCAACACCACACAGCAAACCGTTTTGTACCTCATGCCGAGCGGAACGATTCCGGTAAGTTATTCGGCTGCGAATATCGTTGCCTACTTTCCGGCTTCTCTCAACGGATTTGGCCAACCTCCGAGCGGCGGGACTGGAGGAGGTGGGACTACCACTGCCGGTATTTCGGGGCAGGGCAACTCAACACCCTCCGGAGGAGTCGTAGGACTGACTTCGATCATTCCGCAGATGGTTCAATTCACAAACCGGGTTGCCATCGCACTAGGGAATGGTTTTCCTCCACAACTCTATTCCGATGCGACCGGAACTCCTACCAATCCCGCCTTTACCGGAGCCATAGCTTCAGTTTCCGTAACCGGGGATCAAGTAACCGTCACCGTTTCAGGGTTAGTCACGATCACAGCCAACAATCTTCCATTGGGATCAAACGTCATTTTATCGGGCATGTCGGATTCCAGCTATAACGGGGCTTTCCCGGTCATTGCTGTTTCTCCCGGCGCGGGAGGTACGTTTACTGTTCGTAATCCAACAGCAAGCGGTGGAGCTTCGACAGGAACATTCACGACTTCGACTGTCCCGATCACTAACACGTTCATTCCTGCGTATCCAGGATGGGTCACAAACTCACAATATGCCGTTAACAGTGTTGTACAGCCCGTCACCACGCCGGAAACCTACTACTTTATTGCTGTTCAAGCGGGAGTAAGCGGTGGATCGGAACCCACATGGACAAATGCTTCAGTGCTCGGTCAGGAAATATCGGATGGAACGATCATTTGGAAAAACGCTGGATCAATTCAATCTTCCGCTCCCCCTCCACCGGGAGCAGGTCACATCATCGTCTATTCCGGTTCCCTATGGGTTCTCAATACCTACCCATCAAACACAGCTTCAGGACTTGACGGGCCTTGTTCAATGCGAATGTCCGATGTAAATAATCCGATCTCTTGGAATCCAATCAATCAGGCGTTTCTCGATAAAGACGATGGAACCGAAGGCATGGGATTTGCCACATTCACTATTTCCGCTGAAGGCATTCCCCCTGAAGGTTCTCTTGTCGCCTTTAAGAACTATGCTGGTTATCAAATTGTCGGTGTGTTTGGTTCCTCGAACTTCTCGATTCAAAGAATCCGCTCGGATATGGGATGCTTTGCTCCCCGGTCCATCTGGTTTGTGCCGGGATACGGAGTCGCTCGATATTCTCATCTCGGCGTCGCTTTATTCGATGGCGTGCAGGACACGGTAATTTCCGAAGAGATGCGTCCCTACCTGTTTCCATCGAACAACCAAGACAATTCCGACATCACAGTAGCCGACGCGAACTGGATTCCAGCCTCGCAAGGGTGTCTCACCGCCAATCCACCTATGTACGTTTTTGCTATTCCTATAGGAAATTCGGGAGGGCAACTTACCCGCATTTTGAACTATGACCTTGTGTTAAAGTGTTGGGGCGGTCCCGTCGATCTACCCTTCCCGATTAGTTCCATGACGCAAGTACGACCAATTACTTCTAATCCTTTGACTATTTTCGGCGGGTTTTCCGATGGAACCTTGCAACGCTGGCAGGCGGGAGACATTTTATGGTACACAGGCGATCCGGTTGCGAATACGCCCGTTTTGTGGAGCATGAAGTCTCCCGAAGCGTTCAGCAATCCGGCGGACCAGAAACTCGAATGGAGAAGGCTGGCAATACGAGGATTTTCCGATGGAGCGATCACTATTGCCATTACGCCCTACGTCAACGGAAAAGCCAAGCCTGTCAGAAATTACACGATCCCGTCGTCGGGGGATTTTGAAGTGTTTTGCGGGCCGAGGCTTGATGGATTGAGATTCAATGCGATTATTTCCGGGTCGGGAGGCATTGAAATTAGTCGGCTAGATTATCAGTTGTATCCCAAGGCTCTTGGCGTACCGTCAATATGCTCGTAAGAAACCTGATTCTCGGAGAAGAACTTCCTGCCCAACTTAGGACGGGCTACGAACAGTGCCAGTGCGACCCGAAATGGATTTGGATTGTCGAATGCAACGAAAAACCAGTGGGAATACTGGTCACGGCTCCTGCCCATATTGCCGTGATTTTATTGCGAATCGTTATGGTCGAGGGCGCACCGTCTCACGCAGCGGGAAGGCTTTTAACTTCCGCGTTTCGGCAAATGAACGAGCGCGGTTATCGAGGATACATGGTCTGGTTCGGTGAAGGAACGCACGTGGAGAGTCAACTTCTTAAAATGGTCGAAGCGACAGGCGGCGGGGTGCTCGAAAGGTCGATGGCCTTGTGTTATGGGTTATTTAATCAACAGGAGGCTGCTTAGATGCCTTGGATTGCTGCCATACTTCCATTTATAACCGCCGCCTCTGCCGGGGTAGGGATTGGAGAAGGAATTGATGCTCTCGTGAGTAAGCCGGGGGCACCTTCCACACCTACTACGCCTACGTCTTTACCTACTCCGGCAACTCCAACAGCACCATCTCAGCCGCAAGTTCAAGTAGCGCAGAATGCAGGATCAAATCTCATAGCGCAGACCGGCGGAGGGCTTTCACCGAACGCCCTGACTCAGCTAATCGGGCTACTCGATACGTCAGGAAGCGGAGTAGGAAGCGGAGCGCAACAGGCCAGCAATAACATCTACGGGACGCCGGGGTAAACATGAGCGATGTGTTCAGTTCCATCGGAAAGATATTCTCGAATCCGGCGACAGGGCCGATTCTCTCCGGAGCCTCGACTGGTCTAGGAGCGATTGGGAACCTGCTTGCCGGAAACGCGCAATCCAAGGAAGAAAATGCTCTTGTAGCGCAGCAAAATAAGGTTGCCAACCTAACACCAGAGCAACTTTCACAGATGGCCGTGAAGGCCGAAGGACCGATCAATAATTCTTTGATTCAGGCGATCAACAATTCGGTACAGGGAGATATGGCCTCACGAGGTCTAGCACAGGCCCCAGGTATTTTCGCAGCGAATGAAGAACAAGCGATTGCTCCTGTCGTTCAGCAGAACTACAACACGGCATTACAGCAGGTTTTGACTCAACTCGGACTTCCGGCTACATATGCCGATGCCATTCTAAAGGCTCTGCCTGGGCAACAGAGTATGACGCCTTCGATGATGCTATTTTTACAGCAATTAGCAAAGCTCAAGAGCACTAATGCCGGAAATGGGACGTTTAGTGGACCGGGAGCGACTCAACCAACTGACGATCAACTTGGAGTTGGTCAACCTCCGGCGGGGCCTACAACTGATACAACCGGAACATACGATTTCGGAAGTTTAACTCCGCCATCGGATAACAGTCTTTTGAGTCTTTTGGGAGCGACAAGCTAATGGGCGGCTGGTTCGGAAACTTCGCAAGGACAGCGGGCGGCGTCGGCAATGACGTTTCCTCGGCGCAACAGGCGAATACTGCCCTTTCGACGCAAGCGGCTGCCGAGAAACTGAAACAGATTATGGCCGGACTTCAGATTCAGGAATTGCAGCAAAAACTCAAGCAATCCGGTCAACCGCAACCCTATGGACTAGAAAAGTTGCCAAGCGGCGCAATTGGCGGAGTAACTTTCGATCAAGGTACTGGAACTTACAAGATTCAGACTTTGGCCGATGGCACGCCTTCTCCGATTGATAAGGAAGGTTTTCGTAAACAGCTACTTTCTCTCGCCAATGAAGGTGGAGCATCGGCACTTGAAAAAAGAGTTTATTCCGGACTGATTGGAAGCCTTGATTCGGGGATGGCACCGGAAAAGGTGATGGAGGATTTCAATAGGTTTCTCACGTCCCGCTCGGAAACGGGGCCAACGACGCAGGAAGGGCCAAAAGTTGAGATTTTTGGTGGGTACAAGTGGCAATTCGATCCGGCAAAAAAGATTCAAGGCACGCGGGACGCTACAGGGCAATACGTCAAACTCGGTCCAGCAAAGGAACCTGGAACTGGAGACAGCGGCGATAAGACTCCCTTTGAATTGTGGAAGCGGGACCATCCAAAGGGCACTTACGATCAATGGATTCAAGATTCCAAGCAGGAAGATCGAACCGATGCGACCAACGCAGTAAAGGCGGTCATGTCGGCCTCGACGAAACTACAAAGTTTGAATCTAGCAATCCAGAAGATGAACAAGCAATTCAGTATTTGGAATCCTAAAACATATGGCAATGATCCCCTGACTCAGATGATAGCGCAGCAGGCGATGGAAGATTATCAGATGAAAAAGGATGATGCGGTTGCCAAATTAACGGCGGCTGGTCTTCCCGTTCCGGCATGGCTCACTCAATCTTCCGGAGGACAGCCTCCTCCGCCTCCGGCTCCGAACATGACGGTGGTGCCCGTTGGCCGATAATTATACCTACATCGCAAAGGACGCAGACGGAACGCCGAAATTCGGGTGGGACGGCGAGAAGTGGAATCCGATCACTCCTCCGAGCGCAACCAACCGTGCTATCACTTCATTCGCAGGTTTGCCCGAAGGAACCAATATAGACCCTACTACCAAAGATTTCTATTCGGGAATGGGCGACTTAGGCACATGGCTTGATGCGGCAGGAAAGGCGGTCAAGGGACTCAATCCCTACGCAGGTCATGGTCAAACAGTTGATACGGCTATAAGCCGATTGAAGCAGCCCGGAGCAGCTAATAAGATTTCTGGCGCGATTCAGTATCTTGAATCGGGAGTGCCTTTCGCTGGTTCTTCGGCGGCAAAGGGACAGGAACAGTTCACAAACAAGGATTATGCAGGGAGCGCGGGAAGCTCACTTAATGCACTCCTAACTGCCTTGGGACTTGCGAAGGCTTCTCCGGCGATTGCCGAAAAAGTGGCAGCCATTCCTGAAACCGTGCGTGGAGGACTGCAAAGCGCGGCTGGTGTGGGCGATACCGCTGTGAAACTGGCCCAAGAAAAAAGGGTTTCCGAACTCCCTAAGTTGCGCGATGAAAACGCACAAGCCATAGCGGAAGCCAAAAAGCAAATGGAAGATGCCCAGGCGGCTGTGGACAAATCGAACGCCGAGGCGTTAGCGCAGCACTCGAAAGAATCAGCGGATGTGCATGAAAACAATGTCCGCAAGCTATCAGAAGCAAAAAACAATTACCAGCGTACACAAGAAGCCGTACAGCGCAGGGAATCTCTGGTAACGCAGGCCGAACAAGCGCGGGACCAGCTTGCCGAGTCTTTGCCCAAGATCAGGGAGCAGGAAACTGCCGTGGCAAAGTCTCTCTATCCACAAATTGAGGCCAAAGCCGATGGAGCGCAGCTTTATTCGCAAATTCAGGATGAGGTCAAAAAGAGTCTCCGTGGTTCGGAAAAAGTACCTACGGCAATCGCAAGAATTTTGAGTGAAATTGAGCCTGAAGAGAAGGCTACTGGTCCACGAGCACTCACGACCAAGGAGCTTGAGGCGACCAAACTAATTCAACGTCAACCCGGCTATCAGGCGATGAGCACCGCCGATATTCGTGGCGCACTTCCTAATCTTGGATTCACTCCAAGAGAAGTAGATGCCATCCTTTCAGTGGCAAGGCCGGAAGCTCCCGTTTCTTCGGCACTTACTTTTGACAAATTGCATGGATACTACAGCGAACTTGGCAGGGCGATGTACGGCGGCGACATTCCTGGTGATGAATTCTCGGCGTATAAGAACATCCGTGAAAATGTGATCGGTAAACAGATGGCAGCGATGGCCGAAGCTGAGAATAAGGGCGACCGCTTCCAAGCCGCGCAGGAGAATTGGAAGCGCCTAGAAAATACGTTCAATAACACGTCTCCGGTCAGTCGGGGAGGCTCACCCATTGCAAGGGCGCTCGCGGCACGCGATCCGATTACCGGGAAACTACGTCCCGAATACGTACAAGATGCCCTTTCCGGAGATGCCGAATACCGCATTGCCAATCAGATGCTAAAAAGTTACAGGATACCGACCACGACGCTCGATACCATGAAAAACTCAATGGATCAGGCAGCCAAGTTGCCTAAAAGAGTTCCAGAAATAGCGAGAATTCAAGGACTCAAGAAACCGCCCGAAAGCCCTACTCTCGAAGAGGCTCCGAAAGTATCGGCTTATCCGAAAGTAGCGGATACTTCAACTCCTTTTGATCCCTTGCAATGGCGAATCGGGCAGATTAAACGACTCGCGGAACAATATAGCGGGGCATCTCGGTTTGAGGCGACTCCGACCAGCTACGGAGTTGGAAGGATTCCATTTCGTAGAAGTATTGCACGGGCGCTCGCAAATGAGAGTTTCCGAAACTGGTTGGTAAAGAATCCCGCAGCGGCAAAGTCATTATTGAGTCCGGCTTTAATTAATCTGCTCTTGACACCTAAACCGCAGCAACAACAGGAGGGACAGTAATGGCAAAAGGTCAAGAACCATCCTTCGAGACACCCGCCACGGCCTACGGCGAGGAAGAAAAGATGAGGGGACGGGGCCGTTCGATGCACCGGACCAAAAAGAGCAGCAAGCGAACTCGTCGGCGCGGTGGAAGGCGGAAGTAAATGCCAGTTGAGCATTTTCGCTCTTCAGAGAGTTACCGGAAATCACGCGCCTACACGCATATGCATGGCATCAAGACTCACGCAAAAGAAGTAGTGGTCGGTGGCCGGAAACACAAGGTCAAGCACAGCAAGCGAATGCCAAAACGTAGGAGCGGAAGGAGATAAATTTGAAAAAACTACTTATCTTCGTATTTCTAGTGCTTTGTGGCAGCGTTCCTGCAATGGCTCAAGGACAATTTATATCTGGAGCTATTACAGCCGCCGATAGCGGCACCGAATGCGCCACGGCGGGAGGGTTTGTGTCCATTCCGACCGCCACATCAGCATCGGTTTCTTTTAGCGTGTCCAACACATTTAGCGCCACATTGCAATTCGTAACCACCGTGGATGGAACTAACTACACAACCGCAACCGCCTATCCTCCGAATAGCACGACGGGAGTTACCAGCACGACGAGCGGAGGAACTTGGACCGTGGCAGTCCCGGCAATGGCTACTTTCTGTGTCCGAGCATCGGCCTATGCGAGCGGAACGGCAACCGTAAACATGAGGAACTCTACCGCCGTATCGGTATCGAGTTTAACTAGCGGCGGTGGGGGTGGTGGTGGGGCCGTGTCCTCGGTATTCACGCGCACAGGGGCGGTCGCGGCTACGACAGGGGACTACACCTGCACTCAAGTTACTGGATGTCCGGCGTCATCTGATGTTTTCGTCGCTACGACTTCTTGTGCCGGAATATCCGCTGCCACATGCGTTCAGTGGGTTGACGACGACTCGACGAATAACTGCGGCGCGGCGACAACGGCCTGGGTTACTGCGATCAACGCCTACGCCGGAAAAGGTGCAGCCTCGGTTCAAATACTTGGCTCTGGAAACGGAAAAGCGTTCCTGCTTAGCACCTGCAATATTATTTTTACGAACATTCGAGGCGTAACGATCTCAGGCCCAGCGACGATTGATTGCGCGATGGCCCTTCAGTCCTGTTTCCAGATTGGTCCGACGGTTGCTACAGGGACAGCATTTGTGGCAGGGCAACAGCCTCCAGTATATCGAATCAGCTATTTAACCTTTATAGGCGGTCAATCGCTTACCGGAACGGGCGGAAACGGCAGCGGCCAGGGCGGAGGCATCTATGTCATGCCGACAGGCTCGGCGGTTTATATAACCGATGATAATTTTACCGGCTCGGGAACAATCGGTTCGGGACTCAATACCGGATTTGGAGCCATTACCACCAATGGCGCCTGCACGAATTACTCCATCTATTTCGACACGCCATTCCCTACCGGATTTGTAAATCGAGTCAATATTCAGGTCAATTCATCGGGTGTCGTAACCGCTGGAGGATGCGGGATAGGCAATCCTTCAGGATCGGCAGCGGGCACAAATACCGTAATGATCTCGAATAGCGCCATCTATACGGGAGGCGAAGCTAGCGGAACCGGACAGTGTGGTTCCATTGGAATTAATGATGGAGGTTCTTACGGGACGCTATCCGATAACAATGTTTTCGGATTCGGTATTCCGATTTTGCTGCAAGGCATCGGTCATAAACTCATCGGCAATCAGCTAGACTCAACACAATGCGCGGCTGGCGGTGTGTCATCTACCATCCAACTTGGAGGTGGAATCGGTGTCGGCCCTGCGGTAATTACCGACAATACGATTCAAGGTGGAGTCACGGGGCACTCAACCTATTTCACCGCCCCCGCTGCTACAAATGCTGGTACCTATGCTGGTTGGGACATCACGAACAACATTGATACCTCCCTGAGTAACACCGTACAAATGTTTCCGAGCAGCACCAACTGTGCGCCGCTAGGATTTAGACCCTGCATTATGTCTGGGAATGAATATATCCCCGAGCCTGCCGGATGCGGAAGTACAGGTACGGGCTGGAAAGTCTGGACTATGATTGCGGCCTGTCAGCCCGGACCACTTACGGCGAATGAAACCGCGCAAACACTTTTAACGACAGGGGGACCGGCTTACGACGTGACCTGCCAGATAGAAATGAGCACCGCCGCGACCACTTCCAGCACTCTTCCTCAATGCGTGGTTTCCTATACCGATGAATTTTCCGGCGCTGCCGTAAATGTTACGGTCACGCCGACATGGGCGGCTGGAGTCGTGGGTTGCAGCGGAACGACTGCAAATACTCTTGGCAACGCCTGTCAAGGAACGATTGCGGTTGCGAACACAAATGGCAGTGCTCTTACGTTCTCAACGGTCAACTACGCTTCTGTGGGGGCTACACCGATGGCTTATTACATCAATGCTTACGTAAAGTTGGCCAACTAATGCGAACAAAAATTGCGGCAATCTTAATCGCTATTTTCATGGTAGTTCCCACTGGAAGGGGACAAGGCATCGTGCCCACAGCGGGCGTTCCGACGGGCGGTTGTTCCACCGGCCTTAGTATCGGTATTAATGTAGTCTCAGGTCTGCTTTATCCTTGTGTGGCGAGCGCCTATTCTGGCGCGACCCTTGGCTATTCGACGTTTCTTACCTCCGGTACGTCCTGGACATCGCCACTCAATCTTCGAGGCACATCGAACGTAAAAATAACTCTTATCGGCGGAGGCAATGCTGGCGGAACATCGGGTTCCGCAACTCTTGGTCTAGCAGGTGGGGCCGGATGCACGATCATTCTGGAAGGCACAGCAACAACTCTGGGGCTTGCTGCAAATACGGCCTACACCTATGCCATTGGCTCGGCCTCTGGTGGCAGCACTACTTTCAGTAATGGTTCTATAACCGACACTGCCGGTGGAGGCACGGCGGGTGGCACATTAAGCTCATCTTCGATTGGCGTTGGTCTTGGAGGCATCGGCGGCACTTGCACAGCATCGAACGGCACAATCTTAATTCCTGGACAAGCCGGGCTGCCAGGTGAGGAATTTGTAGTCACTACAACCTATCAAACCGGGACTGGCGGGAGCACCATGTTCGGTAGCGGAGGCGCTCCCGTGATTAGCGGCGTGGTGGGAAATCCAGGAACCGGATACGGCGCTGGCGGGTCGGGCGGGGGTGTGGGAACTCATGCTGGCGGCGCTGGCACCGGCGGAGCCATCCTCATCGAGATAACTTTGTGATTAGCAGGGGCAGTAGTTGCACATTGGTTGCTCAATAAAGGAGAACAATATGGCCGGAATGAAAATCACCAAAGATGACAATTTTACTAGAAGGCTAAAGGAAACATGGGGATCGGAACTTGAACCGGAACTAGTTTCTCCGGTCACTGCTGGCGCAGAGGAATTGCCACAATATGAGGACACTTTCCCGCTGACCAAACAGTTTAAGCGCACTTCGGGAACCGGAACCATGAGTGTTAATACAGGGTTTGACAACAAGGGCGGCAGAGAAGATTGATGATGAAGAAATTTGCCATCTTGGGATTGTTTCTGTTCGGATTGTGTTTTTCAACAAAAGCGCAGACCACTTCAGTTAGCGCGACAGTGAATGATCCCACTGGACGGCCCTATACGGGATGCTCCGCCTCGATTTCCTACGTTCCGGCACCTACAGCGACCACCGTTCCAACAATCAATGGTAGTACGTTTCAGACCGTTCTACCTCTTGCTAAATGCGATTCGTTCGGTAATTTCTCAGTCACCTTGACCGATAATAACCTGATCTCCGATGGTCATAGCGGGGCAGCATCCCAGTGGAACTTTTCGATTCAATCAGCAAGCACTTGTTTCTCCGGGAATACCGTATCTTTTCAGGTGTCGCTCACCATCACTGGCGCAAGTCAGAATATCAGTTCCGCGCTCTCCGCTGCGGCTGCTCCGTTGCCAAATTGCGGAGTATCCAGGGTAGGCGCAAGCAATCCCATTGTCGCTACCCCAAATCCAATTACCGGATCGGGGACGATTTCCTGTCCGAGTTGCCTGACTGCGGCAAACGGAACGAATGCCAACCAGGTTCTCACGGGTGGTTTTGTCGAATGGACGAGCCTGTTAAATTTCACGGTCGGAGCAGCGACCTATAGTATTTCAGGTGTGAACTACTCTTCACCCTTGACTAACATTACCTTGGCTACAGCCGATCCGACCAACCCACGCATTGATACGATTTACGTCGATAATACAGGGGCCGTTGGAGTGCTGACAGGAACTCCGAATGCCAATCCGCTAGCTCCGGCAGTCAATCCGGCGACTCAACTTCAGTTGACGTTTGTTTACGTGGCAGCGACGGCGACAGTTCCAACGCAGATTACGAAGATCGACATTTACCATTCCAATACGGAATGGACAAGCCTTGCAAGTCCGGCGACGAATCCGCCGTGGAACCTTGCAAGCACAAATTTTCCTTACGATACGCTTGTCGATATTGAGGCCACTACTCCGGCATCTGGAAATTATGTCTCTTTAACGGTGCCAAGTTCCGGGACGGTCGATCTAGGACAAAGCAATACATTGGTATTTTATATCCGCAGCAAAGCGACTTGGCCCTCCACAGCTTCTTTGACCGTCCAGTGGTATAACGGAGCCGTGCTCACGGGATCAGCCGCCGTTTTGCGCGATGGGTCTTTCGGATTTTCTAGTTCGGTGACATCCGGCTATACGCAGATTGCGATGCCGAATTCATTGTTTGGGATCAATGGAATTCCGGTAACAACCGTTCGATTCAGCGTGTCGGGGACAGGATCAAATCCAGGCTTCTATCTTGATGACATCACTTTGCAGGCCGGGAACGCTCCCGTTACGTTGCCGACTGGAATTATGATCTTCCGAAATGCATGGTCCTCGACCACTGCGTATAATGCAAATGATGTCGTTATCTACAACAATTCTCTGTATGTCGCCTTGCAAGCGGGAACTGGGCAGACTCCCGTAAGTTCGGGTACGTACTGGGCGCAGACTAATCCGGCTACGGTTACTTCCGTCAGCATGGCGAGTATTCCCCCTTTGGCAACATGCAGTACGGCAACGGCGACGACTACTCCAGCAATCACATGTACGCCTAGCACCTTTGCACCTTTCACGGCCTACGCCAATGCCACTTCCAGCACAGCGGCACCGACTGCGGCATTGATAGGCCAGCCAATCAGCGGGGCAAATACTACGGGCAGTTATGCAGTCGTCGCGGCGGATCGAACTTCTATCAAACATCAGAACAGCGCGGGAGCGAGTGCTTGGTCCATCGCGCAGGCTGGAACGACTGGGTTCACCGGAAACTTCTACGTCACTCTCTGCGACGATGGCGCGGGGACTCTCACGCTCACGCCGACAACTTCGACAATCAGTTATTGGTCGGGAACGACGTACACAAGCGCGGCTTCAACGATGCCGGTTACAACCGGCCAATGCGCCTCACTGTGGTCGGATAACTCGAATTATTATGCGAGCATTACAGGGAGTGCCTCGCAGTACAGGCAGTGGCTTGCTTGCGACGGCAAGGGCATTGGCGATGGGTTAAATGCCATTCCTGCTGGCACGTATTTGATGTTCACCTGCAAGAACACCACCCCTGGCACAGTGACCATCACTGGTGTGCAATGTCTTACGGACAACGCTGGTTCCTCGACGCTTAACGCCGCAGGGAATACGCTTGGCGCTCTGCTCACCGGCACGATTTCCTGTTCTTCCTCTTATGTCGCGGGAACGCAATCCGCGAACACTCTGCTTACGAGTGGTGACTATATAAAGTTCACCTTCGTCTCGGACGGGACGAGCAAGCAAACGGACTGGATCGTGACTGGAACATACTGATGAAGAAAGCTATCTCCATCCTCGCAACTTGCGCTGCACTGTCCACCAGTCTGCTTATTCATCCGTGGCGTCCTCGCCATCACAGCTATGTACAAGGAGGCAATAGCGGGCCTGGCAGTGCTGTATCTACAATCACCTGTCAGCCGAACAGCGGTTCTGGGAGCGTAACGGCCGGAAATACAGAAGTGATGTCTACAAAGTCCAACGGCGGACCACCTTTCACGGGAATCTCTAGCATTAGAGTCACGACATGGAACAATGTCACCAACGCTGGGACGAATGCCTACTGGTACGGAACGGTTACCTCTTCAGGAGCAGAAACAATTTCCGTCACCCTTAGCTCCAACCTTGTCACTTCTGTTTGTGGTGAGTACAGCACGAACACTTTCGATACCTCCGTGACAGGGTCAGCGACTTCGGTCAACATTACGACCACAAAGCCGAATGCCGACATCGTTTGCACGGCTGGAGGCGGGTTAAGTATGCCTCCCTTCACCGGGATTATGAATCTGCGCGAGACAGGAACTTTGCAGACCGGCCCAAACGGGAAACTTTTACTCGGAGATGTAAATGAATCGACTGCTGGTACTTATGCCTGCTCGACTACTGGTGCGGCAATTATGGCGATTGCGGATTTCTCCTCCGTCATCCCCGGTGTCCGGAGGCATCGCTAAATGAAACAAATAGTTCTATTTTTGGCGCTCTGTGTACTCCCCGCAAGCCTTCATGCTCAAACGGTATGGAGTGAAGGTGCCTATTACCCTGATTCAACTGGCGGCGTCCCGGCAGTCAGTCAGATTCCGTGGACCGTCCTGACACATGTAATCATGGTCGGTGCCTCCCCGAATGCCGGAGGATCACTCACCTATTCCTCGGACTTTGGAAGCGGCAATGCGGCGGCCTTGATAACGGCTGCTCATGCCCACAGCGTCAAGGTGATGCTTGGACTGTCGAACGTCGGGAGCGGTACGAATTTTAACGGAGCCATGACAGGAACTTGCTCGACGGGAGCCTTGGGTACATTCATCACGAATATTACGTCCGTTGTCGGTGGCAGCCAAACGAGCGGGCAGACGTTTGACGGCGTGTTTGTGGACTATGAGGAGTCGTATAGCAGCCAATTCCCCGTTTTCATGTCCTGCCTTCGCACAGCGATGGGATCGAAGCTAATCGAGTGGTTTACCGGGCCAACCTATATGTTCGGCCAAGAGGGAAACGGTGGATCAGCAGTGTGTGGTCTTACAAGTTCTTGGAACGTGGCCTCGAGCGTGATCCTCGGCATTGCAAATAACTCGGATCGTGTCACTGTCGGCGCGTATGACATCAACGATGTGTATTCCACGTCTTATTTCGGTGCGCCGCTTTACAGCGCAGATTTCGCTACCTATGGATTCACGGCATCAGGAGAATGGGAGCGCCAGGTTGAGGCTGCTTGCGGCATCGCAAACTCAAAGCTGAATCTTGCCATCCCTTTTTTCGGGTATGTATGGACGGGCAATACGGCCCCATATCAATCCATCGGCGGCAGCGCCAGCGGAACAGGGACTTACTACAGCACACTCGCATCGACCTATAATCTGGGCAGTTTCACCTATGATACGACGGCGCATCAGGCATGGTCGAAACAAGGGCCAGGATATATCAGTTGGGATAGCCCGCAATCCGTCAAGGACAAGATCAGCTATGTCTACGCCAACAGCATGGGCGGCTGGATGATCTGGACTCTTGGCAATGACTACATTTCAGGTTCGATGCCTCTGCTTGCGGCGGTAGGTTCGGCTCCTCTGATTTCCTTCACTCCTTCCGCTGTCGGCTTCCCCAATCAGGTCGTTCTTACTCCAAGTACCCCAGTCTCCATATCCATTGGCAATCCAGGCGCAGGGAACCTGGTTTTATCGTCCATTTCCATCACGGGAACGAATTCCGGGGATTATTCCTATACCGATGCATCCTCATGCGCTACAGCAACCATTATGCCGGGAGGGACGTGCTCCTTCACGGTTACGTTTAAGCCTACGGCGGTGGGATCGCGGACAGCCACGGTGAACGTAACGGGCGGTGTCTCAGGAACCGTACCCTTGAGCGGCATGGGGATTTCAGCTGGATCGCCTGGGATTACATTTTCACCGGCATCCATAGCCTTCGGCAATCAAACGCAAGGGGTCGCCAGCAACGCTCTCCCCATTACGCTTAAAAGTTCCGGCACGACCACGCTCACGATCAGTTCCATCACGGTTACTCCTAATAGTATCAACTTCAGCCAGACAAATACGTGCCTAGCCACGCAAAACCCGAATACTTCTTGTACAATAAGCGTTACCTTTACGCCTTCGACAACCGGAACGCTAAGCGCGAGTATCAGCGTCAGCGACAATGCGGCGGGAAGCCCTCACACGGTCGCGCTCACAGGAACGGGGATAACAGCGCCGCCGCCACCGATCAACTTGCGGGTGTCTTGCAGTACAAATAAGGTAACGCCGACCTGCACGATAGGAAACATGACTTCCGGGCAGACGGCAATGGTGCAGGTGAATCCCCCCAATGGGGCGAAGGCGACGGTAAGACATCCTTAAAAGGAGACTTGATGGACTCAAATATCGTCCTAACAACAATCACCTCTTCAGCCTTATTCGTTCTGATTATCCAATGGCTGAAGAGTTCCAGATGGTTTCCTTTCCTTCAACACGGTCAGAAACTGGCCTCCCGAATCGCCAGCATACTTTTCGCAACCGCTGGCAGCATCGGAGTGGGATATGTCTGGAACCCGGCTGGCCGACAGCTTATTCTGACTCTTCCGACTGTTTGGGGAGCGGTCGTTGCTCTTTGGCATATTGCAAATCACTTTGCCACCCAGGAAATCATTTATCAGGGGACGATTAACAAGGTGTCCGTCACAAGTAAGCCGATGGGAGCACCCATGCCTGTAAGAGTGGACGAAACTGGCGCAGTAGTGATTCCGGCCAAACCGTGATAGCCCCTCCACCGCCGGGAACATCGACAGCCCTGTACCAATGGGCCGTATTGCTCGTTCCCGTTGCTGGTTTTTCATGGCTCAGCCTTCAGAAATATATCGCTGATGTCAAAAAGAAGAAGGATTCGGAAGAAGTCAAGATTGCGCTCCATGAAACTAATACGCAGACAGCCGAAAAGATGGGCGAGATTCACACCCTCGTCAACAGCGAACGCGGCATCTTACTTGAGATGTACGCCTCGGCAATGGAAGTGAACGCAAAACTGACGAATGATCCACAAGCCCTTACAGCGGCTAAAGTAGCACGGGCGATGGTGGACGATCACAAGCGCAAACAGGCCAACGTAGACAGCAACAAATAGGAGGTTCTATGGGTATTTTGTTCTCAATTCTGATTATGGTCATCGTACTCGGGTTGATTTACTGGATCGTGACGATGCTTCCTCTTCCCGAACCATTCAAGCAGATTGCCATTGTTATTGTGGTGGTGATGTGCCTGATTTACCTGATTTCCCTATTGACTGGCTATGCAGGCCCATTCCCGGTGTTCCGACGCTACTAGATGCGACGGAGAGTCCTGTGGGTGGTTAAGAAAGGACATGCCTATTGGGGATGCACCGAATGCGATTGGAAGTGTCCGCATTTCGACGTGCTGATTGCCCATTGCAAGACTGTCGATGAGATGTGCAAGATTTGGGAGCGGGAACGGGACAAAGCCTTCGCCGAGCATGACTGCTACGATTTCCCAAGGGGTCGGGATTGCAAATAATCGTCAATCGAATCTGGTCCGCGCCTGACAATTCCGAGTATCGCGCTACGATAACGGGCCAAGTTTCGATCGATGGAAGCTCGCTTTGTTTCTCGCTTGAACCTACAGCCTTAATGATCCCCGCAGGCACCTATCCGGTAGCGATGGCATGGTCGCCTCGTTTTGAGCGCAACACGCCACATCTTGATGTTCCCGGAAGGACGGAAATAGAAATTCACGGCGGAAACGTAGCCACCGATTCAGACGGTTGTATTCTGGTTGCAGAGAAAAGAATATCGGATTACCAAATTTACGAGTCCGAACCGGCAACCACAGCCATTGAGAACATGCTCAATCAGGATGAGGCTGCCGGAGAAGTGAACACCGTTACCGTTACTTCCTGACGATCTGCTTTACTTGGCTACGTTCGGAACAAGCGTTCCGACGAGAGCATCCGCTGGCGGAGGAGGCGCAGCCGAAACCGTCAGTGGCGTGCTGTCGGTCAGACCATTCGTGGTATCGAGTTGAGACATGTTACACGTCCCCACTGCTACCGCTGCCCAGGTTCCATCGGCGGCATATGTCGCTACGGCTGGATTATCCGAGGCATAGGTAATCGGCCCAACCGTCGGGACGATAACTCCCTTCGCGGTTTCGACGACCACGGTGGTTCCCGTGGTTCCTACGTTTACATTCAAGGGTGCTTCTACTTTTCGTGCGATCATTGTTGCTCCTTGGGGAATCAGAGTTCCCGTGAGTTTGTCTGCAATCGGCGTCAGTAAAATAACAATTTGTTCGAGATTGCGCTGCAATAAATCCAGATCAAGTTCTATGTCCGAAAGGTTCGCTTCGAGGGATGCGGCGATATTTCGAGCGCCTCGACTATTCTTTGCTCAAAATGCTCGTTCATACTGCCTCCCCATCATTCTAACCTATGGGTCAAGAGCGTCTGTTCGATACAGCACAGGTCAACCGACAACAAGAGACAAATCCTGTTCGAGTTCACCGAGTAGAACGCCTTGCGGGTCCACTTGATGATTATTGAGCCAGTCGAGGGACAGTAAGGCGTGACTCTCATCGACGTAACGCGGATCGGTCCAGAAAGACCACGAGATTAGAACCCGCGATCCCCAAGTATCCCCGATCAGATATTCCCCGTTATATCCACATATCCAAATCGCGTGCCCTCCGATAATGCCACCATCGTCAGCAAGTGGAGTAATTGGCTGTCCCGCATCAAACTGATCCATGAAGGATTGAGGTACGCTAAAGCCGATATAAATTCCACCGAATAGCGTTATGGCCTGCTTCACATGAAGAATGGTTCCTGGGTTAGGATCGGCATACGCCATGATTTTGTGTCCGCCGATACCAGTTTGCCGGAAGTAGTTCAGTACGGTGAGTTCATCGCCACCCTGATCCGTTGATGGGTTGCTCGGATCGTATCCACATGCCTGCTCATACCCTGTGAGAATTGACGAGTCGGGAACGGTAATCATTCTTCCGTTGTCGAGCGTCCAGGTCTGAATCGCGTGTCCACAGGCCGCAATGGTGCAGTCGCCCAAATTGTCATTGAGCATCATACCGAAATTTATGTTGAAGCCCTTTGAGTAATCCACGTTGTCAGGGGGTGGGGTCAGTGCTGGAGTAAGATACTTCGCTAGCATCAAAGTGCGAGGATCATGCCTAGCAGGTTTCTTTCCAAACTTACGGTTCCTGAACACAGATTGAAACTGCTGCTTGAAAACGGGAAGGCCAAAATCTTTAGGCATTAGAGTTCTGCCTGTGATAAGCCGATTTGCCTACAGATACTATTCCATTGGGCCTTGTACGAACCCTGTGGAGTTTCGTGCCACAAGTTCGGTTTATTAAGCATCACGCGGCCGTGGTGTGGGTTATTAGAGAGTGAGCCGCGCAGTCTCGTGACTGACGCAGAAATGGGGAGCACGGCAAGCACCGCTTCGATTCCACTAACAATGAGGTCGATCAGCGGAGAATAGACGGCCGTAAGCGGAATGACGGCTAGGACAGCAGTAATAGTATTGAGTGCATCGTCAATCAGAGTCACCGCTCCTCCGGCAGTCCAATTCTGCTCCGCGCTTTGAAGCGCTGCCAGCGCCGCCGCTAAGTCGGTGGCCCAAGGCGCATTCGTTGCCACTTTCAGGATATTCTCGATTGAACTGATGAGCATGTTGATGAGCGCCTTAACGTTGGTAGGCGTTAGGATACATCCAGTCAGAACGCTTCCAGACGCGCCCATTAGCAGCAAAAACTTGCCTGCATACTTCCCGAAATCTCGGCGAGTTAAGGTCACGGTGTCTCCTTTAGCTTTCGTTTCGAGTAGAGGCACAATCCTACATTCAAACACCCAAGACACAAAGAGTTCTTTTCCCCGACGTATCCATGCTGGCCGCACCGGATACAAATTGATTCCGGCACAAAGATAATCTTGATCTTCGGCAGCTTCATCCGGCGATCCGCACCTTTCGATGACGCATGGCCTCGGCGTACTTACGGGCAGTCGGCAAGTGCCAAGTAAAAACCACCGACATGCACAAGGAATCTCCATCATCCCAAGTCAGGATGCCGGATTGCCAGTTGTGCTTAGGCGCAGTTTTCATCGGCTCACTTCCCGCCCCCTTTGCCCCGAGGACCGATTTCGCGTGCGGTGAGAGGGCGAAAGAATTCTTCGTAGAGTATCCCTCCGTTTTGTCCTTCTCCTCCCCAAGCTATAAAATATTTTCCAGGATATGAAACCCTTTCTTCAACTCTGCGAATTAAGCAGTAGGTGCGCTTCAATCCTTTTCTAGCTACCACCTGTCCCACTCGAAATTTCGGCTTTCTCACCGGATCGCCTCCCCGTCAGTCGGCTAGTGTAAAATCAATATAGTATTCCTTACCAAGTTCAAACAATTTCCATGCTTGTGGGTTGATTGTTCCGAGTTCAAGTTTTCCCGAGGGCGAGGAATCCCAAAACTTTGAATTTTCGTGGTTGGGATCATTGTTCGCATAAACCGGAGTAAGTTCGAGAGTTCGCATCTCGACCATCTCCGTATTTCCTGGCTCATTGTAGGGTTTGGCTTTGTCAATCTGCCGCGTATACTGCGATGATCTGTAGCCCGTCATCTTGAACTTTGCTCGTACCATTTGACTCTCCCTTTGCGAAGTTACCACCGCAATAATGCGGTCGGCTGTTTCTTGAATCTCCTCTGCGGATGGATATGCTTCTTCACCGGGGCCAAGACGAATATGGCTCACATCGCTGCATGGCCGATCACCTCTGTACGTCGGTCCTCTCATTCTCTCCCCCTTTCGGCTGCCATTCGTGTTCGCTCATTTTCGGCCCTCTCCACGCACTTTTCTAGTGCGATTGCCTCTTGATGTTGCTGTCGCTCGATTGTCCCGATAGACTCGAAACTGAGCACGCCCACGTTGAACACGGAAGTCCATCCGGTGAACAAGTCCACAATCACAGCAGCATAGCTTGTATCCGAGTCGAATCGGTTGCACCCATTGACCTGCTTTCGGCGTCTCATACTTCATTTTCGGCCCTCTCCAGGACTGCCCTCACCGAAGTTCACTTCCGTCGACTCCAAACACTTTCACTTTCACAATTCCATCTTGCACATATTCGACCGTCAAAACGCGACCTTCCGATGAGTAGCACTTGCTGTCAATGTTGCGGCCCACGAATTCACCGAGTCTGTTTTGAGATTTTATGAGCGATTCGGTCAGCCTCCGAAATTCGCGTTCAGCTTCTTCATGCTTGCGTTTCGCTTGTGCTAGCGATTCGATTCTGGCAATATAATCCTTTGCCGCGTTCTCAAACTCGGCCTGCCTCTCAAAATTCATCTTCTTCCCTCCCCTTTCGGCCACCCTTCGATTCGAGAACTGAATTAAATCGTAATTATCTTGCCGCATTTTCGGCAGAACGTCTTCGCCGCGATCCTCTCTGAATTTGGCAGGACTACCGCTTGGATGTAGATAAAATCATGGTTCGTCGGATCGCACTGTGCCGCTTTGCTGTTTTTCATTGCCATAAATCCTCCTAGTCGCCATTCTCGGCTGGCGTTGCCCCTTCGATTCGGTCAAACATGTAAAACGGGCGCCAGTCGGCATCTCAGCCGAGGGAAACGGCCAATGATTTCTCCGAGTCTGCATCCACTTCACGGCTTCGTCCGCTCTGCGCGGCTCCAGCGCCCGTTCCTGTGTGACGGCTTCAATCCGATGGGGCGTTCGCCCAGAATCATCGTTTACACCAGTCACGACAAGCTGCTATTTCCAAACTTTCGGGTCGGCCTCCCTGGGCTTCCCTTGCGCCTGTAGCCTCTTGTCCATTGACCTTGATCGGCCATAAGCGGCCTCCGGTGTCTTGACGGCGGCTTCCAGTTCGGCCCGGTGATGCTTGGCCCACGTCTCGAATCGCCGGATATTCTCGTCTATGTTCCAGTTTGCGTACACTTTCTCGAACTCATCGAGTCGTGCTCGCGCTTGAGTCGGCGCAGTTGAATCAAACGGAGTCGAACTACAATCACACATCAATGATCCGGCTTTACCCATCACATAAGGTTTCCCGCATCGCCAGCATGTCGGCGCAGAAGGCTTAGACTCAGTACCCGATTCGCCTGCGGTATAGAGTCCACATGTCGGACAAGGATGCCTCGGATCGGTGAACGAGCGTTTCGGCGCATCCGGCTGGCCCTGTTTCAACTGAGCGATGAGTTTCCGTAGATCATCGAAACAATCAGCCACAGACTCAGGATGGCATGGCTTGCCGGTAACGGTGCTATTTTCGATAGCCAGCTGCCACTTCCGGGCCAGAGCTTCGAGTGCGGATAGATCGTTCACGATTCACGACCTTTCGTCAAATCCTGCTGCTATTCCGACGATTCCTAACAACAAACCACCGAAAACAAGAATGAACCCGTCATTCAGACTGGGCCAATAGCGAACAATTTCATATAAAGGAAACGGTACCCAAATCGAAGCGATTACTAGCCCCAAAATCGCTGGAAGATTGAGATGCCACACTTGGCGAACCACGCTACGTTTCGGAGCGGATAGATCGGAGTGGGTCATCGGGTACGCTCCTTGATGGTGATAGGTGTAAATTCAGATTGCAATTCCTCGACTACAGAATCTGGGTTCCCCCTCCGCCTGACGATAAGTGTCGGTTTGCCGAGAGTGCCGACATCCAAAATTTCATCAACAATGAAAATACAGCCATCCTTGCGACGAACTCGCTGGCCGACCATAAACTTCGGCTTGTGCTTCGGTGCGCTCATCGGTTTGCCCACACGAACACAATATTTAGAAATTTGGCAACCAGAGCAAGCCATCCATAGAAACCGAATGGCGCAAGAACGATTGCGAATCCAATCAGTGCATATTTTTTCGGTGCGCTCATCGGGTCAATGCCTCTAATGCCGAAAGAATGACCCAAATAAGAATGATGACCAAAAATCGGTAGTGTCCTAATAGGGGACCAAGATCATTAAATTGTGGCATTGAGCGTGCTCCGTATCCATTCCGAAACGGGTGGTACAGTAATAAATATATGCTCGAAGACCCTATTCAACCCATAAATGAAAATACAGAGTCCGGCGGCGATACTCAAAAGACCGAGGGCAACCCACCATTCGCATCGATGGATATAGGCAAAATAGACCCCAAAAAAGACCCCTCCCGCACCACCGCAGAGAAGAGAAAGAGGGAACGCAAGCCACTTTCCTGTTTTGAAATATGTACCATCGTTCTGGGCAGTATCGGAATCCGAGTTTGTCTTAGCCACCAGAACCGTGGGGCCATCGGCTTTTGCGAGGGGAACTACATAAAGTAGTGGGCACAGAATCCCTATTAGGACACCACCCAAAAATCCAGATAAAACTCTATCCCAAAGCTCATCCCTCGGTGCGCTCATAGCGATCCTGATTTCTCGATGGCGGCTAAAAGTAAGACACGTCTGCAATTCACATCATGGGGAATCTTAATATCATTTTCCGAATGCGCACCACAAAACTCGCAATAATATTCTTCTCTACTCAGAGGGCCGTCACCATTCCATCCCGTATAAGTCTTTACAAATTTCAATAACTCCTTCCGTTCCTTTTCGAGCACTTGGATTCGTTCGAGCAGCGGGCCGAGGGCCGATTCGACGGCGATTAAAAGCACGTCGGTCGGCGCATGGACGTATGTTCCGTCCCTCGATGTATGACTTTTATCTTTCCAATCTTTCCGAATGTCGGCGGCTGCGAGCTTGGCGGCGTCGGGGGTCATCGTATTACTCCATTCCATAGTCGTGCGATAATCTGTAGCCATAGAAGTACAACTACGAAAATAATGGTCGCTCTCACGACGTTAATTCCTTCCGGCTTTATTGGGTCGAGATTCATTTTCCCTTCACCCCTTCGCCCAGTGGAGCGATTACGGACACAAATGCGTGCGTGCCCACCATCCAAAAAGTAGCCAGCCTGTAACACATGGCAGCAATATAGAAAGAGCAAAGAATACAATTCCCCAAAATGTTCCATACTTATCAGCGACTTTAGACGATATGGCATATATTCCATCCCCAAAAGCCATCTATTCCTCCCTTCCCGCCAGCCGCTCGGCGGACAGCTTGAGGGCTTCGAATTCGGAAATGCTGTCTTGAATCAGGCCGAAAATCTTGTAGGGATCGCCAATTAACTCGGCCACGTCCTGCAACTTTTTCAGTTGTTCCAACCGCCCTTCGGCCTTCATCTTCTCGTCCCAGCGGGTGAGGTAGGTTGGGTCGGAACCGAGAGCGCGTACCAATCGGGCGTAGTCTTTCGGGTACATATCCCATCCATCCGATTCCCCGCACGCAATTGCCGCCCTTTCTATCGTCACCGCCTCGACCTGGTTCCGAAAGTCAGTGAGAATCTCGGCGCACACAGCGATCATCAGTTCCTTGTTGGAGTGTGGAACTTCATCCCAAGGAACGGCTGTACTGAGCCGAGTTACGTATCGAAACTTCGGCGCAAGCCGTTCGTAGGCTTCGTGAAATTTCTCGGCAAGTGATTCCGGGTCCATGAGGTTCCTCTTTTTCGAGCGAAAAAATACCGCTCACGATAATGCAAAGGCTTCTTCTACGTCCTTGACGCTATAGGCTCGGATATAGCAACCGCCTGCTGCTTCAAGTGCCAGCTTGAAATCGGCCTGCTTATTCGAAAGTTCTTCTCCGGCTTTCTTGACTTCAATTCCGATAAACCTTCCACGAACCACGGCCACGATGTCTGGTGCGCCGGGAATCCCAAACTTCACGTAATATCCCTTGAATTTGGCTCCGCCCGTGTTTTGCCGGTAATGGAAGATGTGCCGATGCTTGAGCCAATCTAAAATCTGCCCCTGCGTTTCATGTTCGGATGGACCTTTTTTCGGCAACCTTTCCTCCCTTGGCCTGAGTCTCGAAAGATAGAAAATAGTCGAGCGATAACTGCCCGCTCAGGTCGGTCACTTCGATTTGTTACGCTTCGCTTCGATCATTCCTTTAAGCAAGGTCCGTTTCCCGACAAGTTTGTAAGTTCCCACAACAGTAGGACCATCATCCTCAATGCAGTTGACGGGAAGTTCATCCGCATAGCAGTACGGATCGCTCTTTTTTCCTTGAATCGAAATGAACATTATTTTTTGCAGTTTCATCTCCCCTCCTAGAAATGACCTGGGCAACCATTCAGATCATAGTAAATATGGTGTACTTTGCATCTTCGGCATGTATTTTCCGGAGTGTCCGATCCGCCGCGCCCTCTTGGAATCTTGTGAGAGAGTTCATCTGGGCCATCGCATTCCCCTACAACTGCGCTGAATTCATAGTCCACGCATCGGCCATCCCGCTCGAATACCTCATTTCGCAGGGCTTCCATGTCCTTGCCGAATAGTCGAACGAGTTGCGTTCCGTCGGGCCGAATTCCGATTCGGCTGCGCTTATCCTTAAACCTGCCGGAAATCAGAGCCTCGTTGGTTGCGTGCAGGTCCAGCTTTGCGAATCTCATACCCGGAGGCTTTCATCATCCGAGCGTTCCAAGAGCAGAATCAGCGTTTCGATCACTCCGACTCTAGGCCCATGCTCCTGCTTGAACTTGTCGTCTCGAAGAAACGCTTCCACCGCAATTCCATTGACCCGGCCCAACCTCGAAAGTTGGACGATCAATCGGTCATATACAGGCAACGGAAGAATCTGATGCCATGAACGCCACAAATCGGCTTCGTCGGTCACTTGGCTTCCCTCACTTCGATTTCTTAAGCGAATCAAGAAAATCAATAAACAACTTGGATCGAACCTTGTCCTTAGTCGGTGAAGGCCAAATCCTTAATGCTTCTTCTCGGATCGCATTAGCGATTTCAGGATGGTTTTCGCAAACCCACTTCCATGCCACTGAGCGGTGAAAATCAATACGTTTCATGGCTTTCCTGTTAACCTTCGCATAATCAGGATTGCGTTGCGTTCTGGTCGGTTTTTCACTCACTTGGCTTCCCTCACTGGCCGGGGCCGGAATTCATGGCACTGGCAGAACTTCCATTTCTCCGAAAATAAGCACTCCTCGGTCAAGACAGCCTCACCCTTCTTTCCGACGCTTAAATGGTCATGGCCGCACGCACAGACTTGGATGCCTCTACCCACGTTACTTTGCCCTCGAACGCGCTACGGCGTCTGGCAATGCGTTATTTGGCATCTTAGAGGCCGGTTTTGGCTCGTTCCATCGCCGACTCTTGCAGTTCGGGCATTCCTTTGGCTTGACCTGCCCGGTCCGGGAATTCCAAATCGTCATTCTCGGAGTCCATTCATAATTACATCTTCCACATCGAACGGGTGCGCAACTGTTCATATTCCTCATAATAGTCATAGTTACCGAATAGTGTCAAGACCTATTTCAATATTTCTTTCGGCGTTCGGCAATCCAAGGTTCCCTCCGAGGACGCAATCAGTTCCGAAAATGCTTCCCTGATCCAATCGAAATTAATGGTCGGAACTTGAACTATTTCTTCCGCACCGATTCCCGCGCGGTAACATTCCATGCATCGTCCTGAATATCTGGCTTTCGGCTTGCCGCAAAGACAATAGCTCACCTTCATTTCCCCTCCGCCCTGCGAAGTGCAATCCTGAGCACCCTGATCCACTTCTTTTTCGGCATACACTTTCCGAGTTTCTCGATTTCAGTGACGAAGGAAAATACGTTCTGGTATTCGAGTTCCGATTCGCTCGCGCTGAGGCGGGGATTGGTTTCCCGGTCGGATTTGCCGATCCGGCGCATGAGTTCATTGCCGAGTTTCGTCACAAAGATTCCAACGCTTCGGTGAGTTTACGTCGCGCCAAATTTTCTGCTGCTGTTTTCGCTTCCTCGATTGACAAAAAGTGAGCTTTAATGGTTACGCGCTCGAAGGATACTTTGTAGCCGGACTGGTAATCGGGGCTGTCTTTGGGTTGCATCGAGTCCCAAATCACAGTGGCTCGAAAACCTCCCGGCAAATCGAGGCTAATCAAGCCATATTGTCCGTCTTTCCATTGTGCTTTCATTTTCGATCCCTCGCTCGGATACGTTCCAGCACTTCGGGTCGAACCAGGCTAACCGTCGGCACATCGGACGATGGTCCCCGACCTACATCTATTTCTTTCCGGCGTTCCGATGCTTTGCGCTGCTCGGATTTGAGCCAGTTCGTAATGAAGCGATCATAATTTCTTTTTCGGCGTTTTGGATTCGCTTCGAGCCAATCATCCATCAGCCAATACTCGCGCCATACATGCACGTCAGGGTACGTTTCGATATGCTTAACGAATCGAACCTCGGAAACCTCAAAACACCTTCCCTTATAGGCTATGAAAAGTTCACTCAAAATGACCTCCGGCGACTCAATGGCATGTTGTTGAATCGAGCAGCTTCCGCCAATTCCTTTTTGGCCTGCTTTTCGATAGAAGCCCAGTTCAGTTTGCGCTCTTTCTTGTGGGTTCCATCATTGCTCCGAAAGTTGTGGTGTGGATGAAAAAACTCATGGCAACCTAGGCATACGTGCTGCACATCCTCAAGCCGCTCGTGTCCGAATCTCGCATACGTCAAATGATGAATGTGTTCTGCCGTAAATAGATTGCACCGTTCGCAAATACCGCGTGACCGTTTCTTAATTTGTCTTCGAAAATACTTGTCCATGCACACCCCTGCTTTTTCTCCCGCATTTATAGCAGACACACCAACCCCTGAACCTAGCTGCGGTTGCCTGTCGTCAAGCCAGACGGAGCAGGACTTATTCCTAGATGTTGGGAATTGGCAATGGCGGTGCCCGCGCACGTGATCTCGATTAGCGAGGACGATTTTGAGGACATTCGCCGGACAATCCTTAACTTGAAACTCTCGTGGGGCGGTGGAGGGCGGGATTGTCCGGCGGGATAATCTAGCGTCCTCCAGCCCCACTCGAATTTCAGAGATTAGATTACTCATTTTCGGACCTCAAAGTCAACCCCAAAATCAAAACTAGATTGAATTTTAGTTTCCACGGTAACAATGGTGTCGTTGTGCGCCCCGCCGTGGCAAATTAAGAGAACGCGCTGCAATAAAAACCCTCTTTTCTCTCCCATACCTGAAGAGTTCCACCCGAAACAGATTACTTTCCCTCCGGGTCGAACCAATCTAGACAAATCATCCTTACATCTAGAGTGAAGCTGTTCTAGTCTAGGTTCTCCATCGGAACGCAGTCCATAGCTCTTTACTACTTGGAACGCGGAATATGGTGGATCAAATAGCGCACCGTCGAAGGCATTCGTTTGTAAAGACTCCAAGAATTCTGTGGCATCTCTGTGGAATGTAGTAGGACAATCCGCATTTATATCGTTTGTAATGTGTGCCGGGCTATTCATGCCAGCAAAAGGATCGACATACTCACCAGACATTTCCTCGAGGAGAAGATTCCGGGCACTCGATAACGCGAAAGTATACTTGTTTGGCATTTCCCACGTTCTTTCGATTCTCATTTTCGGCCAGCCCGGCTATCGCGCACGCTTACGCTCCGTCAAGTCCGATTTTTCGGGCAAGCAAAATCCTTCGCACTTGCAGTAACTGTCATCTCGAAATTGGTGCCAGCACCCTGAATAATGTTCGCTTGTATAGTGCTCATCGTATCTATGGACGCACTGGCACAATGTCGGCAAGCGTTTCGCCTGCGACTGTTTCGGTTTCATTTTTGACTCCGCAACTGTCAAGTTATGCATGAAAAGAAAAAAGCCACAAAGGCGACGAAACAAATTCCCAATCTCCAACTCTGAAATACAATGGACGCACTAAGCAAGGCAACCGATCCCCCTAGGCCAGCGATTAGGAACAAACAAGAGAAAAAAGAAATAAGAAACCTTGTTGTTTCAGATGGAATTCTCATTTTCGGCCCACGCGCAACTGTTTGATCCTTCGATTGATCTCTCCGGCCGGAGTTTCGATGCGTGTCTCGAAGAGCCGGGCTAGAAGTTTCTTCATACCTGAGCATCCGAGAACAGGCATTCGATTCCGAATTTCTCGCACATGGATTGGAAAGGCAGGGCTTCGGAGAGTGGAAGCGTAAAGCCTCTGGCTACGTCATTGAACCTGATATGATACTTCGATTTTTGTTCCTCGTTCATTTGCGCTCTGGCAATCGAGACTCCATTGCCAGCGAGGACCACGGTGTTTTCACCGAAAGGAACCAGCATAATCCCCTCTTGCGGGTTTTTGACCTTTGCCTTGACCTCACTCGCTTTTTGCTTCCCGACAGCTTGAGCTACTTCCTTTGATCCCACACCAGCAGCCCGGTTGCCGTCATCGTCAATCTCTGCGGCTACCCCAAGCATGGCCTGTAGAGCGTATCTGCGGCCATACGTAATTGCCGAGCCTACCGATTGAGCATCGAAGCGTTCGCGCATCATGGCCGGAAGGGTCAGATCAGAACTGATCCATTCGCCCGACTTGTGAGCTAATAAGGTTGTGAGAGTTAACATCTTGGCATCATCGACCCCAAATTCCGCATGAGGCATCTGAATCACCGACAGGCCAAACGAGGCAAGGTGCGGCATGGTTGCACTAATAACACTTTGCAGGTCGGCGTACTTAGACCTGTAGGCCGGGTTATCGGAATCCTTGAGCACCGGATCGAATTTCAGTTGAGCTTCGGCGAGCGCGGTTACCAGTTGTGCGATACTTTCAGACTTGCTCCATTTTTCGGCCATTAGAATCCCTCCATTCGATCTCGGTCCTGGTCGGCTTTATCGGCCATCATATCCTGGTACATTTCTTCGGCCTCCCGGAAGTCGATGGAATATTTTTCCATGAGATATTGCACGGCTTCTTCGTAAGCGGAAGGCATCACGCGTGAATCGAAATAGGCTTCATCATCGAGATTTGGCATTAGCAGCCTCTTTCTTGGCAAGGTCAGTCTCGCCAGTTCCGAAACATTCATTGCACATCCAAACATCGGCCTTAAATCCAATCGCACGTTTCACATATTCAGGGATCGGCACGCGCCCAGAGCCATTGCATTCGGTGCATCTTCGGCCATGCCGGGCCATGATCTGTGAAACTTCCTCGATGATTCTCATGGTTTGGCACCATTTTCGGTCGAGAGGCAGTAGATTACCCCGTTGCGAGCATAGATTTTATGGGTATGCCGGAACTTCCGGCGCAAGGCTGCCAGAAATGCCATCTCGCTGTTTTTGAGTTCCGGAATCACCGGAAATGTAAATTCGATGGACTTCCCCGCCGCGAGCGATTTACTGGCCTCCCGAAACTCGATGGTACTTCGGACCAGGCCCGATATTTTCGCTCGCGGGACGTTTCTGGCGATTCGTACCGATGTTTTATTCTTGGGCATCCGAATATCCTTTCCATTCCGGCAGTACTGGGTCAAGGCCAAGGCAGAATTTCTCCACGATGGCCTCGGCACATTTACCGTGGCTGATTTGACCATTGGCCAATAGGCATAGTATGGTTCGACCCACCGGATCATGTTTGAGGAAGCGGAATAGAGGTTCTTTTACGACTCTCTTCCAAATATCCATCCGGGTATCAGTGTACTTTTGGATGGCTTCCTCGGCCTTCGCTCCACTCCACAAAAATCCACAAGCAAAACACTTGCCCACTGGAATTTGTATCGGCAATGAGTCATGCCACTCAAGTTGTACGTCTGCGATGGCCTGCTTTTTACCGCAGTCAGGGCAGGCAATAGTTTCATTCGCTACTCCGATATATTCTTGATTGTCCATGTGCCCTCTTTTCGGTTATAGTCCCTTGGAACCTTCAATGATTTCAAGGGAGCGTTCGATACTTTTCCGGGCCATGTTCAAGGCGTCCACCAGACCCAAGTTCCACGGCACGGATTGGTCATAGGACGCTCCCGATTGTCTTGGAGCAGAGACGATCTTCGGAAGCGACCGCTTGAGTAATTGGGTATTCCTTTTGACTTTTTCTTTTTCGCCACCTTTGCCAAATGCCGTAGCGATGGCTCTTTTCCTAGCACTCGGACTCGATGGCCCTATATCATGCGTTTGTCCTAAGTGGCGTTGGTGAGCACCCCATCCTTTCGATACCACCCCGCAGATTTTGCAGGTGTAGTCTTTGTTGTGATTGTATTTTCCTTGTGCCATCAGCTAATCTCCTTTGATCCGAGTACGGTTCGGATACCTTGTGTCATGTGATGTTGGTTCTTGGCTCGACTGCCCCGTTTCGAGTTTTCGCGGGGATGCTTTCCCGGCGACTTGGCTTTGCCGAGTGCATGGGCTGGAACTTTCAGTTGATAGGTACCGGGCGAGAATCCCGATCCCCGGTCAAAGCTAATGACTTCCCGGCTGACATTTTCCGGCAGGTCATAGCGGTAGGCTTTTTTACCTTTGACGACGAAGGCTTTCGAGAGTGAAACAATGACGCCATCGGCTTCAAAGACTCTTTTGGAGGCAATCGCCATTGCACACTCTCCGTGGGCACGGCGTTTTGAGGTGGCTTCATCGCGCCGAGTGACTTCGATGGTTGCGTTTTCCTCGGCATCGAAGACTTCCTCGACTTTCGGAAAATACTTCTGAACGGTGTTGATAGCGGACATACGGCTCCTTTTTCTGTAGATTGTAAAGTGTAATTCCCGACCTAGCCTACTAGATTCCTCCCCCGGCGAAAACGATTCAAGTATTTCCAGCGGGGATGGTCTGGCCGAATTCCTGAAAACCAATTTTGCCCATAGGGGTGAACTTTTTTGTTTTTCGGGCGACGCAGCACCCCCACTTTTTTAGAAAGTCTGGCGTTTTCCGGCTCGTTTGAAGATGATGCACGCCTCGTTCCATAGCTTGAAGGGTTGCCCAGTACCGGAGAAAAACTTTCCTGTCCCAAGCAACCCTCCCACATAGGAGCATGTAGAATGTACACTGTAAAGTTTACACTGTCAACTACTATGTAAGAATTACTTATCTAGCGGTACTAGGACCATGTAATCTTTTCATTGCACAAGTGATAAACATTCTACACTTTATTCTTGACACTTTTCACTGTTAGGAGTATCTAACGAGATGCGGATATTTCCGCCACAAAGGAGCGCCATGAAAACGGTTAAATTGCAGCACATTTTGACTCCGGATGAGATAGCGCGAGCAATTCAAATCTGCGAATACGCTTCCTATCATTCGGATGGAAATGCGGTACTGGGTATCACGAACGAATTGATTCTCCCGAATATCGAACGAATCAACAAGAAAACCGGACAGGAAAACGACCCGCGATACCTTGCCTATGCAGTCGAATTCGCGTTGCGCTCAAATGACCCTCGCGCACCTAAGAGCGCGCCGCTTGACCCGAATAACTTCGACTGTGGTGATCCAACAATCTGCGAGTAGTGCATTGCGGATTCCCCTCTTTAGAGGGGTTTCCGGAGCGCACTAGCTCCCACATAGGAGGAAACACAATGCTAGACCTAGTAATGAATCAAGACTCGATTAAACCGTTGACCACTGCGGGTATCAATTACTTGCAATCGGTACTTTCACGCGGCCCCGTATTTCCGGAACGCGACTATCAGGAAGCATTACGGCGAGGGTTGCGGGTAGCGTTCAAGAATGAAAGTGGACCGATTGTTGACCCGGTAACAGAACCTCTGCCTTGGAAGCCTGTAGACGTTCCGGCAGATCGTCCAGACGACTACCAGAGCGATGAATGGCCGGATGTGGACGAATATCCCGGAGATGACAACACCCTCGGGGAGTAATGCTTTGCGGGTCGTACTCCACTTTCGGAGTACCTCCCGGAACGCATTCAGTTCCAAACACATAGGAGGAAAAAAGAATGGTAACAGTTGCAGTTTTGTTTTTGGTTTCCATCTTTTCAACTGCCATAGCGTATTTGACGATCTTGCTATGGGGTGAAGAGGATAACGGAGCCGATGACGCAGAGGGTAAGCAATGAAACGCAAACCCTATTATGACGTTACCGACAAGATCATCCAGTATGAAAACGGGACACTTTCACGCGAAGAAATTGTGGAATTGTTCCAAAACCTAGTCAATTCCGGGCTTGCTTGGCATCTTCAAGGAAGCTATGGGCGTATGGCGAAATTGCTCATAGACGCGGGCGAGGTACATGCTCATTAACCTCGAACGCGCTGGAAAATTCCATGCTTCAACCATGCATCCCAATCCGCATAAATGTGCGGCCATGCGGACGCGGACGTATCAGTACCATGTACGGATTGAAGCCTCGGACAAGGTACTCACTCCGGAGGGTTTCCTCATTAACAATGAACGATTACAGGAATATTTTGACTCCCGATTCGGACACAAAGCACCGAAATGGGAAGCAATATCCTGCGAACACATGGCGCTAGCGGCTGCACAGGAATTATCTCAAATCATGCTGAATGATGGAATAGACGTTCAGTGTGTGGAATGCCGAATCCTGGGAAGTAACGGAGCAACGATTGAAGGAATATGGCGCAAGCCAAACATAGGAGAAAACAACAATGCCGACACAGTTTCTCAAGCAATTGCTTGAAGAATGCGAACGGGAACACAAAGCCTCGAACCTACCCGCATCCGATTGGAGCGCGTGGTATGCCGCTTATCTCTCCCCTCGCATTTCGAGATGGCAAACAGAGACATACGGGAGTTTTTCGGGTCCGGTATGTCCGTTCAGATCGGAGAAAATACAGTGAAGCATCCGATTAAGCATTGCTCCAAGCGCTGCAAGGGATTCATGTTTCGATTTGGCGTCTGGAGTCTTTCGATACTTGCCGTGACGATAGTTCTATTCGCTACAGGCGAGGTTATCACGTTTGGCACGGCATTTGAACGAATAGCCGAGGCTTTAGCAGGCGCAGCGGCGGATTCGTTCGCGGATTAGAACCCGCTACCAGTGCATCTTTCAAGGTGCATTGGTGGACGTGCTCTAAGGCGTCAACCCGCCTACGCTAAAGCTATGGCGGGTAACACACATAGGAGAATCGACCATGAGAAAACTGTTAGGTACTTTGAAAGTGTATGAAACGGACGAGGATTGCGTGACTGGCCTATTCACCAAAAAACAGCGTACGGATAGCACTCCCGGTCAATACGAATTGCGTATGTGCCCGCAAGGCACGCGCGACGGCATGGGACTAGAGCAATCAAACCGTGTGCAGATATTCGCGCATGAACTGGGACATTTTGCCGCGAATGTGCTGCAAACTCCGATACAGGTAAACTCATGGCGCACGGCGGATAAGCTTCATTCGATTGGGTTAACCCGCGAAGATGGGGAACTGTATGTGCCAGTCGAACGGGAAGCTTGGCAAATTGCCGACATGATTTTTCCCGGAGCAAGTAAAAGCAAGGCGCACGACTACGGGATGAAAGAGTACGCTCGGCACGACAAAATGTTACAGGAAGTGGTTCCCCCTTACGTGCTAGAGGCTTTGAACGGAAAGTAATGTGCTTTGCGGGTAGCGCTCCACATTCGGAGCGCATCCCGGAACGCATGTAAATGGTTCCCACACAGGAGATAAACAGATGAAACGACAAGCTTTAGTATTAATCACGATTGACCCGGACGCAAAGCCCGGCAGTAGCAAAACAAGCCATGACGAAGGGAAAATGATGGACCCTCAAACGAAGCAATGGATTGATACCCCAAAGTTTGAGATCAGCATCATTCCTTCGACCGGAGATGTTACAGACGTATCGCTCAATCTTCGGACGAGCTTAGCGCATGAACTCGGCCACGTTGTCGGGTATCTGGCCAAGACTCCCGCATCCATGAATGATCCCAGATCGAAACCAATGGGAAACCGATGGACGCCAAATGCCGGAGACGCAGTTCGCGCCTCGGAAAGGGAAGCTTGGGACATTGCACGCCAGATCGACCCGACAATCGACCCAATCGAAGAGCAACGAGCACTCGAAACCTATTCCGGAGATGACGTTGACGTGCAATTCGGAATAGCTACGCTCCTCGATTCACTTCTCGCTCATTCCGATACACTTCGACACACAAACTAACCCATCGACAATTCGACTACCAAAAGCAGGCCGTGCTAGTACAGACGGCCTGTTTTCTTGTGCTACGCTCGAAAACGCATTAGAGACGATTTAAGGCGTCTATCGCACACTTTACACTTTCGACTAACATGCATCTAATCATACACATAACAAAAAGAATGTAGGGACATAGCTTGTTTTCGGAAGTGATAGATAAGGATAGACTTGTAGACACGCAAATAATCGCTTAAATCGGCTGTAAATGGCCTGTTTTCGGATACAATCTGACGAAATATCGTCTCTATGAGTCTTTCTCTTTTTCGGCACACCTTGACCCTCTTTTCGGCGCATATACACTCAGAACGTCTAGAAACGTGTCCGTCGATACTCCCAATGCACGCGCTACGCGCTGAACGGTGAACGCTGACATCTGGAAAGCCTTGCCAGTCATTATTCGGCACACTTGACGTTGCGATACTCCTGACCTCTTCGAGAGGCCAGCTATCGTTCCTTTGTCCCCGGTCAACAAATGAAGAATGATGTTTCGTTGCTGATGCTTGCGAAGTCTCTTCGGCCAACGAGGAAGTCTTTTCTTTTGAACGTGGAAGTAAGGTTTGAGGATTCGATTCACTTGCGGCAAGATGTAACGAAACGTAACGCTACGCTCGAACGAATGCAAGCGGAAAAACACTTCAAGTTAAAGTCTTTTGTTATCAACACATTGCAATCGTAGTAAACATACTATGGATTATCTGACGCAAAGATACAGGCCGGTAATGGCGCTTGAACAACGCTAAGTCTTTTGCTTTGACCATGAAGGGGGACCCATTCCGTTTTCATCGAGCCTGCCTTCGCGCAGGAGGGTAGGGGCGCGTGCGTGCATCACCACCTCCACTTATTTTCTGCGCCTGGCACCTAACAAAGCTGCTTAGTAGCATATTCTATTGACACAGAGTTGCCTCTTATGCACAATTAGCACCAGATGACACCAGATACGGATAGACGGCGTATGGTGGTTTATTTGACGGAGCCGGAGTGGAAGTGGGTAAAATTGCAGGCAGGAGATGTTCCGGTAACCAGGTGGTGCCATCGGATATTGCTGGCGGGGATGAAGGTTGAGTCGGATCATCGAATATCGGGTGTGCGGGAAGATACTACGGTTCGAGAGGCAGGAGGACGGAAGCCTAAAGCCGGTGGAGTCGAGCACTCGAAGTCTGCCCCGGCGTGCGTCCACGGAACGGCCAAAGGTTTTCGGTGCTGGCAGTGCGGTGGGATCGCAAAAGTCTAGTACCGAAGGGGATGTTCGAGCTTAGTTCCGCACCTCTGGCAATACCAGGTCATTTCCGAATTCTGAAGTCCCCAGGTAGGTTGATGTTTCTTCGGGAGGATGTCTCCGTCGATCCGGCAGAGTCTTTTCGTCCAGGAGTCAGGCGCTCCCGATACATTGACTTTGATCGACTTCACCGATTTAGGCTTCATCCCGGTACTTTCATCCACCAGTCCGGATTAGAGAGGCTATACCCGGCTCCCAGGTGATTAAATCTAAGCTGCGGCATAATTCCAGTCTTATAGCCTTTTGACCGGATTTCGTCACAAATTACCCGGTCTACTTCCATCGGTTCACACATCGGAAAGTCAGTTAGGATACCCTTCCGGACAAACACGATCCCTCCGACCATCGTACGTTCCACGACTTCATCTTCAGTCTGCCAGTTGGTTCCCGATGCGAATTCCCCCTCGCAGATGTTTGCCGCTGCTAGTAGCCCATACTCCGGATGTCTATCGACGAGGGCACGTCCACGGTTTACCCAGTCTTTCCCAAGAATCAGGCAGTCATTGTCGGCCACCACGTAAATCTCCGTACTCGCCGCCTGCTCGCATTCCTTTTTCCCGGTACTGTGAAAGTCCCTTGGATTGCCGGGAACCGCGAACATGAAATTACAATCTTCTATTCTCCAACGCTCGTGACAGACCCTTGCCATGAAGTGCCGGATGGCATTCTCCCCGAAATAATTCATCATAAAAACATCGGTCATGCGGCACGCATGGACTTCTGGATGTATTCACTTGTTTCACAAGATTTCCTGAACCTTTTACGTTCCGCAGTAGTTAACGTAAGACATTTTAATTTAGAATATTCCTTCAGTGACCGAGCGCACAATTCACAGTCTATACTCCAAAGACCCTTACGAACGTGCCAGCGGACATGCTTTGTCTTTCCCACAGACACGGATAATCTGTCCTTGTGCTTCTGTGTTAATATTTTCCCTTTGAGTGGACTGATTCTTCCGATTAGAGAATGACTAATTCTCGCGCGATGTTCATAGGAATTCTTCATCCCTCGCCTGCCGGGACCGGCGATCATTGCGGAATTGTAGGTTGGATGCTGATCTAAATAACGCTGTTCACACGCTAACAGATTGCGTGTTCTAGCCATTTCGACTATTTCAAAAACAAACACCTTTTCTCCCTGTGAATCAAATGCGTTCTGCATCGACTTTGATGCATGGATGCCCTTTCTCAAGGTATTTAGATGCGCCCTAATTCTTGCCTTGTAGTTTTTCGTGGAGCCAATATACCGATCACCATTGATTAGATTTCTGATCTGATATACGCAAATTATTGTTTTCATAATTTTTCCTCCGCTCCACAAGAATTACAGTAGCGAATTCCATTTCCGACCAGTACAGTTGCGGGATTATTACAATGGAAGCAATTTCCAGCCGTTAGTGGTCCTAGCTTGACGCCATCTATTTTATCTGTTCGGCTAAGATAAAAATACATAGTTTGTTCAATAAAATGCTCGGTCTTCACGATTCCGAGTTTTCGTAAGTCTCCCGACCATCGGCTATCTTCCCCGAAACCCCCATAAATCGGTACTTTTAGGGCCAGTTCCCGTCGAATCGGATTGATGTGCGAAATATCCCGGTGCCAGCTTTTCGACCCGTCCGCGTACGTTTTATCGAACCACCCCCCGCAAAGCAGGGAGTGGTAAGTCGGCCCCGGCAAAGCCTTTCCATCTTCATAGGCTTGCACCCGGAAACCAATGTAATCGACTCCATCAAGTAAGGGAAGTATCCGGTCCACATAATCTAGTGCCGGGCAGTCATCGTCATCAAAGAAATTGATGTACTCGGCGCTCGATTCTTCCCTCATCTTCTGCCGGTTCGCTCCCAGTGATATTTCCGGGTCCGAGAGCTTCACCACAAATTGAACTTCGCCTTTATGGGCATGGATTTGTGGTTCAAGGATGGCTTTGAGCGAGTAAAGGAATTCCGTTCGCGTCGGCATCGTGAGGCATAAAATCTCCCATCGCATTATCTTCTCTTCCTCTCAAACTCCAAGCCGCACTGATTACACATCAATTTCCCGGCGTAGGGCACCGTCATCACGCTATTGCACTTTGGACATTGACCCATGCTGAGTATCCCAGGAGTTCCTTTGGGAGGAGTCCAGCCGGTAATATCAGGTTTTGAGGTCATCAGCGAAGCGAGTTTTTCGGCATCTTTGACTCTTTGATTCGTCATTTCCGGGCTGTAGTATAGCGAATCGGGATCGTCTTCCTTGTGCCGTTCGAGTCTTTCCTTGGTCGTTTCATCGTTCATTTCCTCAAATCCATAACTAAAATGGCGGTGTTCGATGTCGAAAGGAACGTACCTTCTTCGCCCGATCCGGTCAGCCAGTTCATTGATCCACGCATCTCCGAAATCGGAGCAGAAGTAGGGAGGAATAAAGTATCCAAGAGCTTCGACCCACTTTCTACTTACGAACGCGTGTGGCCCGAACCTATCCCCGTGCCCGAATACATCGTTTCCATGTACCAGCAGAATGTTGTCCTCGACTTCGGCAAAAGCGGCTTCGACCATCTGGTCCCATCCGGAAGTAGTGAAAACAGTATCGTCATTTCCTTGTGCTACGATTTCTCCGGTGCAGACACTAAAACATTCATTCCACATTTCGGTGATAGCCCGGTATCGCGGACCAAGAATAACTTTTGCCCCTGCACGCTCTGCCCAATAAGCATTTTCTGAGTCATCATCGTCAAATCTGGCCACGACCTCAACGTAATTATTGGACGTATCTCTTATGGATTTAATCATTCTATCGAAAATTGTTCTTCTTTTTCTGGAAGGCAAAAGATAGCTTATCATTTGGGCCACATCCCATGATTGTATCTATAGCGTAGAGTTTCTCGATTGACTCCCAACCTTCTACACCACTCCCGGAGTATTAGAGTTTCTCCCCCAATTGTTATGTGAATATTTCTGCTCATGTGGGCAGCTTGTTCTTTTGGTGTGCTCCACTTGCAATTCATAGGTTCATAGTTTCCTTGCGGATTGATTCGGTCTAACGTTTTTCCATCTGGTCTTTCCCCCATATCCGCAAGAAAATTAGTGAAGCTTTTCCACCTTTCGCATACAGCTATTCCCTTTTTCCCATAGCGGAAAAATCCCGTAGCTTTTGGGTTACAACACCTTTGAATCATAGTGTCCCAACTATTGTAGGTGGAACTTTTACCATTTGCCCCGTTATGTCCGTGCGTTCTTTTTGGCATTATCGGAAAGCCGCCTTTGCCCGATCTGCCGCCGCAAGGTAAACTTCTCTGATTCCATTCACCGAAAAGTTTTCGAGGGCTATTTCCTTGCTTCGATTACTGCACAGGGCAGCATACGAATTTACATTGAACAAGGTTTCAATCTCTTCGCACATCTCCTCAAAGTCATCCGTACAGATTCCGTTTGTGTCGATAAATCCTTTGTAGCTCAGGGTCGGAAGGTCGCGGGCGATCACTGGCATTCCCGCCGCCAAAGCCTCGGTAAAACTGGTACACAAGGGCCGCGCATCCTGCCGGTCCAGATTCACAAATACTCGGTGCTCGGAGAATAACTGGGACATCTCGGAAGCGGTCTTAAAGTCCACAGCTCCATCCTGATGATGAATCTTTCCTGGAAACCTCTCGCACAGCTTTTCATACAGATCAACGCCACATACCGTCTTGTCGGATGGACGCCAAATATCCTTGCCCGCCAGAACGAACAAAGCAGCTTCCTTTGATCCGGACCACGGCCTCTCAAACCACCAGTCGCCCACCGGATTGTAAACCAATGTCACGTCCTCAAACGGAGAGGCTTTCCAGTAAGCAAGGTGCGACGGCATTTCGAGCAGGAAGGGAAATCTTTTCCTCGACTGGATGTATTCAGCAGGAAAGTCGGCCTGCTTATTCGACCAGCAGGTTTTGACGATGATCGGGCATTCGATCCTTTGATAGTGATTTTTCCAGTCCTGTGCGTAAAAGAATGTTTCGACCGATTCGATCAGCAGGTCATACACCGAAAAATCAATCTGCGAGTAGGGCCTTTGGTCGAAGTGAATATCAAGACCTACTGCCTTCCATTCCGCCTGCCGGTCGATTGCGCTTGCGAGGGGAAGGATTCGTTTGTCCCACGTACTAAGTTCATCGCAGGGAGGGCCGACCACGGTGATCCCCGGAAATATGGTTGCTATTTTTTCAATCAAAGCTGCTACGCATGGATACAAAAGCCCTATTTTCATCGAGTGGCAAGCCTCATGGAAATGTTTTCGGTGATCCAGTTGTGTAGCATGGTTCTGGCTTGAAATAATTCTGCCGTATTCATTGTCGGAAGATCGAGAACCGTCGTGCTTGGATCATCGTCGTTCAATTCCCACATTTTCGAGAAGGAATCAGGCGGAATTGTGACTCCGAATTTTTCCGGCGTGATCCAGACTTCACATCCTGGGTATGGTTGAAACATATGCAGGCTCGCGGCGTCGGGCCTACAATCTTCAAGCCAGTCCTGCATTTCTTGAATGGATTCCCAAGTCTCTCCGGGAAACCCGATTAGCAAGTAGGCTCTTGCCGTTATTCCGGCGTCTTGGCAGATATGGATGCCTTTGGTATTTGCTTCCGGAGTCGTGCCCTTATTCATGGCCTTGAGCATTCGGGCCGATCCGTGCTCGACTCCGAAGCCCATTTCCGTGCAGCCGAGTTTGGCAAGGTCTTTGAACAGTTGCGGGTCCATGAGGTTTACCCTCGACCAGCCCCGCCAGAGCATCCCGTAATCGTGGAACAAGGCAGCAAGTTCCCGGCACCGTTTCGCTTTGATCGTTAAAACGTCGTCCCACACTCGGAGAGCGGTTACTCCGATTTCCGCGAGGGCTTTGACTTCCGCTTCGATTTGGTCGAAGGTTTCTTCCCGGAGTTTGGTTCGAGCGTCGGCGCAGAAGGAGCATCCGTAGGGGCATCCCCTCGCAGTCCAAAGCGATCCGATGGTTCGCTCTGCCACATCGACGCTGGTCCCATGAATGGAAGCAACTTGTAGTCCTCCTTTTGAATAGTTTCCCCAGAGATCGTAAGCCGGGGTAGGCATCTTGGTCACATCGGGTAAAGGTGGAGATGGATTATGCTGCATCCCGAAGGGATTAAACCATGCCACTCCGGGTACTTTCGTTACATATCCTCCCTCGTCCCAAGTGTTACAAAAAGTTACAAACGACTCTTCGCACTCTCCGGTCATCAGGAAGTCGAAACCTTCAAAGTATTTCTTTTGTTTGAACTGCGCGTGAGGACCGTCGATGATATAGGTTACGTGAGGTCCACCGCCTACTTTTACTTTGGCGGGCCACAGAGCGGCAAGTTGCCCTCCGAATTCGGCGTTCGGAGTGACGATGGAAACTCCAAGGATGTCGCAGGGTTCCATTTGATCCGGATCGACTTTGAGCTTATTTGTATCTGGATCGAAGGTGGAAATTTTATGACAGTCGATGATTTTAACGTCGTGACCTGCATCGCGGAGGGAAGCACCGAGATACAGCAAACCAAGAGAAGCGTGAAGAGAAGGATTAAAAAGAGCAAAGCTTGGACCTCCTGCCAGTATGACTTTAGCCATTCTCGATCCTCCGGCACGTCTCGGCCCATTGTTTCATAAGCCGTGCCGTCTCGGTATAGAATTCCCCGCCCTGTGAAGCAATAAACCCGGAAAGGGAAAGATAAGCTTCCACCACCGTCGTTCCCGAAAGCTTCGCTTCAATCAATTTCGGCATGAGTTCTTCGATCAGCAGGATCGGCCCAATTTCCTTGGCAATGTCCTTCATGTAGACGTGTGAGTTGCGGATATGCCTTACCACCGGAGAACCAAATCTAACAGTCCAACCAAGATGCTTAGCAACCTTCAAGGCGAAGTATCCCTGAAAAATATCTCCGAATCGGTCCATTGGCGGTTTCATCAGAACGAACCAATAGGCCGCCATCATTTCTCTTGTAATGGCTGTATTCTGCGAATTGATCGGGCACCAGGTATCAGCGGCAAGAGAAACGCTTCCCAATGCACTTTTAGAGTAGTAGGGTTTGGTAAACCAGCTAATCGCATCAAGGTCGGGATCACCGGCCCACATACCTGCGTTAATCCGGACAAGTGAAGTATCTTGCCTTGCGGCATACATGGGGTATCGGTTCTTCCGGGCGTAATAGGGAAACCCTCTTGGGAAGGTGTTTTCCGCGACGGGCCGAAGCAGATTACAATTATTATACCAGCCGCCTTCGACGCTCAAGGACATCTGCCCTTCCGAGGATAAGGCAGCTTCGTGGGTTCCGATAAAGTCCTCATCTTCGGTGCAGTAGTTATCATCGTCGATGGAAACGATCATCTCCGCGCCATCTTCAAGAGCCATCAAGTAGCCAACATTTCGACGGTTATCGGAATTCCACGGAATGTCTGCAGGATCGAACTCGACTTCGCGCAAAAATTCTTCTTGGTATTCTATAGATACAAAGTTGAGTTTTTGCTGTGGAGTCTTCCTATCGGGAATCAGATACCAACTAACATCGTGACCGTACTTGGCAATGTTCTTGTAGTATCCTTCGATAAGTGTCGTGCAATCGTGGATCGAAGTGACGACAATCGCCGATTTCACTTATTTATCCAATAAATAATGATTGGATCATATTCTATAACTTTGCCCATCTCTGATCCTCCACCTATAAGATTAAATAGGAGAACTACTCCAAAAATTAATCCTACCATTCCGATTGCTAGTATCATGATTTCCTCGCTATTAAAAGTAAGTGGTGGCCGAGTAACCGTTCGAGGCTTCGGAACATCCAATTCGGCATCCACCTGTAATACCAATGCTTGACGAAGCGGTGCTCCACGTAATCCTTTATCTTCCACGGGAAGATGTGCGTCTTTTCGATACTTATAACCTTAAATCCACAGTCCCATAACAGTTTCCGGGCTTCCCATCCCGAATACCATCGAACCAGTGGGCATCCTTTCTGCGCTTCGGGCTGAATCCTGAACAGATGCTTGATCGAATATTTGGCGTAGAGCATGATCCGAAGTTGGCCGTCATCATCCAATCGTTCATGCGCTAATTTTAGAATCTTTTCTGGATATGGTGTATGGTGCAGGACGCCGAAAGAATAGATGAGGTCATAACCAATCCATCCTGTCGGCAGAAATTCTTCTGCATTGGCACAGAAGAAGTAACCGAGGGGGCAGTTCAGTGAAGCCTCACTGAATACTCTTTTTTTAGTGATTTCTATGCTTTTTTCCGATAAATCCACAACATCCAAGAATGCCCCGGAGTTCATAAACTGGATTGTATCCGTACCGATTCCGCAGCCAATTTCAAGCACGCATTTGTTTTTCCATTTCCAGAATTCGGCAAATCTTTTGATGTGCGGTTGAACAAAGTACCGCTGCCATGTCGGATCGGGATGGAGTGAGCCGCACGGAACCCGATCCCAATACGCTTCGATCTCGGAAGGTGTGGCGTATTCACTCATAGAGCCTCATTGATTTTATCGGCAGCTTCCGATAGCCAAGCCTTTATTCCGACCGATTGAGCTACGAACTGAAACATGGAGTTGTCTCTCGGCAGGCAGGGACCGGAGTAGGGATGGCCTGGAACAAGATACTCGTAATTGATCCGAGGATCACAGCCCACCGCTTCCATAATCTTTTGCGAATTGGCACCGAGTTTCTGTGCGACAAGGTGTAACTGATTAGCGAGCGATATTTTCATAGTCAGGGCGCAGTTCAGTGTGATCTTGGCTAATTCCGCTTCGACCAAGGACATTCGCTTTACCGGGACTTTCGAGACTTTCCGGAAGATAGCTTCGCACCGATCCCCGGCGTCCTTACATCCTTCGCCGATTAAAATAAATGAAGGAGTAAGTAAATCCTGTCGGACATATTCGAGTCGAATGAACTCCGGTTTATAGCAGATGTTGTCCCCGACGATCTCCCGGAACTGGTCGCAGCTTCCCGGCACCGTCGTGCTGGTCACAATGTAGAGGTAGTCTTTCGGAGCAAGTAGGGAGAAAGCTTTGAGTGCCGCTTCTAAATAATCATTTGAGAATGATCCATCTGGTAGAGATGGAGTTTGGACGATGAAAATGCAAGCGTCAGAGGATTTAACGGCCTGTTCCAGTGAAACTTCGGTCAATTCGGGATTATGGTCATATCCGACTGCCCGGAAACCCTTCATCCGGAGCATGTCCAGAATTGGCTTGCCTACTTTCCCTAGTCCACATACACAGATTCTCATTCGGGTTTAATCTTTCGGAGCCTGATTTTCTTCTTCCATCGTTTTTGCAGGGCCTTTTCTAGATTGGCAAGGGCGGCTTCCTTTTTCGCCTTGCTGGTGGATTGGCCGCCCTTCCGACCTACTTCCTGGTAGTGTTCCTTGATGATTTGTTCTTTCGTCAGCATTATGGTTTCCGATTCTACACAATCAAAGATGCTTTGCAATGAATTTCTTTGACAACCATCTTGGTAGGGTTTACTCTCTCCTCGTGATGTCGAAAGCCGCTCTCGCCGCGCAACTCCCTGTCGATGATTGGGTTCTGCTTCCGACCAAGCTTGGGGTCGTCGAAAATATGCACAAGTCAAGGGCTTATGGACGATTCGTCAGGCATCTACTATTCGATATTGGCCGTGGACTGTTTACCAATCTTTCCGAGGAGCATCATAAGATCGTTCTCGACCATTGCCGGAAGCAGTACGAATCCTACGTGATCGGATGTAAGCTGTCTGGCAGAACTCCCATGCCCTTTCGACATACCGACAAAGGTTACATCTGCTGGTGGAAGTGGCAACAAAAAGGGGCTTACGTCCGGAACGACATACCCAAACGGATTAAGGAGTACCAAAAGGTTGCCTGAGTTTCCGAAATGCCCCAATTATACAAAGAAGCGAGGCTGTGAACGTAGTGACCTCAAACTTCTTTCCGAGAATGAGGATGGCTGGACGTTTCGATGTGGCACGTGTGAGCTTCTGTGGGTATGTTCCAAACCAAAATCCATCAAGCATGGTAAACTTCGGGCCGAGGAAGAAAAACTTCGCAAGCAGGCCGAAGCAAGGAGAGCGCGGGAGAAAAAGCCCGTCTACTTTACGTGACCGAACACGAACGAAGGCCAGCCCTCAAAGCACGCAAGGAACTCATGGAGCAATTCGGCATCAATCCCGATATTCCCGATCCTCCGCGCGAAACCGTCAAGGTAGACTACCTTCCCGATCCGCCGGAAGTCCAAATCCCCAACACTCCCCGTCAGGAACAATCACACCTGAATCTTGAAGAAACAGTCGTAACTGTTTGCAAGGAAGAATTCGAGGAATTGCGTTTTCGGCTGGAGAAATTCGGAGTACAGTTAACCCCTGCGATGATGCAGGACATGACCGATCATACGATGGCGCTACTTGGAGGTTTCGTCGGTGGTGGAGCGCGAGCGCGGAGGTAACATGGGCGTAGTGGAAAAGTTAAAAGAAGGCTTGCAGGGCAAGGAAACAACCGAGGAATCCATTCTGTCCGCCGAAATCGAGGCGAAAACCGATCATATCTCCGAAGTCCGGCGCAAGGCCGTCCAAATACGGTGGGAGCAAGTCAAACAGGACCGTGAGGATTGGATCAGGCCCTTCCACGATCTTCGCATCGAAAAGTCGCTTGAGTATCTGACTGACCTGCAACGAATTTGGGAAGAAGGTTCGCACATCATCAACGAACGAATCAACAATCAGAAAAACATTCGCTGCGAACATTGCAAAAAGGATGTAAGCGGTAAACGTCCCAACGACATGCCCTGGTGGGTGAAAACCATGTATATCAAGGACGAACAGAGGCCGGGCCTGGGACGTTCAATCTTCTTTTGCTCGGAACTGTGCGCGAACCAATGGGTCCACGACAAGCAACAGGGCAGCGGGGCGATGGGCACCGATGGAAGATAGTCACAAACAGGAACTTCGCTCGGTAATTCATGAATTGACTACCTCTCAAAAGAGGAAGCTACGAAGGGTTCTACTTGCGACCAAGGATGAGGGTGCCGAGTTTTTGAACGAAGAAATTCTTCTAGCGGTCCTGAAAATCGGGGAATATTGGTGGCTTAACGATCCAATAAAGGAAGCCCTTGAATCTTGATGCCGTAGAGAAGTTCCTCAATCGCCTTCCCATAAAGGATCGAGACTCGCACGTATCCGTACCGTTTAATTTCAAGTTCAATCAGAAGAAACTCCATCTAGCGGCTCAAAAACAGTTCGATGAAGGCAAACCAATCAGGTTAGTTGTGGACAAAGCTAGGCGTGTTACGTGTTCCTCATGGACTGAAGGGTTGCTATTTTGTCATGGCATCTCTCTTCCCGGCTCTCACTCCCTGATTGTGGCGCATGAATTCAAGACCTCGAAGGAACTGTTTCGTGTTCCGAAAGACTTCCTACCAGCTGTGCCATTTTTGAATATCAAGCAGATCGAGCGTCAGTTAACTTTCCCGCATAATACCCAAGACGCCCTCATGCAGATTATTACCGCCGGGAAAGACACTTCCGGTCGAGGGTTTACTCTCTCTGCGCTTCATGCTTCGGAAGCAGCCCACTGGATTTCACCGGATGCGTTTATTTCTCTGCTTCCGGCCCTTTCGACGCACAAAAATACGATTGGAGTCATCGAGTCTACTCCGAACGGATCGGAAGGCGAAGGTGAAGTCTTCCACGATATGTACTGGGACGCCGCCGAAGGCCGAAGCGAATGGGAAGCAGTATTTCTAAGCTGGACCGATGATCCGGCGTGCGTGGCACCGGAAGAATTCGCCAAAGACGCACCCGCCGATGAAGAGGAAAAAGAATTACTCGCACGTGGTTTCTCGAAGGGGCAACTCGCATGGCGAAGGCTTAAAATCAACTCCCCGGAATGCGGCGGAAACATTGATACTTTCCACCAGGAATATCCTACGACTGCCGAAGAAAGTTTCATTGCTTCAGGACGCCCTGCTTTCACGGGTGAGGAAGTCAGGTGGGCAAAGAAAAATGTCAGAAAACCAAAAGCAGTCGGATTCCTTGAACGATCCCTCGAAGGTGAATTCAAGTTCCGAGAGCACTACAAAGGCGACCTCGCCATTTGGGAAGACCCAAGACCGGGAGACTACTATTACGCCGGGATGGATGCTGCTAGGGGTATCGAAGGGCGAGATTTTAGTGCAATGGTCGTGTGGAATGGTAACACTGGGCATCAAGTCGCACGATATTCTGCCTACTGTGTGCCCGAACTGTTTGCGACCTACGGAGCTTCCATTGGACGACATTACAACAGAGCAATGCTTAATCCAGAACTTACAGGTGGTTACGGGTACACGGTTCTTTCGATGCTTAGAGATGGACTTAAGTATCCCAACATCTATTTCTGGAAAGGGAAAGACGATAAAATCGCGGGATCGAAAAGCAGAATGACGTTCGGATTTGAAACTACCGGGCATATGCGTACTGTTCTTTTCGAGCAACTTCGTGTCTCTTTACGCGAAGGGTCCGGAACAGATGGTGACTATGGTATTACCATTTTCGATGAACAGCTTGCCAGTCAAATCGAACGATGTACGATTAAAGACGTAAGGCCGGAAGTCGAACAGGGCCATGACGATATTTTATTTGCCGCGATGCTCGGAAACATTGCCTTAAAGCAATACGCTCCTCCTCGATCACCCAATCCAGTTAGACCACAGGAAGATCAGGACATGGCCGACGCGATCCGGCAGATGAGAGGGCGAGGGGACGTGGTGCAATATGAGCCAGAAGCGGCGATGAAGAAACATTTTGCGATGGTTTCCAGATTGATCGACAATCCGCCGAGGGAAGATGGAGAGGAAGAGGTAGCCTGATGCCTGGATACGATATTGACCCAAATGATCCAAAAGCTATAGCCCGGTTACTGGTAGCATTGGCTCTTGCGAATCAAGGCGAGATACGAATTAGCGCCCCTGCGTATGATGATATTGTAAAAGGACACGCGCTTCTGATAGAGTACGACCGTTCGACATCCGAGATTGTCGTGCGCGTCACCAGCGGTAAAATCATGGTGGTGCCGCCGGAGAATCAAGCATGGCTCCGACCAAAAGAGGTAGTGCCGCAACAACGAGCGGAGACGCAAGCGACCCAGGACGTAGTGCGCCGAACGCTCCGGTCGGACGAGGAACTAGCGGAACTCGAAGAACAACTCGACGCGAAGACCCGCCTAGCGAGGGAAGTGAACGAGGGGAAGGGAACGAAGTTCAGGACAGTTCCGCCGAGTACGCAGGCTTAGATGACAAAGGGGTATGGGGCAAGATTTGGAAGCAATTCGGGATGGACGTTTTGAACAAGGCCGAACACGCGGACAGGAAACTACTTATTGGACTTTCTTCTACTGGCGACGTACTGGCTCCGAACTTCATGGCTCCCAAGGATTATGCGGACCTTATTTTCAAGGTTCGGGAATCGCTGAAGGATGAAGGCGGAAACACGCAGGAAAGCGCGATGGAACAGGTGCAGCATTTTCTAAATGAAGGAAGAGTTAACTAGGGTGCCGAATAAAATATCTGCGGAAGTAACTACCGTAGAAACCTCTTGGCGTTATTTCTACCAAAATTCTCTGATTGAAAGAAACCTTCCAAATGCTACTTTGAAAGCCGTTGTTCCTCAGACGATGAATATGCTCGTCGTGCAAATGCTAAACACTGTGGCAGGAGAACGAGTTAAGGAAATTAAGTATCCTCTCGATTGGTGGCAGGCCATAAAAGAGCGGTGGTTTCCCAAATTCCTCTTGAAACGATTTCCGGTGAAGTGGCATATATTCAAGATTGATTTTTTATATCCCGAAGCAAGTGTGCGCGAACCTAGTCCTACCATAGCTGTCTATGATAGCGAACGATCACGAGGTTTTCCGCATTTCGAGAATAAACCTTTGGAGTATTTCAAGGACGAAGAGTAGATGCCCGCTTTTACGGTTTTTCGGACAGCGCAAGGTGCCACGCCACAAAACACTCCTGATTCCGGTTCCGAAAAAGACCTCCGTTCCCGGCAAATTGATGAACTTTTACGCATCTCCGAGGACGCCCGAAGAGAAGTTTACGGTCCTAACTGGGACGAAGATACGCTGAATTTCTACAATCTCAGGGACAGGACCAGAAAGACTCCCACCTTCCGGCCTCAAATCCGCGCACCGCAACTGCAAGTCCTTCTTCTTTCCGATGCCACTGATTTAACCGATGCCTCGATCCGTGTACACATTAACCATAAAAAAGATGGCCGGGACGAACAAAGAGAAAAAGCATTTCAGGAACACTGGAAGCAGGAACGATTCAATTTCTACCTGCTTCAATCGCAGATTTACGCGCAATTTAGCGGCACATCCTTCCTTGTTGGTGGTTATGATCCACTGGCTCGGCAGGGCGAAGGAAACGTATGGCTCCGCGCCCGAAAGCAGCAAGGAATTTATGTGGACCCGATTAGTCCGTGGCCGGAAGACTGGACGTGGATGGTCATTGAAGATCAGGTTTACCTTGATGAAATTAGGATGCGGTATCCCGACCACTCGGATTCGGTAAATCCCAAAACAGCCAAGTCCGAAGCCCTTGCCGGACCTCCCGCCGGTGGAATTGAAATGCCTCCCGGTCCCATGTCCGTGACTGTTCGGGGATTACCCGGTGGACAGCAATACAATGCTGATGGGCTGCTTCGGCGAAGAATTCTCTACGCAAAGGATTCGACGCTCAGAGAACCGACACAAGCCGAAAAGACGGAATTTGAGAAGCGTTCAATGCCCGTTCCGAAAATGCTTCCCAAGTATCCCAATGGCCGGATGATCGTCGATTGTGAAGGAACTATTTTACTAGACGGAGATAGTTGGGTGCCCCTTGATTTGATGTGGCCTGCTATTCCGGTTTGGGCACTTCCTCCCTACGACACCGTTTGGGCACCTGCTCCCTCGAAGATTACAAAAAGTTTGCAGGATGCTTCGGAACGATTGATGACGCAGACAT
>Ga0210406_10000450_pt1 | contig 55901 bp, 55 predicted proteins | sample IncBWC30MmetaG_FD_155454 | JGI IMG/M metagenome (GOLD analysis project Ga0210406, IMG submission 155454) | Forest soil microbial communities from Barre Woods Harvard Forest LTER site, Petersham, Massachusetts, United States - Inc-BW-C-30-M | ecosystem: Environmental > Terrestrial > Soil >...
CGGATCCTGTGGACATGTGGACGACGCTTCGCCTCGCCCACATCCCCACAGGAGAACAGAACCAGAAGAAGCGGACATATGATGTGCTACCAAAACCGGACAACTTCATTCGCTATCGACAGGTTTTATCTGTGGGAAATTAGCAGCCAGTGGCGGTCGGCCGCGCCGCCTCACTCCCTGAGCAATTCGTTGATCCCCGTTTTGGCGCGGGTTTGGGCGTCACGGTTTTCGCGATTACGGCGCAATAAAGCGAGGGCCCAGATGAGCCGTCGGGCAGCGGCTTGCCGGGATGCGCGTTCGGCGCCACCTAGCATCGTCGGGCGCGGAGAAAGGAAAGGCTTGGAGATGGAACGCATTGCCTCGGGCGACCATCACGTCTCTTACAAGTTTGGCGCTCTGACTCTGACCTCTTTGCGTGATGGCTATGTCGATATGCCGGTCACTCGATTGCGCAAGCCGCAGAACAAAATATTCGAGACTGACCTGCCGCCTCAGATACTCCTTGTCGACGGAAAGCTGAGGCTTTCTGTCAACGCTTTTGCTCTGGATGACGGCGAATCGGTCAGTTTGATCGACGCGGGCGCTTCGAACGCGTGGCTGCCGAGCACGGGGTTGCTTCCGCAAGCGTTGTCCGAGGCGAAGATCGCGCCTGAGCGGATTCGAACGGTCGCCTTCACCCACACGCATATCGACCATATCAACGGTCTCATTCTCCCGAATGGCCGGGACGCGTTTCCTCAATTGTCGCGGTTGCTTGTCCCCAAGGCGGAACTGGGCTTGTTCCGGGCAGAGGCGCGCCTCGAACGTTTCCATGGAAGCGCGGAATCCTTCGAGCCGGGGCAGCGTTTGAGCGCCAATATCGAGGCTCTGGCCGCGCCCGGCCATGAAATCGGCCACACATGCTTTCGCGTCACGAGCGGAGGCGAAATTATATTGATTTGGGGGGACATCGTGCACGTCCCATCGCTTCAGTTCGACAGGCCGGAAATCGCATGGGAGTTCGACGCGGATCAGGATCAGGCGCGCGCGAGCCGGTTGCGAATCATGGCCCTGGCCGCGGACAACAGGGACTATGTCGCCGGCGCGCACCTCGACTCGCCTGGCGTCGGCCGCGTTTTCCGCTTCGGAAGCAGCTTCCGCTTCGATCCCTTATAACGAGCCGATCGGGCAGGGCAGGAGAGCGAAACCGGCTAGGCCTGCCCCGTGGATCCGGGCGAAGCCCCGCTTACTCCCGCAAAAGCTCGTTGATCGCGGTTTTGGCGCGGGTCTGGGCGTCGACGGTTTTCACGATCACGGCGCAATAGAGGGACGGCCCGGGCGAACCGTCGGGCAGCGGCTTGCCGGGGAGGGAGCCTGGCACCACCACCGAATAGGGCGGCACGTGGCCGATGTGAACTTTGCCGGACGTGCGGTCGATCACCTTGGTGGAAGCGGAAATGAACACGCCCATCGACAGGACCGATCCCTGGCCGACGATGACGCCTTCCACCACTTCCGAGCGCGCGCCGACGAAGCAATCGTCCTCGATGATGGTCGGATTGGCCTGCAGCGGCTCGAGCACCCCGCCGATTCCGACGCCGCCGGAGAGATGCACGTTCTTGCCGATCTGCGCGCATGAGCCGACCGTGACCCAGGTGTCGACCATGGTCTTTTCATCGACATAGGCGCCGAGATTGACGAAGCTCGGCATCAGCACGACATCGCGGGCGATGAAGGCCGAACGCCGCACGATCGCGCCCGGGACGGCGCGGAAACCCGCGTCCTTGAATCGGTTCTCGCCCCAACCTTCCAACTTCGAGGGGATTTTATCCCACCAGGTCGCTTGGCCCGGTCCGCCGTCGATGAGCGCATTGTCGTTGAGGCGGAAACTCAGGAGCACCGCCTTCTTCAGCCACTGGTTGACCTTCCACGAATTCGGCCCGGTCGCGCCGGGCAGCTTCTCCGCCACCCGCGCCTTGCCGCGGTCAAGCAGATCGAGCGCCTCGTCCACCGCGTGACGCGCGTCGCCCTCCGTCGCCGGGGTGATCTTCGCGCGGTCCTCGAAGGCCTTTTCGATCTGCGTCTGAAGGCGGACGTCGGTCATTTGCCATCCTGAAATTGAAGCGCGCCTGAATTTGAAGCGCGGGACGTTTCGTTGCCCGATCAGGGCTTGTCAACGGCGGGGATCTCGAGAGGCTTTAAGCGAACTCGCCGCATTCGCTGAAGCGGCAAATGTGCCTCACCGACATTTGACCTTGTCGGGCGCTTGAAACCAAGGCAAATGAGCGCAATCTGAGATCTATCCTCATTGGCGAGGGTCGGATCATGGCAAAGTCGATAGTCATCGCCGCCTTCCTGCTTGCGGCGACCGCGGGCGGTGCGGCCTATGGGCAAGACAATCGTCTTGTGGCCCCGGAGCTTAACAAGCCAGCGCCGGGGCAACTTCTGGATCAGAACTACCTGACGTCGACCGGCGAGACGGTGCCTCGGCCGGGCGTTCCTCAGGCGTCGGGACCGACGGCGCTCGATCGCAAGATTCAGGAAGAAGACAACCGCCTCGACAACAGCATCTGCCAGGGGTGCTGACCTAGCTCTCCTGCCCCCCTTGTGGGGGCGGGAACCTATTCCACGGTGACCTGCGTCTTCACCGAATTGGCGATGAAGCAGATTTCGTGGGCTTGGTGGTGCAGGCGATCGAGCGCCTCCTTCGAAGGCGCGGCGCTCGCCCATTCGATTTTCGGGCGAAGCTTGACCTGGGTCACCGCCAGTCGCCCCGGCGCGATTTCGGCGGTCGTTCCCTCGGCGTGGTCTTCGTAAGTCCTGACGGTGAAGCCGGCCATCCGAGCCAGATGCAGGAACGAAAGCATATGGCAGCTCGAGAGCGACGCCACCAGCATTTCCTCCGGATCGACCGCGGCCTCGACCGCCCATTTGCCGACCACATGCGGCGAGGCTGACGCCGGAACCTCCGTCCCGCCGTCGAAGCTCACTGTATGGGCGCGGCTGAAGCGGCCCTTGAGGAACTCTTCGCCACTCTCCTTCGCCGCCCATTTGATCTCTGCAACGTGGGTCGCCATGTTTCCTCGCCTCTGAGCTGGGTCCCGACATTATCAGACCGCCGACCGCCTGGGAGACCCGGACTAGTCTAGAAGGTTGAAATGGATCAAAAAGGGCCGGCGCCGAGTTTCCGTCTGTTAAAAGCTGAGGAGATGGACCCCATGGGGCGACTGACGGACGCCGATGCGGAGGCCTTGCAAAAGGACATTCCGCCGCAACTCGCCGAGCTCGCGGAAACAATCGGCAAGAAGGCGAACGCCACCGCCGTGTTCGGTTCGCCGATCGTCGATGGAGACAGAACTGTCATTCCGGTTGCGCAAGCCCGCTTCGCTCTTGGGGGAGGCGACGCTCTCATTGCCAAGGGCGTGGGCGGCGGTATGACGGCCAAGCCTCTGGGCTTCATCGTGATCGACAGGAACGGCGTGCGTTTCCAAAAGACGCCGCAGCCTTCGATGACCGCGCTGGCGGTTGGCGTTGTCCTGGGGCTCGCGCTGGCGATGCGGCTCTCTCGGCCGCCGAGGCCGAGAATCGCGCGCTAACTCACTGCCAAAGTCGTCGCGGCGTCCTTTGCGCCACATAATTCAATCGCATTTTGCCGCCTTAAGAGCGGAATTTGCGCTTAACCGCGCTTGAAATGCAGGCCTTATACGCCCCAGACTCACGGGTCATTTCCCGTGCGCGTTCGGGTATTGAATCGCAATAACGTTCTATGCCATGGTCCGCCGCGACACGATGACGGCGAGGAACGCCGGGTCGTAGGGAGGAAGTTATGACCGATACAAAACTGGTTTCGAGTGATCGCCGGAAGCTGATTCAGGCTGCGGCTGCGGGCGCAGGGGCTGCGGCCTTGTTCGGCGGATTGGGTGTCAACCCATTGGTTTCCGCGGCAATGGCCGAGGCGGCCGGAATGTCGGCGAAGCCGCTCAAGGCCGCGTTCTCCAACGCCGGATTGCAGGCGACCTGGTGCGCGCAGGGCAAGCAGGCGGCCGAATATTGGGGCAAACTGTTCAACGTCGACGTGACCTGGTTCGATGGCCAGCTCGACGCGGTCAAGCAGCGCGCGGCGATCGACAACATGGCCTCGCAGAAGTGGGATTTCGTCGCCATCCAGGCGTTCGGCATCGGCACGTTGACCGCCCCGGTCAACAAAATGATCGACGCCGGGATTCCGGTCATCGACATGGACACGCTGATCGCGCCGCTCGACACGATCAATGTGCACACCTTCCTCGCGCCTGACAACGTGTTCATGGGTTCTGCGGTCACGCAAGCGCTCGTCAACGCCATCAACGGCGAAGGCACGATCACGATGACCCAGGGCGCGCTCGGCCACACGGGCGCCCAGGGGCGGGCGAAAGGCTTCCACGAGGTCGTCGCGAAATTCCCGAAGATCCAGGTTCTCGACGAGCAGCCTGCCGACTGGGACGTGACCAAGGTCGCGCGCATCTGGGAGACGCTGCTCACCAAATATCCGAAGATCGACGCGGCGTTCTTCCACAATGACGACATGGCGCTCGCCGCCTACAAGGTGATGCAGGCGAAGGGCCGCACGGAGACGAAGATCGGCGGCGTCGACGCCATGCCTCCGGCGATCAAGGCTGTGCAGGACGGCCAGATGTACGCCACCGTCCGCAATCCATCGTGCCGCATCCATGGCGGAGCGATCGTCGCCGGTGTGCAGGCCGTAGTTCAGGGTGCCAAGACCGGCAAGGACATTCCAAAGAACATCGTCACCGACGGTCCGGTCGTCACCAAGGCCAATGCTGACGGCATGTTGTGGATGCAGGAGCAGTTCCTGATCTGACGTCGTCGAAGCCCCATGGCGCTGCTTGAACTGACCGACATTTCGAAGGCGTTTGGCGGCGTCCAGGCGCTTCGGAGTGTCGACTTCACGCTAAACGCCGGCCAGATCCACGGTCTGGCCGGCGAGAACGGCGCCGGCAAAAGCACGATGATGAAGATCATCGCTGGCGTCCATGGGGCCGATTCGGGGACGATGCGCGTCGACGGGAAGGAGGTCCATTTCCGTTCCTCCCGCGACGCGCTCTCCGCCGGCATCGGCATGGTGCATCAAGAGCTGAGCGTCGCGCCGGAATTGACGGTCGCCGAGAATGTTTTTCTCGGCAGCCAGCCCGTGAACGGAATGGGCATTGTCGCGTGGCGACGGATGGCCGAGCGCGCGGCGGAAGAACTGAAGAACTTCGGACTCGACATCAACCCTCGCGCGCGCCTCGGCGATTTCCCGATCGGCGTGCAGCAGCTCGTCGAGCTGTCGCGCGTGCTGTTCTCCGGCGCGCGCATCATCATCCTGGATGAGCCGACCTCGGCTTTGTCGCCCCCCGAGATCGAACGTCTGTTCGGCGTTCTCGCGAAGCTGCGCGAGGGTGGCCGAAGCATGGTCTTCATCTCGCATTTCCTCGACGACATTCTCAAGATTTCGAACGCGATCACCATCTTCCGCAACGGTCGCAAAGTGGCGACAGCGGAGGTCACGCCGGAGATCGGCAAGGGCTGGATCATCGAGCGCATGATCGGCACAGGCCGCGAGGAACTGGAGGAGAGCTATCTCAACGAGATCAAGCTCGACAGCCGTCCCGATGCGCCGGTCGTGTTGCGGGCGAAGGACCTGACGCTCGCGCCTTCTTATCGCAATCTCTCCTTCGAGGCGCGGGCGGGCGAGGTTCTCGGCATTTACGGCTTCATGGGCTGCGGGCAGCTCGAATTGGCGCGGACCCTGTTCGGCAAGTATCGTCCCGGGAGTGGGGCGCTTGAGATTGACGGCAAGGTGAGGGCGCTGAAGAGCACGACGGCGGCCAAGAAGGCGGGCGTCGCCTATGTTGCGGAAAGCCGCCGCGCGATGCTGTTCGGCGATGAGCCCGTGTACAAGAACGTGTCGATTGCCGTCCTCGAACACCTGTCAAAGTGGCTGGTGAAGCCGGACCGCGAGCGGGAGATCGCCGAGGTTCAAGTCAAGAATCTCGACGTCCGTCCGCCCGATGTCGAATGGCGCCTGGGCGGCCTCTCCGGCGGCAATCAGCAAAAGGTCGCGCTGGCCAAATGGCTGACCCACCCGCCCCGGATTCTCCTGCTGGCTGAGCCGACGCGCGGCATGGACGTCGGGGCCAAAGAGGACGTGGTGCGCATCGTGCGCCATTTGCGCGATCAGGGCATCGCCATCGTTGTCTTTTCCACGGAGCCAGAAACCGTGCTCTCGCTTGCCGACCGCGTCCTGGTGATGCGCAAGGGTGAGATCGCGCATGAATTCGCCGGCGAAGCGATCAGCAAGGATCAGCTGCTCGCCGCCGCCTGACGATAGGAATAAGTCTAAGCATGGATATGCAGAGCGCCGAGGTCGGATCCACACGCGCCTTTCGGCTGGGCGATTTCCTGCGCGATCAATTGCGCAACATCGCGCCCTTCATCACCCTGATCGTGCTCGTCGCCTTCTTCAGCATCGCGAGCCCGTCTTTCGCCACGCTTGGCAATCTGGAGAATATCCTCCAGCAGGTGTCCATCACGGCGATCATGGCCGTCGGCCTCACCTTCGTCATCCTCACGGCGGAGATCGACCTCTCGGTTGGCGCGATCGCCAACGCGACCGCCATCGTGCTCACGTTTTTCACGCTGCAGCCCGATTACGTGAACATCGCCAATCTGCCGATGCCCGGCGCGATCGCCATCATCCTCGCGCTGATGGCGTGCGGCGCGCTCGGCCTCCTTACCGCGTTCGGAGTCACGCGCATCGGCATCCCGTCCTTCATCATGACGCTCGCCATGATGCAGATCGGCGCCGGCGTTTCGGCGGTTCTGGTGCGTGGCCAGATCGCCTACTCCGTACCGCCTCTCATTCTGACGCTCGGATCCAAGACGATTTTCGGCCTGCCCTGGATCATCGTCGTCGCGGCGATCTTCCTGCTCGTCGCCCATCTCGTGCTGACCTACACGCGCTTCGGCCGCTACGTTTACATGGTCGGCGGCAATCGAGAGGCGGCGGAATATTCCGGCGTCAATGTCCGCTTCATCGTCGGCGCGGTGATGGTGATCTCCGCCATGTGCTCGGGCTTCGCCGGCATGATCGGCGTCGCCTATTTCGGCAGCGCGCAGCAGAACGAGTTCGACACCTTCCTGCTCGACGCCATCGCCGCCGTGGTGGTCGGCGGCACCAGCCTGTTCGGCGGGCGCGGCGGGATCGGCAACACCATCGTCGGCCTGTTCGTGCTTGGCGTCCTCAACAACGGCCTCGACTACGTCAAGATCGACAGCTTCCTCAAGATCCTCATCCGCGGCCTGATCCTGCTCGTCGCGCTGATCATCAACGTCTACGCCGAACGGTTGCGCACGGCGCGAAGCGGCGAGCGGTCGAGCTGAAAGTGGTTCGTCACGCGATCTGGATCAGCGCTCTGCTGTTCGCGGCGACGGGGGCGTTGGCGGCGGGAAGCGGCGGTCGGGTTCTTGCGACGTCGGACATCGTCGCCATCCGCATCGTCGATCATCCGGAGCTCGACACGACCACTCGGGTTGAGCCCGACGGCACGATCAACTTTCCGTATGTGGGCCGCATCAAGGCGGCGGGGCGCACCGAAGACGATCTCGCGCGCGCCGTCGGAAGGCGGCTGGTCGAATTGAAAATCCTTGCGGGGCCTTGACTTAGCCGCGGCCAAGGGCCGCGACCAAAGGTCGCTTAGATCCGGCTGGTCATCGGGGAAAGTCTTAATTACATATCACGCCAGCATTGAAATCGGTGCCCTCGGCCCCATCTGTACATTTGTCCAGCGGTTGAGCTGGATGAACACAAATAAGAAAAGACCAGAAACTAAAATGAACTGCTCATACAACATCAATCGTGTCGGCGACTCCTCGCCGCTGATTGTCAACAACCTTTGCGCCCAGCTGGCGCCGCTCAATCGCTACGGCCTTCCTGGGCTCGGCGCCGTTGTCGCTGACGGAGCGCGCGCGCTCGTCGACGTGTCGCGCAAGGCGGTTGGCGCCGCCCTCACGCGCTCCGAGTCGTCGCACGAACTGGCGGCTTAAGGCCGCCGTGCTGGCGTCTATCGCACCAGCACATTCTTGAACTGCCAAGGCCTCCGGCCTAGGCCGTCGCCGTCGGCCTTCGTGCTCTCATTGGCGTGTCACGGACAGCGGTTGACGCCGTCGTTACTCGTTCCGCGGCGAACTGACGTCTTGGTTCGTTCGCGCGCGGGCGAACTTGGCGGTTGCGATGGGCGTGGCGCTGTTGGAGCAAGCCGGGCGCCCTTCCCAAAGGGAGGGAGCTTCGCAATCTACCCGGCTTGGGGCCCAATCAAGAGAGAGTAGAGAAGCGTGGCCGTCAGTCGCCGCTCTTTTGCGCCTTCAGTTCCTTGTCGAGAAATGCGAATGCGTCCCGGGCGGACTGTTCGGTGACCTCCGGGTCATACGCCACGTCCTTCCAGCCGAGTTGTGGAAGCTCCGGCCAGTCCCAGATGTGCGTCGCCGAGTAAATCTTATAGGCGACCGGGGATCCCCGCGACTTCCTGTCGTCCAGCATTTTCTCGCAGTTCCTCTCCTTCAGAGGAGCAATTGTGTCCTTGTTTCCGAGGAGCACAAGGAGGGGGACGTCCGGCTCCTCTGCTATGAACCGCATGTCAACCGGGTCGGCGCGTTCGCTAGTCTTGACGCCGCGCATCTCGCAGCTTGGATAGAAGGAAACAATGGCGGCGAATGGAGGGGCTCCGAGATAGCGCGAGTAAGGCATGCCCGACAGGGCCAGCACGGTGTTCGCGTTCTGTGAGAACCCGACAATTCCGACACGCCGAGGATCGACGAAAGGTTGCTTTCGAAGCGCCGCGGCGGCGTCGAAGGCGTCCTTCAGCATCCGGCTCATCGGGACCGGGATCGGGTCGTCGCAATTGGCCTCGACTTTCCGCTGCCACAGCGGGTCTGCGACCATGACGGCATAGCCATGGTCAATGGCTCGTTTCGCCCAGTCGTGAAGAGCATGGGAATAAGTCTCGCCTCCGCAGACCGGCACGAGGACCAGGCCAGGAAATGGACCCCCGCCTTCCGGCTTGAACAACATATCTTCATGTTCTTTGCCGTAAGGCTGCGCGGCGTTTGGGTATTGCAGATCGGTCTGCTTGAAAGGAACGGCGAAAGGATCGAATATCTCAGACCTCGCCTCTCTTGCTATGACGCAAAATAACAAAGCGGTCAGCAATCGAGAAAACATCGCGTCCTCCCTTTGACTATTTCTTTACTTTTCTACGGCCAGTTGAACCCCCAAGATCATAGAAACACCCGCGTAGTCAAAGAGCATAGGCCTTCGACCCCGACGGCGGCTACTGTACACGCTTTCGTGAACAAAATCAAGAAGAGACATGGAAATTCAGAAAAGAGCGGGGTCGCTTTCTGTGCGACCAACCCTTGATGGAAGGCGTCTCTATCGCACCAGCACGTTCTTGAACTGCCAAGGATCGCCCTGGTCGATATCCTCATGGAAGAGGCCAGGGCGACCCACGAGCGGCGTCCAATCCGTATAGACGCCGACGACCGGGCCGAGATAGGGCGTTTGAACCTCGAGGCACCGGCGGAAGTCCAACTCGTCCGCTTCCACGATTCCGGCGTTCGGGTGTTCAAGCGCCCAGACCATGCCGGCCAAAACCGCTGACGTGACCTGCATGCCGGTCGCGTTCTGATAAGGAGCAAGCGCTCGCGTCTCTTCGACTGAGAGTTGCGACCCGTACCAATAAGCGTTGCGGGCGTGCCCATAGAGAAGCACCCCCAGTTCGTCGACGCCGTCGAGAATCTCAGCTTCGCCAAGGATATGGTGCGCGCTCTGGCTCTCGCCGGCGCGGCCGAACAATTCGTGCAGGCTCAACACCGCGTCGTCGCACGGATGATAGGCGTAGTGGCACGTCGGCCGGTAGACGGGCTCGCCCTTCTCGTTGCGCACGGTGTAATAGTCGGCGATTGAGATGGCCTCGTTGTGGGTGACGAGGAAGCCGAACTGCCCCCGCGCAGTCGGGGTCCATGAGCGCACCCGCGTATTGGCGCCGGGCTGGTTGATGTAGATCGCCGCGCCGCACCCGGCCTTGTGATAGCCCGCGTTGTCCGGCGCCCATTTCTCATGCGTTCCCCAGCCGAGTTCGGCAGGCTGCATGCCCTCCGACAAGAAGCCTTCGATCGACCAGGTGTTGACGAACACGTTGCGCGGCTTCGGGCTCTTGGCGCGCTGGGTGTCGCGCTCGGCGATATGCACGCCCTTGACGCCGAGGCGCTGCGCGAGACGCGCCCACTCGTCCTTACTCTTCGGCTCCGGAGCCTTGTCGCCAAGATCCTTGGCGAGATTGACGAGCGCCTGCTTGACGAGCCAGGACACCATTCCCGGATTCGCGCCGCAACACGAAATGGCAGTCGAGCCGCCAGGATTCTTGCGCCGTTCCGCAAGCACCGTCTCGCGCAGCGCATAGTTAGTCCGCGCATCATTGCCGAGCGACTTGTCGTAATAGAAGCCCGGCCAAGGCTCGACGACGGTGTCGACGTAGAGCGCGCCGAGCTCGCGGCAATGGCGCATGAGGTCGAGCGATGACGTGTCGACCGACAGGTTGACGCAGAAGCCCTGGCCCGAGCCCGCGGTCAGGTATTTGGTCAGCACGTCGCGATAATTGTCGCGCGTGAGGCCTTCATGCACGAAACGTACGTCGCGGTCGTCCAGGAGCTTCCGGTCGGAATCGTTCGGGTCGATGACGACGAAGCGCTCCTCGTCGAATTCAAAGTGACGCTCGATCAAGGGCAGCGTGCCCTTGCCGATCGATCCGAAGCCGATCATCACGATCGGGCCTGTAATGCGCCCGTGCCGCGGCCAATGGGTCATGGCGTCAGATCTCCTTCAAGGACAAGCGACGCCGGGCGTCTTCGACGGGGTTAAAGCCATGGCCTTCCAGGCGCGTCAATAGCGCGAGAGGCCGGATTTCTGTCGCAAAACTGTCGCATGAACGGGCGAGGCGGGGCCTCAGCGCGCAAGCATGGGCGACACCATGGTCCGATAGATTTCCCTCGTTCCCTGTGCCATTTTGAAGAGCTGAGGTGGTCGCCAGCTTCTTCCTCGTGCGCCAGGCTTTAGCCGCCGGAACGAACATCGGCGAACTCGCTCCAGGATGGGAGGCGAAACACCATGACGAAAACGCAATCCTTGCTGATGATGATGCTGGCAGCGGGTCCGGCCGCGCTCGGCGGCTTGGCGCTAGCCGCGCAAGACAGATACACCCTGCAAGTGCCCGGAGGTCTCGCCTTCTCCGAGTTCAGGGGATACGAAAACTGGCAGACTGTCGCCGTCAGTCAGAACGGCGATAAGATCGAAACGATCCTCGGCAATCCCGCGATGATCGAGGCCTACAAGGCGGGCATTCCCGGCAATGGCAAGCCGTTCCCCGACGGCGCCAGGATGGTGAAGATCCATTGGATGGCGAAGAAGGCTGAGGACGAGCCCAATGAGCCGGTCGTGCCGGGGCCCTTGCATGACGTGGGCTTCATGGTGAAGGACAGCAAGAGGTTCGCGGACAGCGGCGGATGGGGATGGGCCCAGTTCGAATTTGACCCCGCGTCTGAGACGTTCAGGCCGGGCGACACGTCCGATAAGCCGCCGCAAGAGCACGACGTGAAGTGCGGCTTCGCCTGCCACACGATCGTGGCGGACAAGGATTACGTCTTCACCGCCTATCCGGCGCGGTGAGCGCTGCCTTCGGCTTGGGTGGCGCCAGCTACGCCGCCGAGCACAGCTTTCTCATCAGCTGGGGAGAATGACCATGACGACGGCACAACAGTCGGGCGCCGATAAGACCTCCATTCGTCCGTTCCGGGTGAATTTTCCGGATGCGGAACTTGTCGATCTGCGCAAGCGCATTGTGGCGACCCGCTGGCCCGACCGCGAAACCGTCGCGGACCAATCGCAAGGCGTGCAGCTCGCCACAATTCAGGCGCTCGCGCGCTACTGGGCGACCGGATATGACTGGCGCAAGGTCGAAGCGAAACTCGACGCCTTGCCACAGTTCATGACCGAGATCGACGGGCTCGACATTCATTTCATTCACGTTCGCTCGAAACACGACAATGCGTTGCCGCTCATCGTCACACACGGCTGGCCCGGCTCGATCGTCGAGCAGCTGAAGATCGTCGATCCCCTGACGAATCCCACCGCGCATGGCGAGAGCGCGTCCGACGCCTTCGATCTCGTGATCCCGTCGATGCCTGGCTACGGGTTTTCAGCGAAGCCGACTAAAACGGGTTGGGACCCGGCCCGGATCGCGCGGGCCTGGGACGTGTTGATGAAGCGCCTCGGCTACAATCGCTACGGGGCGCAAGGCGGTGATTGGGGCGCGGTCGTCGTCGATCAGATGGGTGTACAGTCGCCTCCCGGATTGATCGGCATTCACACCAACATGCCCGGCATCTTTCCGGCCGACATTGATGCGGCGGCTTTCTCCGGCGCGCCCGCGCCATCGGGTCTGTCAGCCGACGAGAAACTCGCTTACGAGCGTCTGCAATTCGTCTATCAAAAGGGAATCGGCTATGGATTCCAGATGGGGCTGCGACCGCAAACGCTGTACGGAATCGCGGATTCGCCTGTCGGCCTGGCCGCGTATTTCCTCGATCACGACGCGCGCAGCTATGAGCTGATCTCACGCGTCTTTCACGGCCAGGCCGAGGGCCTCACGCGCGACGACATCCTGGACAACGTCACGATCACCTGGTTGACGAACACCGCGCTTTCTGGCGCCCGTCTTTACTGGGAATATTTTGGCAAAGGGTATTTCAACGCCAAGGGCGTCTCCATTCCGGTCGCCGTGAGCGTCTTCCCTGACGAACTTTATCCGGCCCCTCGGAGCTGGACAGAGCGGGCGTATCCGAAGTTGATTCACTACAATCAGCTTCCCAAGGGCGGACACTTCGCTGCCTGGGAGCAGCCGCAACTCTTTTCGGAAGAGGTCCGAGCCGGGTTCCGGTCTCTTCGCTGACTGCGCTTGGCGCAGGAGCGCGGGGATTGGTCAGTCAGTCCTGCGCCTTGCGCTCCAGCCGTCGAGGCCAATGAGCCGGTCGAGCGAAATCGCGCCGGGGCCAAAGGTGAGGATCGCGAGCGCCATCGCCGCCCAGTACAGATGGAAGTTCGCCCAGCCGTCCGGATAGGTGAGCTGGATGATTGCGGTCATGCACAAAAGGCCGAGCGCCGCCCAGCGGGTGAGGAGGCCAAAGGCGAGCAGAATCGGCAGCGCGATTTCGGCCGTGCTCGCCATCGTCGCGACGAGTTCCGGCATGGGAAACGGGATCTGGGCGCCGAAGATGTGAAGCTTGTATTCCTGCGCAAACAGGATCTTCGTTCCGAAGGACAGCGTGAACCAGCCGTCCCAGCGCGTGAGCCCTGAGGCGAAGAAGGGTCGCGCCAGCGCAAAGCGCAGGACGAGCAGCGGGAGCCACACGGGAACGAGCCCAAAGACTGCACCGGTGAGGCGAGCGATCGGGCTCAAGGGCGCGAACGTCGGCGCGGGCGCAGCGTCGGCGATCATGACGGTCGTCCGGGGATGATGGAGGCGATGGCCCCGGACTCGACCAATCCGACCAAATGGTTCCCGAAGTCGAACGCCGGGTCATCGAGAGCCGTGAAGGCCTCCATCAATGTCGCGCCCTCGCGCATTTTCAGGGCGAAATCATACCCGCCCGGCGGCAGGCCGCGCACGCGGACGTCGCAATCTGGGCGCGTGATGAGTGCGTCTTCGCCAAGCCCCTCAGTTGGCGTGACCGATCCGTTGGAAACCTGCGCTGAGGCCCAGACGGTCGCGGCCGGCGTCGCGAAGCGCAAGAGCCGCGCCGCCGGGTGAAAGGCGATCCGCGTTCCGGGAAGACAGTCGGGACTGAGCAAGCCGAGCTCGCCGACTGTCGCCACGCTTGCGTCTTCAGCATGATAGGCCTCGACCCAGGCGTTCTCGAGCCGCGCGACGTCGGGAAGACTGGCGAGATCATGACGCACAGGATCAATGCCGTTAGCGCACCCGCCCCCTCTTGTGGGGGCGGGCATAGCCCGTCCAAGGGACGGGCGTTCTTCCGAACGCCCTATGGGTGGGGGGTCGCGGTGGCCGAGGAGATTATCGGACGCGCCGCGGCTCTCTTGTCGCATCGGACCGTGCGACCCCCCTCCTTGATCCTCCCCCACAAGGGGGGAGGAGACGCGCCCGAACGCATCGTGCTCTAGGCTCCGTCCGGCCTCTACCCGAGCGAGATACTCAGCCACGAATTCCGGAAACTCTCCGCCGTACGCGATCATCACCGGCGAGCGCGGCCTATGCGTGCGCACGAACGCGCGCGCCATGGCGCGGAACAAGTCGTCGCCGGCGATCCGCCGCGAGACGGGATAGCGCGCCTCGAGCGCGCCAATCAGTCCGACCGCGACATTGTTGCGATAGATCGCAAATCGGCGGGCGTCGGGCGCGCCCATGCGCCCGTGGGTCATCGCGGGCGGCGACGCGGAAGGCTCGCCAAGCGCCGCCGCGAAAGCGCGGACTGTCGTCTCAAACGGCATCGGCGCGCTCTGGGGTCTTCGCGGTCTCGACAATCGCGCGCTCCGCCCGACGCGCTTCGCCGAGGAGCGTCGGCCACGCGGGCACGTCGTTGTCCCACTCGATCAGCGTGGGCGTCGGCCCGAGCCGGCGGATTGTCGTGGAATAAAGGGACCACACGGCGTCGCGAACCGGCGAATTGTGAGCGTCGATAAGCAGGGGCAGGCCCGCATCGTCGCTGTCGTCGGCGCAGCCGGCGAGGTGGATTTCGCCGACCGCCGCAAGCGGAAAGTCGGCGAGATAAAGCTCGGGATCGAAGCCGTGATTGACGGCGCTGACGAATACGTTGTTCACGTCGAGCAGAAGGCCGCAGCCGGTGCGGCGCGCGATCTCACGCAAGAAATCCGTCTCCGCCCACGTGCTTTCGGCGAATAGGACGTAGGTCGAGGGATTTTCGAGCAGCATCGTTCGCCCGAGCGCGTTCTGCACTTCGTCGATATGCTCGGAGACGCGGGCCAAAGTTTCGTCCGTATAGGGCAGGGGCAAGAGGTCGTTGAGGAACGCGCCCTCATGAGTCGACCAAGCTAGGTGCTCGGAAACGAGTGTCGGCTCGAAACGCTTGGCGACCGCCGCCAACCGCTGAAGATGGGTGCGGTCGAGCGGCCCGGGCGAGCCGATCGACAGGCCGACGCCGTGCAGCGATAGCGGATAAACCTCGCGGATCGCGTCCAGGCGGCGATGCGGCGCGCCGCCCCCGCCCATGTAATTTTCCGCGTGAATTTCGAAAAACCCAAGCCCGGGACGCGAGTCGACGATCGCCTCGAAATGCTCGGGCTTGAACCCGACGCCGACGATCAGTGCGCCAAGCGCCCTCGAAGAACGATGATCCGCGATGGTCATGGGTTGCTCCAAGGCCTCGTTTCGCAATGGAACGGCATTGGCGACTTCGCTCACGCGCCGGAGCATGTTACATCGGCGTCAATTCGTGCTTCGAGCAAAATATTTCCCCGGATCTGTAACGGCAGACGAAACGAAACGAAGCCCGTATGAGCCCCCAGCCCATCAAGGGTCCGTTGGACGATCCTTGGTCCCGGATGATGACCGCCGCAATCGCGGGCGATGAGGGCGTATACCGGCGCCTCCTTGAGGACATCGGTCGGTCGGTGCGGGCGATGGCGCGGGGCGCTTTTGCGCGCGCCGGGGTCGGGGACGCGGACGTTGAGGATGCAGTGCAAGAGACCCTGTTGGCGATCCACCTCAAGCGCCACACCTGGGACCCCGAGCAGCCGCTCGCGCCCTGGGTGTACGCGATCGCCCGCCACAAAGTCGTCGACGCCTTGCGCCGTCGCGGCCGGCGGAAGGTCGAGCCGCTCGAGAATTTCGAGGAGTTCCTGGCCGCGCCGGAGGCCGAGGATCCACACGCGCTGAGCGATGCCCGCAAGCTCCTGGAGACACTTGCGCCCCGGCAGCGCGATATTGTGACCTCGATCTCGCTTGACGGCCAATCGATCGCTACGACGGCGAAGCGCCTGTCGATGTCCGAGGTCGCAGTCAGGGTGGCGCTTCATCGCGCGCTCAAGTCGCTCGGCGCGGCCTGGCGGAGGTCGGTCGAGTGAGAACCTCCGAACTCATCGCCGCGCTGGCCGCCGATCCCGTTCTGGAACCGATCCGGCTTGGCCGGCGGGTCGCGCTCGCGCTCGCCATCGGCTTTGTCGGCAGCCTCGCGATCTATTTCCTGATGCTCGGGCCTAGGCCGGATATGGCGGCGGCGTCAGAGACGATGCGCTTTTGGATGAAGTGCGTCGACTCGGTCGCCTTCGCCCTGCCGTCGATTCTGCTGACGCTGCGGCTTGCCCGCCCTGACGCGAAGCCGAGGGCGCTCGCGCTTTGGCTTGTTGCGCCGTTCATTTTGCTTGCGGCCGGCGTGGTCGCGGAATTGTTGATCGTGCCGCAAATCGCATGGATGCCCCGGCTCATCGGCGCCAATGCGATGCACTGCACGGTCACGATCCCGATGCTGGCCGCTCCCGTGCTTGCCGCGCTCATCGTCGCGCTGCGCGCCGGCGCGCCGCTCCACCCGAGCCTGACGGGCGCAATGGCCGGGGCGGCCGCGGCAGGCGTCGGGGCCCTGGTCTATGCGTCGTCCTGTCCCGACGATTCGCCGCTGTTCGTAGCGACCTGGTATCCGCTCGCCACGCTCATCTGCATCGGCGTCGGCGCGCTGGCCGGACGGCGCTTTCTCGCCTGGTGACGGGCCGCCGAGCGGCTATTTCTTGATGATCGGGTCGAGGATCGCTTTCAGCTGGTCGATGCTGAGCTCTCCGCCATAGACCTTGCCGTCGATGACGAAGGTTGGCGTGCCGGTCATCTTGATCTCGTCGGTCGCCCGCTTGCCGACGGCGACCATGGCGTCGGCCTTCGACTGGTCCTTGAGGCACGCCATCGCCTGATCGTGGGTGAGGCCGGCCGGTCGCATGGCGGCGATCAACGGCTCGAGCGGCTTGTCGACGAACGCCCACTTGTCCTGCTGGCTGAACAGAAGATCGACGGCGGCGAACGCCTTGTCGTCGCCGACGCAGCGCGCGAGCAAGAAAGCCGCAACGTCGAGCGAGTTGCGCGAAAATTCACGAAAGATGAATCGGACCTTGCCGGTGTCGATGTAATCCTTCTTCAGCTCGGGAAAGATCTCGCGGCTGAAGGTGGCGCAATGGGGGCAGGTCAGCGAGCCATACTCGACGACGGGCACGCCCGATGGGTCGCCCACCGTCAGTTCGGGCAGCGTACCGGGCTTGAGGAGGGTCGCCATGTCCACCGTTCGATCGGGCTCGGGCGCTGCGCCGGCGGCGAGAGCGCCATGCGCGGCGAGCGCCGCGAGGGAGAAGACAGCGGCGAAGGCAAGCCGGCGAAGCGAGGCGAGGGCCAAAGAAAGCTCCTGAAGTGAGGCGACGGTCGAACGCGGACAAATGCGCACAAAGGCCTGCGGGCGGCAAGTGCGCGGTCCACGACGCTCGAGGCAAACTACGTCACTCCGAGCGCCGCCGGCTCACAAGCGCGTTATCGGCTCGGCCGGCAACCTTGGCCCACTCCGCCTCGCATGTTAGGCCCTCGCGCGAAGTTTCTACGATCGAACGGCGAGGGCGCGATGGAATACCGGCAACTTGGCAATTCGGGCCTCAAGGTCTCGGTGCTGACGATGGGCACGATGACCTTCGGCGGCAAAGGAAATTTCGCCAAGGTCGGCAATCTCCAACTCGACGAGGTGCGCAAGCTGATCGACATCGTCGCCGATTCCGGCGTCAATCTGATCGACACCGCCGATGTCTATTCCGGCGGCGGCTCGGAGGAGCTGATCGGCGAGGCGATGGGAGGGACGCGCAAGCCCGGAATGCTGATCGCCACCAAGGCGCGCTTTCCGATGGGGGAAGGGCCGAACGATCGCGGGCTCTCGCGCTGGCATCTCATTCGCGCATGCGAGGCGAGCCTCACGCGTCTGCGCACCGACGTCATCGATCTCTATCAGGTGCATCAGTGGGATGGGCTGACGCCGCTCGAGGAGACGATGGAGGCGCTCGACAGTCTCGTGCGCTCCGGCAAGGTGCGCTACGTCGGCTGCTCGAACTGGTCCGGCTGGCACATGATGAAAGCGATGGAAGTGGCGCGCCGCGATGGCCGCGTCCCCTTCGTGTCGGAACAGATTCACTACACGCTCCAGGCGCGCGAAGCCGAATACGAACTCCTCCCCATCGCGCTCGATCAGAAGCTCGCCGTCCTCGTTTGGAGCCCGATCGCCGGAGGGCTCCTGTCCGGCAAGCACCGCCGCAACAAGGCGGCTCCGGAAGGGACGCGCCAGGTCGCGGGCTGGGGGGAGCCGCCGGTCCGTGACGAGAACGCTTTGTGGAATATCGTCGACGAACTGGTGGCGATCGCCGATGCCCATCACGTCTCAGGGGCGCAGGTCGCGCTAGCCTGGCTGCTCGGCCGGCCCGGGGTGACCTCGCTGATCATCGGCGGGCGCACGGAAGAGCAGTTCCGTGACAATCTGGCCTCTGTCGACGTGAAGCTCACGGACGATGAGCGCGCACGCCTCGACAAGGTGAGCCAGCCGCCGCTGATCTACCCCTACTGGCATCAGTCTCAGGCGGCGAAGGATCGCCTTGCGCCCGCCGACCTCGCGCTGCACGCGCCGTTCATGAAGTGACACGGGAGCAAGCGCTCAAACGCGGAGGTGTGTCGCCATGGCCGACACGCACTTCGCGCCGCTCAAGCGCGAGCCTTTGCTGGAGGAAGAACTGCCCGCCGCAAACCCGACCGTTCGCCTCATCAAAGGCGCGCGGATAAGATTTGCGCCGGGGCAGCCGACGGGATTGCATCGTCATCCGATCTCGACCGTGGGCGTGGTGACGGCCGGAAGCTTTCATCTTCAGCTGGAAGGGAAGCCGGTTCAGCTGCTCAAGACCGGCGACAGCTTCTTCGAGCCGGCCGGACACACGATTCTCAAGTTCGACAACGCGTCGGCGAGCGAGCCCGCTGAGATCGTCTGCTTCTATCTTGCCGACACCAAGGAGCGCCCGCCGATCGAGATGCTCGCTGGCGGCATGGATAGCCAGGTGGGTAGAAAGTAGCTCCGCCTTATCGGCTGGATTGGATGTGGTTGCGCAGCACCGGATAGACCTGCCCTTCCCAGCGCCTGCCGTTGAAGACGCCGTAATGGCCGACGCCCGCCTGCAAATGATGGGTTTTCATGTAGGGCTTTAAGCCCGAACACAGATCCTGCGCGGCGAGCGTCTGGCCGACGGCGCAGATGTCGTCCTTCTCGCCCTCGACGGTCAGAAGAAATGTTTTCTTGATCGCGCTGAGGTCGATCGGCTCGCCCTTGTGCTGCATTTTGCCGAGCGGAAGCAGATAGCGCTGGAACACCTGATCGACGGTCTCGAGATAGAAGTCCGCGCTCATGTCCATGATCGCGAAATATTCCTTGTAGAAATCGCGGATCGCATCCGCTTTCTCGATGTCGCCAGCGACGCGATGGTGGAAGAGGTCGATGAAGGATTTCGAGTGCCGCTCGGCGTTCATGCTCATGAACGCGCAGAGCTGAAGAAATCCCGGGTAGACCCGCCGTCCGCGTCCCTCGAACTTGGCCGGCACGGTTCCGATCATGTTGGAGCGGAACCATTCCATCGGCTTTTCCTGGGCAAGCTCGTTGACTTTGGTCGGCGACACGCGCGCGTCGATCGGGCCGGCCATCAAGGTGAGGCTCGCCGGCTGGAGTCCGTTGCGGTCGCGCGCCATGACCGCACTCGCCGCAAGCGCCGAGACCGTCGGCTGACAGACCGCAACGATATGGCAATCCTCGCCGATGAAGTGCACGAAGTCGATGAGATGCTGGGTATAGTCCTCGAGCGAGAAGCGGCCGTCTCCGAGCTTGACGTTGCGCGGATTGATCCAGTCGGTGATGAAAACCTGGTGGTCCCGCAATAGAGTGCGGATCGTGCCGCGCAAAAGGGTGGCGAAATGCCCCGACATGGGCGCGATCAGAAGGATCTTGGGATCGTCCTCGCCGCCTGCTTTCTGGAAGCGAAGCAACTGGCAGAACGGCGTCCATAGGACCCCGCGCTCTTCGACCGGAACGGGCGCGCCATCGATTTCGATGCTGTCGAGCGCATAGTCGGGACGCGCATGAGTGAAGCCGGCAAGCGCGACCAGTTCGTAATAAGCGCTCATCCGCGCCCATGGCGAAGCGGTCGGATGCGACGACCAGGCGGCCAAAATCGCACCGGCGTTTTGCGCCAGCAGACGCACGCGATCGCCGACGTCGGCCATCCCTTGATATGCGTCGTACATCATGAAGGCGCCCGAACTCCGCCGCTCAAGGTAGCAAACCGTATGCCATCGCGACTGGCACGCCCTTTGCTCATCCGCCAGCGAAGGATGCGGGCTACCTCAATGTCGCAAACAACCTTGACCATCAGCAGCAGGAACTATTCGTCCTGGTCGCTCCGGGGCTGGTTGATGGCCAAGCTCGCGCGGATCGATTTCGAGGAAATCGTCGTCGCGCCCGACGACGCCGGCGCTCGCGCCGAGATCCTGCTGTTGTCGCCCTCGATTCTCGTCCCCTGCCTCACGTATAATGAAATACGGGTTTGGGACACCCTCGCGATCGGCGAATTCCTGAACGAAATTGCGCCAAAAGCCGGTCTTCTGCCTAAAGATCAGGCAGTTCGCGCCCATTGCCGCTCAGTTTGCGGCGAGATGCATTCCGGCTTCGTTGCGCTCAGGCAAGCGCTGCCGATGAACATCAAGGCGCAATTTCCCAGCTTCAAGATCTGGTCGAAGGCGCGCGCGGACATTGACCGGATCGTCATCATCTGGAGCGAATGCCTCCAGGCCTATGGCGGGCCGTTCCTGTTCGGCAAGATCACCATGGCCGACGCGATGTACGCGCCGGTGGTGAGCCGGTTCCGCACCTATGGGATCAAGCTGGACGGAGAACTAAAAAGCTACGCTGACCGCATCTGGGATCTGCCTCCAATGCAGGAGTGGCGCGGCGCCGCGATGGCGGAACAGGAGGAGATCGAGGAGCTCGAGGCCGAGTTTTAGCCAGGCCAGAAGACGTTTTAGATCGTCGGGCGCGATAGTCCCTGTGCAAGCGTCAGCAGCACCGCAGCCAGCGCCGCGGCGGTCTTGTCGGGCCGCGCCCTCTCGTAGAGCGCGAACTCAAGGTCAGGAAGAGGCGGCAGCCCGTCTTCCACTCCGAGAATGCGCAAGCCCGCGATCACCGCGGTGGCAGGAAGCGGGGTGATGGCGAGGCCCGCGAGCGCCGCCGCTCGCACGCCCGTCAGACTGGGGCTGGTATAGATGATCTCCCAGGCCAGTTCGCTGTCGTTGAGCGCGGCTAGCGCAGCTTCGCGAGAAACGGATCGCTCGCGATAGAGGGCCAGCGGCAGCGCCGCACCCGGAACAAGATCGAACGTGTCGGCCGCGGCCCAGACCAGCGGCTCACGCCACACCAGACGCCCTTTCGAGGTTCCGAGCGGGCGCTTCGCGAACACGGTGTCAAGCCGCCCTGCGTTAAGTTGCTCGATCAATTCCGCGCTGACGCCGGTCTGCACCTCGAGCTTCACGCCCGGATGGAGCTTCGCGAAGCGGCCGAGCGCCGAAGGCAGCGAGCCGCCAGCGACCTCCTCGACCACGCCGAGACGCACCGTGCCTGACAGCCGCGGCGCCGCCAGGCGATGACGCGCCGCTTCCTCAAGTTGCAACAGACGACGCGCGTCGCCAAGGAGCATCTCGCCGTCGTCGGTCAGGGCCACCGTTCGGGTCGTGCGACGAAAAAGCGGTCTCTTCGTCTCGAGCTCAAGACGTTTGATCTGCTGGCTCACGGTTGACTGCGTGAGGTTCAGCCGTTCGGCCGCGCGGCGGAAGCCCCCGCATTCAGCCACGGCGACAAACGCGAATTCCATCATGGACGATTGATCCGATTTAACGATCAATCATATCGTAAAATATCGCTTCTTTGATCAATAGCGACGCTTATATCTCGCATGACTGGACGTCAAACAATGGAGAACGGACATGCTCATGCTCGACCGTCGGATGCTCCTGCGTAGCGGCTCTGCCGCTGTCGGGGCCACTGCGCTCGCCCCCGCCGCCCTCGCCCGTGCGCCCCAACCGGGCAAGCAGGCGCAGCCTGGCTTCTACCGCTTCAAGCTCGGCGCCATCGAGATCACCGTCGTCAGCGACGGCACGCTCGCATTCCCGGCCGAAACGTTGTGGGGCGACCGGGCCGAGGACGCAAGAAGCCTGCTCACATCCACTTTCCAGCCGTCTAGCCCGGTGGAACTGCAAATCAACACTACCCTCGTCAACACGGGCGACAAGCTGGTGTTGATCGACGCGGGCTGCGGCGTCGACAAGTTCCAGAACACGAACGGCAGGTTGCTTGGCCACCTCGCCAGCGCGGGCTACGCGCCGGGCGATATCGACATGATCCTGTTCACTCACTTCCATTTCGACCACCTGTGGGGCATCAGTGACAGCAAGAACGCGTCGCTGCTGTTCCCCTCGGCCGAATTCGTCGCCAGCGAGGCTGAGGTCGCCTTCTGGAGCGACCCCGGACTGCCCGGCAAAGTGTCCGCCAAGCAGCAGCCGGGGGTTACCCAGGCGAATCTGAAATTGGCCAGCCCCCGCCTGCGCCAAATCAAGGCCGGTGCGGAGGTGGCGCCGGGCGTGACCACCTTCGACACCGCCGGTCACACGCCAGGCCACATGTCGGTGCATATCAGTTCCGGCAGGGAAGAAATGCTCCTCACCGGCGACGTCGTAGCCGACCCGGAGATCGGCTTCCTGCATCCGGAATGGGCGTTCGGGTTCGACCTGGACGTGCCACTGGCAACTAAGGCGCGCATGGCCTTCCTCGACCGCGCAGCGGCCGACAAGACGTTAGTCGGTAGCTACCATCTGCCCTTTCCTGGCTTCGGGCACGTGGTGCGCGAGGGGAGCGGCTACCGCTGGCTGCCGGCAGATTGGCAGTGGACGACCTGACGACCACGCTCAAAGGAGAATTTCCATGAATACCCAAGACGATCTTCAGCCGAGGTATCCGATGAATCGACGCACCTTCGTGGGCATGGTCGCTGCAGGGGCGGCAAGCACTCTTCTCCAGGGCGCTGCCGCCGCTGCGCAGCCCGCGCCTAAGGCGCGCAACGTCGTCCTCGTGCACGGGCTGTTCGCGGACGGCTCATCCTGGTCCGAGGTGATTGCACGACTGCAGGCAGCGGGGCTCAACGCCACGGCGGTGCAAAACCCCCTGACGACGCTGCCGGAAGCGGTAGCTTCGGCCCAGCGCGTGCTGGCGCGCCAGGATGGTCCGACGGTTCTGGTCGGACATTCCTTTTCCGGCATGATCGTAACAGAGGCCGGTATACATCCGAACGTGTCGGCCCTTGTGTATGTGGCGGCGCGGGCACCGGATGCGGGCGAGGATTACGCGGCCTTGGCCAAGACATTTCCGACGCCACCCGCCTCCGCCGGGGTCGTCTTCGACGGCGATGAAGGGCGTCTCACCGAAGCTGCGTTCTTGCGCGATTTCGCGGGCGACCTGCCGGAAGCGAAGGCAAAGGTCCTCTATGCGGTCCAGGAGCCGTTCCAAAAGGCTCTGCTCGCGGGCAAGACCACGCAAGCGGCCTGGCGGTCGAAGCCAAGTTTCTATGCCGTTTCCACGGAAGACCGAACGATCAATCCCGATCTCGAGCGCTTCATGGCCAAGCGCATGGGCGCCAAGACCATCGAGGTGAAGGCCAGCCATCTCTCGCTGATCTCCCATCCCGACGAAATCACAGGGCTGATCCTCGAAGCCGCTGGACAGCAAGCCTGACGAACATCCGGGCGCAAGGCCGCAGGGACAAGCGAACCCGCGACAAAGGCTGGCTTAGCCGGTCAGTCCTTGCCTTCGTACTTGAACGACACTTTGAGCTTGGTGCGATAGGCCTCGACCTTGCCCTTTTCGATCACCAGGTCCTGCTCGACGACCTCGGCGACGCGCAGGTCCCTCAGGCTCTTCGATGCGCGTTCGACGGCGGCCGCGGCGGCCTTCTCCCAGGATTCCGTGCTTGTGCCCACCAGTTCGACCACTTTGTAAACGCTCTCGGCCATCGAATCCTCCCATGTCGCCCGTGTCCTGCCCGCGGCTCGATCGGGCGAGGCCGCCTCGAATGGCGCGGACTTTTTCAGGCGCGCAACCAACTTGCGGCGCGAACGCCCGCGGGGTCAAGCAGGGCAGGCCCCCAGCGCCGAAAACATGCGGGTGATGAGGCGTCCGATTTCGGGCGCCAGCCGTTCAGGCTCGAGACCCTGAAAGGGCAAAGCGCGGTCGACCCATAGCGTCGCGAAGCCATGGACGGCAGACCAGGCGACAAGGACGAGGCCGGTCGCGTCGCCCTTCGGCGCTTGGCCGGCCTGCTGGCAGGCGACGACCGCGTCGCGCAGGATATTGAAGGCGCGCAACCCGGCCTCGGTTGGGCCGGAGGATGTCGAGTCGCCATGAAACATCACGCGGAAATAGCCGAGCGACGAGACGGCGAAGGTCACATAGGCGAGCCCGAGCGCCTCGAGACGAGCGCTGGCGTCATCCGGCGCCGCGTCGCGCGCCGCGATCAACTGCGTCTCGAGCCGGGTAAAGCCTTCCTCGGCGATCGACGCCAGCAGGTCGCTGCGGTTGGGGAAGTGATGATAGGGAGCGCCTGGACTGACGCCCGCTCGCGCAGCCAGCTCACGCAGGCTCAACGCATCGACCCCGTGTTGGGCGATCGTTTTGACTGCGGTCTCGATCAGCGCCTGACGCAGGCGTCCGTGATGGTAGTCAGTCTTCCGTTTCGCACGCATGGGGCCCAGGCTCAGCGAGCGTACGCGTACGGGCCGCCCCGGCTCAGCGCCCTTTGATAAGCCGGCCGGGCATGAATGCGGGCAAGAAAGCTCCAGAGGTTTGGTCGCGACGCCTTCAATCCTCCCCGCGAGCTCGCGGCTTCGAGCGGGAAGCTCATCATGATGTCCGCAGCGGAGAACGCGTCTCCAGCGAACCATTGCTTATTGTCCAGCTCCTTCTCCAGATAATCGAGATGCAGTTTTATCTGGCCGTCGACGTATCGGCGCGCCGCCCAGCCGAACAGGCCAAGCCTGCTGACGACGAGCTTCAACAGCAGGGGAGGCATTAGGGAGCCTTCCGCGTAGTGCAGCCAATAGTGATAGCGCCAATACGCTTCGCCGTCCTGCGCCGGCTCCAATTCCTTGCGATATTGACCGACGAGATAGTCGACGATGGCGCCGGTTTCGGCGAGACGCAGCGAACCATCCTCAATGATCGGCGCTTTTCCTAGCGGATGGATGCGCCGAAGGCTCGCAGGAGCGAGCATCGTCTTCGCGTCCCGCTGGTAACGAATGACTTCGTAGTCGAGACCGATCTCTTCGAGAAGCCACAACACGCGCTGCGAGCGCGAATTGTTGAGGTGATGGACTTTGATCAAGACGCATATTCCGATCGCAACGTCGCCACTCTGGCGAGCTTCGACGGCTCGGGACGTGCGATCAAGATCAGGCTTGCGCTCTTCAGGGCGCGACCGGCTCGCGCCGCATGATCTGGACACCCAGCGCAGCGAGAATAACACAGCCGAAGGTCACGGTGAGGCCGATGACCAGCGGCAGATGCAGGACGCCGAGCACATATCCGAGCCCGCTGATCGCCGCCGCGGCTCCGATGGCGATCCCCACATACGACACCGCCCGCGGCAGCAGCGGCTCGCTCCGGCCGAGGTCTGCCCATAGAACCGCGATGAAGCCCAAGCCATAGGGGACGCCGGCGGCGGCGAACAGAAAGTCGAACCACGACTTGATCGCCACGAACGGCGCAGAGTCGGCGCTATGCGCCAAGGGAAAGAACAGCGCCGCGGTCATCGAATCGAACACGATGGCGAGCGCGACGCTGACCCCCATCAGCGCCCAGCCGGCAGGCGCAAGATCGCTCAGGCGGCCGGTCCTCGAAGCCAAAACGATGGACGCCGCGAGCAACAGGCAATCGCCGAGGAAGGCGAAGCCCCGGCGAGTGCCAACGCCTGCGGCCCGAGCCTGAGCGCGTCGGCCAGCGCCTGCGCGCGCTCGGCCGATAGCGCCGGCAGGCCGAGCTCCGGCGTCAAACGGGCGTAGAAGAGCGTGCCGACGAACAGCGCCGCCGCGCCGAAAGCCAAGAGCGCACCGGAGACGACATCGCCCGATGCGCGCGCTCCTCGCGCCGTCTCTGCTGCAATCGCCGCCATGACGTTTCTCCTGTGTCTCGCTCGATCTAATCAATGATTAGATTGGATGTGTGCCGCAGTCAAGGCAAGATCTGATCGGTGATTAGAGTTTGGCTTCTTCACGCTTCGAATTCAGTCAGCATGTCATTCCCGCGCAAGCGGGAATCCAGACTCTGTCGCGGCCTCGCTGGATGCCCGCTTTCGCGGGCATGACAGGCACGAGCTTTGGCCGATCGGACGTTCTTTGAGACTGAGGTTGCGGAAATTGGTCCGGGAACGGCGAAAACGTCAATAGCGTCAATCCTTGGTTCAGTTCTTCCAAGGTCGTGAGGGTGTCGCTGTTCGCTTCCATCTCGTTAGACCAGCGCCGCGTTGAGCCGTCGCAGAACCAAACCTCAATCGAAGCCCTCGATGTGGGCTACACTGTCTCGGCCGAGGGAAGGACCCACCCGCGCGCCGGCCCGCGGCGGGTTGCCGAATAGCTGGAATGCGATCATGACCGACGAACTCATGAAGCCCACGCCGGCCGGAAGCCCCTCCACGGGGCGCCAGGCGTCCGCCATTCGTCGCGCGCCCAGGTTCGAAGCGCGGAGCGGCTAGCCGCGGCGCTCGCCATGATCGCAGGCTTCGTCGACGCCTATGGCATGATCACCTATGGCGTCTATGTGTCGTTCATGAGTGGGAACACCACCCAGACCGGCTATCAGGCCGCGGAGGGCGCGTTTGGTCCCGCTTCGCTGTCGGCGCTGGCGATCCTGTTCTTCGTCGTCGGATCGTTCGCCGGAACCCTCATGATCGAGTTCGCGGGACGCTATGCGCAACAGGTCTTGTATTGCGTGGTCGCGGCGGCTCTGGCTGCGATCGTCGGTTTGACGCAGCTCGGCATGCTATCGGGAGCCTTCGCGATCGCGGCCATTAGTTTTGCGATGGGCGTGATGAACAACGCGCTCTCCCGCGTCGGCGCGCAAGCGGTAAGCCTGACCTTCGTCACTGGGAGCCTGAGCCGCGTCGGATCGAGTCTCGCGCTTGCCTTGAGGCGCGCGCCCCTTCGAGACGCGCAGGGGCCGTGGGACACCCATCTGCGTCGCGCGCTGCTCCTGGCTCGACTCTGGCTCGGCTTCGTGGTGGGCGCGTTTTTGTCCGGGGCGGCTACACCGCGCTACGGCGCGTTGGTCCTATCGGCGCCGGCCCTGATCCTTGCCGTCCTCGCGGCGTTCGATCGACCGGAGCGCGGCGCAGCTCGCTGAGCGGCTACTCCGCCGCCACCGCAGTCACGGGCACGTAGTTCAAGACCGGCCCGAGCCAGCGCTCCACCTCAGCGACGTCCATATTCTTGCGCGCTGCATAGTCTTCAACCTGGTCGCGCTCGACCTTGGCGACGCCGAAATAATGCGAATCGGGATGAGCGATATAGACGCCGCTTACCGACGAGGCCGGCCACATCGCGTAGCTCTCGGTGAGCTCGACGCCCGTCGCTCGTTCCGCGTCGAGCAGCCGGAACAGGGTCGCCTTTTCGGTGTGGTCAGGCTGCGCGGGATAGCCGGGCGCCGGGCGAATGCCCTTGTACGGCTCGGCGATCAGTTCTTCGGGCGTGAACGCCTCCTCAGGTGCGTAACCCCAGAGCTCGCGTCGCACGCGGGCGTGCATCGCTTCGGCGAAGGCTTCGGCGAACCGGTCGGCCAGCGCCTTGACCATGATCGATGAATAATCGTCGTTGGCGTGCTCGAAGCGCTTCGCGATTGCGTCGTCGGCGAGGCCCGCGGTGACAACAAAGGCGCCGACATAGTCGTGGGCGCCGCTTGAAGCAGGCGCAACGAAATCGGCGAGCGCGACGTTCGGCCGCCCGTCCCGGCGCGAGAGCTGCTGGCGAAGCGTGAACAAAGTCGCGATTGGCGTCGCGCGCGCATCGTCGGCGAACAGGCGGATGTCGTCGCCCGCTTGCGCCGCCGGCCAGAAGCCAACCACCGCTTTCGGCGTGAACCATTGCTCGTCGATGATACGCTTCAGCATCGCTTGCGCGTCATCGAACAAAGCGCGCGCCGCCGCTCCCTGAGCCGGGTCATCGAGGATGGCCGGATAGCGACCCTTGAGCTCCCAGGTCTGGAAGAATGGCGTCCAGTCGATGTAGCGCGCAAGGTCGGCGAGGTCGTTCCACTCGTACGCGCGCGGTCCAAAATAGGTCGGCGTCGTCGGACGATAACCGCTCCAGTCTGCTTTCAGAGCATTGGCGCGCGCCTTCGCGAGCGGAACCCGGACCTTGTCGGCTTCGCTGCGCTCGTGCGCCTCGGCGACTTTGCGGTATTCCGTCCGCACCGACTGGATTGTCGCGGCGCGAGTCTCCGGCGACAGCAGCGACGAGACGACGCCGACCGCGCGGCTCGCGTCGTTGACGTGCACCGTCTGACAGCGGGAATAGCGCGGATGAATCTTGACCGCCGTATGCACGCGGCTGGTCGTCGCGCCGCCGATGAGGAGGGGAATGTCGAAGCCCTCGCGCTCCATCTCGGAGGCGACGTGAACCATCTCGTCAAGCGACGGCGTGATGAGGCCGGAAAGGCCGATCGCGTGGGCCTTCTTCTCGCGCGCGACGGCGAGGATCTTCGACGCTGGCGTCATCACGCCCAGATCGATGATCTCGTAATTGTTGCAGGCGAGCACGACGCCGACGATGTTCTTGCCAATGTCGTGCACGTCGCCCTTGACGGTCGCGAGCACGATCGTGCCCGCAGTTTGGCGCTCGTCGCCGCCGGCCGCCTTTTCCGCTTCCATATACGGCAGCAGGATCGCCACCGCCTGCTTCATCACGCGCGCCGACTTCACGACCTGCGGCAGGAACATTTTGCCGGCGCCGAACAGGTCGCCAACAACGTTCATGCCCGCCATTAGCGGACCCTCGATGACATCGAGCGGGCGCTTGGCCTCAAGCCTCGCCTCCTCGGTGTCGGCTTCGATGAACTCGGTCACTCCGTTGACGAGCGCGTGCGCGATGCGCTTGTCGACCGGCCACGTGCGCCATTCGAGATCCTGCGGCTTCGCCTCCATCCCGCCTTTACCGCGGAACCGCTCGGCGATGGCGAGAAGGCGCTCGGTCGCGTCCGGGCGACGGTTGAGGACGACATCTTCGCAGGCCTCGCGCAATTCCGGTTCGATCGTCTCGTAGACCGCGAGCTGGCCAGCGTTGACAATCCCCATGTCCATGCCGGCTTGGATGGTGTGATAGAGGAACACCGCGTGCATGGCCTCGCGCACCGGCTCGTTGCCGCGGAACGAGAACGAGAGGTTGGAGACGCCGCCGGAAATGTGCGCGTGGGGCAGGGTCTGACGGATCTGCCGCGTCGCCTCGATGAAGGCGACGCCGTAGCCGTTGTGCTCCTCGATGCCGGTCGCGACAGCAAAAATGTTCGGGTCGAAGACGATGTCCTCGGGCGGAAAGTCGGCCTGTTCGGTCAGAAGCTTGTAGGCGCGCGTGCAGATGGAGACTTTGCGCTCGAGCGTGTCGGCCTGGCCCTGTTCGTCGAACGCCATAACGACGACCGCTGCGCCGTGGGCGCGCACCAATCGGGCTTGGCGCAGGAATTCCTCCTCGCCTTCCTTCATCGAGATCGAGTTGACGATCGGCTTGCCCTGGACGCACTTGAGCCCAGCCTCGATCACCGAGAACTTCGACGAGTCGACCATCACCGGCACGCGCGCGATATCGGGTTCCGAGGCGACGAGGTTGAGGAACTCGACCATCACCGCCTTCGAATCGATGAGGCCCTCGTCCATATTGATGTCGATGACCTGCGCCCCGTTCGTCACCTGATCGCGCGCGACGACGAGCGCGCCGGCATAGTCGCCGGCAGTGACGAGCTTGCGGAACTTGGCCGAGCCAGTGACATTGGTGCGCTCGCCGATGTTGACGAACGGAATGTCGGAAGTGAGGGTGAACGGCTCCAGGCCCGAAAGGCGCATCAGCGGCGCGACTGTCGGCGCGGTCCGCGGCTTGAATTTGCCGACGGTTTCGGCGATGGCGCGGATGTGGTCCGGGGTCGAGCCGCAGCATCCCCCGACAATGTTGACGATGCCATCGGCGGCAAAGTCGCCGATCTGCTGCGCCATCGCTTCCGGGCTTTCGTCATATTGGCCGAAAGCGTTGGGCAGGCCGGCGTTCGGGTAGGCGCACACGAGTGTGTCGGCCGCGGCTGAGATCTCCGCCAGATGTTCGCGCATCGCGCTTGCGCCAAGCGCACAATTAAGGCCGATCGAAAAGGGGCGCGCATGGCGCACCGATTGCCAGAACGCCGTCGGCGTCTGGCCCGAGAGGGTGCGACCTGAGCGATCGGTGATGGTGCCAGAGATCATGATCGGCATCTGAAAGCCGCGCTCGGCGAAGGCCTCGAAGCAGGCGAAGATCGCAGCCTTGGCGTTCAGCGTGTCGAAAATGGTTTCGATGAGGAGGGTGTCCGCGCCGCCGTCGATGAGGCCCCGGATCTGCTCGCCATAGGCGACTCGAAGTTCGTCGAAGCTGACCGCGCGGAAACCCGGATTGTTGACGTCTGGGGAAAGTGAGGCGGTTCGGTTGGTCGGCCCCAAGGCGCCGGCGACGAAACGGCGCCGTCCGTCCGCCTTCTCCGCCTTGATCGCCGCACGCCGCGCCAATCGCGCCCCGTCGCGATTGAGCTCGTAGACCTGATCCTCCATCCCATAATCGGCTTGCGCGATCGAGGTCGATGAGAAGGTGTTGGTCTCGAGAATGTCCGCGCCGGCAAGCGCATAAGCCAGATGGATGTCTTCGATCGCCTGGGGCTGGGTCAGGGTTAAGAGATCATTGTTGCCCTGCAAAAGGCGGTCGCAGGAATGAAAGCGATCGCCGCGGAAGTTCTTTTCATCCAGGTTCAGGCACTGGATCTGGGTGCCCATCGCGCCGTCAATCAGCAGGATGCGCTGACTCGCGGCGGTCTTGAGCGCCGTCAGCGCGTCCTCGCGGCGCGCAAAATCCGTGTCGGGGGCTGGATTGGAGGACCAATTCATTTGCGTGCCGCTCAAGTCGTTACACACTGACATAATCATATAAACATGTCTTTATATGAAAGCAAGCGATGCTGTGCCGCATGCGGCCACCAAAAACCTTTGCGACCGCCCGGCGATCTGCGAAAAGCATGGCGCCCTCTCGGTATGCGGCCAGTTAAAACGGCCAACTGACCTGTACGAATGAGAGCGGCCGTCGGAGGACAACGTTCGAAACGGCGGACATTGTCTTCCCCGCAAGCAATGGACCGAGTCGCGCTCCGACTGGCAACGCGGGCTTCCGTTCAAGATCCAGGCAGGGATTCAGTCATGAATGACAGGGTCGACGGACCAACCACCCGCTTTTCGATCACCGATCAGGAGGCGCTGCAATTCCACTCGCGCGGGCGCCCCGGCAAGCTCGAGATCATGCCGACCAAGCCGATGGCGACCCAGCGGGACTTGTCCCTCGCCTATTCGCCGGGCGTTGCCGTTCCGGTCAAGGCGATCGCCGCCGATCCGTCAACCGCCTACGACTATACAACGCGCGGCAACATGGTCGCGGTCATTTCCAACGGCACGGCGATCCTTGGCCTCGGCAACCTCGGCGCGCTCGCTTCCAAGCCGGTGATGGAAGGCAAGGCGGTGTTGTTCAAGCGCTTTGCCGACGTCGATTCGATCGACCTGGAAGTCGGGACCGAAGATCCGGACGAATTCGTGAACGCTGTTAGATATCTTGGGCCGTCGTTCGGCGGGATCAATCTCGAGGACATCAAGGCGCCGGAGTGCTTCTACATCGAGGAGCGCTTGCGCGAGATGATGGACATTCCCGTCTTTCATGACGATCAGCACGGCACCGCGATCATCGCGGCTGCTGGCATGATCAACGCCATGCATCTGACCGGGCGCGACATCCGGACCACGCGGCTCGTCTGCAACGGCGCAGGCGCCGCCGGCATAGCCTGTCTCGACCTGATCAAGGCGATGGGATTCGAGCCCGCCAACGTCATTCTGTGCGACACGAAAGGGGTCGTCTATCGCGGTCGTCAGGAGGGCATGAATCAGTGGAAGTCAGCGCATGCGATCGAAACCCAGCTGCGAACGCTCGAAGACGCGCTCAAAGACGCGGATATTTTCTTCGGTCTTTCAGCCAAGGGCGCGCTGACGCCGGAGATGGTCCAAAGCATGGCGCCCAACCCCATCATTTTCGCCATGGCGAATCCCGATCCCGAGATCACGCCAGAAGACGCGAAGAAGGCGCGCGACGACGTGATCATCGCCACCGGGCGTTCCGACTACCCCAACCAGGTCAACAATGTCCTTGGATTTCCCTATATTTTCCGCGGCGCGCTCGATGTGCGGGCCAAGACGATCAACATGGAAATGAAGATCGCCGCGGCGCATGCGCTCGCAGACCTCGCGCGCGAGGACGTTCCCGACGAGGTGGCCGCCGCCTATCGCGGAGCAAGGCCTCGCTTCGGCCGCGAGTACATCATTCCGGTTCCGTTCGATCCGCGCCTCATTCATGTCGTGCCGATCGCAGTGGCCAAGGCCGCAATGGCGTCTGCCGTGGCGCGGCGACCGATCGTCGATCTCGACGCCTACAAGGCGCAATTGTCCGCCCGTCGCGACCCGATCGCAGGCGCCATGCAACTCATCATCGAGCGCGTCCGCCGCACGCCCAAACGCGTGGTGTTCGCCGAAGGCGAAGAAGAGCAGGTGATCCGCGCCGCGTACTCGTTCGTCAATCAGGGTCTTGGCGAGGCGATTCTGGTTGGACGAGAGGACCGCGTGCGCAGCGTCGCCAAGGCGACGGGCCTCGATCTCTCGGACAAGGGCATCGAGATTCACAACGCCCGCCTGTCGCAGCGCAATTCGATCTACGCCCAATTCCTCTATGAGCGGCTGCAGCGGAAGGGCTATCTGTTCCGCGACTGCCAGCGCATGATCAACCAGGATCGCAATTACTTCGCTGCGGCCATGGTCGCGCGCGGAGACGCCGACGCAATCGTGACGGGCGTCACCCGCAACTTTTCGATCGCGCTTGAGGAAGTCCGGCGCGTGATTGACGACAAGCCGGGTCACCGAGTTGTCGGCGTCTCAATCATTCTGTCGCGAGGGCGCCCGATTTTGGTCGCCGACACTGCGATCTCCGAGACGCCGACTGCCCAGGATCTCGCCGAGATTGCGATCGAAGCGGCGGGCGTGGCGCGCCGGCTCGGATACGAGCCGCGCGTGGCGATGCTGGCTTTCTCCAATTTCGGCCATCCGCCCGGCGAACGCGCGCTGCGGGTGCAGGAAGCGGTGCGGATCCTCGACGCCAAGCGGGTCGACTTCGAGTACGACGGCGAAATGGGCGCCGACGTCGCGCTCAATAAGGAGCTGATGGCCGCCTATCCGTTCTGCCGGCTGAAAGACACGGCGAACGTGCTCATCATGCCGGCCTTCCACTCCGCCGCCATCTCGACCCGCATGCTGCAGGAACTGGGCGGCGCGACCGTCATTGGACCGTTGATCGTGGGCCTCGAGAAACCGGTGCAGATCGTCTCGCTCGGCGCGAAGGATTCCGACATTGTGAACATGGCCGCCATGGCCAGCTTCAATATTGGCGGGTGACGGGCGTCCACGCTTCAAGCCTCATTCAAGTCCGACTGTCGTCGTCTCGACCCGCAAAAACGCCTTCTGATAGGCCCACTCGCCAAGGCTCGAGAAATGGCTGGCGAACCGCGCGCTCTCACGCCCCAGTTTCCCAACAAGCGATGAACGGCGCAACGCGGCTCTGACGTCAGTCTCGGTCATTGCGGTCGCGAAGCTTTTGCCGTTCTTGAGGAGATGGTCCTGAATCGCGATGGCCGGAACCAGCTGATAAATGCTAAGGCCCAGGCGCCGCGGACTGTTCGGGAAGACCGCGTAATCGGCGGGCTGCCTCGCGCCCTCAGTCAGCTCAAGGTAGCGCATAGCGCCGTCGCGGCTCAGGATGTAGGCCGCTGCGCTTTCGTGACGCGAATAGAGCCTGGCGATTTCGCGGCCGCCGCTCGCGCTCAGCCTCTCGCCGAGCCTGACCTTCTGAAAATAGGTGTCCAGCTTCACCGCGTGGGCGTCCTTCGGTGGCCATTTCGCCCCGCTAAGCAGCGCGGCGAAGCCCGGCTGGACATGCACGTCGTCCTCTAGGAAGCACGCAAGGCTGTCTGCGCTTGCCAGGAATTTCCGCCATGCGGTCCGATGACTTTCGAGGCAGGCCAGTTCGAAGCGGGTAAGCCCTTTCGTCGTCGGCGGGCGCCTCGACCCGTCGACAGCGGAAATGCGCTCGAAAGCGACGCCATCCAACTGGTTGCGCATATGCGCAAGGCGTTCGGGGTGGCGATCGAGGTTGATCAGGTAGATCTTCATTGCGCTTCCGCTCAGCGCTTTCACTCCGGCTCGTTCAGCGCTGAGCGCGCGCTTTGATAATTCGCCGGGAGCGCAGCGCTCAGACCTTCATCTGCGCGCCAAGCTCAACGACGCGATCGGACGGCAGATTGAAGAAGTCCGGGGCGCTCGCCGCCTGTTTCGTCATGGCGATGAACAGCTTGTCCTGCCACTGCGGCATGCCAGAGTTGGGCGCCGTTTTCAGCGTGCGTCGCCCGAGGAAGAACGACGTCGTCATGATGTCGAACTTAAGTCCGGCCTTCCGCATCGATGCCAACGCTCGTGGGATGTGCGGTTGCTCCATATAGCCGAAATGAAGCGTGACCAACATGAAATCGGATGACAGACTCTTCATTTCGTAGCGATTGGCGGCGGGCACGCGCGGCGTCGTCTCGTTGCGCACATTCAAAAGAACAACGCGCTCGTGCAGCACTTTGTTGTGCTTGAGATTGTGCATCAGCGACGACGGGGCCGAGGTCGGATCGTTGGTGAGGAAAACCGATGTTCCCTGGACCCGGACCGGCTTCGACCTCTCGAGCATCTTGATCAAATCCAGCATCGGGATCGAGTCCCGATGCGTCCGAGCCATCAAGATGACACTACCGCGCGACCAGGTCCACATCAGGACGAACATAGCCACGCCGAGTGTCAGGGGCACCCAGCCGCCGTCCACGACCTTATAGAGGTTGGCGATGAAGAAGCCGACGTCGACGCACAGAAATGCGCCTATGAGCGCCAGCGCCGCCCAGAGCGGCCATCGCCACAGCTTCCAGACGACAAAGAAGGCAAGGGAGGTCGTCGCCACCATCGTGCCGGACACCGCGATGCCATAGGCATTGGCCAACGCGTCCGACGAACGGAACAGCAGCACCAGCCCCAGGACTCCAAACAGCAGCACGCGGGTGACGCGGGGGATGAAAATCTGCCCTTCCTGAGTGGAGGAGGTGTGGACAATTTCGAGCCGAGGCAGCAATCCCAGCTGGATCGCCTGACTGGCCAACGAATAGGCGCCCGTGATGACAGCTTGGCTCGCGATCACGGTGGCGGCGGTCGACAGAACAACGAGCGGCGCCAAGCCCCAACTCGGCGCCATCAAATAAAACGGGTTCTCGACCGCCTTCGGATCATTGAGAATAAGGGCGCCTTGGCCGAGATAATTGCAGATGAGCGCCGGCAGAACGATGCACAGCCAGGCCACCTGGATCGGCCTTCGCCCGAAATGGCCCATATCGGCATAGAGCGCTTCGGCGCCCGTCACCGCCAGAAACACGCTGCCGAGGACGACGAATCCGACTGTCCCGCGAGCGTGGATGAACTCCGCGCCCGGAATTGGGCTCAAAGCCTCCAAGATCCTCCAGTCGGAGGCGATATGCACGATTCCGAGCACAGCGTTGACGGCGAAAAAAACCACCATGATCGGGCTGAAGAAGGCCGCGACTCGGGCCGTGCCACGACTCTGGGCGGCGAACAGCACAACAAGGATGACGATGGTCGCGGGTAAGATGTAGGGCGTGAGATTGGCGTCGACTTGTTTCAGTCCTTCGAGCGCCGACAGCACGGAAATCGCCGGTGTGATCATGGCGTCGCCCGAGAATAGAGCGGACCCGGCGACACCAAGCAGAAACACGACAGCCGTCTTTTGCCCAAGGGCGCGCTGCGCCAGCGCCTTCAGCGAGAGGATGCCGCCTTCGCCCTTGTTGTCGGCCAGCATCAGGAACAGCACATATTTCGCTGTCACGACAATCAGCAACGCCCAGATGATGAGCGACACGACGCCGATAACTTCGGGGGGACCGAGCGGGCCTTTGAACTGACCCAGCGCCGTCTGCAGCGAATAAAGGGGGCTCGTGCCGATGTCGCCGAAGACGACGCCGATCGAGCCAAGCGTGAGAACCCAGAAACGCCCGGACGAATGCGTCAGGTCACCCTCGGCGCCATAAATTGGCGGCGGGGCAGCGTCGTTCGAAACGGGGTGAGACATGCGTAAAGGAAACCTCGGGGTCGCCGGCTCTCGGCAGCCCTGAAAACGGCGGGTGTCTATACCCTCTCATCCCAGGGACGGGAAGTGCGGGAATATCCGCGGCCTATTAACTCCCGGCGCCCTTCTTTTGTGTCGAGCGCTGGTGACGGCGTGCTTGCACTTCAGGAGGCCGCCCGTCTAGCGTGTTCGACAACCAATTTCGCTACGATTTCTGGCCTCTCGACGTTGGGCAAATGCCCTGCGCCATCAATGATTTCAAAACGCGAGCCGGGGATGAGCGAGGCCGTTTCCCTAACCAAAGCGACGGGCGTGGAGCCGTCTTGGTCGCCGACCAGGCACAGGGTCGGCGCCTCGATCCATCCGGCATATGGTCGGAGGTCGGCGCGCTTCAAGGCGCCGCAAGCGGCAAGATAGCCTTGGCGCGGCGTTCGCGTGAGCATGGCGCGCATGCCGGCAAGCTCGGCGGATCGCCGGGATCGGAAATCGGCGGTGAACCACCGTTCGAGGACGGAATCGGCCAAGGATTCGATGCCGCCGCGCTCGACCTGGGCGATTCGCTGGTCCCAAACCTCATCCGTTCCGATTTTCGCCGCGGTGTCGCAAAGCACGAGCGTCGCGACGCGATCGGGGTGGTGACGATAGAATTCCTGAGCGATCATGCCGCCGATCGACAGTCCGACAATTGTCGCGCGTCCGACCCCGACTTGATCCAGAAGCGCCGCAAGGTCGCGCGCATAGTTGGCCATGTCGTTCTGATCGGGCCCGGATTCGGAAAGCCCGTGGCCGCGCTTGTCATAAGTGATGGTGCGGAAGTCGGGCGCGAGGATCTCGGCGACCTCGTTCCAGATGCGGAAGTCGGTGCCGAGGGAATTGATGAAGACGAGGGCCGGCCGGTCGCGCTGGCCTTGGTCGCGATAATGGATGACGAGGCCGTTGGCCTTTACGAATCTCATGGCGCAGGTTTCTCGGGCGGACCGCGGCGCGCGTTGCGGAAGAAGGTCCACCAATACCAGATGAGGGCAAGCGGCGCCCCGAAATCCACAATGGCGTCGAGACCCGGGATCGGGGTCGCTGGAATGACCAGCATCCCGGCGGCGGCCGTGGCGCCGACGCGATAGCTGAGCGCCACCAGGATCCGCTTGAGCGGATTGTCGTTCGGCATGCGCGAGATGATCACCAGAAGCGCCGCGAGCACCACGGCCATCGCGACGATGAAGACGAGCAGGTCACGCAGGATCTGTTCGAACGCGGACAACGTCTCCATGGCTGCCTCCTTGCGCCGCTGCGGAGTCGAGCCGCCCTCTCATGTAAACGGGCCTGGGCGGCGACGCGAAGTCACGCTGTGCGATTTTGCGCGCGACGCAAACATTTCAATTGCTTAGGCTCATTTTTCTGCAACTGCGTTCCCCCGACTGTTGGGCAAGTGTTCGAAAACAAAAGAGCAAATTACATCTGTGAAATAGTTGTCTGCTGCTGTTGAAGTCCCGCGGCTCGCGCCGCGCAAGAGCGTGGACGAGTCATTCGTGATACTATCGCCGTATCCCCGAGGCGACGTCATGGCGGAAACGCGGAAGATCGCTGCGATCCTGGTCGCCGATGTTGTCGGGTACAGTCGGCTTGCCGGCGCCGACGAGGAGGGAACGCTGGCGCGGCTGCGGGCGTTACGCAGCGATCTGATCGATCCTGCGATCGCCACGCATCGTGGGCGCGTCGTCAAGCGCACCGGCGACGGCAGTCTCATTGAGTTTCGCAGCGTGGTCGACGCGGTGCGATGCTCGATCGAGGTGCAGAAGGGCATGGGCGAGCGCAACGCCGGCGTGGCTGAGGACCGGTGGATTCACTTCCGCGTTGGCGTTCATTTGGGCGACATCGTCGAGGAGGCGGACGGCGATCTCATGGGCGACGGGGTCAATATCGCGGCGCGTCTCGAAGGCATTTGCGAGGCGGGCGCTGTCTGCCTTTCCGAGGACGCCTACCGCCAGGTCAAGGGGCGGTTCGATCTCGCAGTTCGCGATCTCGGCCCGACCCAACTCAAGAACATCGCCGAGCCGATCCGGGTCTATTCGCTTGACCCCAGCGCACCCGCCCAGGGGAGGCCCGCGCCGACCTCCGCGCCAAAAAAACCGCGCGACCGCGCCTGTCGATGGTCGTCCTGCCATTCGCCAACATCGGCGGGGGCGTGGAGCACGAGCCTTTCGTCGATGGCGTCACCGAGAGCCTGACGACCGACCTTTCACGCATTCGGGGCGCTTATGTGATTGCCCGCAATACGGCGTTTGCCTACAAGGCCCAGCCGCTCGACTTGAAGACGATCGGGCGCGAGTTGAACGTCCGCTATGTCCTCGAGGGCAGCGTTCAGCGCAGCGGAAACCGCATGCGCGTCAATGTCCAACTCATTGACGCCGAAACGGGCAATCATCTCTGGGCCGAGCGATTCGATAAGCCGCTCGCCGATCTCTTCGACATGCAGGACGAAATCGTCGCGCGTCTGGCGGGCGCGCTCAACGCCCAGCTTGTCGCCGCCGAGGCGCGACGTGCGGAACAGGCCCCGACGCCCGACTCGATGGACCTATATTTTCAAGGCTTGACTTGGTTCAATAAACGTGTGACCCCCGACCAGCTTGCCCAAGCACACGGTTTCTTCGATCGCGCGCTCACCGCCGATCCCGGCAATGTCGACGCGCTCGTCGGATCGGCGGCGGCCGACATCGGGGACGGCGGAAACTCCTTTGTCGCCGACCCAGCAGCGGCCTTCGCGGCCGCTGAGGCGAAGCTAACCCGAGCGCTGTCCTCGGTCCCGGACCATGCGCCGGGCCATCAGTTGCTGGGTTTTGTCAAGATATGCACCAAGCGCGCTGCGGAGGGCATCGCCGAACTTGAACATGCGTTGGCGCTGGATCGAAATCTTGCCGGTGCCCATGCCTTGATCGGACTTGGCAAGACTTTCATTGGTCGCGCCGAAGAAGCAGAGGCTCACGTCAGCGAGGCCCTTCGCCTCAGTCCGCGCGATCCCTATGCCTATGTCTGGAAGGGTTTCGCGGGCGATGCGAAGAACCAGCTCGGCTCCTGGGACCAAGCGGTCGCGTGGTGTCGACGGGCAATCGAGGCCAACCGAAATTATCCGCTTCCTTATTTTGAGCTCGCCATCGCCTTCGCGCAGCTTGGCCGATTTGACGAGGCGCGCTCAGCGGCCAAGGCCGGCCTGGCGCTCGACCCGGCCTTCACCATCGCCCGCACCCGGGCCGCCTGGACGGCGTTCAGCGACGACCCGACGTATCTGGGTCAGCTTGAGTCTATGTTCGAAGGACTGCGCAAGGCCGGCGTCCCAGAACAATAGGTGCCGCCTCTCACGCCGTGCTCGCCGCCTTCCTGCCCAGCGCGGCCTGCGCGGCGGCGAGGCGGGCGATCGGGATGCGGAAGGGGGAGCACGAGACATAGTCGAGCCCCGCCTGTTCGCAGAAGGTTATCGAGGCCGGATCGCCGCCGTGTTCGCCGCAGACGCCTAGCTTCAGGTCGGGGCGGGTCGCGCGGCCGCGCTCGGCGGCGATGGTGACGAGCTCGCCAACGCCTTCAGTGTCCAAAGTCACGAATGGATCGGCCTTGAGCAGCCCCTTGACGGTGTAGAAGCCGAGGAACGAGGCCGCGTCGTCGCGGGACATGCCGAGCGTGGTCTGGGTCAGGTCGTTGGTGCCGAACGAGAAGAACTCGGCGCTCTCCGCGATTTCGCCAGCTCTCAGCGCCGCGCGCGGCAGTTCAATCATCGTGCCGACCTGATAGGGCGCTTTGACGCCCGTTTCCTTGGCTACGGTTTCGCCCATGGCGACGATGATGGCTTTCACCATGTCGAGTTCGGGCCGACCGATCGTGAGCGGGACCATGATTTCCGGCGTCACCGGTTTGCCCGTCTTTCGTCCCGCCTCGACCGCGCCCTCGAAGATCGCGCGCGCCTGCATCTCGGCGATCTCCGGATAGCGGATGGCGAGCCGCACGCCGCGGAAGCCAAGCATGGGATTGAATTCATGCAGCTCCGCCGCGCGCGCCCGCAATTTGTCCGCGCTCACCTTCATCGCCTTGGCGACCTCGTTGATCTCATCGTCCGTCTTGGGCAGGAATTCATGTAGCGGCGGGTCGAGCAGCCGGATCGTGACCGGCAGGCCGCTCATGATCTCGAACAGCTCGGCGAAGTCCTTGCGCTGCATCGGGAGAAGCTTGGCGAGCGCCGCCCTGCGTCCCTGCTCGTCGTCGGCTAGGATCATCTGGCGCACGGCCACGATCCGCTCGCTGTCGAAGAACATGTGCTCGGTGCGGCAGAGGCCGATGCCTTCGGCGCCGAACGAGCGGGCGGCGCGCGCGTCCGCCGCGGTCTCGGCGTTCGCGCGCACCTTCATGCGCCTGACCGAATCCGCCCAGGTCATGAGCGTGGCGAAATCGCCGGTCATCTCGGGCTTCACCATGGGCGCGGCGCCGGCCATCACTTCGCCTGAGCCGCCGTCGATGGTGAGGATGTCGCCTTTCTTCAGCGTTTTTCCGCTAGCGGTCATGGTCTGCCCGGCATAGTCGATGCGGATCGCGCTGACGCCTGAGACGCAGGGCTTGCCCATGCCACGCGCGACGACCGCGGCGTGCGAGGTCATGCCGCCGCGGGTGGTCACGACGCCCTCGGCGGCGTGCATGCCGTGAATGTCCTCGGGCGAGGTCTCGACTCTGACCAGGATCGACTTTCGTCCGGCCTGACGCAAAGCCTGCGCTTCGTCGGCGGAAAACACGATCTGGCCACTCGCCGCGCCGGGCGAAGCGGGCAGGCCCGTCGCGAGCGCGGGCGGCTTGCTGTTCGGGTCGAGCATCGGGTGCAGGAGCTGATCGAGCGCGCTCGGCTCGATCCGGCTCACCGCATCCTCGCGCGAGATGAGGCCTTCGTTCGCCATCTCGACCGCGCAGCGCAACGCGGCCTTCGCCGTGCGCTTGCCGTTGCGGGTCTGCAGCATCCACAACTTACCCCGCTCGACTGTGAACTCGAGGTCCTGCATGTCGCGGTAATGCTTCTCCAGGAGCTGGGTTGTGGCGACGAATTGGCCGAACACCTCGGGCATCAGCGATTCGAGCGAGGGCTGGTCGGAATGGGCCGCCTTTCGCGCCGCCTCGGTGATGTTCTGCGGCGTGCGGATGCCGGCGACGACGTCCTCGCCCTGTGCGTTGACGAGAAATTCGCCGTAGAGCTCGTTCGCGCCAGTCGATGGATTGCGGGTGAAGGCGACGCCGGTCGCTGAGGTCTCACCCATATTGCCGAACACCATCGCCTGCACATTGACAGCGGTACCCCAGTCGGCGGGAATGCTGTTGAGGCGCCGATAGGTGATGGCGCGCTGGTTCATCCAGGACGAGAACACCGCGCCGATCGCGCCCCACAGCTGGTCGCGCGGAGCCTGAGGGAACGGCTTGCCGGTCTCCTCGATCACCCTCGCTTTGTAATCGTCGATGATCGCCCGCCAGTCTTCAGCGTCAAGATCGGTGTCGAGCGCGTAGCCCTTGCCTTCCTTGTAGTGCTCGAGGATGTCCTCGAAATTGTGAACATCAACGTCGAGCACGACGTTGGAATACATCTGAATGAAGCGGCGATAGGAATCGTAAGCGAAACGCGCATCGTTCGACGTTTTCGCCAGAGTTTCGACCGAGGCGTCGTTCAGCCCGAGGTTGAGCACGGTATCCATCATGCCGGGCATCGAGGCGCGCGCGCCTGACCGCACCGAGACCAGCAGCGGATTGGGCGCGTCGCCGAAGATCCGCCCGGTGTGGCGGTTGACCTCGCCCATCGCCGCGTCGACCTGCAGCCCAAGGTCGCCCGGATAGGTTTTGCCGTTGGCGTAGAAGTGGGTGCAGACTTCGGTGGTGATGGTGAAGCCCGGCGGCACGGGCAGGCCGAGCGAAGCCATCTCGTGCAGATTCGCACCCTTGCCGCCGAGGAGGTTCTTCAGTTCGCCTCGGCCTTCGGCGCGCTCGGCGCTGAAGGAATAGACCCACTTCGTCATTCTCGCTCCCCAATCTCAAGCGGAAGATCCGAGCGCGCTCAGGCGCGCGCCTGCAACCCGATGCCGAAGCTCGCCCATCCCACGCCGTGAAACAGCAGGTCGACGCCGAGCAGGACGCCTAGGACATAAACGCTGTCGAGCGGCCAATGGCTCACAATGATCAAACCGAGCAGGATCGTTACGGCGGCGGCGAGAAAGACGAGGGCGCGCGGATGGTCGGCTGGAAGCTGTGTCGCGAGATAGGCGCGCACCACACCGGCCGCGATGAGGCCGGCGCCGAGGAAAAGCGTCAGGATGGTGGAAGCGAGGATGGGATTGACGATGCATAAGACCCCGGCCGCTATGTAGACAAGGCCGCCGACCACCCAGAGGAAAAACCGCCCCCACTCGCGCGAATGCATGCCGATGCCGATCTCGGCCCCGCCGGCGATCAGGAACAAGACGCCGTTGAGCGTCACCGTCACGATCGTCGCAATGAGGGAGAAGGCGAGCGCGGCGAAGCCGAGTACGACCAGGAGCACGCCGAAGGCGGTGATCGCCGCCCATTTTCCACGCAAGTGCTCGACGGCTTCGCCAAGGCTATGCGCGGATGTCCCAGCGTTTGACGCGTTTGACATTGCGTTTCTCCAGGCAGCGAAAACAGAACCGGCCTAACGGGAGCGCTTGAGCTCGCCAAGCACCTGCGCCGCATATTCGACCATCGGCACGATGCGGCCGTAATTGAGCCGGGTCGGCCCGATGACGCCGAGCACGCCGGCGATGCGATGGTCGCTGTCCCTGAGCGGCGCGGCGATCATCGAGGATCCGGAAAGCGAGAACAGCTTGTTCTCCGAGCCGATGAAGATCTTGACGCCCTCGCCAGTCTCGGCGCGATGCAGGAGTTCGATCACGTCGGTCTTGGTCTCGAGGTCAGCGAACAGCGTGCGAATGCGCTCTAGGTCATCCGAGGCGCGCACGTCGCCGAGCAGGTTGGCCTGCCCGCGAACGATCAATTGGTCGCCCGATCCGCCGGCGCCGGACCATGAGACGAGGCCGGCTTCGACCAGGCGCGCGGCGATGTCGTCGAGCTCCTGCCGCGCCTCACGGCGCGCCACTTCGATTTCCGCCGTCACTTCGGCCAAAGAGCGGCCGCGAACGCGAGCGTTGAGAAAGTTGCTGGCTTCGACCAGCGCCGAAGCGGGCATGCCGGGAGGCGTCGCGATGACGCGGTTCTCGATCGAGCCGTCCTCGGAGACCATGATCGCCAGCGCCCGCGAAGCCTCCAGACGCACGAATTCGACGTGCTTCAGGCGCGCGTCGGTCTTGCTGGTCAGCACCACGCCCGCGCCGCGAGTCAATTCCGACAGCAGGGTGGTCGTTTCGGCGAGCGCGCCCTCGAACCCGCCCCCCTCCGCCGCCGCCCGCACCTGGTTATCGATGCGCGCGCGCTCCTCGCGTCCCAGATCCCCAAACTCGAGCAGCGCGTCGACGAACAGCCTCAAGCCCTGCTGGGTCGGCATGCGCCCGGCGCTGGCGTGCGGGGCGTAGATGAGCCCGAGCTCCTCGAGATCCTGCATCACGTTGCGCACCGAGGCCGGCGATAGCGACATCGGCAGCATGCGCGACAAATGCCGGGAGCCGACGGGTTCGCCGGAGGTGAGATACGAGTCGACGATGTTGCGGAAGATCTCACGCGAACGCGCGTTGAGCGTCGTCAACGCGCTCGACTCGGCGGGACGTTCTGTGGGAGCCGACATGCAACAAGCATGGCTGGAACTGGCCCCATGCGCAAGACGACGCACTTTTGCGGCCTGCGATTGAAAAGAACAGCGTGAACTGACAAACATTGCCAGCAATGTGATGGGAAGCGAGGAACGGCGTTGGACGAGACTTTGCGATCGGGCGGACAGATTCTCGTCGACCAGCTCGTCGCGCAAGGGGTCGAACGGATCTATTGCGTTCCCGGCGAATCCTACCTTGCCGCGCTCGACGCCATGAACGACGCGCCGATCGAACTCACCGTCTGCCGGCAGGAGGCGGGCGCGGCGATGATGGCGCTAACCGAAGGGCGCCTGACCGGACGTCCGGGAATCTGCTTCGTCACCCGCGGCCCCGGCGCGACCAACGCCGCGCACGGGCTGCATATCGCCGAGCACGATTCGGCGCCGATGGTCCTCTTCATAGGCCAGGTCGAGCGGGCCATGATGGGGCGGGGCGCCTTCCAGGAGATGGACTATCGGGCTTTGTTCGCCTCGACCACGAAGCTCGCGACGCAGATCGAGTCCGCCGGGCAAATCCCGGAAATTGTCCAGCGCGCGTTTCATACGGCGATGCAGGGCCGGCCGGGCCCGGTCGTGATCGCGCTGCCCGAGGACATGCTGACGGAAATGGCGGCCGTGCCGGACGCCCTGCGCGCCGAGCCGGTCCCCATCTGGCCGGGCCTTACGCAAATTGCCGAATTGCAGAAGATGCTCTGGGCGGCGGAGCGGCCGATCGCCATTCTCGGCGGGGGCGGATGGACGAAGCGAGCGAGCGCCGCCTTCGCTCGGTTCGCCGAACGCTTCGACTTGCCGGTCACTGGCTCGTTTCGCCGCTCGAGCACGTTCAACGGCGAGCACGACAATTTCGCAGGCGAAGTCGGCCTCTCCATCAATCCCAAGCTGAAAGCGCGCGTCGAAGCCGCCGATCTTGTTCTTCTGGTTGGCGGACGGATGTCGGAGGCGGCGTCGCAAAGCTATACGTTGTTCGGCATTCCCGCTCCAACGCAGCGGCTGGTGCACGTCTACTCTGACGCCACGGAGATCGGCCGCAACTATCATCCGACGCTTGGCATCGTCGCGACAACGCCGGAGTTTTGCGCCGCGCTGGAAGGCGTTCAACCGCCGTCGAAGATCCGTTGGTCGGCCGAGACGCGAGTCGCGCGCGACGACTATCTGGCCTGGAGCGAACAAGCGCCGCCCAATCCGGGTCCGGTGCAATTGAGCGAGATCATGTTCGCGATCCGACGGCGCTCGCCTGACGGCATCTTCACCAACGGCGCCGGGAATTTCTCGATTTGGGTCGGTCGTTTCTTGCGCTTTCGCGCGGTCGAGCAGCAACTGGGTCCGACGTCAGGCTCAATGGGTTTTGGCCTGCCGGCGGCGATCGGCGCGCAGCGTCTGTTTCCGAAACGGACTGTCGTCTGCTTTGCCGGCGATGGCGACTTCCTCATGAACGGGCAGGAATTCGCCACCGCCGTTCAATACAGCCTGCCGGTCATCGTCGTGCTGATCGACAACGGCATGTACGGCACGATCCGCATGCATCAGGAGCGCATGTATCCCGGGCGCGTCATCGCCACCGCGCTGCGCAATCCCGACTTCGCCGCTTATGCCCGCGCCTTCGGCGGCCACGGCGAAACAGTTGAAGAAACGGCCGAGTTCCTGCCCGCATACGAACGCGCGCTCGCTTCCGGCCTGCCCTCGATTCTGCATGTCAAAGTGGATCCGGACGCGATCACGCCGACGACGACCGTGTCCGCTATCCGCGCGCAGGCGCTGGAGAAGGCAAAGCACGCTCCGACTTCGTCCTGAGGGCCTGCGGCAGGGGGCGTCTCGAAGGACGGGCGAGTTTGCGCGAACGCCGGCGTCTCCTGGACCATCCTTCGAGACGTCGCGCTTTGCGCGCCTCCTCAGGATGAGGCCGCCGCCCTCACACGTCGCGCTCCTCACTGCGGCCGACGTCGCCGCGGGCGACCTCGCCATCGGTCGAGGCGGGGAAGCGGTTCGACGCAAATCTTATGACGAAAACCGCGAGCCCGAGAATGAGAATTGCGCTCGCCAGAATGAGCACGCCGATGTCCGCGACCTCCTCGTGCTGGACAAAGCCGATCAGGTGACGGGTTAGCGCCGTGATGCCGACATAGAGCAGAAATCGCACCGGCATGTGATTGGTGCGAAAATAAATCCCAACCATCGAGCCGATCTCGAGATAGATGAACAGAAGCAGCAGGTCTTCGATCGTGGCGCTGCCTTTTTGCACCATGGCGTAGAACGCCGCCGCGGCGGCCCAGACGGTCGCCGCTCCGATTGCGAAGAGCGCGAGAATGTGGAAGCCGTCGGTGAGCAATCGTCCGAGGGGATCGACGAACGACAGCATCCGCTGGTCGAGGTTTTTCGCGGCGTTTTTCTGTTCCGTCATGGCGCTGCCTCTTGTCGCGCGCGCTCCGAACGTTCTGACCTTCGGCGCAGCAAAAACCGCGACCACTTTATTCGGTCGAACGACCGCGCGCCAACGCGCGACAAAAGACGAGCCGCGTCAGGCCGCGCCGCCGGCGCCTGCCGCCCAGTCGAGCCCCTGTTCGAGCCGGTCGTTACCCCAGAACACCTCGCCGTCTGCAGTCACGAGGCACGGCGCGCCGATGATTCCGATCTCCGCCGCGCGGGCGCACTCGGCCTTGAGCCGCGCCTTGTTGGCGTGGCCTTGGGCGCGTTCAAATGTCGGGATGGACTCGACGCCGCATTCTTCCAGCAACGCGCTCAAGGTTGCGCGCTCGCCGATCGGCAAGCCTTGACCGAATTCAGCGACAAAGACCCGGCGCGAGAAATCGGAACGCTCGGGGTCTTCAAGCGCGAGCGCCACCCGCGCGGCGAGCAGGCTCGGCTGGGGAAACGGCTCGGGCCGCTTGAGCGGAACGCCCATGGCGCCACACGTCCGCTCGAGGTCCCGCCACATGTAGCGGCCCTTGGCGGGATAGATGTTGAACGGCGAGTCGCGCCAACCTTGCGCCATGAAAATTGGCCCAAGCAGGAACGGGCGCCAGACAAGGCTCACGCCTCGCTCGTCGGCGAGCGCGCCAACCCTGAGCGCCGCCGGATAGGAATAGGTGCTCGCGAACTCGTACCAGAACTCGGCGCTGGCCATTGCGCCCCCTTAGAGACCGCGCGAGTTTGCCATGCACTCAGGCGCTACGAAAGCAACACGGCCGTGGACACAAAAAACCGCCCCATCTGTGGAGATGGGGCGGCTCATACCGCGTAAATCGTCCGCTTGGCGACTTAGCTCTTGGGCGCTTCGGCAGGAGCGGCTGGCGTGGCGTCGTCCGCCGCCGGCTTCTTGGCCTTCTTGGCCATGTGCTTCTTGTGCGCCTTCGCGGGCTTCGCCGGCGCCATGTTGTCAGTGGCAGCGGGGGCCGCGCCGGCCGCCGGAGCCGTCGTGTCGGTCTGGGCGATCGCGGCGAGAGGCGCGAAAACGATCGCGGCGCTGATCCCGATGGCGGTCAATGTCTTCATCATTCTACATTCTCCGTTTTGTTCGACTCTTGGCCGTTGGCGGGCGAGGGCATGCACCCCTTCAGATGAATTGGCAATGAATATTGAGTGGCGGGAATGGGGCGCCGCCACGGGTTTGACGCGGTTGAGAGCCGCCCGTATGAACCGTGAGGTTCATCATGTCGCATAACACTTTCGGACATCTCTTCCGCGTCACCACTTTCGGCGAAAGTCACGGGCCAGGAATCGGGTGCGTCGTCGACGGCTGTCCCCCGCGCATCCCATTGGAAGCCGCGGACATTCAGGCCGAACTCGATCGGCGACGTCCCGGAACCTCGCGTTTCACCACGCAACGCCGCGAGCCGGACGAGGCCCGAATTCTTTCCGGTGTGATGTTCGACGACGCGACGGGCCGTCAGGTGACGACCGGAACGCCAATCGGCGTGTTCATCGACAATGTCGATCAGCGGTCGAAGGACTATAGCGACATCAAGGACAAGTACCGTCCCGGACATGCCGATTACGCGTACGAAGCGAAGTATGGCATCCGCGACTATCGCGGCGGCGGCCGCTCCTCGGCGCGTGAGACGGCAGCGCGTGTTATCGCCGGCGCGATCGCCCGCAAGGTGATTCCCGGCGTTCTTGTTCGCGGCGCGCTGGTGCAGATGGGCACATTAAGGATCGATCGGAGCCGCTGGGACTGGGACGAAGTTGGCCGCAACCCGTTCTTCTCGCCTGACGCGCAAGCGGCTGAGCGTTTCGCCGACTATCTCGATGACGTGCGCAAGGCGGGCTCTTCGGTCGGCGCCGTGATCGAGATTGTCGCCGAGGGCGTGCCGGCCGGGTGGGGCGCGCCGATCTATGGCAAGCTCGACGCCGAGCTCGCAGCCGCGCTTGTGGGAATCAACGCCGTCAAGGGCGTCGAGATCGGCGACGGCTTCGCTGCGGCCGAACTCTCCGGCGAGCAGAACGCCGACGAAATGCGCCAGAGCAATGATGGGCGTCCACGCTTTCTGTCCAACCACGCGGGCGGCGTTCTTGGCGGCATCTCGACCGGACAACCGGTCGTCGCACGCTTCGCCGTCAAGCCGACATCATCGATCCTTGCGCCTCGCCGCACAATCACTCGCGCCTCCGAGGAGACGGAAATCGTCACCAAAGGGCGCCATGATCCTTGCGTCGGCATTCGCGCGGTGCCAGTCGGCGAAGCGATGGTCGCCTGCGTGCTGGCGGATGCTTTCTTGCGGCATCGAGGGCAGGTGGGCGCCTAAGCTTACGCCCGCCGCGCTTCGCGCGCCCCCAATATCAACGCAAGAAGCGGAGTGTGGCTCAGCGGCGCAATGCGTAGTCGTTCGCTCGGGCATCATCGAGCGACTTCGATGATCCTCTGACAAAAACGAGAGGATCCATTTCCATGAGCAAGCAAGACGACAACAAGGCCATCGTGGGCCGATGGTTCACCGAATTCTGGGGCAAGAGCGTGAACCTCGCGGTTGTCGACGAGATCGCCGCCCCGGACATGCTGCTGAAGTATTCGCTGCACGCGCCTCGCCGTGGTCGCGAGGACATCAAGGCGTTCATGACCGACTTTCGCACCGCGTTCCCCGACTTGAACTTTTGGGGAACTGCCGATCTGATCGCCGAGGGCGACACTGTCGTCGGACAGTGGGAGGGCGGCGGAACCCACACCGGTCCTGCCTTCAACGACTTTCTGGTCGGAAGCCTTCCTGCCGCCACTGGCCGCAAAATGCGCTTTACCGGCACGACGGTGCTGAAGGTGATCGACGGCAGAATCGCGGAGGAGATCGGCCTCGATGATGGCGTCGCCGCGCTGACCCAGCTCGGTCTGCTCAAGGCCGCCTGATCGAGCGGTCGGAATACGGCGAAGCCTCAAGCGCCGCGCAAGCTTGCGGCCAGCCAACGAGGACGTCCAGCCCTGTTCTAAAGGAAATTGCATTGGGTTGATCCGTCATCGCGAGGAGCGCGCCAGCGCGACGCGGCGATTCAGGGATGAAGCGCGACGCCCTATGATCCCTGGATTGCTTCGTCGCTTCACTCCTCGCAATGACGATTCCGTCAAACGCTGCCAGTCTCTAGTGCCGTGAGCAGACCAAGGGTTGACCTCGATCGGAGCACCATAGCTGATTGCCTGGCCGATAGACGCTTGTCTCGCCGATATATCGGTAGTTGCTGTTGAGCCCATCGTTGTTCGGCGCCGGCTGAACGGGATCGAAAGGATCGATGGTGAGAGAGGCCAGATGCGTCCCGGTGGTCTGCGCGGTGACAGGCAGGGTGACGGCGCCGGGCGCTTCTCCGCGTTCGACCCAGGCGACGAGCTGAGGCATGAGCTGCACGGTCGTTGCGGGGTCGCCGTCGACGGGTTGCCCGCAAGGGCAGTGGTAGAGACCGGGAACCATATAGAGCCGGCTGAAAGATTGCGCTGCGGGCAGCCCGCCCGCCTGTCCCATGACCGCGCGATAGTAATTGATGCTCGCGAAGGGCGGAATCGCCTGGTCCGCCCAGCTATGGTAGATGATGAGCTTGCCGCCATTGGCGGCAAAGGCGCTCAAGTCCGGGTCGGTCGCATTGTAAATCCCGCCGAGTTGCTCGAGCTGCTCGTGCATTGCGGCGGTGAACGGCACGGCGCCCAGCGAGTACTTGCCCGGATGGTTGGGCAGGAAAGCCATTTCGTTCAGGAACGCGAGACCGATCCCCGCCGCATAGCTGTCAGCGGGCGCCGCGGCATCCGCCGCCGGCATGACCAGCCAATTGGCCCAGGCCAGTTCGGATCCGTAAGGCTCGCCACCGTCAAACAGGCCATGGCCATCCTTGTCCGTAGGACCGCGATATTCGTCGCGGACGACGCCGATCTGCGCGTCGGTCAGACAGCTCGGCTGATCTAAGCCCGCGGGGCAGCGCATGCTGGCAGGATCGAAAGTGCATGCGCGCGGGTCCCTGATCACGCCGTTCGGATCGGCGCATGCAGCCATGACTGCGGCGTGCAGCGCCGGAAGTTTCTCTGCGGTCAGAATCTGTCCGCCTTGCGCGTTGAGGTTGGCCGCGGCGACCCAAGGCGCGACCAAGCCGACGAGCGGCGCCCAGTTGTTGGCGGGGGCGCCAGCGATGATGCCGTCAAAATCCGCGGGATAGCGCTGCGCCAGGACGAGCGCTTCGTGCCCGCCGTCCGACACTCCACTGAAGTAAGAATAGGTCGGCCTGCGGCCATAGTAAGCGCGCACGATGGCTTTCATCGCGCGTGCGAGCTGATGCTCGGAACTGTACCCGAACACGGCCCGCAGCCTGAGGTCGTTCCGCGCCCAGAGCGCGTCGCCGTTGCTCGGCGCCTCATGGCCTTGATCGTCCGCCGCGACGACCATTTCGCCGTTTTGCAGCGGCGCATAGGGCGCCTGGTAACCGCTGGTCCGCGACGGATCGTCGAGACTCACATCAGCCTTGCCGCACAGCCCTCCGCAGCCCTGCTGCAGATAGTCGCCGCGCCATGTCTCGGTGGGCAAGAGCGCCTCGAACTGGGTTACCGGGCTGATGTAGCCCTTGGCGTCGCAGAAGGGGTGACCGTTGCGCGTCGCTGTCGCGGTCGAGGTGATGCGCGCGTCCAGGGCGGTGAAATATGAATTCGCCAGCGCCGCGCACGACATGACTGGAAGAATGGCGCCCGCCACAGCTGCGGACGCTTCGGTCTTCATCGCAACCATTGAGCCGGCGGCCGCGATCGTGGCGAGCGTCAACAACCCGGGCATTCGCGCTAGTCGCATTCATTCCTCCCCTGGATGACGTCCTCGACCCGCTTCGCGGGTCGAGGCCGACGGCGCCTCAAGCGTAAGGAGCCGCTTACGTCCAGGCCAGCATCGGATCGTTCAACTGTCTGTGATCGGGGCCCGTTTCCCTTCCATCCAGTCCCGCTTTAAGGCTCTCTGCGGGAATGGTTTATCCGTTTCATGACACCGTCATGCCCAAGCCATTTCCTGCGCAGGCGAATCGGAGGATTGAGGAATGTCTGAGCACCACGGCGATGGAGTGACCCGGCGCGAGGTGCTGATCGGCGCAGCCGGCGGCCTTGCGCTCGCGGCGGTCGATGTTTCCGGAGCCCTGGCGCAAGACGCGCCGGGAGCTCAAGTCTCGGGCATCGTGTTCGAGGATAAGGACGGCTCGGGCGCGAGCGCATCCAATCCGGGCATCGCCGGCGTACTCGTCTCGAATGGCCGCGATGTCGCCGTCACCGACCCCGACGGCCGCTACACGCTGCCATTGGCGGATGAGGCGACGATCTTCGTTATCAAGCCTGCGGGCTTCATGCCGCCGATCGAGCCGCTCACCAATCTGCCGCGGTTTTATCGACACCATCAGCCTAAGGGCTCGCCGCCCGAGCTCGACTTGCGCTTCGAGGGCTTGGCGCCGACCGGGCTTTTGCCGGCTTCGGTCGATTTCCCGCTGCGCCGTCAGGATGAGCGACATGCGTTCAACGTCGTGATGGTGACCGATCCGCAGCCGGAGACCGGCGCTGAAGTCGACTTCATTCGCGAGGATCTGATCCAGGCTTTGGCCGGCGTCGACGCGAGCTTCGGCCTCACCGCGGGCGACGTCATGTTCGACGACCTCTCGCTCTATCCGCGTTCGAACGCGATCATGGGCACGATCGGGTTGCCGTGGTGGAATATCGGCGGCAATCACGATCTCAATCTCGAGGCCCCGGACCGCAAATATAGCCGGGAGACGTTGAAGCGCGTTTTTGGCCCAAATTACTACGCGCTCTTCTACGCGCAGACGCTCTTTCTCATGCTCGATGACGTCAACTATCTTGGGCCCGACCCGCACAAGCCAGGGGGAGGGGGCAAGTACGAGGGCAGGCTCGACCAGGGCCAACTCGAGTTCGTGCGCAACGTGCTCGCGCATACGCCTGATGAGATGCTGATCGTCATGGTGATGCACATTCCCATCAACACGTTTCTCGACAACGAACCCTATCAGAACCTGCAGGACCGGGATGCGTTCTTCGCCCTGTTCGAAGGACGGCGGTACACGGTGAGCTTCGCTGGTCATACGCATACGACCGAACATCATTATTACGCCGCCGCCGATGGCTGGAAAGGCGCTACGCCTCACCATCATCACGTGCTGACGGCGCTCTCGGGCTCATGGTGGAGCGGGCCATACGATCATCGCGGCGTGGCCTCAGCCGACAGTCGCGACGGCACGCCGAACGGTTTCCATATCCTCTCGGTCGACGGCTTGAACTATACGACGCGTTTCATCCCCGCGAAGGAGCCGAACGGGCGCCAGATGCGGCTCTCGATCGACAGCCGGTTCCATGGGATCAGCAAGGACGCCGATCGCGATTTCAGTCAGGTGCGGCTCCTGGGTTCGCCCGTTCCTCGCGACGCGGTTGGCGCTTCGACCCTGATCGCCAATGTCTTCGACGGCGGCGAGAAGACTAAGGTCAAGATGGTCATCGGCGATCGGGAGCCAATCGAGATGGCCCGTCGCGCGCGGCCTGATCCATTCGTGCAAGAGGTGTTCGCACGCAACGAGGCGACGAAGAAATCCTGGGTCAAGGCCGAGGATTCCTCGCACATCTGGACCGCGCGTCTGCCCGGCGATCTTGCTCCCGGAACCTATCCGGTGGTGGTCGAGGCGACTGGCGAATACGGCCAGCCGCTGAGCGGCCGCCTCGCGCTCGAGGTGACAGGGTAGGGGGAAGCCGGCGAGCGCGCGGTTTTGCGCGGCTCAATCTTCCCGGTACGCTAGGGCGTGGGCAATGCCTTGTCGTCTCGGCAGACGGATAAAGGCGACGTGCGCGCCGAGTCGACGCGCGTCATCGTTTGGGCGCGAGCGTCAAAATTCCCGCTCAGGCAGGCGCACGAGTACCCGTACTGACCGTTAGTCGCGACGAAACGGTCCGGCCTCGGCTGGGGAAGTTTTTCGACGCCCCCAGCATACGGACCTCCCTGAGCGGAGATGATCCAGAGGCCCTGCGAATCCTTCAGCCACCAGTTGCCTGGAGTCGGATTCTCCAGCCAACCGCAGCGCTCCTCCGCGAAGGCGGGACCGAGAGACGCGGTCAACGCCAGCCCGATAATCACCCCCGCTTTTAGGAGACAGCGCCCCGCCCGCGCCCGGGAATTCAGACCGGCCCGCATGTCGCCCTGTAGGGAATTTCGAGAAAGAAATTTCATGAGCTCGTGTAGCTGATCGCCGAGTAGAAGTTGTGGCCATACACCGCTATCGCCTGAGCTTTGTCCAAGCCGTTGATGATCCTGCGCGCATTCACCCAATCGTCAGTGGTCTTATTGAAATAATTGCCCAATGACTTGCTGGTGAACAACCCCTTGGTCATGCCCGCGAACGTGATCTTCGTTGCATTGTCGAGCTCCAGCGCGAGCTCGGGATGATTGACGAAGTCGACCCCCAGTAAATCCGCCATGGTCTTGTAATTGCTCGCCCAGGTCAATTGGACGAAACCGCGGCCATAATAGACTTGCCCGGTGGTCGGATCGACCTTTCCGTAGGGCAGCCCACGCCCTTTCCCGTATTCTTCGATCGGCTGCATGTGCTGATCGGTCTCGTGATAGGTCGTCGCGAGAGCGTAAGCGAGCCAACGGTCGTCGTCGAGGGCGTATTTCGCTTCCCATCCGTCGAGAATTGCGTTGATTCCGTCGACCTGAGATTGCCGCAAGTTGTTTGAGAACATTGTTCGACGGGCCTGGGTGAAGAAAAAGCTGCGATTGATCAGGCTCATGCCGCCCCTCCTGGGATAGAAGGCTATTGTCGGCGCTCGATTGACCTTTGTCCACAATTTGTTCTCTTTTTGTTCACTATGCCTAACGGAGGTCGGCGCGGCCAAAAATAGTCGAACTCCTCGGTGATCGCGGGTCCCGCCGTCGCCACGGAGCCCGCCGTCCCGATCCTGCCGAAGCTCCTCGGCGACCGACGCCTCTGTGGCCGCCACGCGGCGGCCGGAAATATTCGTCAGGCCGCTGCGAGGTGGGCCTCTCATCCAGTCGCGGACTTGCCCGCTCAGCCGAAAGGAGAACACGAGTATTGAAGCAGATCGCGTGCGCGCGAGCGACGGCTGCGCTCGCCTTCCACGCGCTATTGGTCCATATATAGCGGCGGCGCTCAACGGCCTGTCCAAGCGCGAAATCACTGGGAGTGAGACAATGGATCCGAAATCGACTGCGGTGGTTTTCATCGAATATCAGAACGATTTCACCACCGAGGGCGGCACGCCAGGGAACTTGGGGCGCGCAAATCGTCGATGCGCTAAAGCCGGAGCCGGGCGACATCGTCATCGAAGGCAAGCGGGGCTTGGACGGCTTCGCCACCACCAATCTCGATTTCATCCTGCGAGGCCGTGGCATATCGACCATCGCGCTTGGCGGATTCCTGACCAATTGTTGCGTCGAGTCGACGATGCGAACCGGATACGAGAAGGGCTACGACGTCATCACGCTGAGGGACTGCACGGCGACCGTCAGCGAGGAAGAGCAGAAGGCCGCGGTCGAGAAGAACTATCCCATGTTCTCGAAGCCGATGACCCATGACGAGTTTCTGTCGGGCCTCAAGAGCGGCAAGGCGGTTGAAACCAAGTCGCGCGGCTACGAGGCCGCCTGAAGCAAACCGGCGCGTCGGGATCATGGTGAGGTTGAACGAAGTCCGGCGAAACGAGGTCGCGGTCGAAGCGCCTAAGTCGTTCGACGCCGGGCTCGCCTTCATCGGAATTATCCGCACGCCATGGACCTCGCGCCTTGATTGTCCACGTCAGGGGCGAGGCGACGGCCCCATCTGCCGCATCGAAGTCGCCGAGCCTTGGGTCGCGGCGCTGGACGGGATCGAGGCGTTCGAGCGGATCGAGGTCCTCTATTGGCTGCACGAGTCGCGGCGTGATCTCGTGCGTCAAAGCCCGGCCAATG
>Ga0210406_10000451_pt1 | contig 55701 bp, 42 predicted proteins | sample IncBWC30MmetaG_FD_155454 | JGI IMG/M metagenome (GOLD analysis project Ga0210406, IMG submission 155454) | Forest soil microbial communities from Barre Woods Harvard Forest LTER site, Petersham, Massachusetts, United States - Inc-BW-C-30-M | ecosystem: Environmental > Terrestrial > Soil >...
CAGACTGCCGCGAACTTCCGTCCCCGGCTGTTGAAATTTACCGAAGGCTGCAGATCGGCGGCGTGCGCCATCGCAATGAGGCCCGTCACGATGGGCTTCGCGATTGTTTCAGCCATCGATTTTCGCCTCCCGCAATTGCTTCACCGCGGTCTCGGAGCTGACCGGGGAATAGTAGACCTCTTTAAACGTGTAGGACCGCGCCTTCGACGCTAAGACCGGAAGGATTTCCATGTGCCAATGGTAGTCCTCGTCAATGGTCCGCCAGTAGCCGAGATTCTTGGAGGGATGCAGGCTACTGGGTGAGGTATGCAAAACGAGATGGAATTCCTCGGTGATGGAACGCACCCGCTGCAATGTCCGGCGCAGCAGAGCGGCCAGGTTCACCCGCAACCCCGGCTTGTTCAGTCCGGTCCGTTCGAACGAAGCCTCATGATTGCGCGGCATGATCCAGGTTTCATAGGGGACGCGCGGGGCATAAGGACAGAGAGCCAAGTAGTCCCCGCGAGCTTCGAGGACGCGCACAGCCTGACGCTCTTCCTGCTGAAGGATGTCGCAGAAGACGCAGCGCTCCTTGCCGACGAAGTATTCGCGGCCGGCGCGCAATTCATAGAGCACGCGCCGAGGAACGAACATGGTGGCGGTGATCTGCGACGTCGGATGGCTGAATTCCTGCCCGGCGCTTTTCCCGTAGTCCTTGAAGAAGCTGACGTACTTGATGCGCGGATCGCGCTTGAGATCGAGGATGCGTTCCGCGGCGAGGCGGAGAAAATGCGCGATCTCGTCGTCGCTGGCATTCCACAGATGCCGGTCGTGGCGCGGATTTTCGGCCAGCACTTCATGCGCCCCCACCGAGTGCATACGGTCGTATAAGCCGTCGCCGCGGCGATCAGGTTCACCCTCGATGCGGTAGAGAGGTTTGGGGTGCACGACCGCTCGCGCCGACCAGGGAACGCCCGGCGCGTTGGGAGACTTTGCGATCACCTGCAGGGGCGTTGTGGAGCCATCGCAAAAACGGCAGGCAGCTTCGGGACGTGACGGGATATCGGCCGGATCGTCGCCGGTGATGACCCACGAACGAGTGATGGGATCCTTGCGGAGTTCCATGGGAAAGGAGAACACCGGGAGAGAACCCGAGTCAACCCCCGATCGCTCATTGAATTTCACGGCCGGTCCAGAGAAATGCCACAGAAGAGGAGCGGTGCGCTTTGTTATAATCCGCCGAAGCCCGCCCAGATGACCGAGCCGTCCACTCCGCTGATGCGGCAGTATGCCGCCGTCAAAAAAGATCACCCCACAGCACTCTTGTTTTTTCGTCTGGGCGATTTCTACGAACTTTTCTTTGACGATGCCATTCTGGCGGCGAAAGAGCTCCAGATAACTCTAACCTCCCGAAATAAAGAAAAAGGAATCGCGGTGCCGATGTGCGGCGTGCCTTATCACGCGGCGGAAGGGTACATCGGCAAGCTGGTTCGCAAGGGCTTCAAGGTAGCGATCTGCGAGCAGATGGAGGATCCGCGGCAGGCGAAGAAACTGGTGCGGCGGGAAGTGACGCGCGTGGTCACACCCGGGACAGCCGCGGATTCCTCGTTGGGGTCGGAAGAGAACAATTTCCTCGCGGCAATGGCGCAAGTTGGGGATCGCGTGGGATTTGCGGCTCTGGATTTGTCGACTGGGGAGTTCCGGGCCACCGAGTTTTCCGGGGAAGACGCGCTGCGGCGAGTGCAAGAGGAGTTAGAGCAGCTACGGCCAAAGGAATTGTTGTATGGCTCGACGGCGCCTCTGTTTGAGAATGCGGGAGCTCGAGCCCCAAAGGAAAAGCCGAGGCCCAATCTGTCGGACAGCCGAGCGCGGCTGTCTCCGCCCGATTTATCACCGCCTTCAGCTCCGCAGCCGCGGGCTGCGGCAAGTTCTTGTACCGAGACTCCACTGGATAGTTGGATTTTCGCCCCCGATCATTCGATACCATTGCTGGAAAATCATTTTGGCGTTTTGTCGCTGGAAGGATTCGGCTTGGCTGGCCGGACGGCAGCTGCAGCCGCCGCGGGCGCGATTCTGTATTACGTGCGGTCCACGCAACGTGGGTCGCTGGACCATGTCGACCGAATCGGCTGGTACGAGCGACAAAGCTGCCTCGTGCTCGACGCGGTTACGGTTCGCAATCTGGAGTTGATCGAACCACTGTTCGCGGGCACGGATCGAGGCCTGACGTTGTTCCGGTCCATTGATTGCGCGGTCACACCGATGGGCAAGCGTTTGCTGCGCGCCTGGTTGCTGCGGCCGTCGCTCGATTTGAGCGAGATCCATGCCCGGCTCGATGCGGTGGAAGCCGGAGTGAAGGGGATCGTCGCGCGAGAAGAATTGCGGAAAGCGCTCGACGGCGTGCTGGATTTGGAAAGGCTTCTGAGCCGCGTCACGCTGGAAACCGCAAATCCGCGGGATGTGCTTGCGCTGGCGGCATCGCTGGGGAAAATCCCGGCAATCCGGACCGCGCTGTTTCGCCTGACTGCGGAGCGGCTCAGAACTCTGCACGCCGCGCTCGACGAACTGGGAGACCTACGCGATCGGATCGAGAAAACACTCGTGGCGGAGCCGCCTTTGAGTTTTGCCGACGGTGGCGTGATCGCGGCAGGCGTGAACCGCGACCTGGATGAAGTGCGCGAGCTTTCGCGCAACAGCAAACAAGTTCTGGCGCAGATTGAGCAGAGGGAACGAGGGCGAACCGGCATCTCGTCGCTGAAGGTCAAATTCAATTCCATCTTTGGCTACTACATTGAGGTCTCGAAGTCGAACCTGCACCTGGTTCCGCAGGACTATGAACGGAAACAGACGCTGGTCGGAGCGGAGCGTTTCACGACGCCCGAACTGAAACAGTATGAGGTCAAGATCCTCGACGCGCAGGAGAAGATAGTCGAGATCGAGCGCCAACTGTTTACCGAGTTGCGCACCGCCATTGCGGCCGAGGCGAAGAGGATCCGTCAGACGGCTCTGGCGCTCGCGGAAGTGGACGTGCTCGCGTCGATGGCACACATCGGCGCCCTGCGCGACTATTGCCGTCCTAGTTTTGTGGAATCGGCGGACGCGAGCGAGATAGAAATTATCGAGGGCCGGCATCCCGTAATTGAGCAGCAGGAAATGGGGGGAGGCAGCGAGCGTTTTGTCCCCAACGATCTTTATGTGAATGGCTCAAGCAACAACATAATCCTGCTCACCGGCCCGAATATGGGTGGTAAATCCACCTACCTGCGGCAGACCGCAATGATCGTGATCCTCGCGCAAATGGGATCTTTCGTGCCGGCACGATCGGCGCGGTTGAGCGTGATGGATCGCGTGTTCACCCGCATTGGGGCGAGCGACAACCTGGCACGCGGCCGTTCGACCTTCATGGTTGAGATGACGGAGACGGCAGCCATCCTGCACACGGCCACGGCGCGTTCGCTCATTCTGTTCGACGAGGTTGGGCGCGGGACTTCGACTTACGACGGGCTTGCGATTGCTTGGGCGGCGGTCGAATACTTGCATGCGCGAGTGCGGGCCAAGACCTTATTTGCGACTCATTATTTCGAACTTACCGAACTGGCTGAGCAGCTCTCGGGGGTAAAGAATTTTCACGTTTCGGTTAAAGAGATTGGCGGCGGGATTGTCTTCTTGCGAAAGGTCGAGCCCGGGGCAGCGGATCGCAGTTACGGTATTGAAGTGGCGAAGCTGGCGGGCTTGCCGCATGAGGTTATTGTCAGGGCGCGCGAGGTTTTGGCAGAGCACGAGTACGCGGAGCAACAGGCAACCGCACATCTCTCGCCCGGAGCTCATCCGCCGCCGACGCAGTTGACGATTTTTACGCCACTGTCGCAGCCGGTGCTGGAGAAGTTACGGGACGTGGATCTGGACCGGATCACGCCGCTGGAAGCGCTGAATTTGCTGGCGGAATTGAAGAGAGAAATCTAACTACAGAGGACACCAAGGGTCGCGGAGGAACATCTGTCTCAGACGCCAGGGCAACTTCTGATCATCGGCTTCAACGGCACGGAGATGACGCGGCGCGTCTCTGCACTGCTCACGCGACTACAGCCAGCGGGGGTGATCCTGTTTGCGCGAAATATCAAGAATCCGGAGCAGACTTGGCAACTGCTGCGCGAGTGCCAAGATTGCGTGGCGACACCACTGTTTAAGTGCATTGATCTCGAGGGAGGAACCGTCGATCGCTTTCGTGATGCGCTCGGACCGTCGCCTTCCGCAGCGGACGTGTACGATACGGGCGATCGCAAGCTCTTTCACCAGCACGGTCAAATCATCGGGGACAACAGCCGCGCTCTGGGATTCAATGTCGACTTCGCACCCGTACTCGATCTGGCATTTGAGGCATCGCATAGCGTGATGGGTACGCGGGCGGTCTCGGCGAATCCGCGCGAAACCATCCTCTATGCGCGCGAGTTTCTTGACGGGCTTCGCGCCGCGAAGGTACTGGGATGCGGTAAGCACTTTCCTGGCCTCGGTGAAGGCAAGTTCGACAGCCATCATGAACTGCCAGTGATTGAAAAACCGTTGACGCATCTGTGGGCCGAGGATCTGCTTCCCTATCGAAGCCTGCGGCGGCAATTGCCCTTTGTGATGATTTCTCACGCGGCTTATCCGCAGGTTACGAAGGATCGGATTCCAGCGTCACTGTCGAAACTGTGGATCGGCGACATACTGCGAAAGCGCATCGGCTACCGCAACCTGATCGTGTCGGACGATCTGGAGATGGGCGGAGTAGTTTCGGCAGCGCCGACCGCAGAGGCATCGGTGGAGTTCATTCGGGCGGGCGGCGACCTGTGTCTGATCTGCCATCGGGAGGATCACATCGCTCAGGCTCACGAGAGACTGATTCAGACCGCAGAGCAGGATTCGAGATTTGCGCGGCGCGTTCTGGAAGCGACGCGCCGCGTGCTCGCATTCAAGAAGAGGAACTCGAGGATGCTGCGTCCTCGGAAATTGCCCTCGCGTGCGACTGTGGAAAAGCTTACGCGCAGGTTGTGGGAGCTTGGGGAACAGGTACGCCTCGACGCTTTCGGCCGTCGATCGGACAAGCGGGGGTCGCACCGATGAGCCGGCAGGCAATGATTGTTGCCGGGGTGATGAGTGGGACCTCGGCCGATGGCATTAATGTAGCACTGGTGCGGATTGGCGGGGATTCGTCTTCCCCGCAAGCATCAGTCCGGAGCGCAAATCGCGGGCGGGGGCGTCCGCGCCATGCGGTCAAGCTGCTCGGTCATGCTGAATATTCTTATCCTGCAAAAGTTCGCACTGCCATCCTGAGCGCGATGAATGCGGAAAGTGCCCGTGTGGCCGATCTCGCCCGACTTAATTTTCTGCTCGGCGAGTTATACGCCGACGCAGTGGTGGCGACCGAGAGGAAGTTTCGCCTGAAAGCTGATCTTGTCGGATGCCACGGGCAAACTCTGTACCATCAGGGTGAACCGCAGGCTTTTCTGGACCGAAAGATAGTTGCGACCTGGCAGACGGGAGAAGCCGCCATTATCGCCGCGCGCACCGCCGTGCCGGTGGTTTCGGATTTTCGCCCGGCAGACATGGCAGCAGGTGGCAAGGGCGCACCGCTTGTTCCGTGTCTCGATGCCTTGCTCTTTCGTGATCCGAAAATCGGCCGCATCGTGCAGAACGTGGGAGGAATCGCAAATCTCACGGCGATTCCTGCGGGCAACAAAGGCGGCCGAATCTTGGCATTCGACACCGGGCCAGGAAATATGGTGATCGACGCAGTGACCGAAACACTGTTTGGACAGGCGTTTGATCGCGACGGAAAGATTGCGGCGGACGGGTTAATTCTGAAGCCCGTGCTGCGACAGATGATGGGGCGCAAGTTCTTCCGTGCTAAACCACCGAAGACTGCGGGACGCGAGGAGTTTGGACGCGAATTTGTTAGCGACTTTTTGCGCCGGTGCGCTGGCTTTCGTAAAGAGGATGTTGTCGCCACGGCGACCGCCCTGACAGCCTGGTCGATCGCCGATGCGGTGCAGAAGTTCGTAATACGCGGAGCGAGGTCGTCATCAAGAGACTCCTTCCGTGAAATGATTCTCTCGGGTGGCGGCGCAAGGAATGCCACGCTGGTCGCCAGGTTGAGGGAGAAGCTTTCGTCACTCGGAGTCCAGTTGCGATTCTCAGACGAGTTCGGCTTACCTTCCGAAGCCAAAGAAGCGGTGGCGTTCGCGGTCCTGGCTTATGAGACGTGGAACCAGCGGCCTTCGAATGTGCCGTCTGCCACGGGAGCCAAGCGAGCAACCGTGCTGGGAAAGATCTCCTATGCGTGAGCGCGAGGCTGCGGGCGTCAGGCGACGGGCGTCGGAGCTTGGCAGCGCAGGTCCGATTCCTAAGGCCCGATGCCTTGTCGCCCGGGGCATCGTCGCGCTCCTCGCCGTCCTAACCCTTTGCGCGCTTTTTTCCTGCTCTGCCAAGCCTGACGCCAACACGCTAGTTATGATTATCGAGTCAAGTCCTACGAATCTTGATCCGCGCGTAGGCATCGATGCGTTTTCCGAGCGCATTGACACTCTGGTCTTCGACGATTTGTTGTCGCGCGGCGACGACTTGAACGTGGCCCCCGGGCTGGCCGAGCGCTGGGAAGTTCCTGATCCCCTTACTTTTGTGTTTCACCTTCATCGTGGCGCGAAGTTTCACAACGGACGCCCTGTGACTTCCCGCGATGTGAAGTGGACGTTTGATTCGCTCTTGCAAGGCAAGATTCGCAGCACCAAGGCCGCAACGTACCGCTTTGTTGACCACATCGAGGCGCCGGACGATGTTACGGTGGTGTTTCACATGAAAGAAAAGGACTCGACCTTGCTGTGGAACGTCTCGGACGATTCGATTGGCATCGTACCTGAGGGCAGCGGCGACGAAATGACGCGGCATCCGATTGGCTCGGGCCCGTTCAAGTTCGTCAGCGCCGAAACCGATCGTGAGGTCGTTCTTGCGCGCAACGACGACTACTGGGGTGAGAAGGCCAAGCTTGCGCGGGTGCGCTTTGCAGTGGTGCCCGACGCGACTACCGAGGCTTTAGAACTGCGGAAAGGCAGTGGCGACATCGCCATCAACTCACTTACGCCAGACACCGTACTCACCTTGGCTCGCGATCCGAACCTTCAGGTGGACCGCTCGCCTGGGACAAGGCTAGCCTACCTCGGATTCAACGTGCGCGATCCAATCTTAGAGGACTCGCGGGTGCGGCAGGCGATCGCCTATGCACTCGACCGGCGACCGATGATCGAATATCTGTGGCGCGGCCAGGCGCAACCGGCGCGCAGTATATTGCCGCCGCAGAGCTGGGCCTTTAATGGCAATGTGCCTGCCTACGATCACGATCTTGATAAGGCGAATCATCTGCTCGATGCCGCCGGTTACGCAGTGGTGAATGGCATCCGCTTTCATATCACCATGAAGACTTCGACGGACGAGAACACGCGGCTCATGGTTGCGGTCATGCAGCAGCAGTTGCGCGAGGTTGGGATCGCGCTCGATATCCGGAGCTTCGAGTTCGCCACTTTTTTTGCCGACGTGCAGCACGGCGCGTTTCAGATGTATGGGCTGCGCTGGATCGGGGGCAATGAAGATCCCGACATCTTCGAGTATGCGTTCGACTCGGCGAAATTTCCGCCGAATGGGGCCAACCGGGTCTACTATTCGAATCCCAAGGTAGACGCCCTCATCGACAAGGCCCGACGGGAGATCGATCCCCGGCTGCGCAAGCCGCTGTACGACGAGGTGCAACGCATCGTGGCGGATGATCTTCCATACATTAATCTCTGGTATCTGGACAACGTTCTGGTGCATACGCGCCGGGTTCGAAATCTGAAACTGAACCCTGCCGGCAACTATGACTTCTTACGGACGGCAGAGTTGGTAAGTCCGTAGTTTCTTCTTCAAGCGCATCGCCAAAGAAGCGGCGCGTTACTCTGCCCACTTCCCAGTCTGCCAGTTCTCGCGTGTTACCATCGAATTTTGGACTCGGCGGCGGGACCCCGGCGCTACTATGCGGATTCTCTTTATTGGCGACATCTTCGGACGGCCGGGACGGAATATTGTCAAAGACAGGCTGCCGGGAATCGTTCGCGATCACGCCATCAACCTGATCATTGCCAATGGCGAGAATTCGGCGGCGGGCTTTGGCATTACTCCGGCTCTGGCAGAAGAACTTTTTGAATTGAACATTGACGTCATCACCACCGGAAACCACGTCTGGGACAAGCGTGAAATCATCGATTACTTTCAAATGGTCGAAGGCAATGGGCACGGGCCAGCCAGGCGCGTGCTGCGGCCGGCAAATTATCCGGCCGACATGCCTGGATCCGGTGTGTATGAGGGGTTTAAAGGAAGAGTCCCTTACGCCGTGATCAACCTTCAGGGACGCGTGTTCATGGCATCGAATGACGACCCGTTCCGCACTGCGGACCAGCTTTTGCAGAAGATTCAGGCGAAGGTGATTTTGGTCGATATACACGCTGAGGCGACCTCGGAGAAGATTTCCCTCGGGTGGTATCTGGACGGAAGGGTCACGGCGGTGGTCGGCACGCACACGCACGTGCCGACGGCGGACGAGCGCGTTCTGCCGAACGGAACCGCTTACGTCACAGATGTTGGCATGACCGGGCCCTATGATGGCGTTATCGGGGTAAAGAAGGAGCTGGTGGTAGGCAAATTTCTGAACGGAATGCCCGTGCGGTTTGAGCCCGCCACGGGTGACGCACGGCTGTGCGCTGTGGTGATCGATTGCGACGACAGCACTGGCAAGGCGCACAAAATCGAGCGGTTAATGCTGTCGTAGAGCTGTGGTTTCGAAATCCGCTTTGTCTCTGGGCGCAAGAATTAGCACTCAACCTCTCTATTCCATGCTTGGCGAAGGGGTGCAAGCCGGTTGACTTCGTTCGTTCTTGGAAATGAACGAAAGATCTGCCGTCTCGGCTGAGCGCTATTAAACCCGAAGGTACGAGGTCCTATTGGCCCATCCCGAACGCGCAAAAACCAAGTTAGAATCACGGATAATGCAGCGGACGACATTCATTACGGCGATTGCTCTTTTGGCAGCGACGTTAGCGTCGCCTGGGTTCGCCATTGGTGATGATCCGTTGTCTCCTCCCGTGATTTCCTGTGGGAATGGAGTTCCGGGCGGGATCAACTGCCTGGTTTCAAAGAGAGAACTGAAAGAAGCACGCGGCGCCTTCCGCGAGGGTATGAAGCTCGAAGATCAACGGCGGCTGGAAGAGGCCTTCGCGCAGTTCGATACCGCTTCGCGAATGGCACCCCAGAATATGCAGTTTCTGACAGCTCGCGAAGTGGTGAAGGCACAACTGGTTTTCAATCATATTGAGCGTGGCAACACACTGCTGTTGGAGAAATCGCGCGCCCAGGCCGCGTCCGAATTTCGGGCTGCCCTCGAACTCGATAGCGCAAACCAGTACGCGCAGGATCGGTTGGTGGAAACCAGCCGTGAAATGGCGCCATCGCTTGTCCGGGCGTTACCCGCCCGTCTTGCGGACTCGGGCGAAATTCATCTCGAACCCAAAGAGGATCGGGCAACTTTCCACTACAGCGGCGACGTTCGCGGCCTGTTCGGCGAACTGTCGGCGGCTTATGGAGTGACCGCGCAGTTTGACGATTCGGTACAAAGCCGGCAGGTGCGTTTCAACGTTGACGACGTGGCTTTTTTCACGGCGCTGAAGCTTGCATGCGCGGTCAGCAAGACCATGTGGGCGGCCTTGGATACTCGCCAATTGCTGATCGCCGCCGACAATGCCGAAAACCATAAGCAATTCGACCGCTTGTCGATACGCACGTTTATTCTGCCACCGCACTCCACGCCGCAGGAAGCGACCGAATTCATTACGACGATGCGGAATATTTTTGAGCTGCGTTTTATCAGCAGCGGGCAAGTCGCGGATACGGTGGAAGTCCGCGGACCTGCGCCCATGGTGGACGCTTGCGCCACATTGATGGAGCAGCTCAGCAACGAGCGGCCTCAAGTCATGCTCGACGTCCGGGTGTTGCAGATCAGCCATCAGCTGACGCGCAATATAGGCCTGCACATTCCCAACACTTTCAACCTGTTCAACATACCCGCGATCGCATTGGCGGGACTTACCAGCGGCCAGAGCATTCAGCAATTGGTCAATCAGTTAATCGCATCCGGCGGAATCAACGCGGCTGGCAGTTCGGCTCTTTCCGGACTTTTGGCACAACTGGGAGGACAACAGAATTCCATTTTTAGCCAGCCTTTGGCCACCTTCGGAGGCGGCCTTACATTCAGTGGCGTGAGCCTTGACAACCTTGCCGCCAATCTTTCGGTGAACGAATCGTGGGTACGCAGTCTTGAAAACTTGAGCATGCGCGCCAGCCAGGGGAGCGACGCTACCTTCCATCTGGGGGAGCGCTATCCGATTGAGAATGCGAGCTATGCGCCGATCGCCAATTCGCCGCAGATCTCGGCAGTTCTGGGCAATCAGACCTTTGTCCCGCCGTTCCCTTCTATTACCTATGAAGATCTTGGGCTCAACGTTAAAGCCAAACCCGTCGTCCATGGCGATGGCTCGGTGAGCCTGACCCTCGAATTGCAGGTGCGCTCGCTGACTGGCCAAGCGGCCAATGGAATTCCGGTCATCTCAAACCGGGAATACCAGGGAAGCATCAACCTGAAGGACGGCGAACCGGCGGTGGTGGCTGGCGAAATATCGCGAAACGATACGCGGTCGATGAGCGGCATCCCCGGGCTCGGTTTCGTTCCACTCCTCAATCAGGCGATGGTGAACAATACCAAGGAATCGGACAGCGACGAACTCATGATCATTCTGACTCCGCATGTGCTCGCCAACATCCACCCCACGACGCCGGAGATTTGGCTCAGCGAGAAGTAGGAAGCGGGCTTTTGCGCAACGACTTCAGACTCTCACTCCTCTCGGTAAAGCTCCGACTAACAGATCATGGTGGAACTATTTTGCTTCCTTCGCGGCAAAATCAACCAGGCCCTTATAGACGTCCGACAGGCGCGCGTCGAAGCTTCCCACCTTTCGTCCATTGATAAAAAGAGTCGGGGTTCCGCTTACTTCCACAGACTTGCCGAGCGCCAATGAGGCATCCACTCGGGCCTTGGTTTCGGGCTTGATTGCGCAAGCAGCGATGTCGGCTCCCTTGCCCCCTGCGGCGTCGGCGATCGCGGTAAGCTTTTCATCAGCATTCTCGGCGGTGATGTCGGACTGGGTTTCGTAGGTCTTCGCGATAAATTTCCAGAAGGCATCGTTCGAGGCGCGGCCAACACAATCGGCGTAAGCCGCACCTTTCGCGGCCCAATTGTGCATATCCAAAGGAAAATTCTGGAATACAAAACGCGCGTTCGGTTCATCGGCCACTAACTTTTCGATCGTGGGTTGCGCCGCCTTGCAAGCCGGGCATTGGAGATCGCCAAATTCGACGATGGTAACGGGTGCGTCCTTCGGGCCCCGTTCCGGACCTGTGATCCCCCGATTCAGCGTTTGTTTCGCCGAATCAAACGGCTTGGCACCGAAGGGAATGATTTCTCCGACCAGGGCTTGTGTGCCGTCGGGAGCGACGTAGAAGCGAGTCAGTTGCTGGCCCTGCGGACCGGCAATCACCACATTGACCTCCGCCAATCCTGTGATCGTGGAAGGCTTGATGCTGGAAATTTTCCAGGTCAAATCCGCCTGGTAGCCAAATTGCTGATGCATAAAAGAATCAACAGTGGCTTCTGAAGGAAGATTGTTGGAAGTAGAAGTGGCGTGTTTTTCAGGAACGTTCTCGGCGGGCTTGGGAGCTGGTTTGGTGGCTGTGCTTTGAGCAGCAACCAGAGAAGTGGCGAGCACGGCAACCCAAATCGAATTCAAGACACTGCGCATGGCTTCCTTTCGAGTTCAAGAGCGTGGATCTGTAGGAAAAATGACCTATCAGGATAATTCAAATCAGGACCATTCAGGCTTCACACTTGGCGGCAATTGGAAAACGGCGTCCGTAGCCGAAGGCTTTTGGTGAAATTTTAAGGCCGGGCGCAGCCTGTTGGCGCTTGTACTCGGCACGATCGACCAAGCGGATCACACGACGGACCACTTCGATGTCGAACCCGCGATCCCGAGCGATGCGCTCCGCCGAGTGGGAATCCTCGACATAATCCTCGAGCACCGCGTCCAGAACTTCATAGGGCGGGAGCGAATCACTGTCTTTTTGGTTCGGCCGCAGCTCCGCGGATGGAGGCTTCTCCAGCGTAGCCTGCGGAATGACGGCGCTGCGCGAATTCACGTATTCGCTCAGGCGATAAACCAGAGTTTTTGGCAAATCGGAAATGACCGCCAAGCCCCCGACCATGTCGCCGTACAGGGTGCAGTAGCCAACCCCCAATTCACTCTTGTTGCCGGTGGAGAGCACGATCGCTCCGAACTTGTTGGAGAGGGCCATCAGCAAAGTGCCGCGGGCCCGCGACTGTATGTTTTCTTCGGTCACGTCTTCTTTCTGTCCCGCAAAAACATCGCGCAAGGTCTGGCGATAGGCCTCGTAGACGGGGTTAATCGAAAGCAATTCGAAACGAATTCCGAGATTGTTGGCCAGGAAACGCGCGTCCGCAATGGATCCTTCAGACGAATATGGGCCGGGCATACCGACCCCGATCACGTTCTCAGGCCCGACGGCATCGGTGGCAACCACGGCCGTCAGGGCGGAGTCAATGCCGCCGCTGAGACCGATAATGGCTCTCTGAAATCCGCATTTTTTCATGTAGTCGCGCGTGCCCAGCACCAGCGCCGAATACACGCTGGCTTCGTCCCCGGCGATCTGCTCGTGCATCTCGCCCGATAATTCTCGTGAATCGAAATAAATCAGATCCTCTTCGAAGGACCGGCCCTGCGCGATGATCTTGCCTTCACGATTGAGAACCAGACTGGAGCCGTCGAAAACCAGACTGTCGTTACCGCCAACCTGGTTCACGAGCGCTACCGGAACCTTGTGCTGCCGCGCGATGCTGGCCAACATATCGCGTCGGAGTTCCCGCTTGCCGATCCAGAACGGCGAAGCGGAAATGTTCAGCACGAAATTACCGCCTGCCTTAATCAGCGAATCTACAGGATCGACGGTATAGAGACGCTTCTCCCAGAAACGCTTGTCGTTCCACGCGTCTTCGCAGATGGTCAGCGCCATGCGGTTCCCGCAGAACGAAAACAATTCCTGACTCTTCGCGGGAGCGAAATTACGCATCTCGTCGAAGACGTCGTAAGTTGGCAGCAACATCTTGGATTGCGTAAAAGCGACTCTACCATCCATCAATAGAGCTGCGGAATTCATGGCTGCCTTGCCCGCGTCGGAGGCGGCAGCAGTAACGAGTCCGCAGATCACGGCGATTCCGGCGGTTGCAACGGCAATCCGCTCGACCGACTCGCGATTGCGCTCCACAAAGGAGGTTCGCTCCACGAGATCGCGCGGCGGGTAACCGCAAACCGACAACTCGGGGAACAGGATCAAACCGGCTCCTGTGGCCTGGGCACGGTGGGAATAATCAATGATCTTCGCCGCGTTGCCGGAGAAGTCTCCAACGGTAGGATTAATTTGGCCGAGCGCAATCTTCACTCCTCTAGTGTAAAGCCGTGGTCGAGGCAGGCCAAGTGAGCAGGCGGCGACCGGTCGGTGGCGGAAACGATGTAAAGTGGAGCATTCGTCTTGTATTCGCCCGTCCCGATTTGGTGATTGGCAAAAAGTCACTCCGAAATTAACCGTGGACTTTTTGCAAATAGGCTTAACACGATCGATTTGGCGGTCCCATTTCATCCGAGGCAAAGATAATGCCCCAGCGCGTTTCTCCTTTCGTAAATCGATTTTTCGCTTCCATGATCCTTCTTTTTGTTGCCTGGTGTCCGTTATTCGGGCGAGGGGCGCCAACGAAATATCTTTCCATTTGTAACGTTGAGCACAATGGCTGGCAGTTGCTTCCCGGAGACTATGGGTCCATGGTTGGAGGCTCATTGCAAAGCCTGCCTCTGAAGCAGTCCGTCAAACCGCAATAGGAGGACCGGCGAGTGGCGAAGAGCTCGATCCGATCTCCTTTGCCGCCGCCAGAACCTCGGAAATGATGCTGTCCAGGTCCGCGTCGGTCGTGCGGTGATTCACAATGCACGCCCTGAGACAGAACTTGCCTCGTAATGAGGCATTGGAAAGATATACTCTCCCCCGCTCTACGACCCGGGTCAGCAGTGACTGGTTGAACTGGTTCAATTGTTTATGCGGCAATCCTTCGGGTCCTCTGTGTTGGAAACATACAGCGCTCAGTTCGATGGGTGCCAGCAATTCAAGCCGAGGTTCTTTCTTGATGGCTTCGGCGAGGCGGTGAGCATGCCTCAGATCTTTGGTGATCGACTCGCGAAACGCCGCGAAGCCGTGGTAGCGCAGAGACATCCACAACTTCATGGCGCGGAATCGTCGCGACAACTCCAGCGATTCTTCGAAAAACGCATACCCCTCCACCGGGTCTGTGCTCGAGGAACGAGCATAGTCGCCACTATGGGAGAACGTCTTTCGCGCCCCTTCGGGCGACCGATAGAGCAGACAGCCGCAGTCGAGAGGCTGATACAACCATTTGTGCGGGTCGAGAGAAATCGAGTCCGCAAGTTCCAGACCATCGAATTTGACCCGATCGGCCATTGCCGCCAAAGCGCCATAGGCGCCGTCAATGTGGAACCATGCATCGTAGCGCTGGGCGATCTCCGCAATCTGTCGAAGTGGATCAATCGCACCGGTGTTCACCGTACCAGCGGAAGCGACGACCGCCAGAGGAGTTCTGCCCGCGGCTTTATCCTGGAGAATGCGCGCTTCGAGTTCCGCCGGAACCATGCGGAATGCCGCGTCGGTGCCAATCAGTTGTAAGTTGTTCCGCCCGATCCCAAGCAAAGCCACACTCTTCGGAATCGACATGTGAATCTCGTCTGAAGCATAGATCACTCCGCCTGACACCACCCCCTTTTCGTTCGCGGGCGCTTTGTTTTCGCGAGCCATGGCCAAACCCATCAGGTTCGCGGACGACCCACCACCGGTAAGGTGGCCGTGAAACCCGTAACAGCCGATCGCTCCAGCGAGCCAGCCCACCACGGTCTGCTCGATGGTCACGGCCGATGGACCGGAGCGCCAGGCGGTTACATTCTGGTTCAAAACACTGGCCAGCAAGTCAGCTACTGCCCCGACGGGTTCTCCTGACCCTAGCACGTAGCCAAAGAAGCGGCCGTTTTGAACTCGCGAGAACCGCAACACGTCTGGCAAGTCACTCAATGCTTCTTCCCCAAGTCCCGGCTCAGGTAGTGCGGTATGAAACAGGCGAAGCGTCTCTGCACCGGTCGTGCCGGGAGAAATTCGCTGCTGGTCGATATTCTGAAGATATTCCGCAGCCAGGTCGGTCACTCGCTGTGCCAGGCGGCGAAATTGGTCGGTGGAAATTTCAACCGGATTCCTACGAGCCATTAGTCGCCGCCTGCTGGAAATACAGTGTGTTTCGGCGCGGGCACGGGCGCCAAGCCCTTCTGATCGCGCCACAACACTTCATTCAGGCGAGTCGCACCCGCAGCATCGGGGCGAGAGAAATCCATTCGCGACGAGATCTTTGCACCCGGCGCATCCGGCTTGTTGGTTTCGTAAATCAGACCGTTCTTCAGATTGCGATAGTCAGCCTTATAGGCTGCTTGATTGCCGGACCCAGAAAACATCCGTCCCATCACCGGCGCATAGGCGTCGTTCTGATTCATGGGTGGAAGGCCCAACAGTGTCTCCATGGTGTGAATCAGGTTGACTGTGGTGTAGAAGCGATGTTCCACATTGGGCTGTGCGGCGGATCCCGGTGAATACTTGCTGATCACGAAAGAGATCGAACGATGCGCGTCTACGTGATCGGCACCATCCTGAGCATCATCTTCGAGCACAAAGATCGCCGTATCATCCCAATAAGCACTGTGCGAAAGGGCATCGACCACCCGACCGAGCGCCAAATCATTGTCGGCAACCGAAGCCGCCGGCCGCGGAAAGTTGGGACGCGTGCCGCCGGTGTGGTCGTCAGGCAGGTACAGCAAGACGAATGCCGGTAACTCAAATTCCGGACCTTCGTCCGCATCGCGGGCACGAACGTAAGCGCCGAATTCGTTCAGAAATTCGTCGGCGCGAAGTTGATCCGGATACTCGGTGTTGAAGTCCGGAAAAAGCGGGTCAAAATGATCGCGCAAAACGGCTTTGGTCGGCTTCACTCCGCTGAACAGAGGAACCGCCCACGGGAACGGGCTCGGCCCACCGTGCGGATCGCCTACGTTGAAAGCCAGCGGCTCACCCTGATGAGTTTCCGTCTGCGGGCACGACGCTTGTTGCCCGGACGGAGTTCCCTGCTTGGGACTACCCGCTCTGCGTTTCTCGTTGCACCACAGAGCGTTCACAAATTCGCCATAGACGCGATAGGTGACGTGGTTGCGTGCGAGATCGTCCCAGAGAAATCCCGTGGAAGGGTCGTCAACATCGGACTGCTTGTTTTCCAGAGGAAATTCGTCAGCTACTTGACCCTGAAAGTCGTAGGTGCGCTCCTTTCCGCGATAGGCGATCTGCCACGTCTTCTCGTTGTAGTCCGATGTGATGGCGGCTGTGGACCAGAGATGCCCGTCGCCAGAAACTTCTCCGCTGTCATAAAAATTATCGAGCACGCCGAACTGCAGGGCGAGCTTGTGCTCGTTGGGTGTAATGTCGGCTCCATACATGGTGAGCGAGGGGTCGCCGTCGCCAACCTTCAAGTCGCCGAGAATCTGATCGAAGGTACGGTTTTCCTTGAGCACATAAATCACATGCTTGATGGGATTCTTGCCGGCGGCAAACGCCATCGTTTCAGGGTCGTGGGTGAGGAGGTTGTTCTCCTCAACCATGCGCGTGAATTCAGGGAGCCGGCTCATGGTATCGGGAACCTTCAAACGGGCGACGGAGCCTCGCAGCAGCGTGGGAATATAGGGATGACCATGGCGCTTCATCTCGTGAGCCGTCTTTCCCATTCCGTTGTTCGGGCCCGCGCCTTCGCCTTTGGCCGCCGCGATCAAAAGATCGCCTCCATGCACGGCGAGCGCACTGGGGTACCAGTCGGTAGGAACGAACCCGAGCGCACTCTGGATGTCGTTCCCCGTTCTTCCGGTTGTCAGGTCCGCTCCGTCGAATACGGCTACCGCGTCCAGAGAAGAATCGCCCACAAACAGTTGCCTGCCATCGGAAGATTGCGCAAGCGAGGTGGGATAGCTGCCTCCAAACTTCTGCGAACTCGGGCTGGTCGAGAGATACCACTGTGGTTCACCCGATGTGGTCGAGACCACTGCGACCTGGTCGATGTTTGAAAGGGCAACGTACAAAACTTTTTCGTCCGGACTCAACAGCATCGCCGTGGGATGCGACCCGGGGGCGAGCGGATCCTCCGGTTGCTTAAGTTTGATCCAGCGAACGACCTTCCCGCTGGTCAAATCAAGTTCCGCCACTTGCGATCGATTCCACAGACTGCACCAGGCGCGACGCCCGCCACGGGTTGCGATGACGCCATAGGGGAACGAAGACGGGATCACATCGCTCGTGCTCAGGTCGAAGGTCTCGAGAGTCTTTCCAGTGGCGGGGTCGAGCAGGATCGCATTGTCGGAGAGATTGTTGGCGATCAGGAGTTTGTCGTGGCCTCCATGAGTGATCACGCTCATCCCTGCAGGATACGGAATCGCCGTGTGAGGAGGGGCGTTGAGCCCGACGGCCAGTTTCTTTCCGGTCGAAAGCGGCTGGGGCGCAAGGGAAATGAAGCGCTCGGGTGTGACCTTTCCCTGGGAGAACCTGTAAACCGCTATCCCATTTCCAGTGTCGCCTGGCTTAGCTCCCGTGGGGTCGGTTAATGATCCCACCGAAGCATACAGATGCTTGCCGTTAGAACTGAACACCAACCCGAGAAAGTAGCTTTGGTGGGCCGCGTCACCGAGTCGCGAATCGGGATAATCGACGATTTGATTGGTCTTCAGATCGAGGATTGATATTGATTGCAGGCCCAGCGTCTCCTGCGTTCCGTATCCGTCATTCAGCAGCGCGGCGTAGGCCCCCTCCGGACTCAATACGATGGTTGCCGGAAAGCTGTTCGTACTGCCAATGCGTCCGGGCGAGGGAACCCCCAGCATTTTGCTTGTGGGCAACATGACTGGCGACCGATCTCCGGAGGAAGTTTGGGCAAACCCAAGCGCAGCGGCAGCCAGCAAAAAAAAGAGGCAGCTGCCTGGCTTCGCTGGGAATGACACGGGTCGGGGATACTGGTACGAACGAGTCACGACGCCTCCGCGGAAGACTGGAGTTGAGAAACGAAAGAGTAGTGGAGCGTAATCGAAGGCAGGGCGCACAGTCAAAAGCCACGCGTAATCATCACCGCTACAAGCCTGAGGCCCTCGAAGTCGGCCGCTCCGATTCCGGATTATCCGAATCGTCCGGATGCACGTTGTGCCGGACATCGGCGCCCTGCACCCAGAAGATCACGTCTTCGGCGATGTTGGTGGCGTGGTCGGCAACCCGCTCGAGATTGCGAGCTACCAGCAGCGCGTCCAGCGCCTGCCGCACGACCTCAGGCCGTTCGTTCATAGCCTTGACGAGCTGAATGAAGGCATCGTCGCGCATGCGATCGATCACGCTGTCCATTTCAAGCACGGCCTGAGCCAGTTCGACTTTGCCTTCGATAAAGGATTCGAGCGCCCGGCGCACCATGGCGCTGACTGCTGCGCCCATTCGCGCGATATCGACGGGCAACTCCGCTGCGGGAAGTTCCACCATGTCCATGACGCGCTCGGCGATGTTGACGGCTTGATCGCCTACACGTTCGAGATCGGAATTAATTTTCGTAACCGCCAGAATAAAGCGTAAATCGACTGCCATGGGCTGCTGCATGGCGAGCAGGTCAAAGGCGGCTTCGTCAATCTCGCGCTCGGCAGTATTGATGAGACTCTCGCCTTCGAGCACCATCTGGCATCGCGTCAGATCGCGCTCCACATAAGCCTGGCGGGCGCGATCTACAGCTTGCTCCGCCAATCCGCCCATGCGAAGCAACCGTTGCCGCAAATCGTCGAGCCCTTGCTGAAAGCGCGTGCGCATTCTCCGAACCTTCCTTTACGAAATCTGCTTAGCCAAATCTGCCGGTGATGTAGTCTTCGGTCTTTTTGTCCGACGGCTTGGTGAAAATCTTTTCGGTCTTGTCGAACTCGATGAGCTTGCCCAGCAGAAAGAAACCCGTGAATTCGGCCACACGCGCCGCCTGCTGCATATTGTGGGTCACAATGACGATGGTATACCGCTCCTTTAGCTGAAAGATCAACTCCTCAATCTTTCCCGTCGAAATCGGATCGAGGGCCGAACAGGGCTCGTCCATGAGCAGGACTTCCGGCTCCACGGCGAGCGCGCGGGCAATGCACAGCCGCTGCTGCTGGCCGCCGGAGAGGCTGGCGCCGGACTTCTTGTGTACCTGATCTTTGACTTCGCCCCATAAAGCTGCGGAATCGAGCGACCGCTCGACAATTTCGTCCAGTTTGCGACGGTCGCGAAAGCCGTTTAGCTTCAGTCCCGACGCCACGTTGTCATAAATGGACATCGTGGGAAATGGATTCGCCTTCTGAAAGACCATGCCCACCCGGCGACGCAGCTGTGTGGCTGAGGTTCCGTTGTAGGCATCAATTTCGCCGATGCGAACCCTGCCCTCGACGCGCGCTTCCGGAATGGTCTCGTGCATGCGATTGATGCAGCGGATAAAGGTTGACTTGCCGCATCCCGAAGGACCAATCAGGGCAGTGGCGCGGTTGGCCGCCACTTTCAGATTGATGTCCCAGAGCGCCTGGCCCCTGCCATACCAGGCGTTCAGGTTCTCGACATTGATTCCAACGCCCATAGATTAGGCCGCTCCGAAAGTACCCCGGCGCACGACGAAGCGTACGGCCGCAACTGCGGTGACAATGAGAACGATGAGCACGAGCGCTCCCGCCCACGCCTGGCGATGAAAATCGTCATACGGGGATAGCGCATACCTGTAAATCTGCAGCGGCAGAGCCGCCGTGGGCTGGTCCAGGCGAAGGCTCCAGAATTCGTTTCCCAACGCTGTGAACAGCAGGGGTGCCGTTTCTCCGGCAACGCGAGCGAACGCCAGCATGACCCCGGTAATCACGCCCGAAGTCGCCGTTCGCAGAGTGATCGAAAGTGTCGTTCGCCAGCGCGGGACACCGAGTCCGTAGGCTGCTTCCCGCAGGGCTTGCGGCACGAGCAAGAGCATCTCTTCCGTTGTCCGGCTAATCGTGGGGACCATCATGATGGCCAGAGCCACGCCACCTGCAAGCGCCGAGAAATGCCCCTGGCGGAGCACGACGATGGCGTAGGCCACGATTCCGATCACGATCGAAGGAACTCCATTTAATACGTCGGCGGTAAAGCGAATCGCGGTGCCGAAACGATTCCGGCCGAACTCTGCCAGGTAGATGCCAGCGCCTATTCCCAAGGGCACCCCGATGATGCTGGCGATCCCAAGTATGAAGATCGATCCCACAATCGCGTTGGCCATGCCGCCGCCCACTTCTCCGGGTGGCTTGGGAACCTGCGTCAGGAACGCCCAGTTGATCGAGCCCACACCGCGGTAGACGAGGTAGCCGAAGATGGCAATCAGTGGCGCCAGCACAAGCACTACGGTCAGCACCGCTATACCAGTCATGGCATGGTCGGTGAGACGGCGGTTCCAACTGACCGGCGGCATTCCCAGCCGGATGGATGCGCTGGTAAGCTCAGGCATGTCCCCTCGCAGGCTGGCCACGTGTCACCGTCCACACCAGCAGTTGCGCGAGTGCGTTTACGATGATCGTGACCAGGAAGAGCGCCAGACCGATCTCGATCAAAGCCGACAGATAAACGTCGCCCGTGGCCTCGCTGAACTCATTGGCGAGGACACTGGCCATGGTGTAGCCGGGCGCGAACAACGATTTCGCTATCTCTGGCCGGTTCCCGATGACCATGGTGACAGCCATGGTTTCACCGAGCGCTCGGCCTAATCCAAGAATGATTCCGCCCAGAATTCCGGCGCGCGCATTGCGCAGCACGCCCATGCGGATCATCTCCCAGCGCGTCGCTCCCAAAGCGAGCACGCCTTCGCGCTGATGTTGGGGCACAACCATCAGGACTTCTCGCGTAATCGACGAAATGATCGGCACGATCATGATGGCTAAAATGATCCCCGCAGCAAGCATGCCGATCCCGTAGGGGGGCCCTTCAAACATGCCCGTCCAGCCCAACGTTCTCGCGAGAAACGGCTGCACATAGCCGCTTAAAACAGGTACCAGAACGAAAATCGCCCACAAGCCGTAGATCACGCTCGGAATGGCGGCCAACAATTCCACAAAGAATGAAAGCGGGCCGCGCAGCGCCTTGGGGCACATTTCGGTGGTAAACACCGCGACGCCCACGGCAAGCGGAACCGCAAGGATGAGCGCTAATAGAGACGAAACCAGCGTTCCGTAGATAAATGGCAGGGCGCCGAACCGCTCGTTGACTGGATCCCAGTCGCTGGCCGCGAAGAACTTGAAGCCAAAGGCGTGCCAGGAAAGGTTGGAGCGCGAGACCAATTCGTAGACGATCAGCGCCAGGATGCCGAGGATCGCCATCCCGCAAACGCTCATAGCAAGCTTGAAAATTTGATCCGGAATCTCGCCCCCAGAAACCTGCAGCAAAGGCGCTGCCGAGGCCGCGGATACCGATGTAACCTTCGTCCCTTCAACAGGTTGCGGTCCTGGCATATCAGGCCGAGGGAAAGCAGGGTTGGCCATTCCGGTTAACCCTAGCAGACGCGTGTTACAAAGGTGTTAAAATCAGTTAGGCTTTTTCCGCCGGGGACCATCTGTCAATCTGAATCTCGAGTTCTTGATGTCTGCAGCCTGATTGCTTGAGCTAGCGCAGTATTGATCCTCTCCCGCTACAAGGGTTTTGATTTTTATGTCGATTGCACTTGATCGTAGCCAGCTTGTCTTCCAGAAGACCGAGCGGGCGCTACGAAAGCTTTCTTCCGAGCAGAACGCGGAGAGCGTCCATAGTTTCCGCACCACGAGCCGACGGCTGCAAACGCTGCTGGAACAACTGGTCCCCGCCGACAATCGCAACCAGCAAAAACTCCTGAAAATGCTGAACCGGCTTCGCCGGCGTGCTGGGAAAGTGCGCGACCTCGATGTCCAACTCACGGCCTTGCGCAGTCTGAAGGTTCCCCAGGAGCCGCGCCGCAAAACGCAACTCATGCAGGGGCTGATCGAGCTTCGAGTGAAACACGAAAAGAAGCTGCGCAAGATGCTGACGAAAGACATGTTCCGGGAGATCCGCAAGCGGCTGAAGCGGGCGTCGAAAGAGATTCGGCTGGAAACCAGTCGTGACGCTCTCACGGTTGCGCGCTCGCTGCTGAATGAGATCGTAGGTCCAGCCGGGCCGGTCAGCGAAGAGCTGCTGCACCAGTACCGCAGGGTCGTGAAGCGTGCCCGGTATGCGGCTGAATTCGCTCCGAAATCGGCAGAGGCTTCCCAGGTCATCAGCCAAGTCAAGCAGCTGCAGGATGCCGTGGGCAATTGGCACGATTGGTTGACTTTGACACAGACTGCCGCCAAACGGCTTGGCGATGTCAGCCAATCATCGCTGGTGGCCGCGCTCCACAACGTAACCGACAGCAAGTTCCGCCACGCAGTCGCTGCGCTCTCCGCATCGCGAACCACTCACAACGTCCTAAGACCTGTCGCTATCCGATCGGGACAATCGCGCAGAATGAGCACGAACAGTCCCACGTTTGTGGAGCGGATCGAGAGTGCAGCTTAGTCTGTTCGCGCCGAATGCCCAACTCCAAACCAGAGCCTGAGCATCGGTGACCTGCGGTCCTCCGCCCATGTAAACTGTGATCCTTCCCCATGCCCACATTCGCCGCGGTTGATATCGGCTCCAACTCTGTTCGCTTAAAGATTGCCCGCTTGCAAGCCGGTCGGCTGCGTAGCCTCCACGAAGACCGCGAAGTCACACGCCTCGGAGAAGGCGTCTTCGGTTCCGGATTTCTTACTCCCGATTCGATCGCAGAGACGGTCAAAGTGCTACGTCGATTTCACCGGGCCACTCAACAGATCGTCACCGACAGCGTGCGCGTGGTCGCAACCAGCGCCCTGCGGGATGCGCGAAATTCCCAGGCATTCTTGGAATGGGTGCGTTCTGCCACGGGCTGGCGCGTCGAGATCATCTCGGGCGTGGAAGAGGCGCGGCTCATCCACTTGGGACTTGTATCCAGCGGACGCGTCGATCGTTCTCCTACTCTTATGATGGATCTCGGCGGCGGCAGTTGCGAACTGACCGTCTCGCAGGACGGACACATTCGCGACGCGGTTAGCCTTCCTCTCGGTGCGGTTCGCCTGACCAATGAATTCCTGCGCCACGACCCTCCGCGTAAAGGCGAACTAAAGCGGCTGCGCGGATTTGTCACTCGCGAGGTCAATCGCATCATTGCTCGCATCACCGCCGCAAAGGTAAGAAACGTGATTGCCACATCCGGAACAGCAGCGTCATTGGCTTCGGTTGCGGGGCACATGCGCCGAGGCGTAGGTCGTCAGCGGTCGGTTGTGTCCTCCGCCGAAATGACCCGGATTGCGAAGCGGCTCGCGCGCCTGCCGGTGGAGGAATGTCGCAAGATCGAAGGCATCGGCCTGCGGCGAGCGGAGATCATCGTGGCTGGGGCCATGGTCTACAAGGAACTTCTCGAGCGGCTACAACTCAAAGGCTTCCGCTATTCGCCGCTCGGGCTGCGCGACGGAATTCTTGCGCAGATGGCAGCCGACTACGATCGCAGTACTCGCTCGGGCAAGCAGATCGAATCCGAGCGTTGGGAATCGATTCTAAACGCCGTCGGCCACTACGGTGTCGACCGCAAGCATGCCCTGGACGTCCGCGACGCCGCTACCTTCTTGTTCTCAACGTTGCGCTCATTGCACCGACTTCCACCCGAATACCGGGAGTGGCTCTCAGCCGCGGCCATGCTTTACGAAGTGGGCGACTACGTGAGCCGGAACGGCCATCACCGCCACACCCATTACATCATTTCAAACTCCGAGATCCTTGGGTACACCCCGCAGCAGCGACGAATTATTGCCGCAATTGCGCGCTATCTGGGAAAATCGCGCCCCACGCTGGAGGACGGTCCCATGAAGCTGCTGGACCCCAATGATCGGGCGGACGTGCAGAAGGCGATCCTCTTGCTTCGGTTGGCGCGCGCGCTAAACCTGGGACGAAGCCGTGCCGTGGAGAAAGTACGCGTCGGAGTGCGTTCCGCGGGAGTGAAGTTGACGCTGCTTCCCAGACGTCGGATGGGAGTGGATCTGGAACTGTGGGCGATCGAAAAAGAGCGCGACTACTTTCGCGAAGTATTCGGGCGGGAACTCTCTACCGCTGAATCGTAGAGGGCACGAAGAATCTTCGGCGTGAGACACCATTGCAGGCTGCCCGAGGTGCGCCGCATTTCCACCTTCGCCACCGCACCCTTCTTCAGTTCTACCGACGCTTCGCAACCGGAATCGCTGATCACGGCGCCCAGGAACTGGCTCAGGTTCGGATTGTGCCCAACCACCATAATTGCTTCCTGGCGGGCATATTTTTCGAGCAACTTGCGGAAGTCAGCCAGTCCAGCCTCCGGGCGCAAGCCAGCATCGATTTGTAACTTACCTTCGTAGCCCAACTCGTTGCCAACCAGCGACGCCGTCTGTGTCGATCGCTTTAGGGGACTAGCGATGATCGCGTCTACCTGCACATCCAGTGCGGCCAAAGCGCGGCCGATATAGCCGCACTGTTCGATGCCTTCTTTGTCCAGGGCACGCTTCTCGTCCTTCTTGGGATGGGCGAGGTGCTCGCCCGCGCTCGCGTGCCGCAGGAAATAGAGGATCATTTGGCCTTATCGTTCCTTTCCCATCACTACTTTACGCCTCCGGGCCGGAACCTGCTGCGGGAGTGTCAGTGGCGCCTTCCCTTCCGCCACCGACATCAGGAAATCCTGCGCACAGAAAGCCGCGGCTCCGGTCGGCGGACGACGGCTTCTGGTGCCGTGCAAGGGCTGCCACGCACCCAGGTAAGTCGCATCCTTCAGCAGGATTCGTGCCTTGCGATTGTCGGCCAGATACGCGTCCAGGATTTCGTGCCGAACCCGTTGCTTCAGCATCTCATCGCGCACGGGTACGAGCACTTCGACACGCTCATACAGATTGCGTGTCATCCAATCCGCACTGCCGATGTAAATCTCATCTTCGCCCGCATTGGCAAAGTAGAAGATGCGGCTGTGCTCGAGGAATCGGCCTACGATGCTGCGCACGCGAATGTTGTCGCTCACTCCATGCACTCCCGGACGCAATGCACAAATCCCGCGCACGATCAGATCGATCTCGACTCCTGCCTGAGAAGCACGGTATAGGGCCTGAATCACAGCCTTGTCGAGTAAAGCGTTCATCTTCGCGATGAGGTGAGCGTCTTTGCCTTGACGCGCATGCTCAGCTTCACGATCGATCAGTGCGATGCACTTTTCCGCAAGATCAAGCGGGGCAACCAAAAGAGGCTCGTAGGTTGGATTCTCCGCATACGCTGTGAGAAAGCTGAAAACGTCGTGCACGGCGCGTGTGATTTCAGGGTTGGCCGTGAACAGGCTCAGGTCAGTGTAGAACCGCGCGGTATTGGCGTTGTAGTTTCCGGTACCGATGTGCACATAACTCCGTGCGACTCCATCCGGATCGCGTCGCACCAGCAGCGATAGCTTGCAGTGCGTTTTCAGGCCCACGAGGCCGTGGAAAACCTGCACGCCCGCGTCTTCCAAATCGCGCGCCCAGCGTATGTTTGAGGCCTCATCGAAGCGGGCCTTCAGTTCCACTACGGCGGTCACTTCCTTTCGCGACGCCGCGTCCATGAGCGAAGGGACGATCAGGGAGTGTTCGCTCGTGCGGTAAAGAGTCTGTTTGATGGAAAGAACGTTCTCGTCTTTGGCCGCCGACTCAATAAACGAAATGACCGCGTCATAAGAGTCGAATGGGTGATGCAGCAGGATGTCGTGTCCGCGCAACTCTTCGAACAGATCCTTCGATTTTGAGGTGAGGCGCAACTCCCGCGGCGAAAACGCGCGATACTTGAGATCAGGGCGCTTGACCTGCTCATAAACATTGAACAACCGCGAGAGATTCACCGGCCCATTCACCGGAAACACTTGCCACGGGTCAAGTTCGAATACAGTTCCTAACCGATCAATAATCTCCGGATCGGCGTCGGCTTCGATTTCCATACGGACCGCGTCGCCCTTGCGGCGATTGTGCAGTTCCGCGCGCACCGACTCGAGCAAGCTTCGCGCCTCCTCTTCCGCCAGATACAAGTTGCTGTTACGCGTAACTCGGAAGGGGGCTGAGGACACAATGTCATAGCCGTGATACATGCGCACGGCATGATGCGCCACCAGATCGGCAAGGAAGATAAAGTCCGCCGTGCCCTCGGAAGGCAACCGCACCAACCGAGGCAGAGCCCGGGGCACCGACACTACGCCCGTGTAGGTCAGGGCGGAGCGGCGCCGGCGACGTAACAGGAAGGCCAGGCACAACGCTTTGTTGATGACCCGCGGAAACGGATGCGCCGGGTCCACCGTCACCGGCGTCAACAACGGGTCGAGTTCTTTTTCGCAGTATTGCTCGACGAAGCGCAGCGCATCGGAATCTAGCTCGTGCAGTCCGAGCACACGAATTCCGTTTTCCGTGAGCGCTGGCCGCAACCGGGTGTTCCAGCAGTCGTATTGATCATTCACGAATTCGTGGGTGAGCTTATTCATGAGGTCCCGTTTTTCCGATAGGGTCACGCCATCGGGACCGGCCTCGTTGTAGCCGTCCTCGATCTGCTGCATCATGGCGGCCACGCGGATCTCGAAGAACTCGTCGAGGTTACTGGCTGAGATGGATAGAAATTTCAAGCGCTCGAGAAGCGGGTTGCCCTCGTCGGACGCCTCTTCCAGCACGCGACGATTGAACGCGAGCCAGGAGGTGTCGCGGTTCAAGAAATACTGGGGATTGTCGAGTGAAATACGAGCCATGACGAACACTTGCCGCTTACTCGTGCGATTTCTTCTGGTCGATCCACCCCGGTTACACCCACGAAGTGTACGGGACTTTTAGTATAAAGCATGGCACGATCGAACCGCCGGCACTCGACTCAAGCCAGGCTGCGCGCCGATTGTAAATAGCTGTTTAATCAGAACCGGCACCCAGACAGGATTCCTGTCCAAGTGCCGGTGGGTTTGTTCCGAGCGCTAGAGCTCCGTTACGGTAAGTAGTAGCGAAACGACGTGAAGACCATGTTGTCAACTCCTTGTGGCTGGTTCGGGTACTTTACACCCGACCACGTGTTGCGTACGACATAGGAGTACTGCGGACCGAACTGTATTCGACCCCAGTTCAGCTTTTCCTTCGATCCATCGAACAACTTGAACCAGACACCTGCAGTGCCCTCAATCAGCACGCGCGTATCGGAGGTGCAATTAGAGAGAGCGCCCGGCAGGAATCCTCCCGCTCCCGGCCCGGTCTCGGTGACGCAGCCTGTATTGTTGAAGAACGGCGATCCGTAACCAACGTATTTTTGGGTGACCGGATCGTAGTCAGCGGCGCGGCTGGCGTACTCAGCGCCTGCGTTGAGATAGACATCCGCTTTGGACGTATGGAATTCAAGAGTAGTCAGCCCTTGAAGGCTTCGAATGAGATCGAGCGTGCCGTTCGCATGCACCGACACGTCCGAAAGACCGCCCGTGCCGTATCGTCCTATCCCACTGCCACCCAAGCCATGCAATCCGAAGTCGACGTGCTTGTGGGCAAACGACCAGCGGGCATTCGCGCCCACCCCGCCTCCGTTCTTTGAACTGTTGAACGCGCCCGTAGCGTTGGGACCGGGCGTGGCGCTGCTGCCGCACAAAGCAGTCGTCGATACGTCTTCGCAGGGAAAGATGCGATCGCGGAACCGGCTATAGACTCCGAAAACCTCGTAGTGTCCAAAGCCCGGTTCGAAGGCCAGCTTGGCGATGAGATCGGGCGAGGGGTTAAACGAGTAGTTCGCGTTCAGGTTGTAAAGACCACCGCCCGTTCCCGCCGAGCCGAGCAGGAAATTGGCCGCATTGCCATGGCTCGTGAGGGTCGCCTGCGGGTTTTCCGCTGCAACCGCGAACCAAACCTTATTGCCGAAGTTTTTCGCCACGCGGAAGCCGTATTGCCGTGCCCAACTGAATCCGACCGTATATTGCGGATCGATTGTCATGGGCAACGCTTCGGTGCGGTTGTCGGCGCCATGCTTGGTCTCGGTCACCAGACTCCACATCTGTCCGCCGGTAATCGTCCATCCATTGTCGAACGCGGCCCCGCCCCATGCCTGCCGTTGCCGGAAGGAGTAGCTATTGCTCTGGTTGTTATTGGAGGTTACGCCGGCGGAGAGGAAGTCGCCTTCCACATATCCCATCAGCTTTACGCTCTTGTACCGGCCTTCCGCCAGCATGGAAATCCGCGACTGCCGTCCGGAACCAAAGAATTCCGACATGTTGCTGTTCGAGGAGCCGGGCATAGGGACTGAGTTGAACGGAGTATTAATATCCGACCCGAGAGCGCGGGAACGGTAGATGGTTTCAGCCGCCAGGAATCCGCCGGGTGTAATCGTAATCCCTTTCACGTGAATTGCCGTCGGCGGTGCAGAAATGCTCTTCTGGGTTTCCTGAACGGTCACGACTGTGCTGGCCATGTTCGTCTTCAGGTCCGTCACATCGCCCTTCAATTCGCTGACCGTCTGCTGCTGCTGGGTGGCTTGCGCCTGGGCAGCATCCGCCTTGCTTGCGGCGTCCACGGCAGCGCTCTGCGCCTGCTGAGCGGCCTGCTCTCGGTTATGCAGTTGATCCCGCAATTCCTGGATCTGCTGCTGTTGCTGTGCCAGCGCCGCCTGCTGCGATGCGATCGCATCTTTCAACGCCTGCAAGTCCGCGGCTGTCACTGTCGGGGTCGCAGGCCTCGGCTTCCTGGGTTTGGGCGCGGTGCTGGATTGCCCCACCAGCCCTGTCGCCAGGAACAGAATTGCACACATCTTCCATGCATACCTCATTGCATTCTCCTTTTTTGTCCTGCGATGAATGAAAATGTCCCGCGCTTGCGGAATTCTATTTGACCTGGCGGATCGCGTCCTTGACTTTGGCGACCACGTTGTCCGGCAACGGCGCGTAGGCCAGAGCAGAGGTCATCTGCTGCCCGTCGGTCACCATCCAATTCAGAAAATCCGCCAATATTTTACCCTTGCTTGCATCCTTGGACTGAGCCGGTATCAGTAGCCAGGTGAAGCTCGAAATAGGATAGGCGTCCTTGCCCGGCGCGTTGGTAATCGATACCCGGAAGTCTGCCGGCATTTTCGGGGCGGAAGCCGCCGCTGCGGTTACGCTTCCCAGAGACCCTTGGACGAAGGCTCCTGAGGAATTTCTCACGCTGCCATAGGGAATCTTGTTTTCCACGGCGTAAATGAGCTCGATGTATCCTATGGCACCAGCCAACTGCCGGATCGATCCAGCCACTCCCTCGTTGCCTTTCTGGCCCAGCCCAACCGGCCACTTCACCGACGTGTCGCTGCCCACCTGGCTCTTCCACTCCGAGCTGACCTTGGACAGGTAGTCCGTCCAGATGAAAGTCGTCCCACTGCCGTCCGAACGATGGACAACGATAATTTCCTTATCTGGAAAATTCACTCCCGGGTTTGCCGAGGTAATCGTCTTGTCATTCCATTTGGAGATCTTGCCCAGAAAAATACCGGCCAGGGCTTCCGGCGTGAACTTGATTTCCCCAGTTACACCCGGAACGTTGTAGGCCGGAACCACCGCGCCCAGCACCGTAGGAATATTCAGGATCTTGGCTTTCGCTTCCTGCAGTTGTTTATCGGTCATGGGCATATCGCTGGCTCCGAAATCCACGGTGCCAGCCGTAACCTGGCGAATCCCGCCACCGCTGCCAATCGGTTGATAATTGACTTGAACGTCGGAATGGACCTTGTGGTATTCGCTGAACCACTTTGAGTACATCGGGTTTGGAAACGTGGCGCCTGCTCCGTTCAGCGTGGTCTGCCCGATCACGGGCATGGCCAGAAGGACACACACTAATAGCAGCACGATTTTGCGCATCCGGATGTTTCCTCCTTGATATAGATATCTCCTTCTATCGGCGGCGTGTTACAGGACGGTTACAAACCGGTAAATTTCTGATGAAAGGCCCCGGAACGGAAAGGAGGTTGAAGAAGGTGAGGAGCCGCTCATGGCAGGGACGAATCGGATACAGAGAGAACCCGCGTCAGCGTTGGGGGGCGTCCCGGAGATGTGCAATCTCGCGAGGGAACAGCGTGTTGGCCGGGAATTCGCTGCGCAGCCCGGTCAGCAACTGTAGTGCTCGCGAGTTGTCCTTTTCCCGCACGTAGGCTATGGCAAGTAGAATTCGAGCCAACGGGGCGAGATAGTGACCACGTTCGGCGGTGGTTTCGAGGTCGGCAATTCCACCTCGTTTATCCGCAGACATTCCGCCCATGCGAAGAATCCAACGCACGGGGGCTGCCATGCTTCCGATGATGTATTTGCTGAAGCCGGTCGCCAGCAGCGCATCGTAGCAATCGGGACAAACTGCGAGCAGTTCCTGCGCAGAGGCCGAAGCCGCTTTGGCATAGTGCAGAGATGCCATGTTGCGTTTTTCGATGAGTGCGGCATAGTCGGCTTCGAGGCCTGAGGATAGGGTCAGGGCGAAAAGGGCATCTCGATCTTTCCGATCTTTGGCTAGCCGCGAGTGAGCAAGGATTTCAGCCCGCCCAATCGCTTGCTGGAAATGCTGTCGCAGCGCCGGATCAGGCGTTAGCTTGGGGCGTCCTTCAAACACCGCATCATTCTCGTAAAACTGCGACTCCAGCACGCCGAGTCGGTCGAACTCGGAGAACAGAAAGCCGGCTGCCTCGCTGACCGGCCCCATGGGATCATCCGGATGCAACCGTTGCCAGGCTGAGAAGTCCTCTTGTGCGCCCGCGAAGTCAAGGTTATAGAGCCCGGAAAATCCGCGGTCGAGATCGTTGCCCATCACCGGTTGCGGACTGTCTTCAGCCCGCACCATAACCGACAGAAGGCAACATGCCCACAAGGCTGTTACTATGATCCCCGCTCGCGTACCGAATGTTCTAAACCTGTGATCGCGCTGCTGCATTATCGACGATCTCGTTTCCTCTGTCGTAGGTGAGTTGCAATTTGCCCGGTTCCAAAGCCACTGATTATTGGATGAGATCCGCTGCCGCTGCGCTAGCCTCGCATTGTCAAAGGATTGTCTCTTTCTGCGAAGTATTTACCACCCGAGGAGCAAGATTTCATGCCTGATTCTCCCACTCGCTCGGCGCCCGGCTGGCCCGGCATTCCGCCACGATGGACTTCGAGCGCCAAGACCGGCGCCGGTACGGCGCTCAACCAGCACAGCAAAGTCTGGTTCACGCTCAGTCATGGAATCCTCAACGAAGTTTATTTTCCCCGCGTCGACCAAGCCTGTACTCGCGACATGGGATTCATTGTTACCAACGGCTTTGATTTCTTCTCCGAGGAGAAGCGTCACTGCACCTTTGAGAACCACCCCGTCGAGGCAGGAATACCCGCCTTTGAACTGATCAACACCGACAACAGTGGACGGTATCGCATCCACAAGGAAGTTCTGACTGATCCATATCGCAGCGTGGTTCTCCAGAAAATCCGCTTTGAACCGACCGAGGGGCAACTCTCTGATTACCACCTTTACGCCGTGCTTTCTCCGCATCTGGCGAACTGCGGATATGGAAATACCGGATGGATCGGCGAGTACAAGGGTTACCCGATGTTCTTCGCCGAGCACCAAGGCGTTACGCTCGGTTTTGCATCCTCGACTCCGTGGAAGAAAACTTCTGTGGGATTCGTGGGCGCCTCCGACGGCTGGCAAGATTTGTCCGAGCATTTCCAAATGGAGTGGGAATATACGCGCGCGGAAAACGGCAATATTGCCTTTACTGGAGAAATCGACCTCGCTGCCTGCAGTGGGCAGTTCGTGCTCGCCCTGGGTTTCGGCGCCATTTGGACCGAGGCCGGACAGCAGACCAGATCCACTTTGTTCGAGGACTATGCAGACCTTCGGCAGCACTACATCGCGCAATGGAAAAACTGGCACACCCAGTTACTGCCCCTCGACGAACCGCTGCGCCAGTGCGATCTGTATCGCGCCTCGACCGCCGTGCTGCGTACTCACGAATCAAAGGATTTTCTGGGCGGCATTATTGCCAGCCTTTCGATTCCCTGGGGCTTCAACAAGGGTGATGAGGATCTGGGCGGCTACCATCTGGTTTGGCCGCGTGATTTGGTCGAATCGGCGGGTGCCCTGGTGGCTGCCGGAGCGGTCACCGACGCGGTGCGCGTCTTGCGCTACCTGGAAACCACGCAGGAAGCCGCCGGCAACTGGGCGCAGAACCTGTGGCTCGATGGTCGTCCCTACTGGAGCGGCATCCAGATGGATGAAACCGCGTTTCCGATACTGTTGATTGACCTCCTCCGCCGCGAAGCCCCGGAGGCTTTAGGCAAACTCGACCGGTGGTGGCCGATGGTGCGAAATGCGGTCAGTTTCATCCTGCGCAACGGTCCTGTGACACAACAGGATCGCTGGGAGGAAGATGGGGGTTATTCCCCGTTCACCCTCGCTGCTGAAATTTCCGCACTGTTGGCCGGAGCCGATATCGCCGACCTCACCGGGCACAGCGAACAGGCCGCAACCATGCGCGACGCTGCCGACGCGTGGAACGACAATATTGAACGCTGGGTCTACGCCAACGGGGGCGACCTGGCGAATCAACTCGGCATCGATGGCTACTATGTGCGCATCGCTCCTCCTGACACCGATGGGTTTGCGTCGCCGACACTGGGTTTCGTTCCGATCAAGAATCGTCCGCCGGGTCAGGATCACATGCGTGCGTACCACATCATCAGCCCCGATGCTCTCGCTCTGGTGCGGTTTGGCCTGCGCGCGCCCGATGACCCGCGCATTCTGAACACGCTTCGGGCCATTGACGCGCTGTTGTCGGTCGAGCTGCCGCAGGGACCGTGCTGGTATCGCTACAACGGAGACGGCTACGGTGAGCATAAAGATGGCTCCGCCTTCGACGGGACCGGCATTGGCCGCGCGTGGCCTTTGCTTGCTGGAGAGCGCGCCCATTACGCCCTGGCGGCCGGGCACCGCGACGAGGCGGAGGCACTTCTTACCGTAATGGAAAATTCGCCCACCGGGCAAAGCCGCCTCCTGCCCGAACAAGTCTGGGACGTCGCCGACATTCCCTCGCTCGAGCTGTTTCGCGGCAAGCCGACCGGTTCCGCGTGCCCACTGGTCTGGGCCCACTCGGAATATATAAAGCTGCGCCGTTCCATTCGTGACAACAGGATTTTTGACCAGCCTCCACAGACCGTCAAGCGTTATCTGATCGATAAGCATGTGCGCCGAATCTTCGGTTGGCGGTTTAACAACAAGGCACGCAGCGTTCCGAGCAACAAGACGCTGCGGATTGTGCTGCTCACTCCTGCCAGGGTGCATTGGAGCGTGGACAGTTGGCAAACCACGCACGACACCGATACCCGAGACACCGGTCTCGGCATCTACACGCTCGACCTCCCGACCGCATCACTGCCCGTCGGGGCCGAAGCGGTTTTTACATTTTTCTGGCCCAAGGAAAATCGCTGGGAAGGCAAGGACTACACCGTCACCGTAGCCTAGACCACGCCTTTTCCGCCAGGATGCGGCTGCGCCCGCCATCCCTCTAGAGCTCAACCACTTAGCCACAATACAATATCCGGATCGCTCATTCGTCTACAGCCGTAGATGAAGGGCGCGGCGACTCTCGAGCGGATGGCTATCGAACAGGACCAGCGGATCTCCGAAGTGGTCAAGCGGGAGCAGTCCCGGCTCCGGAACTTCATTCGCCGGCGCGTGCCCGACCCGCGCGACGCTGAGGACATTCTGCAGGAAGTCTTCTACGAACTGGTAGAAGCGAACCACCTGCTGATGCCGATTGAGCACCTCACCGGCTGGCTGTTTCGCGTAGCGCGCAATCGCATCACCGACCTGTTCCGCAAGAAGAAGCCGGAGAGCTTCAGCCATACTGCCGCCGCGCACCAAGAAACCGATGACGACGAATTCCTGCGGTTCGACGACCTGCTACCTTCGCCCGATGCCGGACCGGACGCGCTCTACGCCCGCAACCTGCTTCTCGACGAACTCGAGTCGGCGGTCGCCGAGCTTCCGGACGAGCAACGCGAAGTGTTTGTTCGACACGAGTTGGAAGGGCGGAGTTTCAAGCAGATGGCCGACGACACCGGCGTGAGCGTCAATACGCTGCTCTCGCGCAAACGTTACGCGGTGCTGCATCTCCGCGAGCGGTTGCAAAGTATTTACGACGAATTCACGAAAGCATGAGGGACCGAACATGAAAAAGAAATGGTATTTCATTGCTCCATTGGGGATTCTGGCGATGCTGCTGTTTGCCCTGGTCGGCGGCGAAGTGGTGATGCGCCTGTGGAATTGGCTGTTGCCATCGCTGTTTGGCTGGCGCCAGATCAATTTCTGGCAAGGGCTTGGACTGTTAGCTCTGTGCCGCATTCTCTTCGGCGGATTGGGGTCGCATCGCTCTGGGCGCCCCAATTTCCGTAGCCGCATGCGAGAGCGCTGCGGAAAGATGACACCTGAGGAGCGGGAGCGTTTCCGCCAAGCCATGCGTGAACGTTGGGGCTTTGGTCCATCTCCCAGCGAAAGCGAGGGGCAATGAGAAGCCATGAAGCGTCAGGTATCACAGCTTCGGCTTGCCCGAGGTCCTCACCTACGGGGAGATTGAAAAGCCGATTGCGGGACATGACGCAAGCGAATCGGTTCAGGCATCCACTGCGGTGTAGCACAGTTCCACCACCGTGCAATCATCGCTAAGAGGGTTCCCGGCGCAGAATGCGGTCACGGCTGAGAAAATTCCATCTAGCGTGGGAGACTTGGCCGCCGCCGCTTCCAGACGAAAGTCCTCAAAAAAGTCGCCCATCGCGTTTTCCGCTTCGGTGACACCATCGGTCACCAGAATGAAGCGGTCGCCCGATTTCATCTGACACCTGGCGCTTTCGAAGGTCGCGTCGGCAAGCAGGCCCACCGGCACATTCCCATGCGGTGGACGAATGACTTCTCCTCCGCACACCAGAAGCGGCTGAACGTGCCCGCAATTTACGTATTCCAAGTCGCCATCGCGCCGCAGTCGCACAAGCAGGACCGTCGCGTATTTTTCGCCACCCATCTTTTCGGTGAAAAACCGGTTTACGGCAGTCACAACCTCCAAAAGCGGCATCCCTGAGGTTAAATGCGAATAAATCATTCCTTGTAACGTCGAGGCCATCAGGGCCGCGGAAACTCCCTTGCCGCTCACGTCGGCGAGCACCACCGCAAGCCCTTCCTTGGTGTTGACCGCATCATAGAAATCCCCGCCGATTTCCTTGCACTGGAGGTTCCTGCCGTCCATTTTCGCGAACGGAACCTCGGGAATCTTCACCTTCATCAGCCGCTGCTGAATACTGGCGGCGATGCTCAACTCCTGCTGGTAGCGTCGCGATTCTTCTTCGGCCTGCACCAGTCGCGCGTTCTCGATAAGCGACGCGGCTTCAATGGCGATCGCGTGCAGAATATCCTTGCTCACTCCGCTGATGTCGCGCGAGCGAAAACGGGAGTCCACGTACAGAACGCCCATGGCGGCTGCGGAGTGCGCGTCCGGTAATGGGGTTTGTACATCGCGCGTGGCCTGCACTTGCATCTTTCGCAGCGGGATGCAGACCACCGTTCGCAGATCGTACGCCACGATGCTCTGCCGGCCCGCAAGATCGAGCGAGCTACTGGTGTCGGTCAAGAGAAATTCCAGGTTCGAGCGCAGCGATTCTTCGAGAATTGAGTGGGAAATCGTCTTGTCGTCGAGGAGCGGTTCTTTGTTCGAGTTCCGGCCGGCGCGCAACCGAAGTTTTCCTTCTTCATCCTTGAGAAAAACGTAGCCCCGTTCAGCACCCGTCAGTTCCAGGGTTACGTCGAGCATCGTCATCAGAATCTCGTCGAGCACCCCCGCCGTATTGAGCTTTCGCGCGGCTTCCAGAAACAGCGTGAGTTTTTCCAGGTCGGTGGCTTCCTGCTTGATTTGAATGCCGGAAATCTGGCTGAGAAACTCCCGAGCCGTGTTGGACGTAGCACGTCCGGGATTAAACAGAAGATAAGCTGAATCGCGGGCGCCAAACTCCAGACGATCGCCGCGTTCCAGTTTCTGGCGCTGCACGCGCTCCCCGTTTACGAACGTGCCGTGCTTGCTGCTCAAGTCGACGAGAAAAAAGTCTTTCCCTTCCAAAAGGATCTGGGCGTGATCCCGCGAGACGCGCGGGTCGGCAATCACCAAGTCCTTATCCACCTTGCGCCCCACGGTGAACGGAGTATGGTTCAAGACGATACTCTTCTGCTCGCTGCCTTGTACAAACACAAGGGCGGGAAACACGCCGGAGGAGGAACTTTGACTAACCGCGGTCAGGGACATGCATGGTCGATCGGCGCACAGTTCGCCGGCGCCTCTGGCGTCGGGCAGCGCCTCTGAAGCAATATCGCTTGCTCGAACAGACTACTCTGCTGTTGCGCTGTCTCGCAAGCCATGCGGTTCAGTCATGTTCAAGCATTGAGGTTTGCAGCATCATCAATCCGAAGACGAAAACCGGCACCATGAAGTTCGAGTAAAACGGCATCAGCCAGATTCGCCCCCTGACACCAGGCGTCAGCCACGGGTACCCAAGGCTTAACCCAACGGTGGCGATCCACGGCCACGCCAGCAACAAGGCTCCGATCTGGCGCACCCGTCGCACCGACGGCAAGATCGCTTCCTTCGAACTCTCGCTCCTCAACAACGCCAAAATCGCGGGCGCCAGCAACACCTGATTGTACGGGGCGGACATCGGAACAATCACCACCGTAAGCGCTAACATCAGGGCGAACGCCTGCCCAAAGACCGTAGTCGTGGCTGCCGCCCTGCGCACCCGCCATACACAAATGGCGCAGACGAGTACGCTCAGTGCCTCCAGAACTCGCCCCACGATGGACCCGAAGAACCAGACCAACAAAGATTGGTTCTGGGTGTACTGATGATACTGCCGAATGGCCTCGGCGAACATTTGCAACCATCCCGGCAGAACCAGTTCCGCTCCGCCCACCAGCAGCAGCATGACGAATCCGAACCCGAACAGGAACCGCCATCGCGAACGCCACTGGCTGGCTGCCCAGAGCAACAGCCACAAGACAATTGGCCAGGTCAGCTGCGGCTTAATCGTCGCCAGCCCAAGCAATCCGCCGGCCAACATCAGCCATCCAGCGGCCAGGCATGCGCCAGATGCCGCTAGCAATCCTGCCACTACGAGGCTGAGCTGCTGCAGCTTGATGCCCTGCACCATAGGCAGCCAGCCGAGCATCAGGATCGAGAAAATCACTGCCACTTCGACCGGCGGTTTCCAGCGCAGCACATAGAGCCAAAGCAAGACTGTCGCCGGTGCCAGCAATACCAATAGCCATCGAAGGCCCGTCTCGACCGCATCAAACGGGATGTCAACGGAGGGCGACAGAAGGAACACAACATAAGCCGGATAAGCGAATCTCTGTTGGTCCTTGGGATCTCCGGGGCGCCCAGGATCGAGGGGCCTTCCGTAATATCCTTGCTGGATCTCGCGTGTGATCTCCGCACTATAGGGGTTGCGCCCGTGCCGCAACAGTTCGCGTGCTCCCAGCCAGCGAGGGTAGAGATCCGATAAATTGCCGCGAGGCCGGTTGTAGGCAGCGGCGTCGGCAATCTGTTGCGCCCGCAGAATTTGATTCATGTAGAACCAGGTGCTCGCCGAGGTCAATACGGCGAGCACGAGAGCTACGGCGAATCGCAGGCGGGTCCGCAAAATGAGCTACCTCCCTTTCAACGGGCCGACGGGGACTCCATAGGAACCGCTTCATGTTACAACTGTGTGGGCAGCCGCCCATCCTCATGCGATGGCGAATCGCAGTCTCGGCCGCAATCGGCGTTGCAACCGGCGCATTCTGCTGGTTGCTGATGAAACACCTCCATCAGGACGCGGCCGACTTCCGCTGGGCGCTGCATCTCGCGCACCGCATGCTGGAGCGACAAAACCCCTACGATACGCCGCTCGAACAATATCCGCTCAGTGCGGCGCTCTTCGCTCTACCTTTCGTGCCACTCCAGCCCGAACTGGCGGCCGGACTTTTCTGGGGAATGAGTTCCTTCGCTCTCGCCTTCGGACTGACGCGTCATGGCTACACCCGCCTGCTCATTTTTCTCGCTTATCCATACTGGGCTGGACTTCTCACCGTGCAATGGTCTGCCATCATCGCAGCCAGCGGATTCTTCCCGTTGCTGCTGCCGGCAACCATGTGCAAACCCCAAGTTGGCTTGCCTGTTTTTCTGACCCGATGCAGCCGCCGCGGAACACTCGCGTGCGTCAGCCTGGGCCTCGCGACCTTGGCAATCATGCCCAGGTGGCCGCTGCTATGGTTTCGACAGCTTGGAAACTACCAGCATTTCATCCCGATCCTCGTTCTTCCGGGAGTGCTGCTCATCCTCGCATTGCTTCGCTACCGTAGCCGTGATGCGCTTCTGCTTTTCTGCTCCGCCCTGATGCCGCAGCGCTGGTTTTTTGACAGCTTTACCCTCTGGCTGATTCCGCAATCGCGTCGCGAAATCATCTGGACGGTTTTTTTCAGCTGGGGAGCGGGCATTTGGCGCTGGTATCACATCCCATCCAGCTTCACCGAAGTCGGGCGCTGCACGGTGATTTTCCTCTATCTTCCAATGCTGGCCGTGATACTGCTGCGCAAGCAACCAAACGGCGCTGCCGTCGGTAATACTGCGCTGAATCTCGCGCAAGTGTAAACATTGAAACTGCCGTCTCGGCGGATATGAAAACGCTCACACCCTTCAAGCCGCGCTATTGGCACTCCTGGGTCGGACTGCTGCTAAGTTTGGCCCTCATTCCCATCCTTCGGAGCGAGCATCTTCCGCTCAAATTCGACTGGATCACGCTCGGCGTGGCCTATTGGTTTATTTTGTCGGCGCAATCTATCTTCGCGGCGGTCCTTTTCTGCCTCATAGGCATGCCCCGCAGAGAAGTTCTAGAGCCATTGCTCGGACGCTATCGCAAGGATCCGCTTCGCCTCGTTCCCCTGCTTCTGTTCTCTGCCGTTGTTCTCTGGATCACCAATTGGCTTCGGGCTTTGGTCCTGACCGTAGATGCCGTGGCGCTGCTCGAACTATTCAATCGGCGAACACCGAAAGGGCTGCGCCAAGCGGCGCTCGCGGTTCTCACACCGGCGGCGTACCTGTTTTTCGGATTCCTGATGGTTCTGGCTTACAACAACGTCATCGTGTCGGTTCGCTATAACTTCGCGACCGACCCTGCTCTAGCCGCGATCGACCGTTGGCTGCTGGACGGACGCTCTGTGTCGGAACTGACTCATTGGGCCTTGCAAAGGTTTCCGCTTTCCTTTTTCAAAGCTTTGGAATTTATCTACTTCGGGATGTTTCTGCAGATTGGCGCGAGCCTCATTCTCTTGGCTCTCTCGGAGGGACGAACGCAGGCGCTGCAGTTCGTCGGAACCGTCCTCTTGTCGTACTATCTCGCCCTCGTGATTTTTTATATCTGGCCCGCCCAGGGACCTTATAACCTCTGCCCGGCTCACTTCTCGCGCTTTCCCGCGGATCTTCAGTCCTACAACATTCAGAAGACCATCATCCGAGACGCGCTGGCGCTATGGAACCATGAGCCCATCTCGCGGATTTCTACGGACTACTTCATCGCCTTTCCCTGCATGCACATTGTGCAACCCATTATCGTGCTGTGGTTTCTGCGGCGTTGGCGTCGCTTAGTGGTCGCACTCCTCGCCTATGACGCGTTACTCGTGGGCGCGATCCTGATGCTCGAGATGCATTACGTCATCGACATCGTCGCTGCCTTGCCAGTAGCCGCGCTCGCCATCGCTATCACAGACGGTTCATTTCGCAGCATGCGACTCGAGCCGCAAGCGCTCTCCCGGAACTGGGAATGAAGAATTCCCTCATTTCAAAGACTGCCTTGTGGCTACTCCTCAGCATCCTCTCGGCCGCAAGCATGGCTTTCTACGTCGCTGAAATTTGGAGCGCTAACCAGCCTTCGCATTTCACAGATTTCTACGCGCCCTGGTGGGGAGCGCACGAACTTTTGCTCCACCATCGCAATCCCTATTCGCCCGCGGTTGCACACGAAATCCAAACTGTAATCTATGGCGCTGCGAGTTCGACTTCAAGCGACGATCCCTCCAACCTCGAAGGTGGGTTTGCCTACCCTCCCTACACTGCCCTGCTGTTGGGGCCCACCGTCTACCTGTCGTTTTCAGAGGCGGAGAAAACATTCTTTTGCCTGTCTGCCTTGGCGACGCTGCTGAGCTTCGCCCTCTGGCTGCGTGTACTCCGCTTCCCTCCTTCGCTGCAGTGGCTGATCATCGCAATTTTTGCCTTCGGGAGTTTCCCCACTTTGCAAGCCTTGAAGTTAGAAAACCTCAGCTTGATGGCAGCGGCGCTCATCACGGTTACCGTTTTCTTACTCTCGGCAAACCGCTTGGTTTTAGCCGGCGTGTTGTTGGCCCTGTCGACGTTCAAACCGCAATTCACCATCGCGCTGATTCCCTGGCTTGCTCTCTGGGCTGTCGGCGACTGGCGGCACCGGCGCCGTTTGGTTGGCGGTTTCTTGGTAACGCTGGGCTTGCTGGTTCTTATCAGCGAATGGATCGTGCCTAGCTGGATTCGCTCCTTTTTTCACGTCCTTGGCGCTTATCGCCACTACACTTACGGTCATTCTCTGCTGGATGTCTGGTTCACTCCGAAACTGGGACTGCTCATCTCCGCCTGTGTTCTCCTTGCAGTCCTGGCGGTCTCGTGGAAGCATCGATCAGAACCAGCCGATTCTATGCAATTTCTTCTTGTCACCAGTTTGCTTCTGGCTGTGACTCTGCTCGTCATTCCGACCCTAGCCCCCCACGCTCAGCTCCTGTTGCTGCCCGGGCTGTTTTACCTGCTGCGCCGCGGGGCGTGGTCTTCGTCGGGAGCGCTCGCTGCGCTTCTAGCAGCTGCCACTTGGGCCCTGATGGCGTGGCCCTGGCTTGTCACCTTCGGCCTGGTGCTGCTTGCGGTCCGGGTTCCGGTCCATACTCTGCTGCGTTTTTGGGACATCCCGCTCTACACCAGCCCGCTGCTGCCATTGGCAGTTGCGTTTGCTCTGGGCTCGTTATTGAGTAGCGCCCCCGGAGCGGGAGGCCGGGAATTCCACCGTCTCTCCCCCGGCTTCGACCTGCCTTCAGACCCTGCAAAACCTGAGCCATAAGGTCCAAATGTACCCTCTGAGGCAATACTCGGCGGTAATCGCTTTTCTTCGTAGTATGCAAGAAATTACGCCTTTTTGGGCTGGTTGCAAGGTATGATTACCCCTAATCGAGAGACCATCCTAAGCTGTTCGTCCCAGAAAGCTGCCGGTCGGTTTCACTCGATCTCACACAACCAGAAAAGGGGCCAACCTATGGAGCTTGTACGCAGACTTTGGCGCGATCAGGAGGGACAGGATATCGCGGAATATGCAGTCATGCTGGCCGTGATCCTTGTCATTGTCGTTGGAACTGTCCGGTTAATTGGGTCCAACGCCAATAACGTGTTTTCCTCGGTCGCCAGTTCCATCCAGTAGCCAACAACCCGCATTGAGGGCAAGAGCCGCAAGCACACTTTGGGGCGGTGTTACAGTTTTGGTCCTTTAAGGGAGCAGTATGAACCGCACACGTTTATTACTGATCGGGATTCTAGCGCTCGCGCTCGGCTTCGTTGCAAGTGTGTACGTCTACCGGAACTTACAGTTAAAGTCGGGCTCCGGTTCCGAACCCGGAGTCGACGTGATCGTAGCTGCCGACGACCTGCAGGTCGGAGCGAAGGTAGAAGAACGCGACATAAAAATCATCAGGATTCCCGCAGCTGATCTCCCTCCCGGATCGCCGAGGAGGCGTTCTGATGTGTTAGGTCACGGAGTTATCGTGCCTATCTCGAAGGGCGAGTTTATCTTGCCGAACCGGCTAGCCGGCGAGAACGCCGGATCCGGCCTTCCGTCGCTCATTCCTCCCGGCATGCGAGCCGTTTCGGTGCGAGTGAATGAGATTGTCTCGGTCGCTGGCTTTGTTACACCGGGCACCCGAGTCGATGTCCTCCTCACGGGAACTCCGGGCGGAACCGGCGAGCAGCAGACCACAACCGTCCTGCAGAACGTCGCGGTTCTGGCGTCGGGTCATACTCTGGAACGAACCGCCACCGGCGAGGCGCAGACTACCGCTGTCATCACGCTGCTGGTTTCGCCCGACGATGCTCAGCGGCTCACTCTCGCCAGCTCTGAAGGACATATTCAACTCGCGCTCCGCAATCCGCTCGACACGAAGCAAGATGAAGTGCCGTCCTCCAACTCCAGAGGTCTTTACCGGGGAGTCGCCGCACCAGCCCCCGTGCAACCAAGCGCTCATCACACTGTAACCACCGCCAGAAAGATTGCCGCCCCTCCCCCTGCCTCCACTGGCATCAGCGTCGAGGTCTACCAGGGCGACAAGAAACCGGATGTAGTCAAATTCCCAGACGAGAGTTCCGAAACCAAGTGATGCGTAAGAATTCGATTCTGCGGGTTGCCTTGTTCCGCTCTGGCAACCTTCCTCAATGGGAGAGAGATCTGAGAATGAGAGTTTGCGCGTCCTGGCTGGGAGCTTTACTGTTTACGACTGCCTTTTCATGGCCCGCGTTTTCCGAGATGCGGCAACAGGCGAACCCGACGGAGCAGTCCCAAGCTCCCACGCCCACGGGCACACAGACCACCACCCTGCCGCCGCAGTCCCAGCAGCCTCAAGGATCAGCTCCGTTGCGCGTCATGGTGGGCAAATCTCTTCTGATTAACACGACGGAACAACTTAAGCGCATCTCGGTCACCGATCCGGCCATTGCCTTCGCGCAAGTCATCACGCCCACCCAGATTTTGGTCCATGGCAAGTCTCCCGGGGAAGTTTCACTTCTCATTTGGGACGAATTGGAACGCTCGCGCAGCTTCGACCTTCGCGTGGACGTGGATGTCAGCGCTTGCTCCGAAGAAGAGCACCGCGTCTTTCCCGACGAACAGATCTCAGTCACGCCTTCCCGCGCCGCGGTCGTGCTCTCCGGACACGTTTCCACAGAAGATGTCGCCAAGCGCGCCGGAGAACTGGCCAGCGCTTACTCACCGAAAGTCGTTAATGTGCTCACCTTCGGACCCGTCGGATCGCAAGAAGTTTTATTGCAAGTTAAGTTCGCGGAAGTGGACCGCTCGGTCCTGACTCAACTCGGAGTCAACTTCATTTCTACGGGAGCGGCCAATACGATCGGTACCGTCACGACTGGGCAGTTCGGCGGCTTCGGTCCGCAGACGATCACTCCCGGTACCCAAACGGTCCCAGGGACAACGGGGACTGCCACGGTTACGCCTGCCACGACCATTAACAACGTTCTGAATCTTTTTCTGTTCCGCTCCGACATCAATCTCGGCGCCACCATTGAAGCCCTGGAAACCAAAAACTTGCTGCAGATTCTCGCCGAGCCCAACCTGATCGCGGTGAACGGGAAAGAAGCAAGCTTCCTCGCGGGCGGTCAATTTCCTTTCCCAATAGTGCAGCCGGGCGCGGGCTTTACCGCGGTGACGATCTCGTTCAAAGAATTCGGCGTGCGGCTTCAGTTCACTCCCGTCATCATGCCGAACGGAAACATTCACTTGAAAGTAGCTCCCGAAGTAAGCACCTTGGACTTTGCCAATGCGCTGACGATCTCCGGGTTTACCGTGCCCGCCTTGAGCACGCGCAAAGCCGAAACTGAATTTGAATTACAAGATGGACAGAGCTTTGTGATCGCAGGGCTCATCGACAATCGCGTGACCGACATCTACAACAAGATTCCTGGTCTAGGCGACATCCCAATCTTAGGCAATTTTTTTCGCAGCAAGAGTTTGCAGAAGAGTAATTCGGAACTGATGGTGTTGTGCACGGTGCGTCGCATTTCTCCGAGCGCGGAGCAGCCGGCACCGCCCGGGAATCCGAAGCCGTTCATGGATACTGGTAAGTTCGACAAACACAACTAAGAAGCAGCGCATCGGGGAACCAGGCGAGCAGGTCGTATGCCAGAACTAACCGTCGTTATCGTCGCCACGGACAACGAGCAGCGGGCTGTGCTGCAAGTGCTCGTCGACGGTACCAGTGTGGCGCGGACGGTTCATACCTGTGCAAGTTTTCCGGTTGCTGCCTCTGATCCGGTGACGCGGCGCGTGCGCGCTGCCAATCCCGATGTCACTCTCGTCGATATTCCTGCCGACAATCCTACCCTGGCTCTGCGAGCCATTGAACTTCTGCGTCAAGAGATGAATGAGGCGGCGATCTTCGCCGTCGGAAATCTCAACCAGCCGCAAGTCATTGTCAATGCCATGAGGGCCGGGGCCCGCGAGTTCATTGAACGACCCACCACCACAACTGATCTGCTGGAGGCCTTTGTCCGTCTGACGACGGCTCAACGCCGTGGGCGCGAGGAAGGCGTTCGCGGCAAGATTTTCGCAGTCATCAATGCCAAAGGTGGCAACGGCGCGACCACGGTGGCCGTCAATCTCGCGCTGGCTCTGCAGTCCGCCCACTCACAAACCGCGCTGGTGGACGTTGCCCCCTTAGGCCACGCAGCGCTGCACCTGAATCTCAAGCCAGTCTTCACCGCGGCGGACGCGACTCGCAATCTCTACCGCATGGACGCTTCCCTGCTCGAAAGCTTCATGACGCGTCACGGCAGCGGTTTGCAATTGTTGGCCGGAACCAATGTGCCAGCGACCGTCGATCCCTCGACCGCGGACTTTGTTCGTCTTTTCGACATGCTGGTGACCCATTTTCGCTACGTGGTGGTCGATGCTTCTTCGCGTTTCGACGCGGCGAGCCGCCTGATTGCGAGTCTCTCCGAAACGGTTCTGCTGGTCGCTTGCAGCGACGTGGCCTCCCTGTGGAGCGCCGCCCGGGTTCAGCAATATTTGGCAGAGACTGGGAGTCCTGACCGCGTGCGGCTGGTGCTGAATCGCTTTCGCAAAGTCCCGGGGTTCAGTGAGGCCGATGCCGAGGCCGCCGTCGGCGCTAAACTATTGTGGCGAATTCCAAATCAGTATTTTGCCATATCCGGTGCGATCGATCGAGGTACGCCGGTGATGGACCAGCGGACCTCGGAGATCGCCCGCTGTTTCTCCGGACTGGCGCAGGAATTAACTCGCAACGACGTCGACGTAAAGCGCACCGCGTGGTCGCTATTCAAATCGGTTTAGGAAGTTAGGCCCTTATGGCAAATCTGCAATCGTTCGAGCGTACCGATTACCAGCAGGTCAAGGCCGACCTGCATCGCAAGATCCTGGACCGCCTCGACCTTGAAAAACTTGGCAAAGCCGCCGGCAACTCCGCGCGCGATGAAGTGCTGGTGGTTATCCGCAACGCCGTCAACAGCGAAGTCGTGCCTCTTAGCTTTGCCGAACGCGAACGCCTCTCGCGGGAGATCCTGGACGAAATTTTCGGATTGGGCCCTCTCGAGCCGTTGCTCAAAGACCCCAACGTTTCCGACATCCTCGTCAACCGTTTTGATCGCGTCTACATTGAACGCGCGGGCAAACTCGAACTGACCCTTCTGTCCTTCAAGGACAACGTGCATCTCATGCAGATCATCGAACGAATCGTCTCGCGCGTCGGGCGACGCGTCGACGAGTCTTCTCCCATGGTCGATGCCCGTCTGGCCGACGGGTCCCGCGTGAATGCCATCATTCCCCCGTTGGCCATTGACGGTCCCTGCCTTTCCATTCGCCGCTTCGGACGCGACCCCGTTACTGCGCGCCAGATGATCGAGAACAAAACCCTTACCGAATCGATGCTCGAATTGCTTTCCAGCATGGTGAAGGGACGCCTCAACATTCTGGTGTCCGGTGGAACCGGCGCCGGCAAAACGACTTTGCTCAACGTGCTCTCCGGATACATTCCCAATTCCGACCGCATCGTCACGATCGAAGACGCGGCCGAACTTCAACTGAAGCAAGAGCACGTGGTCCGGTTGGAAACTCGCCCGCCGAACATCGAAGGTAAGGGCGCGGTCCGCCAGCGGCAACTGGTCATCAACAGCCTCCGTATGCGGCCCGATCGCATCGTGGTTGGCGAGGTGCGTGGCGAGGAAGCCTTCGACATGTTGCAGGCCATGAACACCGGCCACGAAGGATCGCTTACCACGGTGCACGCCAATTCCCCGCGCGACGCCATGGCTCGCGTTGAGAATATGGTGTCCATGGCAAACCTCAATATTCCCGAGCGCGCTGTGCGTCACCAGATCGCGTCCGCGGTGCATGCGGTGGTGCAGATCGCGCGCCTTTCGGACGGCACACGCAAGGTCATCACGATCTCGGAAATTACTGGTATGAACGAGGAGTCCATCGCGATGCAAGACATCTTCAGTTTTGACCGTACCGGCATTGACGAGAGCGGAAAGGTTCGAGGAGTATTCCGGGCAACCGGCCTGCGGCCCCAGTTTGCCGATCGCCTGGCAACCTCGGGAACTCGCCTGCGCCCGGCTCTATTTGAATCGAGAACCGAGGTCTGAGAACTAACGATGCCCGCAGTTTTACTTGCGATTCTGGTGTTCGTCGTGGTCGCGCTCGCGGTGTTCGCCGCGATGTCGCTGCTTGATCAGCGGAGCGCTCAGGCTCGTCTCATCAAGGAACGCCTCGCCAATGAGCGGCAGACCCACCAGCGTGCCCCGGAAGAAGAACTCGCCCTCCTGCGCGATGAGCAACTCAGCCAGATTCCCGCTCTCGACGATCTCCTCAGGCGCTCTTCCCGCGTTGCCGACCTCCAGAAAATGCTGGTGCAGGGCGGCATCGCCATGCGTGCCGGCAACTTCTTGGGCTTTTCGGCTCTCGCTGGCCTCGCCGCCACCGTTGTGGCTTACGCCCTGAGCAAGCGCGTTGAAGTCGCATGGGTCGCCCTGCTGGTCGGGTTCCTGCTGCCCTACTCCTACGCTTCGTTTCGGCGGAATCAGCGCTTTGAGAAATTCGAGGAACTTTTCCCCGAGGCGATCGACACCCTGGCGCGCGCGGTTCGGGCCGGACACGCCTTCACGACCGCGCTCGAAATGATCACCAACGAAGTGGGCGAACCCGTCTCCGGAGAGTTTCGCCAGCTCTACGAAGAACAGAAGTTCGGTATGCCGGTGCGCGACGCGCTCATCAATCTCACCGAGCGTATGCCCCTGGTCGACGTAAAATTCTTCGTCACCGCGGTGATGCTGCAGCGTGAGACCGGCGGCAACCTGGCTGAGATTCTTGACAATCTGTCCTATGTGATTCGTGAGCGTTTCAAGATACAGCGCCAGGTACGCGTCTACACCGCTCAGGGGCGCCTCACCATGGCCTTGTTGATGGGCATGCCCCCGATCATCGTCATCGTCATGATCGTGCTCAATCCCAGTTTCATACGCCCACTGTTCTCCGATCCCATCGGGCACACGCTGCTGGTCGTCGGAATTATTCTGCAAACAGTCGGATATTTCGTGATCCGGAAGATAATCAGGATTCAGGTTTAGGCATGCTGCCAATCCTATTGATCGTCGTCGTATTCCTGACTGTGGTGATGGCCGTATTCGCCTTCGGAGCTGCCGCGGTGACGCCCAGTTCCGTGCTCGGTGCCCGGTTACGCGCCCTGGGCGGGCAGCAGCAACAGACGCCAGAAAACAAGCCTGCATTCCGCGAACGCATGGAGCAGGCGCTCGATCCGCTCAGCAAGGCCATTCCGCTTTCTCCAAGCGATGTCTCTCGCACTCGCGCCTGGCTGATTCAGGCCGGGTATCGCGATGCCATCGACGTCAACTATTATTTCGGCGCGCGTCTTCTACTGGCTGCAGCCGGCTTCGCCGCCGTCGCATTATTTTCCGGCTTTGATAATCTATTTCTGCTCGCCGGTGTTCCCGGCCTCGGTTTCTTTCTGCCCCGCTTCATCCTGAAGCGCATGATCAAAGACCGGCAGCATCGCATTCGCATCGGCTTGCCCGATGCCCTCGATCTCACCGTTATCTGCGTCGAAGCCGGTCTGGCCCTTGACCAGGCTCTGATGCGGGTTGGGCAGGATCTCCATCATGCCCATGTCGATTTGAGCGATGAGTTCCACCTGGTGAATCTCGAGATGCGGGCTGGCAAGCCCCGCGCCGAGGCCCTGCGTAACCTGGTCGATCGCACCGGAGTTGACGACATCCGCTCCCTTGTTGGTACACTGATTCAAACAGATCGCTTCGGCACCAGCGTCGCCCAAGCTCTCCGAGTGCATTCCGACTCCCTCCGCACGGAACGCCGGCAACGGGCCGAAGAACAAGCTGCAAAGACTACCATCAAGATGGTTCCCCCGCTGGTGATATTTGTTTTGCCTTCGATCATTTTTGTGACGATCGGTCCAGCCGTCATCGAACTGATCCGGCAACTCGGTCCCGTATCCGGCGGAAAGTAGAAGGTAGCGCAAGCAGCAGAGTCAGTAGAAGAGGGAGCATTTGCACTCATGGCAGTCTTTTCCTCTCGGGGGCAGGCCTTCAACCAAACCCGCCAGGCCTATTTAGCCACGGCCCTGGCGATTGCCGATACGCACTGGACCCGTCTGCGTGGCCTGCTCGGGGTGAGGTCCCGTGACTTCCGTAACGGGTCCGGCCTCTGGATTGTCCCCTGTCACGGCGTTCATACTCTGGGCATGGGCTTTCCCATCGACGTCGTCTATCTGGATGATGCCAAGACGGTAATTCACATCCAGGGGGACTTGCCGCCCTGGCGCTTTGCCCCAGTCCGCAGGCGGGCGGCCTCAGTTTTGGAACTGCCGTGTCGCACTGCCGCGGAGACGCGAACTGAGGTAGGCGACAAAATTGAAATCAAGCTAGGAAAGGATGGTAGAGTACCGCACGCGTGATCGAATCTCTCGAACTCGAAGAGCACGTCGTCAAACTTTACGACGCCCCCAAGCTGTTGGTCGCCTGGTCGTCGCCCTGGCACGAGTTCGTCACCTCGATCCGCCCCGCGCTGCTGCGTTCTGAACGCCGCCTGGCGGGGGAAGCTCCCTTTGGATTGATTCCCCTGCGCATCATGATCCCCTCCTATGTGCTGGAGGCCGTGTTTATCGTTGCTCTGGTCTTGGTACAGGTGAAGATCGAGCAGTTGCGGCCATTTGTCGCTCCCAGGTTCTCGAGCCGCGACGTCATCTACTACAGCGGCGAGGAGCTTCCGCGCACCCAGGATCTCGGCGGCACTGAGGCCGGAACCAGCGGGCGCGCCGGCGGCGGCGAGGCGCACCATCGCGCACAAAGCATCAAGATCGCCCGAGGCGGATCTCTCGTTCCCAAGGTCGTGGATGCACCCAACCTCAAGCTTCCGTCATCGCGCGACGCGGTGGCGAATCTTCTGGCAGTTAAGCCGAATCCTGGACCACCGCCTTCGGCGGGACTCAAGTCCACTCGCACCGCGCCCAATTTCGCTGCCACTTTCATCGCGCCTGCGCCCAACGTAATTCGCGACTATACGCGCAATGGTATTCGACTCGAATCGGTAATCGCTCCTGCCCCATCTGTCTCGCGCGATCGGCCGCTCACTGCCGCTCCCAACCTGACCGCGTCATTGATTCCTCCGGCGCCGACCGTTTCGCGCGATCGCGCGCTCATCGCTCCTGCTCTGGGTCCAGCCGTGATTCCTCCAGCCCCCAACGTCTCCCGCGATCACCCGTCGAACTCGCCGTCTCTCAATCCCTCGGTGGTAGCACCCGCACCGAACATCTCTCGCGATCGCACACGCTCATCCCCGGAACTCGCTGCCAATGTAATTGCTCCAGCATCCGGCACCGTGAGGCGGGAATTTTCGAGTTTACCGGTGCAGATGAACGCCACCGTAGTACCACCACCAGTCTCAGCTCCTGAACGCATCACCGCGCGTAGTCCCAAACTGAACTTGCCGGCGCCTTCTGTGGTAGCGCCACCGCCCTCGGCTGAGGTCTCGCTGAACATCGAGCGCTACAGCGGAAACGCTCCCGATCCGTCGAAGGTTGTCGTGCCACCACCCCCCACACAATCGGGCAGCGGCTCTTTCATGACGAGCCTGATGGGCAAGATCTTTGGCGCCACCGAAGTGGTGGCGCCTCCACCATCTGTTCATTCGAACGGGCCGACAGGTAGTAATCGAACGTCTCTCGCGGCAAATGTCGTCCCGCCTCCGCCGAGTGTGTCCGCGCCTGCCGGCGATTCCCCTGGAACTCGCAAAGGAATGGGCTCGGCGCCCGGGCCAAATGTGGTCGCTCCTCCCCCATCGACCGGCGTTTCAGGCGGCACCAGCACGCGCTCGATTTCATCTTCCTCTGCGCCAACGCTGGGCGTGCCGAACGTGGTAGCCCCTCCGCCTTCGATTTCGGGCAATGGCGGGGTCTCACGTGGCTCCCTGCCTGGCAACGATATCGTCCCGCCCCCTCCCTCGGTTGGCGGAGGCGTCGCACCATCCGGCTCGGGTTTGGCGCGCCAAGGCGCGGGACTGGGCGCACCATTGGACGCTGGCCTGGGTCTTGTTCAACCCAACAGCGGTGGGTCCGTGGCCAAGTCCGGCGTTCTGATGTCCGATCAGCCTGGCTCCAGAGTTGGACAGCCCACCACCGGCGGCACCGGGTCCCTCGCCATGTCTCCTTCCGGCGGAGACAAGCCCGGCCTCGGCGGTGCCGGAGGTGCCAACAGCATTGGTCGTGGCAGCGGCCCGGGCAGTGGCATGAATGGCGCAGGAACCGGCGCGGCAAAGACTGCGGCCGGTCGTGGCTCTGACGTCAACGTGCGAGGTGGCATCTCGCCCACCCCGGGGCCAGGAGGCGCCGGTAACGCACCGTCTGGCACTCCAGCGGCGCGTGGAGTCGACATCAGCGGCGGAAGCGGCATCGTCACCATCCCCGGCTTTGGAACCGACTCCCCCGACAATATCTCCCAGACTCCCGGTCATACCGCAAAACCGCCGCGGCAGGCACTGGGAGTGACCGTAGTGGCCACAGCAACATCCGGGGGAGCGTTCGAGCCTTACAAGAATCTTCTGCGGGGCGAAAAGTACACGACGTATTTCGATACCTCGATTGGTACCGTCGTCATGGAGTTTGCCGATGAAGCCGCCGCCGGGCACCCCTATGGCGGAACTCTTACCGCTCCCAGGGCGATGCGCACTGATCTAGCAGTAAGCTCCGCGCGCGCCCGCATGGTGGTCACCTGCATTCTCGACGCTTCCGGCAATTTGAAGAACGTGCGTGTCCTCGAAGCCGGGCCCGCAGAAATGACCTCGAAAGTCCTTTCAGCTCTCAACAGTTGGAAGTTCCAGCCCGCCTTGCGTGGCAACCAGCCGGTGGAAGTCACAGCCATCCTCGGCTTCGGCATCGACACCAACGACCGTTTCTAATCCCGATTCGTGCATCTCTGACAAATTCTATTGGATTGCTTGCACCGCCCAGATCTCAAGCTGGCGGACTGCGGTGCTGGATCGGATACAAAGACTCGGGGTCCACGCGTCCCGTCGGACCGGCGTAGCCCTTGCCCGAGTATCCGTGGTCGTGTGCGTTTGCAGGGACAGGCTTTCGAGGTGAATGGTGACGTCGATGGTGTTTCAGGTATCTTTTTTCTCGATACCGGCCCCGAGTCGGCCTTTCGCTTAGAACCGGAATTCGTGCAACAAAACAAACTCGTCGAACCGCTGGGCGCACTTGGCGCGTAATCCGCTCATTGCTGCATTTGCAACACCAGCAAATCAGGCCATAGTGCCAGCAACGCGTATCTGAGTGCCAACCCCGCGCAAAGCGCAACCAGGACGCTCGCAAGAGAACCGATTAGGAAGTACTCCGTGAAGTCTCGGCTTTTCTCGAACTCCTCAGACCGAACCAATCCCTTTGCGGCAACAAGAAATGCGAGGGCCGCATAGCTACCTGCCGCGACAACCAAAGTGAGGACGATTCGCTCAAGATTGCCTATCAACCGCCCCCGATTCAACTCCTCTACATCAACCTCTCTTTGCAAGGAGCCCGCACTTACCGTCGCCCCAGCAGAGGCAGGTGATTCTTGCCGAAGAGGCGACTCCGAAATTGATGGTGCCGATGTCGCCGTTGATACCGCTGGCGGTACTGGCGGTTCTGATGATTGTGACGGTGATTTTGGTGACGATGATGGTGAGGGTGAGCGTCCGGTATCCGGTGTTGGCGCTGGAGTTGGACTCGTCGCGGCCGGAACTTCTACCGCTGGTGCAAGAGATGGTCTCGCTTCCGCCCCCGCGCGCGCTCCCTTCGTTTTAGAAGGTAAAGTGCCAGCTTTCTTCAAAACCCCTCGGACGACATAGGTTCCTCCCCGCAACACGAGAATCATAGTGCTGCCCACGATGCAAAGAGCAGCCGTCTGCGCCAGGGTCAGTGCCGCAGGTACCCACCTTGATGCCAAGTGGAGGTGGCGGACGAACATCAGACTGGCAGCCATCAAAGCGGAGATCCACACACATTCGAATTCTGCAAGCCACCGCATCTGAAGGTAATAACGGAGCAGCGGTTGTGCGAAGCAAGCTACAACTAAGAAGGCGGAGATGGCGAGCGACTGAGCCATGGCATACGAGAGCACTCCAGCAAGTCCCGCGCGAAGAATCAGCAACCACATCCAAGGCTTCCATCGGAACTTTGTAGATTCCTCCTTGAGCGGGTCTGCCGTGGTCCCGTATGACACGGTGCTCCACAGGAGCAAGAATTCACACCACGTTAGGAACTCAGGACTAACGAGCTTGGGAGAGGTCATTCTTTGCGCCGATCAGACTATCTGCGTAGTTCTGAAGAATAATACGCCATGCGCTTTCCGCGCCGATGTACGGTGACCAACCTAACGCGGAAACCTGCTTGGAAACAACCTGACGTTTAATTTCCAACTGTTCTGCCACCTCGCTTTGCGGCATTCCTCTTCGGAGGAGATCGGCAATCTTTCGTTGCGCAAGAGTCCAGCGCGAGCGGTGAAACCACAGCAGTCTGGCGATTCCATTCAGAACTTCATCAAGCTGACCAAAACCGTTAAAGACTCCTCCAAGGGTGTCGGTTTTCTTGGCAGTCTCGATGGCTGCTCTGGCAGTGTGAAGAGCTGGTCCGTCAATGTTGATCGCAAATTTCTGAATTGGTGTGTCTAGCGGTCCCAATCCGATGCCAACCCGAAGTTTTCGTTCTGGGAAATTTTCTTCAAGACGCCAGATTAGATCGGGAATCAGCGTGACCGTGCTCAGCAACCCCTGAAACTCATCTCCTAGGGTGATTACGAATTTGGACACAATCTTCTTGCGGTATTCCCTGTTTAGACTTTTAATCAGTTCCGCAAACTGTTTCTGGACTGTCCCCCGCTCCGCGCTGGGCAAGTCGCGCGACCTTACCATATCGCCTATCACTGCAATATAGCGCTGTACCTCACCGGCCATGCCCGCCCTCCTTCCCGCCGAATCAAGTTCGATGCCCTTGCGGTAGGGCCCACTAATCATTGTCACCCATATTTGGGTAACTTTCAAGTAGTCACCCTAATATGGGTGACTCGCTATAAATCACCCAAAACTGGGTGACAGGCTGGCGCAAGCGGCTTAGTTGGAAGGGCACTCGGAGGAGAAATCCTGAAAATATTTTGATCGTTTTTCCGGTTTCCGGTTTCCCTGCTAAGTAGGGAACCAGTGCATGCGGAAGTGTGTCCATGAGCCCGGTGTGGGGGACGGGAGGGACCGCATCAACCCAGATACATTGTGTAATCAGGTAGTCACGGGAGGTCAGGAAAATGCGACCGCGCTATCAGCCAGGATATCTTCGGCTTGGCCATCGAAAGACTCGACCTGCTTGTTGGGAATTCCTTTGGCGGGATAAGGTAACGAGTGGCGTTTGTTTTCCTCTTCGAAAGTTAATATTCCTCAGTTAATTCCGGGAAGTAGGGTGGTGATCGCGAGAGCGCACCGGATGGCAGTGTGAGCCGCGGCGTCGGATCACGCCGGGTTACATTTCGATTCTGGGTATCCCTGGGCTCGCCGCTCCCGGTAATTCCGTGCAAGACATCAATGATTCCGGTGATGGCCAAATGCTGAGCGCCGAACGACTCGTCCCCCAGACGAAGTCCAGCGGGCCGAAGGATCTCGGCCTTCGGTTCGCGATTCCGATGTTCTTCCTTCAAGGAGCTGAAGAGACTTTACGACTCCGACTTCGCTAGCTCGAAATTACCTCGACTCCATCAAAGCGCCCCGCAAGCAGTTTGTGACGATCAACGGTGGTGAGCACTTTGCAGTGTTCATGCACTCCGATCAATTTCTACGGGAACTCGTCGTGCGGATGCGCCCGCTGGTTGTAGGGCACTGAACTTGAGGTTGGCGAGCAGTCAAATCGCGAAAAGACCGTCAGGGAAAGAACTACCATTTATGCGTTCTCGTAACCAATTCGCAAACCACACGTTTCGGAATGATTGTGTCCGGATCGTCGCCTACCCGGAAGCAAATCGCCACCCCGTGACCTTGCACGCTGCCTATGCTGCGAGCCGGATCGCAGAATTCCGAATGCGAGCGATGACTTGCCGGAGCCGGATATGCCCGCGGCCTCTTTATTTGACACTTGTCGCCGAGATTTCTTGAGGACTTTTTCCACAGCCGAAACGAACTACTTAGCGCTCCGCCTGGCCTTGCGCCGCAAAGGCGGAATCAGGCCTTTCTCCGGACTCTCTTTCTCGATCCGATCCGACTGATTATGAAGCGGCTTGTCGTTGGCGGACGAGAACTGCCGCCCGGTGGCTGCCACGGTCAATCCCTGCCCCGTGTAGATCGCCTCGCTGAAACTCGTCCCTGATTTCGCCGACGCCACCGCGAACACTCCGTGCGGCGCGCCGTTCGTGAATGCTGTAGCAACGTAGTCTCCCACCATCAACCCATTTTGCGAATTTGGCAGCCAGCCGAGTTCCATCGGACCGGTCACTGCGACCGGCGCATTCCACGTTGAACCACCGTTTGCCGACGAGATGTAACCGACCAGGAGCGCGCAGTTCGAGACCGTGCAGCTACTCTGCGAGTAGTAATAGTAATGAAGCGCCACATGCGCCAGCGCGCCTGAACTGACTGGATCAATCCCGATCCCCGGAATAAAATGATCTACGGTACTTGAGATTTCATCGATAGGGATGCGCGTAACCGCACTCCAATTCACGCCGTCCGCTGAGGTGCTGTATACCAGGTCGTTCGTTGTGCACGAGGTGCGGAACCGGCAATCCTCCCACACGACCCAAACCGTTCCCGCACCATCCACTGCCGCCGATGGCAGCGGCCCGCTGCGAATCCCGCCCGCATCCGCGTGAAATTGAATGTTCGATATCGTCACTGTAGCCGTCCAACTCAGCCCGCCATTCGTCGAACTGAATGCCGACATT